>Ga0181556_1000867_pt1 | contig 32009 bp, 47 predicted proteins | sample 011ome_14_FD_148651 | JGI IMG/M metagenome (GOLD analysis project Ga0181556, IMG submission 148651) | Coastal salt marsh microbial communities from the Groves Creek Marsh, Skidaway Island, Georgia - 011505AT metaG (spades assembly) | ecosystem: Environmental > Aquatic > Marine > Intertidal zone...
AGCCTTGGCATCGCAGAGGAGAAACTCGCGCCCGTGCAGAGCGACCCGCCCGCCAAGGGTGAGGAGTTCAGCTCGCTGAAAGGCCGCGAGCGCGCCGCCGCCGCGTTCAACGCGCAATTCGCCGCCCCCGTCTGATAGACATCATCACTTCATCACCAACTAACTACTTGCCATGAGCAATCTCACCCTTCTCGACCTCGCCGCCCGTTCCGGTTCCGATGCACTCGTCGGACTGATCGAGGACGTCACCACCTCCGCTCCGGAGTTCCGCCAGGTGCTCGCCCGGCCGATGCCCGGCACCACCTACAAGCTCACCCGCCGCACCGCGCTGCCCTCCGCCGCGTTCCGTGATGCGAACCCGGCCTCCGTCACCTCCGGGAAATCCACCTACGTGCAGGACCTCAAGGAAATGTATTTCCTCGATTGCCAGCTCGAAGTGGACGAAGCCATCGTCAAGGGCGACAGCCGCGAAATCGGAGATCTGCTCGCGGACGAAGCCGCCGGTGCTCTCGAGGCCAGCTTCAACACGCTCGGCTCGCAGTTCTACTACGGCACCAGCGCGGACGCCAAAGGCTTCGCCGGTCTCGCCAGCCAGCTCAGCGTGGATACCGTCTATGCCGGCGGCACCACGAACACCACCTCCGCTTATCTGGTGGATATCAGCCTGCAAGGCGTGCACTTCGTCGTCGGAAACCTTGGCGAAATCGCCATGCCCGCATGGATGAAGCAAAAGGTGGCCGCAGGAAACATGGCCTTCGTTTCCAACATCTCCAGCTACATCGGCTTGAATGTGGGCCACTCGAATGCGGTCTATCGCGTCCGCGGCATCGATGGCACCAACAAGCTCACCGATGCCAAAGGCGCCGAGCTGCTCAGCAAGATCCCCACGCGCATCCGCTCCAAGGGCACGCTCCGCTGGTTCATGAACCCCTTCGCCGCCTACACGCTGCAGAATTCCCGCAGCTCCGTGGGTCAGGTCAATGCCGGCCCCGGCGGGCTTCCCGCCTTCGCCCCGTTCCCCACCGAGCTGCAGGGCATCCCGATCGTGCTCACCGACTCGCTGCTCAACACCGAGACCACTGTTGCCGCCTAACCGAAACGGCCGCCGCCGCTCACCCCGGCGGCGGCCCGCTCACCACCTCATCACCACTCACTCCATACGACCATGGCCGAGCCCATCTCTGAACGCCGTCTCCAAGACGCCTCTCTCTCCAAGAACGTCGCGCTGCCGTCCGGTGCCACCACCGCGAATACCAACGCCATCGATCTTGGCCAAGCCACCCCGTTCCCGATCACCGAGGCCTTCCACGTGAAGCTCTCCTCGTCCGTCGCGAACGGCGCGAACAACAAGAACATCACCATCAAGCTGCAGGACAGCGCGGACAACTCGTCCTTCGCAAACATCTCCGCCCTTGGTGCCCTCACCGTCACCGACAACAACGGCGCCGGATACCCCGCGGGATCGCTCACCGTCTCGCTGCCGCCTGCCACGCGCCGTTACGTGCGCGCCCAGGCGACCGGCGAAGCGAACGGAGGCAATGCCGCCAACGGCACCCTCACCGTGGATTTCCTGTTCTGATCGGAGTTTTCCCCCGTTCATCACCCCGAAAATCCCTCTCATCGTCCCGTCCCAAGCGGAGGCCCGGTTTGCCATCTCACCCATGCGCAAACCGGGCCTTTTCCTTTTCCCTCATATCTCATGAATACCCACCCTGATATCAATCTCTGCGTCGGTCTGCCCGTCTATGGCGGCTACCACGCCCATTTCATTCCCGGCCTGCTGGATCTCGTGCGCCGCCCGCCATGCTCGTTGCGCATCGCGCCCATGGTCGGAGACTCGCTGGTTTCCCGCGCGCGGAACCACATCGCCGCCAAGTTCCTGCAGAGCGATTGCACGCACCTGCTTTTCCTTGATACGGATCTCATCTTCTCCGCGGAGCAGATCGAGCGCCTCATCTCCCACCGGATTCCGTTTCTCATCGGCCTCTATCCGAAGAAACAGGAGCAGCTTGCCTGGGTGTGCAACACTCGCAAGGAATTCCCGCCCCGGGATCCGGAGACCGGCCTGCAGCGCATCCTCTACGGCGGCACCGGTTGCATGCTCATCGCCCGCGAGGTGTTCGATGCCATCATCGCCAAGTTCCCGGATCTCGCCTATCAGCCGGACGATGGCGAGCCCGAGCAGCCGCTCTATGATTTCTTCAAGGTCGGCGTGCACGAAGACCCCGCCACCGGCCGCCGCCGCTACCTCTCTGAAGACTGGTTTTTCTGCCAGCTCGCCGCGGATGCCGGCTATGACCTCTACGCGGATACCCACGTCATCCTCAAGCACTGCGGGGACGCCATCTATCCGCTCCGCCTCGAGGAAGCCCCCGCCGTGGAAACCACCAACTCCGCGGAATCATGATCGGCGTCACCATCGGAGTGGGGGAGCAGTGGGCCGCGCTCGCGGAAAACTCGGCCCGCGCCATGCACGCCATGACCGGCCTGCGCTGCAAGGTGATCCGCGCGGATGATTTCGGCTGCTGCCATCCTTCCTGGCTGAAGTGCCACGTTCACCGCCTCTTCCCCCGGGAAGATGCGTTTCTCGTGTTCGATGCGGACCTGCTCTGCATCCGCGAGTGGGATCCGGAGTATCTCTTCAAAGCCATGGCCCGCCCCTTCATGGGCGTGCCGGAGCCAAACGCGAACGATGAGTTGATCGAGGAGTGCCGCGAGTGGGGGCTGGGTTTCCCGGATTTCTATCTGAACTGCGGCCTGCTCATCTTCGGCCGCGAGCATGGCTTCGTGCTGGACCGCGCCTGGTCCCGCCACCCGCACGGCGGACGCTGGCTGGAGCAGACGGCCATCAACCACGCGCTCGCGCTGGAGGCCGTGGAAACCTGCCGCCTGCCGCGCGTTTTCAACCTGCTGGCCCAGCAAGGCCGCATCAATTCCATCTACTGCCGCGCCACGCTAAAGGATGCCATCAACGTCCACTTCTGCGCGCTGGATGGCGCCGGGCAGGTTCTGGCCAGCCACGCCAAGCTGCGCGCCTACATGGCCACCGGGAATTACGGCCGCACGCGCAAGGCCCTGCTGTGGGATCTGCGCAACCACGTGGGCGTGCAATCCCAGGGCGCGGAGATCGGCGTCTTCGCCGGTGAGTTTTCCCGGGAAATCCTCTCCATCCTCAATCCCGGCGCCCTGCACCTCGTGGACCTCTTCGAAGGCATCGCCACCTCCGGGAACGTCAACGGCCAAGCCATGAAAGACGTGGACCTCGCCATCGTGCGCGAGGAACTGGACGCCATCGGCTCACCGGTCATCACATGGGCGGAGGATTCCGTAAAGTGGCTCGGCGATTACGGTGCCGGAAGACTCGATTGGGTCTATCTGGACACCACCCACGAATACGAGCGCACGCTCGCCGAGCTGGAAGCTGCTCGCCACGTGGTCAAGCCCGGCGGCATCATCGCCGGCCACGACATGTCCCGCGCCTTCCCCGGCGTGGTCCGAGCCGTCACCGAGTTTGTGGAAAAGCACGGCCTCAAACTGAAAATCTACGATGGCGACCTGCTGCCAAGTTTCTGGATCGAGAACACCAACTCCTAATCTGCTCCTAAAATGTTCCAAACTAGGAACAACATTTTTGATCAACAACCTGAAAAAAACATGAATGCCCACAATTCAAACGAAAAACAACATGACCAGTCATCGCCTTCCAATTCATTGAGTGGCGGTTTGTGCCGGGACTGCGTGAATTGGGAAGGGGAAGATGGCTACGGCCACTGCCACAAGCTCACGCTTGGCACCGGCAATATGGACAGGTGCCGCGTCTATGAGGATTCCATGCCAATCGGGACGGAAGAAAATTTCGGATGTGTCCATTTTTCGGGAAAACCGGCGGCGAATTGATTCCTGCCCGCTTCGACACCGCCACACCGTCATGGGTCTCAACGCCTCACAATTCTCCCGTTTCCTCACCCGCGTGGACTCCACGCTGGAAGCCTTGTTTCCGGCCGTGATCAAGATCGGCGGGGAAAACTATCAGGCCACCGGCGTCGGCGGTTCCGCGGCGCTGGAGTATCTGGAAGACGGCGGCCAGGCACCCACCGGCACCCGCTTCTTCCGCCTGCAGAAAGCCTTCCACCCCTCGCGCTTGGAAACCGGCACCCGCATCGAGTGGGTGCAAAGCCCGGGCTCGGTCACGCGCCTCACGGTGATGGACTGCGCCGATCGTCCGCATGATACCTGCTGGGTGCTGCGCTGCGAACCCTCCGACCGCTGAAACGCATGTTCACCGCCGCGCTCCAGGGATCCGAGGAAGTGATGGGAAGCGTGCTGCGCTTTTCCCAGATCGCCGGCCGCGGGCTGGAGCAGGAAATCATCGGCATCGGCCGCCTCGTCGCCGTCTCGCTTGCCACCTCCACGCAGCCCTACGGCAAGGGAAAGGACGCGCGCGACCAAGGGCTCAAGCGCGTGGAGTCGGATATCCGCAAGGTGTTCCGCACGCCCTCGAACATCTATCAACAACTGCTGGAGGAGGATGAAACCGAGGCCCGCAAGTTCTGGCGCGCCACCACGGCCGGGAACACGGAATGGATGCGGGCCATCCTGCGCGACAATCATATCGACCTGGAAATGGGAACCGCGCCCATCCCATCCTATCACGACGCCGCCCGCGGGCGCAATGGCCGCGTGAAAGGCCGCGCCCGCATGCTCGTCACCAAACCGCAGGAACTCCGCCGCTACATCGCCAAGCGCCAGAAGATGGTGGGGTTCGCGAAATCCGGCTGGGCACTCGCCGCGGACGATTGCGGCGGCCATCGCGGCATTCCCGCCTGGGCATCATCGAAGCATCCCGGATCCCATGGTGGCGCCATCATCCGGCGGGATTCCGTGCGGCCGCATGTGCTGCTCATGAACCACGTCCGCTACGTGGACCAGATCCTGCCGGAGCGACAGATCAACACCGCCATCGAGATCGCCTACAGCCGGGCCATCAAGCGCTACACCATCGCCATGAAAAAACAAGCCGCCGCCGCCTTCCGCCGCGCCGCGTGATCATCCCCATGAGTGCCACCGAATTCACTACCGAGGACCAGCTCGTTTCCGATCTGGTAGAATACTGGAACACCACACGCCCCGCCGGAGTGCCGGATGGAATTCCGTTTGTCCACTTCCGCCGGAATGAAACGCTGCCCGTGCCCGCCATCATCGTGGGCCATGAGGGCTGCGATCGGGAAAAGGCCAAGGGCATGGACGGCACCGGCCGCGTGCTGCTGCGCGTGGCACTGCGCTCGGATCTGGATGTGATGACATCGCCGGATCACCGCGCCATCGCCGCGTCGCTGGATCGCGAGCTGCAGGCGCTGGACGTGCAGCCAGGACCGCTCGCGCTCACCTACGTCCACGCCCTGCTGCGGGAGAGCCCGGATACCGCCGTGCAGGACCGCCGTGAGATCACCGTGCTACGCTACCAGGCGGTGGCCACGCGCATGGAGCCCGCATGACGTTTGACACGCGCCACCCGGCATGTCAGCGAATCTAATCGGCACCGTCGGGCAATGGGGAATCGCCGCCGCGGAAACTTCCATCGGCATCATCATCGAGGGCATCGATGAGACCACCCGCAACGAGAAAAACTACATCAAGGACATCTCCGGCCAGCGCGTGGGGCGTTCCGAGTTCGATGAATCCATCGAGGTAAAAGTCTCCGGAAAAAGCACTTCCAGCTCGCCCTTCTCCACCAAGCTCGGCGCAAACATCGTGCTCGGCAATACCATTGCCGCGAACTCCCTCTACAACAACAACACCGGCCGCACCGTGGTCAACGAAGTGAAACGCACCGCTTCCAATGAAGACTGGCGCGGAGTGGAGGTGGATATCGAAGTCCTTCCCTTCTTCTGAGGCTGCCGCGCCCTGGGCGGCGGTGGTTTTATGCATGGTTTCCACCGCCGCCCGCACCCTTCACCATATCCCCCTGATCCATGGAATTTCTCCACGGGCCATCTTCCCAAACGACCAATACGGACCTCGCCGCCGCGCTCGGCACGCTGGGCATCCCGCGCGATGCGGAGCAACCGGTCAAGGTGCTCATCGGCGAAATCGAGCAGATCGCCTTTTTCTTCGGCATGATCTCCGCCTGCGGTCATTACGAGACCGGTGCCATGATCGCCGCATGGGACGATCCCGCCTTCGATCGCACCCACCCGCAGCACGCGATGGCCTACATGAAAGCCGCGCTGCGCTCCCGCAAGAAGCTGCTGGATTACGCCAAGGGCCACGCCCGCATCGGCATCGCCACGCGCAGCGCCGGGAAGTTCGAGGTGGTGCCCATCCCGCACGGCCATGGCCGGCCGATGACACCGCCGCCGCGCGTGCCCGCTCCGGATCGCAGCACCACCCCGCGCCTGCAGACGGATGATCTCGAGCTCGCCGCCGCGCTGCTAGCCTGCGGTGTGCCGCTGTGGGCGGACATGCCGATCGAGCGCCGAGGAGAAAACCGGGTCTCGTTCTTCTTCCAACCCGCCAGCCCCTGCGGTGGATTCCACACCCGCGAGCTCATGCTCGCCTGGCAGGATTCCCGCTGGCACGAGGGCCACCCGGAGCATCCTTTCGCCTATCTCTGGTGCGCCTTCGAAAACCGCCGCCGCCTCATCCGCGAGGTGAAAGCCAAGGTCCCGCTCGTGGTTTTCATGCGCGCCGGTTTCCCGCAGTTCCTCTCCCTCAACGCGGATGCCAAGCTCGAAAAATCCTTCATGGAAGAACTCAAAGCTCTCTAACCACTCATGTCCAACGATACCACCAGCACCCCAAGCCTCCCGGCGCAGGAGAAAGCCGCCGCCAAGACCGAGCCCACCGTGAAAACCGCCGTGATCTACGAGCCCGGCCAGAAGGTGAAGCATGCGAACAAGACGCTCTACACCGTCCGCTATCAGACCCCCGAAGGCGTGGCACTCGAAGGCGTGGCCAACCTCGTCCACCCCTCCCAACTCACCCCGGCCTGAGCCTCACCGCCCCATATCCCATGACCGCCAACCGTCTTTCCGTTCTCTCCGCTGCCTTCCGCGAGGTGCCGCTCACCTGCGGCTCCTTGCGGCTCCGGCCGCTCACCGCGGGCTCGCTGAACATCCTGATGGAAACCGGAAACCCGCTTTTCACCGGTGGGGATCCGAGCGAAGCCGCGCAGTTCCAGGCGCTGTTTGAATTCATCTGGATCCACACCGCACCGGAGGAGGAAGTGATCGATGCCACCTCGAATCCAGACCTGCTCCACACGCAGGCGCGCAAGCTCTCGCTGTCTATCAGCTTTGACGATCTCACCGGGTTCGCCGCCGGATTCGCGCAGCTCAATCAGCGCATGAACGCCGCCCTCGTGGAGATCGTGCCGGAGCGCGGCATGGGAAAGCCAAGCGGGGAGACGCCCCCCACTGGCTCGCCACACTCGTCCACTCCCTCGGCGGCTGCGGAGATCCCGGGCGCGAGCACTGGATTCTATGGCGTCTCCCGTTTTCCCGAGCCCTCCAATACGTCCACGCCGCCCACAACGCAGCCGGAGCCGTCACCCGCTGGAAGGTCCCGCATCTGGGAGCAAGCGCCGGAGGAGGAGGAAGACTACGCGAATCCGGTGACCCCGCTGCCCTGATGGAAACCCTCCGCGCCGCATGGCAGGCGAGGGGAGATGATGATGAGTGAGCCTGTGATGATTCGACACCACCCCCACGGATAACATGGCTGGTCTTCAAATCCCCATCGGTGGCGATCTCGCGCCCTTCCTCGCCGTCGCCGCGGAGCTGCGGAAGGAAATGGGCACGCTCGCCAAGTCCGTCACCAAGGCCGTGAGCCCGGCCAAGAGCGAAACCGCGAAGGCGGTGGCCTCATTCCGGGCGTTGATGCAAAGCACCAAGGGCGCAAGCGCCGGCGTGCGCGGTGTGGCGCTGGCGGTGGGCTCCACGGCGATCAGCCTGCGCCTGTTGCACGCCGCCGCGCGCGGAGCCTTCGGTGCCATCACCTCGGAAGCCCGCGGGGCGTTGCGTGTCCTATCAGGCTTCGGCAGCGCCATCCGCGGCATGATCCCCGGCGGCGCGCTGCTGGGTCCCGTGGCGGGGCTGGCAGGCATCGCCGGTTCCATCGCCCTGCTTGTTTCCGGAGTGAAAACGGGTGCCGGTCTCGCCGGTGACATCGAGCGCACCGGAGTCGCCCTGGAATCGCTCACCGGCTCCGGAGATGTGGCGAAGCAAGTCATGGATGACATGCGCTCCACGTGGATCCGCACCGGCGTTACCATCGAGGCGCAGGCCGGGACCATCCAGAAGTTCCTTGCACTCGGATTCTCCACCGGAGACGCCACCAAGCTGCAGAAAAACATCCTCGATGTGGCCGGCGCCGTGGGCATGAGCACCGAGGAGGCCGCCCTGCTCGGCAGCGCGCTCGCCCAGGTGAAAGCCAAGGGCGTGGTCTCCATGGAAGAGCTCCGCCAGCAGATCGCCGAAAAAGGCGTGCCCGTGTTCGAGGCCCTCGCCGCCAAGATCGGCGTTTCGCAAGCCGCCCTCATCAAGATGGTGGAAGACGGCAAGGTGCCCGCGCAGACCCTGCTCGATCTCTTCCTCAACATGGAAGGCTCCTTCGGCAAGTTCGTGGGCGGAGCCAACCGCATGGGCATGACCTTCCTCGGTCTCATCAACCGCCTCAAGGCGCAGTGGAGCCTGCTACTCGCGGAATTCGCCGCGCCCATCGTGGACTCCATCAAACCCATGCTGCTGGAGTCCCTCGCCGTGCTGGAGTCTTTCAAAGCCGCCGCCCGCGAGGCAGGCAAGGTGGTGGGCGACGCGCTGCTCGGTGCCTTCGCCCTGATCAAGAGCGGCAACACCATGGAACTCTTCAAAGTGGGTCTCCGCATGGCCATCGCCTCCGCCATGGACCTGCTCATGCGCGGGTTGGAAACCGCCGTCGCGTTCCTCGTGAACACGCTGCCACCGGTCTTCGATCACATCGTTTCCCGCCTCACCGATCCGCTTTTGTGGGAAGGTATTGGCGCGAAGTTGAGCGCCATCGCCAAGCGCTTCGCCGCGGATCTCCTGGTTTCCCTGCCCGGTGGAAGCAAGGCCAAGTTCGATCAAGCCTACCGGGATAGCTATCAGCTCGATAACAAATCCTCCGCGCTGCTGGACACCTACATGCACCCCAAGATCGCCGGCAGCATGACCGATACGATCGCCGAAGCGCTCGGCAAAGGCATCACCGCCGCCGGTTCCGAATTCACCCGCCCGATGTCAGAAGGCCTGCGCAAAGCCACGGAGGAATTCCAGACGCTGCTCGGCACCGTGAAAAGCGAGATGGAAGGCATGCGCGCCTCATCCGCCGTGCCGCCCATGACCGGAGCCACCACGCCCGCCAGCCCCATCGCGGAGACGCTGGAAGCCGCCCGCAAGCAGATCATCGACGTCACCAGCCTCGGCCGCGTGGGTGGTGGTGGTCTCGCCGGTGCCGCCCCGATGATCTCCGAACAAAAACGCGGCAACACCCTGCTCCGCCAGATCGTGGAAAACACCCGCCGCTTCGCCCCCGCCCGCGCCATCGTCTAACCGCCCATGTCCGCCCTCAAAACCAACGTTCTCAAAACCCGCGATCACACGTGGGAATACGAAGCCAGCGCCAAGGATGACAAGGCGAAGAGTCACTTGAAATACAAGGACGACTTCAACGGCTGGGCCTCGCGCTGCCCGAAGTTCTACAGCGCCCATCCGGATATCCCCGGCATGCAGCTCGTGGACATCAAGGCGAAGAAACAGGAAGGCGATCAGATCGAGGTGGATCTCTTCTACGAGGTGATGGACTGGACCGCCGAGTATCCCGGCCGCACGCCCGGCGAGAAAGCCACCGAGCGCTTCTACATCGATCCAGCGCTCAACGACGAGCCGCTGCTCACCTTCCACAAGTTCGGGGATCTATCCCCGGAGATGCAGGCCGCGCTGCGCGACTATCAAGCCAGCGATCGCACGGATACCGATTATAACACGTGCAACGGCATCGTCGGCGGAGACACCGGCGGTCTGGCGTTTCTCAATGCCATGGCGAAGAATCAGGAAGCCTGGCGCGCCCCCCGCGTGGTGTGGGTGCGCAAGCGCTCGGTGAAAAACCTCAACGAGATCGATTTCGAGCTGGTGGGGAAAATCGATGATCCGCCCCAGGACAAGGACGGCAATCCCACCACGCCGGAGGGCTATAACTGGATGTATCTTGCTCCCATCGTAACGCCCTCCGCCGATGGCCAGAGCTATGATGTGGAGGAGCGCTGGGAGCGCTCCGATGAAAACGGCTGGAACACGTTTTTCTACGAAGCCGCCACCCCGCCATGAGATTTTTCCGCAAACTCCAAAGACTCCCGCGCGCGGCCGGTGTGGAACCCGGCCCCGTCACCCCGGCGGCATGGAATGCCATGGCGGATGCGATCGAGGAAATGGAAAAGCGCGTGCAAAGCATGGTGCCCGCGGACTCTCCGGATATCGGCTACCGCCGGAACAGCGCTGGAGGATTCACCGCATGGCTCAAGCGGCGCTCCCGCGGAGGCGGTGCCACCTCCCGCAAGCCCTGGCAGCCGTCGTTTTTCAAGGATGGGGAAACCTTCAAGTGCCGCTTCAATCTCGGGACGTGCAACAACGTCGTTGCGTCCAACTGGAACGATGCGTTCACTCTTCCGAGCGATGATTCCAGCAAGTTCGTGGTGGTCACCGTGACAACGGCATCCGGAAAAGTGACGGGAATCGCACTGTCCGTGGATGATTCCGCGCCGGCGGAGGATGTGATCGCCGAAGACACTCCGCCGGTGACTCACAAGATCGTCCTGGGTGCCATCGGGAAGACCAGTGCCAAGATGATCATCGATTACAACATCGTGATTCTCGCGCAGGAAGTCTTCCGCTCATCCGCCGCAGCACCGGCCGCCGGAGCAGAGCCATTCAACCGCTGGTGGCGCTGGTCCGTGCAGCCCGCATGAATTCATTCACCACACGCCCCGCCACCGAGTGGACCGCGCCGAGCACCACCTATCAGGTGTGGCAATCCACGCGCCTGCGCATGGAGTCCGCCTCATCTGCGGAGAGCGCTTCCGCGGCGTTTGTTTCGGACACGGACGGCGTCACCAACGGATTCACCACCAGCAGCCGGTTTGCCTCCGTCCATTCGCAGGACTCGCGCACGAGTGTGGATCGCACCGGATTGTCGTTCTCGCAGGTTTTCATCACCACATCCTCTGATAGTTTCACATCCGCCGGCATGCCGGGCACCGAGGGTGACTACTCGAGAAACTACTCGCTCAGCCACGCGCTCACGCTGGTGAGCGCCACCACGCAGGCGGACAGCTCGCAGGTGACGTCTCGCGCCACGTCGGAAGAATTGGTTTCCTCCTCATCCATCCGCTACATGAGTTCCACGGCGGGAAGCTCCGCCGGGACTACAGGAACGGTCTCTTCCACCACCACCGGCCCGAATACGACCCTCCGCACCGGCTCCGGCACATCGACTGCATACGGCAGCACCACGGAAGGATATGCTTCCACGGTCACCACCGTCAGCACGGATGGAGTGCTTTCCGGCATCTTCACCACGGCATCCAGCACCCGCTCCACAAGCCACAGCTCCATGTGGTCAAGCACGTGGATCACCACCTACACCACGCTCACCGATCAATCCACCACGCTCACGCAGGAAACCACGGATCAGCTCACATGGAGCGCGGACATCACCACCGCGGACACCGCCACCACTCACGTGCGCACCACGTGGCTGTTCGGCAGCATCCTGCAGGACACGGTTTTCCTGATGAGTGCGGATCTTGCCTCGTCGGATTATAACTGCCAGGCGTTCCTCTGGAGCTTCAGCCACACGGATCTGGATGCCACCGCCACCACCGCCGGAGTCTTCACCGATCTCTTCGCGTCCACCACCGGGAACACCATCACAATTGGGGATTACCGGAAATTCCATTCCTCCTCCGTGGCGCTCACGGCCATCTCGGTATCTATCAGCACGGGAACCAGCGGAGGCACCACCACGCAGTTCACCAGCTACAATGGCACTTCCTTCGAGACCAGCACCACCACCACGGTGAGCACCACCGGCTCGCCCGGATCGGTGACGTCAACGGTGACCTACACGGGAAACCTGAGCACCACTTACTCGCAGTCGTGGTCGATAGACGGGGTATCATCCACCCTGTCCACCGGCACCTACACGACCACCACGGATACCGGGCAGCCGCCGGCCACTTCATCCACCACCATTTTCACCCACTCCGTGGAGGTGACCGGATATGATAGCAGCTCGAGTGCGTGGAGCAGCGGCACCACCAGCAGCACGTGGGGCCATGCCACCTCCACCACCGGCACGCACCACATCCTCCATTCCGGATTCACCACCACCACGGACGTCTCGATCCGCAGCACCACCACGGATGGCTTACTGTTCTCCAGTTTCACCACCACCGGCACCGGCACGGGCACGGTGCGCATCCTGCTGGGCAGCGTGAGCACCAGCACGGTGCGGGTGTTCTCCGTTCGCTCGAGTTTCACTCGGCTGTCTTACCATGCGGATTTTCATTCCCAAGTCTCCCGCTACACCACCACGGACGAAGCGGTGGGAAGCTTCTTCACGGTGAGCGCGTCTGATGAATTTCTCGCCACACGATGGACGGAAGAACGGGTTTTCCCCCACATGCTTGCGCGGCCGGGTGATGACAACATGCCGCCGCTCAATGAAGTGCGGCACCGCTGCCATCCGCTGGGCCATGCGGGGTTCGGTGGTGCGTTTACCGCCTCGGCGCTCTCCGTGCATGTCACCACCACGCAGGGCCTTGCTTCCGGGGAAACCTTCACGGAGGAATCACTCATTCCGCCTGCGGCACAGTCCGCGGTGCGTGGCGTGAGTTTCATCCCGGTGCCGTCTGTTTTCGTTCTTGGAGGCACTGAGCGCGCCGTGGCCAGCAGCCTGCTCTCCGTGCCCACCGCCATGACCGGTGAGATCTCCGTGGCGCTCACGTGGACTAGCACCACCACCACCGGCACCGCCACCAGTGACACGTCCATCATTTCCCGCAGCGCCACCCACACGCTCGCAGTGACGTCCGCCATCACCGGCACGTTTCACACGGCGGAGGCGTTCACGTTCAACTCCGCATGGCGGGAGGAATTCCTGCCTTACGATGGCGGCATCGCAGAAGGCGGGTATGTGGCTGGAGATCACTTGCTGGGGAATTCCTATGAGGTGCTGGCCCGCAGCGGCTGCCTGCGCTGGAGCCCCTATACCTCCACACAATCCACCGCCGCAGCCACATCCTCCGTCACCGGCTCCGCCGGGAGCGTGAGCACCACCATTGCTGCCAGTGAGGCTATCGTTTTCACGGTGGAAAACGTGATCACCGCCGCGTGGAGCGCTGCGGGTCAATATTCCATTTTCTCCACTTGTTTGCATATCCCTCATCCATGAAACTCGCCATATACACCTGCGCCACCACCGGTTACGCGCACGCCCTTGTCGCCCAGGCGCGCCGCGTCATCGCCGCCCTCTCGCTGGAAGACCGCCTTACCGAGATCCGATTCACCTTCGTCACGGACGATGAGAAAAACGTGGCGGACGCGGCGAAAATCTACCACTCCAGCGGTATCGATGTGGAAACCCTCATCACCACCCGCCGCGGCGGTGAGAACTATCAGACCGAGGCGCAGCTCCTCATCGCGCAGATGCGCCAGATGGCCTCCACCTCCGCCATGGCATGGGGTGCGGATTTGTGCCTGGCACTGGATTCCGATGTGCTGCCGCCTTCCAATTTCCTGCGCTGCTCGCTCGACATGTTGCAGTTCGATGGCGGCTTCTACTCCGTCGCCTTCTGCCCGTATCCCTCGCAGGGTGGGGGAGCGTTCCTCGGCGGCCATGGCACGCCGCAGAATCCCATCCTTCCGGATTTCCATGAAGATGAGAAAGACGTGCCGCCGGAACTGCTGGAAAAACGCGAGCAACTCCGCGCCACGGATCCCATGACCGATGCCGCACGCGATGAACTCCACGAGGTGGAAAAGCAAATCCGCGCCATCCCGCCGAAGATGAACGTCTTCGCCGCCAACGCCGTGAAATGGCGGCGGCGTGGGTGGTTTGATTTTGCCTATCCTGCCCTCGGCCGCGGTGCAGTAGTGCCGGTGGACTGGATCGGCTTTGGCTGCACGCTCATGAACCGCCAGGCGCTTTCGCTCTGTGACTTCACCGGCTACGACGGCCGCGGCACCGAGGATCTTTTCATCAACTTCCGGCGCTGGGCCCCCGCAGGCCTGCGCATTGCCTGCATCCCGCATTGCCCCTGCGATCACGTCATCCGTGACAAGGAAACCGGCGGCCATGTGCTTGTGGCCACCGGCCACGCCGATGACCCGGAGCACCATGGCCACCTCCGCCAGTGGCGCCTGCCGTGGATCGCCTGAGCGATTTTGACACCCGCCCCGCGGCGTGACCCTCTACTTCGACCTCGACGCCGGCATCTTCGTCTCCGGCCCCGGCACCCGGGACCGTATCGACTCGCTCAACTTCAAACGCGGGGACACCTGCCGCATCGCCCTGCGCTTCGTTTCCGGCGTCACCGTGCAAGAGCTCGCCACCGGTGCCACCGGCAAGATCGGGCTCAAGGAATCCGGCCAATACGATGCGGATTTCGTCGCCGCCGCGACCTCATGGACCAAGACCGGCACCGGCACCTCCACCGTTTACACCTTCGATCTCAACCTCGCCACCGCGGAGCTGAACGCCCTGCTCGGCGATGACGGCACCGAGGGCAACGACGAAGCCTCCGTGGCCCTCATGTTCGAGCTGGAATTCGTGGCCGATGGCGTCACCACCAGCTCGCCCACCCTCACCGCCACCGTTTCCAACGATGTCATCAAAGGCGATGAGACCGGCCCCACGGACATCACGGAGGGCACGCCTACCAACATCCCGACGAGCCTCACCATCACCGGCACTCTCACGGATGGCACAAGCCCGGTGGTGTTTCCCACGCTCTATCCCGTCGGCCCCTTGGACCCGGAAACCATTTTCACCGACACCGGAGATCCGGTCACGGACAGCGGCACCGAATACATCGCAGAGATAGGCCTCGGCGGCTCCCCGGTGGGTGCCACCATCCGAAAAAACGTGGAAGGCGTTACCGTGGCACTCTGGAAATGCACGGCGGACGTCGATTACTTCGAAGAAGTCTCCACATGGGTGGCGGATAGCGATGAAACCGGCACGCCCCTTGTGACCGTGAACCCGTCCACCCCCGGCCGCGCCGGATCCATGAAGGTGGATGCGGATTACCTCTACGTGGCCGCCACTGCGACCGCAGGCGTGCCACGTTGGAAAAAGATCGCTCTCACCGCTCTTTGATCATGCTGCTCAAGACCTATCTCGGAGATAACAAAACCCTCACCATCCCGCTCACGTGGGAAGATGTGGACTTCACCCCCGGCACCGATTGGGGCCTCATCTTCACCGTGAAATCCTCCGTCCTGGATGCGGACACCCGGGCGAAGATCCAGAAGATCTCCGGCATCGGCATCGAGCACGATGAATCCAACGCCGTTGTTTCGCTCGTCTATGCGGACAGCGCCACGCTCGATCCCGGCCGCTACGAGTTCGACGTGCAGGCGCAGGACAACGACAGCGGGGAAGTGCGCACCGTGGCCCGCGGCAAAATCGAATTTCAGCGGGACGTCACCCGCTCCACCGCCGTCTCCGTGCCCATCAACACCACGGATCCCGCGCCGCTCTTCGGCGAGATCCCCGCATGGCTCGCCGCCTTCACCTCCATCGCCATCACGGAAGGAGACGAGCTCGAGCTCGTCCAGGATGGCGTCACCTACTGGCTCCCACTCTACCGCCGCGCATGAAATTCCTGCTCACCCTCATCCTCTCCGCCACCCTCGTCTCCGGTCAATCCACCGGAGACTATTTGCTGCAACGCAAGACCTCCACCGGCTACGCCGCCAAATCCGTCACCCCGGAAAACGGCAAGATGCTAGGCTGGAACTCCTCCGGGGATCCCGTCACCATTGCACCGGTGACCTCGCTCTCGTGGGAATCCATCAGTGGAAAGCCCACCACGTTTGCTCCGGAAGCGCATACGCAAGCGGCATCCACCATCTCAGACTCCACCGCCGCAGGCCGCGCACTGCTCACAGCGGCGGATGCGGCGGCTCAGAAAACACTACTTGACACCCCAACCGGAATGCCCGTCTCCCACCTTTTCCCGACCGAGCTTGCGCGGCACCAAACCATTTCAACGGTCAACCAGCAACTCACGCTCTGGACATTAGGGGACTCCATGATGTCATCCTCACGGTTACCGATTGGATTGGGGGCTTTGCTTCATCAGAAGATCCCCGTGATCGGCTACGCGCTTGAGGAAATCAACACCTCGGTGATTTCCGGGACTGTTACCCAGCCGCCGTCCAACGCCACAGGGTCCGAACTGACGAATCTCTGGGATTCTGGGAAGGTCTGGCAACTCGCCACCGGTGCCATCGTGAAGGCTCACAATCTCAATGGCGGAACCGCTGGCATCCTCAGTTCAGAAACCGTTTTTTATTGCTCGAAACAAAGCGGAGGAGGAACGGCCACCATTGAATACTCACGCGACGGGAGCGCATGGATTTCGCTTGGAACTCTGGATACCAACGGCACTGCTGGAGAACTGGCAAGGGTCGCCCTCACGCCTGCGGCTGGCCTTGGTCATTACCAATACCGCATCACGGCTACTGGAGGCCCGGTCAACTACATCGGCTGCAAGGTATGGGATGCCACCCGCAGCGGTGTGATTCTTTGTAACTCGAACATGGGCGGGCTCAGGGTTTCCGACATGCTGGAATCTCCATCAGCCGTGCGAAACACCATCGCCGGCGATCTCGGAAAAGTGCTGCTCATCTCGCAATTCCGGGAAGGGGATGGTGAACTGACGGAAACGATCCTCAACAATTTCCTTGATGCGTGGACAACAGCGCTTCCGAACGGGGAGATCTTGCTGGTTGAGCAACTGGACACTCCGAGTCTGACCAACAACACGGCCACGGCAGGAGTGAATGCGCTCTATCGGGCCGCTGCCACAGCCCGCGACAATGTGCGAACCTACGCAATCAATCAGGTTCTCGGAAGTGAAGATCAGCGGGACACTGCTGGTTTTTACAACGCATCAGTCAAAGGCACGTTCACGGCCAACACCAGCACGAACGTCATCACGGTTTCCGCATCGCACAGCCTCAGCGCGGGTAACGAGGTGACGTTTTCGACCACCGGAACCCTTCCAGCACCGCTTGAGCCGTGGACGCGGGCAAATCCGAAACGCTATTTTGTGAAAACCGCCCCGAGTGGTACCACTCTAACGCTTTCGGCCGAAACGCTATTTTGTGAAAACCGCCCCGAGTGGTACCACTCTAACGCTTTCGGCAACGGACGGAGGCGCGGAAATCGACATCACTGACAGCGGAAGCGGGACACATACCATCACCCAGGTGGACACGATCCACATGAGTGAGGACGCTTGGAAATTCGTCGGAACCGATCTTGTCCACAAACTGACTAATTTTTCCGAAGGAACAACTGGAGCACAGGTCTTCCGCGACGGAAGCGGAAACCGTGAGGCGATCTTTGGGAACCTTGCCGACGAATATACGCCGAAAGACTGGCTTTTCCGGATGCCAAGGACATCAAAAGGCCGCTGGGCGATCGTTTCGAAGAGCACCCTCGGTGGATTGACCCGATTCGGCTGGAACTGGCAAACTCCTTCAGCCACATTTGCGGATGGCGTGTTGCTGGAACTGGCAAACGACGGCGGATACAAGACGCCTATAACTATCGACGGAACTGGATACCTCTACGCCGGACCATACAACGCGACTACTCAGAGCGGTTACACGGTCGGATCAAGGATGGCGGTTGAAGAAGATGCGAACGCCAAATCCGTGATAGCAGCTTACCACAAAGGCACGCCGACAGTCCCGGTGCTTCGCGCAGGTGTGAACTCGGCAGGAACTCGCACGGATAAATTCCAAGCATGGGCAGACGGCAAGGTTTCACAATTCCCGCCTGCTTCCGCCACTCCAGCCAGCAACGGCGAGCTTGTGGTGGAGGCTACCAGCAACACGACGCTGACATTCAAGCTCAAGGGATCGGATGGCACGGTGAGATCCGCCGTGCTGACGTTGGCCCCTTAACCCATGACCCCCTCCAGCACAACGCTGAAGATCTACCGTGGTGCCAAATGGGCCTGTGATCCCTCAGTTTGTGTCGATTGGCGGCGTTTTTGGCTAGTTGTTTCGCTCATAGTCCAATGAATCAAATAATTTTATCTAACCTCGGCCCCATCGGTCAATTCCTCGCCGGGCTCGCCGTTTTCCTCACCGCCGCGGGCACTTTCACCCTCTGGCTCTGGAAATGGCTGCGCGGCGTCCGCCGAGACATGGTGGAAGCCACCACCGCCGCCATGCAGCGGCTCATCAAGGAATCGCTGATCCATTGCGTGGCCCGCCTTGATCCCGCCAGCTACTACACCCTCGACGTTCATTTCGCCGGCGGACTCACGCTGGCCGTGCCGATGATTCCATTTCAGGAGCTCCTCGTCTCAGAAAACATCCGCATGGCAGTCATCGATCACAACGCCACGCAAACGACTATTTCCCTCCGCTGCAAAGGTCCCGGTCATCTCCCCCCTCACCACCACGAAACCACTTGCGAGACCATTGAAGTCCGCAGCGGATACGTGACCCACCTTGAGACCGGCCGCCGCTATGGCCCCGGAGAAACGTGGGTGATCGAGCAGGGAGAAATCCACAGCGCGTTCTTCGAAAACTGCACCTGCCTCGTCATCCACCGCCCACCGCTTCCCACCGCCGCCGTGCGCCCGGTTGACTTGGACGCCATGGAGAAAGCATTCCCATCATCATGAACCGCGAACAAACACTCGGCCAAATCCGCGCCGCCCTCACCGCCCTCGGCACCGTGCTCGCCACCTGGGGCATCTCCGATGGACACCAGTGGGCCCCCGCCGCCGGCATCATCGTCGCCCTCATCTCCGTCACGTGGGGTCTCCTCCACCACCGGAACCCCACCACCCCCGGCCGTCTCTCGTGGTCCCTTGTCCGTAAAACATGGAACATCATCGGCACCGCCGCCCTTACCTACGGCTACCTCAACCCCGAAAAAGTCCACGGCGTGGAAATCCTTCTCGCCGCCTGCGGCCCGCTCCTCGCCACCGTCTTCTCCTGGATCGACAACTCCGAAACCCAAACCCCATCCGAGCCATGAACATCCATCACCAACAAGACGACACCTCCGGCCTCATTACCATCATTGTCCGCTGCCTCGTCGGCGTGCTCCTCCTCGCCGCCGCCATCGCCACTAGCCTCATCACCACCGGCTGCACCGCGCTTCCCATTCGCGCCACGCTGGACACGCCCTATGGCACCATCACCAGAGACGCCAAGGGAGCCATCATCATCGCTCCCATCGCCAATCCCGTCCGGATCCCATTCAACGAAAAATAAATCATGGTGATCATCATCGATCCCGGCCACGGCATGGCTAACCGCCGCCGCGGCATCTACGACCCGGGCGCATGCGCCGCAGGTGCGGAGGAAGCCAGCATCGCCATGGATTGGGCGAATGAACTGCGCGCCATCATCCAATCCCGAGGTCACCGAGTCGTGCGCACCCGCGTGGACAGCCATGACCCCGCTCCGGTGAGCCGCCGCGATGACATCGCCACCAGCTACAAAGGCGACCGCATGATCTCCCTGCACTGCAATTCCGGAGGAGGCGCTGCCAGCGGAACCGAGGTCTTCTACCGTGGCGCGGACGACCGCGAAATGGCCGCCAAGCTTTCCGCCGCTGTGGCGGGAGTTCTCGGCATTAGTGACCGTGGCGCGAAAACCGAAGCCGAGTCCCAGCACCCGTCGCTCGCCGTGATGGAGTTCGACAAATGCTGGCTGCTGGAGATCGGATTCATCGACCACCCCGGAGACCGCGCCAAACTCCTTGATCCAGTGCTGCGCCACGCCGCCTGCGCGGCCCTGGCCGATCAACTCCTCGCCTGATCCGGCAACCGCATGGCCGCATCCGATTCAACATCTGATCCCCGCACCCCGGCCGAACAAATCGCCGCCCTGCGCGAAGAGATCAAAATACTCAAAGCCGACAAGGCCAGTCTCGGATCCCAGCTCCTCAAAGCCCGCCAGCAGCGCCACGACGCCCACAACCAGCTCCGCGCCGTGCTCAGCCGCCAGCGCGCCGAATCCTAACGGAAAAACCGTTTCCCCGCCTCCTTCGTCACCGCCCGTCGATAGTGGCGGAAAAGCGTGTCCGATCCCTGAGTGTGGCCCATTGCCAGCTTCGCCGCCTGCTCCCCATACGCCGCCAGGTAATTGCTCGCGAACGTATGCCGCAGCACATCCTGCATCTCCGAAATCCCCGCCACCCGCCGGATCCGCTGCCACGCCCTGCGCCACCCCGCCGGCATCACCGGCCCCTTCTCCGGGTGCCCGCGCAGCAACCGCCGCAGCCGTGGCTTGATCAAAACATGCCGGTCCCCCACCTTGGACACCTCCGGAGAAACGTAAATCTCCCGTTTCCCCACCGCCTCCCACTGCAGCCTGGAAATCTCCCCATGCTCCGCATCCGGCCGGATCCCCGCGAACATCAGCAACGCGATCACCCGCCGCTCCTCCGCCGTCCCACAAGCCCGCAGCACCTTCGCCGCCTGGGCCACTGACAGGATCGAGATCACCCCGGGCCTCCTCGTCGCCACCTCGCGGAAATTCAACACCGCCAGCACCCGCGCCTTCCTCGCCGCCATCGTCGTCGCAGCCTTCGCCCCGTGCGCCCGCAGCGCCCGCTCGATCGCCTCATCGCTCAACTCCCCGCACGGCATCCCCATCGCCGTCCGCCCCAGCCATCGCGGCAATTTCCCGATATCGTCCACATAACGCTGGCTCCACCTCTGCTCCCCGGAAAGCAACGCACGCCGCCACCGGCTCCGAAAGACCTCCGTCTGCCCCCGCGCATCCTTCGTCGCCGCCACCATACGCGCCGCCTCCACCAAAGAAATCCCCAGCGGCTCCAGAATCCGCACCGCCATCGCCGCCTCCGTCGCCAGCTCCGTCGTCAACAACCCCCGCAACCCCGAAGTATGAGCCCCCCGGATCTTCCCCGCGAATTTCTGCGCCTTCGCCAGATCCGGAAAAAACTTCCTCACCCGCTTCCCCGTCGCCGACATCCCCGGCGGGACGGACACCATCCATCCCTTCTTCGTCTCCACTGGCTCAAAATCCGGCCTGCGTCCCATGGCAACCCCACATTGCCATAATTGCCACTACGATCAAAACAAAACCAACCAAACCAAACAAAACACCACAAAAACCGCTAAAAACCAGAGCCGCTGGTCGGATTCGAACCGACGACCTGCTCATTACGAAAGGGTGGATGCGCGTGGTGGGAGTAGGGTTGTGGGTGATTGGGGGTTGAAGTTGCCACTAATTGCCACTTCCGGAAATGTTAGGGGATGGTTTCCAGGTGACGATGATCTCCTGGTATATGGTGATTTTGCCTTTTCCGTGACACGGAGAGCAGGTGATTTTTGCGTCTCCCTTCCGGGGGCCTTCTTTGATGGGGATTTTTCCAAAGCCGTTGCATGTGGCGCAGGTGGAGGTGGGCATGGTTTTCCAGATGCGGAAGGTGTTTCCGATTTGCAGGCTGTCTTGTAAAGCTCCGGGAGTCATCCGTTCTGGCTCTGTGGCGGATGCGGTGTAAACGGGGACAGTGCGGGTGGCTCCCATGACGTCGGTGTAGGTGTGCAGCTCGTTGGTTTTCTCGATTTGGAGATAAAGGGTGCTGTCATCGGCATGGGATTGGCCGGGCAGGCGCAGGAGGAAGAAAGAGGATGCCTGGGTGAAGCGGGCGAGGAATTCCCCTGATGCGGCGGTTTGGATGATCTTGATGGATTGGCCGCTTTTCCTCTGTTGGTTTTGGGCGTTGATAAGATCGAGGATCTCGGTGAATTTGGGGGATGTGGGTGGGATTTTTTCCATCGGATAGACGATGGCTTTTTTTGAGAGGGTAGTGCCTGGCGGATTGAATGAATCAGAAAAACCTCCGCCACCACCGACACGGGAAAGACTGCTGTATTGTGCGACTGCAGGTAGTGACAGCAAAAGCAGAACGGCCAGGGATTTCATGGTGAAATCACGCTGGCCGTGGGGGTGGGTGGAGTCAAGCTGGTGGTTTGGAATCGGGGGGATGGATCAGGAATGCTTTGCGGAAAAACGCCCGCGGCAATGCGGGCATTTGTGAAAGGGGAGGAGATGTGGCTCACATGCTGGGTTGTCCCATGTGGCCATCAGGGCTTTGAGTCGGTGCCGGTCTGCTGTTGTGGCGGGGTTTCGGCGACGCGGATGTTGTCACGTTGCTGGAGGGCTCGCCATGCGGAGGCGGCGCGGTTGAGTTCTTGGATGGCCCATTCTTTGGTGGTTTGGCCTTCGCCTTTGGCGGCGGCGTCCCAGGCGGCGACGATGCGGGGGTGGGCCTCGATGGTGAGGCGATCGGGGAGCTGGGGTGCGGCGGTGTTCTCGGGATCGAGGGATGCGCGGTGTTTCTCGATGGCGGCCATGAGTGCGCCGTGCATGCGGGAGGTGAGTTTCTTGCCATCCGGGGCGAGGCAGTCTCGCACGGAGTAGTAGGAATAGCCGCTTTGCTCGGCAAGCCAGCGGCGGTCTTTGCCGATGGTTTCGAGGAGATCGTCGATTTCTTTTTTCGGGTCCACGAGGGAAACGTAGCACGGAGATGGGATCGCGGGAAAGTTTTTTTCTGTCAGAAACAGAAATTATCTGTTGACTAGGCAGAAAAATGCTGTTTAGTGGGTTGCATGACGAACGCAACGAACGAAACGGAGTCTGTCGCGCCACTGGAAATCCCGCTGAACGAGCTGCCGGAGGGGACGAAGGATTTTCTGCTGGCGGCCTCGGCGGCGGGTAAATCGGTGACGGAGGTGATCGCGGACAATCTGACCCGGGCGGCGGTGGCTGCCGGGTTTTCTCCGATGACGCCAAACAATGCGGCGGCCTGATCCACCCACGAACCGGAGACGACGATGGACGAGATGATCAAGACGGAGGGTGGCGGCCGGGTTTTGCAAGCGCTTGCGCGGCGGTATGCGGCGGTGCGGTTGGAGACTTACCGGCGGTGGTGCGTGCTGCGTGATGATCTGCGCAACGAGGAGCTGATCCGCAGCTACGTGCGCGGCCTGCGCCGGTGCTGGATGCTGCAGGGCGAGCTGGAGCGGGCAACGAAGGGAGGTGCGCTGTGAATGTGCCGGCGTATCTGACTCCGGAGGAGCTGGCGGCCCGCTATGCGGTGGCGAAGAGCACGGTGCTGGATTGGTTCCACCAGGGGAAGATCCCGGCGGAGGTGGCGGTGGGGAAGGTTTACCGGTTCGACGCGGAGAAGGTGGCGGCAGCGCTGAAGAAGGAGGCGGCGAAGGGGGTAAAGAAGAAAGCGCCGAAGGGGGTGGTGCCGGTGATTTGATGGCGGAGGCCAGAGACCAGAGATCAGAGACCAGAGAGCGGAAACCATGATAACAGCCACAAGAAATATGAGCGGATCAACCCCGGTGAGGTTGTGTCATGACTGTGGGGTAAGTCCCGGAGAAGAGCATTTGCACGGATGCGACGTTGAAAGGTGCCCAGACTGTGGCGACCAACTGATCACCTGCGGATGTGACGAGATGATCCATTCCCGGATTCCGTGGGAGGGTGAATGGCCGGGCGCGAAGGCGTGCCGCGAGTTCGACCTCTGGTGCCGATGGGGGCCGCCGTGGATACCCTGCGAACGGGACCACCCAGACGCGACCGAAGACCTCAACCGGCTGGATGAAGTAGCCGATTGGGATGCCGACCTTCGCCGATATGTCCTCAAACCAAACGCAAAAAAGATACAAAAACCATGAAGACGATTTCCAGTGAGATGCAAGTTTCCGGTTCGCAGTGTGTGCGTTCCGGGTGTGTTGTGGCCGGGGGTGGCGATGGCGGCGGAGTTCCTGGGGAGGAAACCCGCGGCTGCGCCGCCCCCCGCCCGTGCTCGGCGGATGAGATGGGCTACGGGCTGGTGGCACTGTGGCTGGCGGGGTTGGTGTTTTTCCTGGGCGTGGCTGCGCTGTGGAACGGGCTGGGATTCGAGGGGTATGGGCTGCTGGTGGTGGCGGTGCTGGGGCTGCTGCGCGGGGCGAAGCACGTGGCGGAGGCGCAGCGGCTTGCGAAGGAAGAGGATCTGCGGATGGAGGCGGAGTGGAAGGCGTGGGCGGAGAGGGTGGAACATCGAACATCGAACATTGAACATTGAACATCGAAGGGAAGAGAAAGGACAAGACGATGAATCACTTGAATTTACATGCGGATGGGCTGGAGCGGTATGAGGTGCCGGGGATCGAGGGCTATCTCTCGCTGGCGGTGGATACGGGGGACGGGTTGTTCCAGATGGACATCCGCCGGATGCCGGAGGCGGCGAGCCATACGATGCCGCCGGAGCCTGCGCGGGCGGCATCGCGGGAGGAGGGGGCGCTGGTGATCAGCCTGATGTTCATCGCGTGCCTGGCTGGGCAGGGCCGTGTGGAGCGGCGTGGTGCGCCGGTGGGGAAGCGCGGATGATTTTTCTATCAACCATCAACTCTCAACTCTCAACTCTATGGAAACCGGATTCAAGATCGATGTGGAGCTCTACGGCGGGCCGCTGGATGGGCATGTGGCGGAGGTGGCGATGTTTACGCCCGGGCACAATGTGTATCTGTTCCGGACGCCGCGCGAAGGTGGCGGGCTGGATGTGTGGGCTTACCAGTGGGCGGACAAGACGGTGACCGGCGGGAAGCGGTGGGTGCTGAAGTTTTTGTTCAAGGCGGCGAGGCAGGGGGGCGAGGGTTGATGGTTGAGAGTTAATAGGAAGAAAGCCAAAAAACCATGGACACGAAGCATGTGGAAAAGTTTTGCCGGGAGACGTGGGAGGCGCGGGAGCGCGGGGAGCTGCGCGGGGATGAGTTTGATCTGATCCGCGGAATGCATGCGGCGATCGGGCTGGATCTGCGGGAGAATCCGGAGCTTCGCTATGATCCTGACATGGATCGGCGGGTTCTGTGGCTCCGCGAAGTGATCGCGGCGAAGCGGGAGCATCCGGGGAAGGTGCCGCGGGCGAGCGGGCCGCTGGAGGATGTGATGCGGTGGATGATGACGGGAGTGCTGGCGGCGCCGTGTGGGAAGGACTTGGCCGCCGAGGGCGGGAACATCGAACATTGAACATCGAACATCGAAATTTGAAGGAACTGATATGAGCGACGAACTGGCCATGGACATGGAAAAGCGCATCTCCGAGGTGCTGCACAAGAACCGGGACAACCTGCACCTGGTGATGCTGCCGCGCACGCCGCTGGAGGAGCTGATGCGGGTGGAGGGTGGGATCGATGAGGAGGAGGCGGATGTGCGGTGGGATGAGCGGCTGAAGACGTTCCGCGGGGTGCTGGAGTTCGTCTTCCAGAGCGGGCCGGATCCGTTGCAGGTGCTGCGGCACATCTTCGCGATTACGAAGGCGGTGCGGCCGGAGCTGATCGGGGACATGAGCCTGGAAGACATCAGCATCATCTGCGCCGATGGCGGGCGGGCGACGGTTTCCGCGAGGATCCAGCGGATCTACAACGGCACGCTGCAAAAGGCGGGCATGAAGGATGCCCGCGCGAGCTTCCAAAAGGCCGGCAATTTCTCCGCCCCGCAGAAGGGCAACCAGAACCGCAAACTCAAAATCCCCAAGATGATGGGCAAGCGCAGAAGGTGAGATGACTAAACAAACCATGCAAAATCATGAAATGCCATAAATGCGGGTCATCAGTTTTGAAAAATTGGATGTGTTTTTGTCCAATGTGTGGAGGGGAAAATTCGGATTTTAATGCCTCCGGAATGGTCGGGATATCGTGTCACATTGGGGATGCATGCGATCGTTGCGGGAAAAAGCTAAGGTATAATAATGGCGAATCGTGTGTTGCATGCGCGAGGGGCAAAATGTCTGAAAAGAGAAAATTAGATCCTGAAGCAGATAAAATGCGGCTAGCGCATTGGAAGAAAGAAAACGTAGTGAAAGTGAAGGATTATAAGCAACGTGAAAGGTTCCGCAAAAAATTCGAAGAGAGCCTCAGTGCAGTTTTGAGAATCGGAAGTTGAACCTACAAACCAGAAAACCATGAACATTATTGAATCCAAGATTGAAGAATTCGGCAAAGTCATCACGCAGATCGGCGCGGGACTGGAGCGGGCGGGGCAGTTGATCGTTGAAATCGTGGATGGCCATCCACAAGGCAAGAAGCTGCTGCTGGAGCGCTATCCGCAACTGGCACCCTCCACGCTGAGCCAACTGGAATCCGTGGGACGCCGGCAGATGCATCCCTCGCTCGCCCTGACCGCCAATCCCGGGCTGATGCGGCTGCGCAACCTGCCTTACAGTGACCAGGAGCGCTATCTGTCCGAGCCCTTGGAGGTGCTGGTGGAGGCGGATGACGATTGCGACGTGCTGCTCGTGAAGGTGACGGACCTTTCCGCGGAGCAGGCGAAGCAGGTATTCGCCGCGGACCACGTGCGCGGCCACGGAGCGCAGCGCGCCTATTTGCAGGACCTGAAGCAGAAGGCCGCGCTGGTGAAAAGCGCCGAGGTGCTGGAAAGCCCCTATCGTTTCCATGGCAAGAAGGTGGAGCTGCGCGCCAACATGATGTTCACCGCCGCCGATCTGATGGATCTGGCGCGGAAGATCATGTGAAATTTTCCAAACTCTCAACTCTCAACTCAAAACACTCAACTCAAAGAAACCATGATCCTGACCCTATCCACCTCTGAAATCGTAGCCTGGGAGATGAATCCGCGGAAGCGGATCGATGACAAGGCGCTGCAACCGTTGATTGATTCCATCCGTGCCGTGGGGTGGTTTGGGACGATCATGGTGAGGCCGCTGGAAGGCGGGCTGCACCAGGTGCTGGCGGGTGAGCGCCGCTGGCGCGCGGCGAAGGCGGTGGGGCTGGAGACGCTGGAGTGCGATGTCCGGGAAATGGATGACAAGGCGGCAATCGAGCTGGCGGTGGTGGAGAACCGTGACCGCGAGGATCTGGACATCATTGAGGAGGCCGGGGCCTACAAGGCGATGGTGAACCTGGGATGGACGGTGAAGGAGATCGCGAGTCGCAGCGGGAAGAGCGAGCGGAGCATTTACCTGATGCTGGAGCTGTGCGAGCTGGATGATGGATTACAGGAGGCGCTGCGGGACCGGCAGATCAGCATGAACACGGCGACGGTGCTGGGCAGGATCGAGGACGAGGCGGCGCGGAGCGAGGCTCTGGTGAGGATCGTGAAGCCGCGGGTGCAGGATCACCCGCTGAGTGAGAAGCAGGCGCTGCCGTTGATCCAGCGGGAGTATCTGGATCCGCAGAAGCGGCAGGCGGCGTGGGCGAAGAAGGAAAAGTGGCTGCGCAAGGAGTATGGGAAGGATGTGGAGATTTTCTCGGTGGCGGATGCGGGGAAGGTGACCGGGTTTTCCAGCGGCTATGAGTGCTGTGAGGATCGGCCGGGGTCATGGGAGCTGGCGGTGCACATGCGCGGGAAGCCGGATGAGGAGATCCCGACGTGGGGCGAGCTGGCGGAGAAGCATGGCGCGCGCCGTGTGGTGGTGCCGGATGGCGAGGGCAACCCGGTTTTCTATGTGGAGCGGGAGCCGCTGGAGACGGCGGTGCTGGTGGCCGGCGAGGAGGATCCGGAGAATTGCATTTTCCCGCTGAAAGGCGCGGGCCGCCACGAGCAGAGCCTGGAGAATGAGCGGGACGAGCAGGAGGAGGCGGCGCGGGAGAAGGCGAAAGTGGAGGAGACGGCGGCGCTGCAGAAGGATCTGGTGAAGACGCTGTATCAGGGCATGCTGGTGGATGGCGGATGGGATGTGACGCAATGCCGCCGGCAAGTGCGTGAGGCGTGCCTGGCGTTGATCGGGAAGGGGCAGATGGAAGGCTTCGATGCGGTGGCGAATCTGCTGGGAGTGGATCTGGAGGCGCTGGGCGATGGCAATGCGATCGAGGGCGAGGAGCTGTGGCTGCGCCGGATCTGCGGCGATGGCGGGATGGAGGGCGCGGCCTTCCTGCTGGTGGCCTACCACATCGCGAATCTGTGGGTGCGCAGTGATGGTGCCCGCGGTGTGATGGATGCGGTGAAGGAGGCGCTGGAGCCGAAGAAGCCGAATGCTGAGAAGAAAGAGGAAAGCGAAGATGATGATGAGGCGGAGGCGCAGTGTCTGAAGGATGCGCATGTGATGGGCTACTCGGCGTTTTCCGAGGGCAAGCGGGTGCATGATAATCCGTTTACGATCCCGGCCTATTCCCGCCAGTGGGAAGAGGGCTGGCTGCTGGCGTGCGTGGAGAAGCATCCGGAAGCGGATGGGATGAATTTCACGGAGATCGAGGAGCTGCTGGCCGCGGCCGCGGTGCCGGCGGGGAAGAAGAAGGGGAAGAAGGGTTGATGGTTGAGAGTTGATAGTTGATGGAAAGAACCAAGATATGAATGCGATGGAACGAAAAGCGGAGAGTGCCGGGCTGAAGCTGCCAGTGATGGATCACGGGGACGCGGTGAAGTCCGGATTCCGGGCGGTGACGCATGGGATCAGCCTGGAGAAAGAGGCGGAGATCGCGCGCTCGGTGGAGAGCGGAATGGTGACCGTGAACGCGGTGTGGGTGGTGATCGGAGGAATGGCGCAGCTGTGGCGGAAGGCCGCCGAGGTGGATGTTTATGGGGAGGATTAACGAAAAAAGCCCAGACGCGGGCGAGAAAGGAACAAAACCATGAAGCGCTGCACCAACTGCCCAACGCCCCAACTCTGTGTTGGCTCCCTCAGATGCCAACGTCCTCAAGCCGAAGAGAAAGCTGAAGCCCGGCGTTCTGCGGCGGATTGTTCTCTACCAGATTGGTTTGCAGTAGATGACAAAATACGTGAGGGGCAATCCACAACGGCCCTAGAACGATTCATCCATGAAAACGAACCAGTTGATTCGGAAAAATTCCGCACTGGACTGCTCGCCGTCATTGTGGAGGCAGAGCGCTAACTGCCTATCTACGGTCGCAACTGAGTAAGACAATGCCAACCGACGAAACCGGAGACAGCCCCCGGAAAAAGGCTGTGATCGAGGAAACCCTAGAGCAACTGGAGCGTAACCGCCAGTTAGATGCGGCGGCTTGCTCTGATCTGATAGAAGTCCGTATGCGGGGTGGCACGATTATCCGAATCCCCTCCGGAAGAGGAGATGGAATGCCGTATGACCTGCTGCTCAAAGCACTGAAAGTCTGCCAACACTGGGACGATGACGAAGAGGAATGGCGCGATGGCGATCCGGTAGTCCATCTCGAAGTGATCCATGGTCAGAACGATTGAGACCATGCGACCGCTCCCTAAATCTCCGAATCAAATTGCGACGTTATCGCGGTCGCATGCGTCTCCTTGTTGGGCTGCGTTGTCTGGACTGGAAACGCGGTGGCTATCTCGGCACGAAAGGCACCTCCCAGCCCCCCGAGTGGTGTATGTGGAAAACCTCTCATTCGGTGGCCTCTATGTTCCGCCATGGAACGATGCGCAAATCGTCGAAGGGATCGAGATCCCGCCATCTAATGGAACGATCATGGTTGGAGAGTGGGGAGACGAAATGCCAGCCGCTGGAATCATCGCTCACGAATGGAGACATCACTGGCAACAATGGAACGGATGGAAATATGACGGCATCGGGTGGAACTCGCCAGCCGACTACACCACGGCCATCCGCGAATACTTCACAAAGTCCCGGAGCGAGATGGACGCGCTGAAATACGAATACCGGCGGGCGGCTTGCGAACACTCAGGGTGGGTGCTCTCGATCTGCCTGCCCAACGCCAACTGCCAAGACGCGGGCGAACTAGAGATGAAATCATGAGCAACCCACTTACACCCGGAAACTCTGGATGGATGCCAGACTTTGAAGATCCTCAGAAGCCGCTAGCTGAAGAGAAAGATTCCGCCCGTCGTTCTGCGGCGGATTGTTCGCAGAGCGTCATTGGCTATCGTCTCGAAGACGGGACCAACAAAATGGAGTGCCGCTTCCTTCCGGGCCGTCCACAACAACGGACGCTCGACATGGTGGCGGAACACCTCAAGGCCGGATGGATTCTCACCGAGGTGATCCGTCCTGCGAACGCCACTCGAAAGCCATGACCACCGCGCCGTCACGCTCCGCCTTTGCGCTTCGACTTCCTCGCGGTGGTCGTTGGCTTCTCGGTCTTGTTGTGCCTCTTCGCGTCTGCGGCAAGGATGCGGAGCCAATGCGCCTGCTGCCAAACGGGCGGGCTACGGCGGCCACTCTTCCAATCGTAGGCGGTGGCACGCTCGCATCCAAGGGCGGCGATGATCTGGGCGGCGGTGTAATCGGCAAGCTGGTCAGCGAAGGACATGGGCCAACCATACACCGCAAAAATAAATCGGCAATGCCGAAAATAATCCTTGCCATTCGTCGGCAATGCCGACACATTACGCGCATGTCAGCACCAACCAACATCCTGCCCAAAGTCGCCAAAGAAATCATTGTGATCAACGGAATCGCCTTCCATGTCCATATCGCGATGACGCCCGAACAGGTCGCCGCCGATGGCCGAAAAAACACAGCCCGCGTGATGATGGAAAATGGAATCGCACGCGAAATCACCGCCAGCCGTGGAAACGGAACACGGCTCTACATGATCAACGAATTCAAGTCCGGCGTCTATCGCGGATGGGAAAGGAGTGTCGCATGAAAGAAATCACCCCACACACAAGCATCATTGTATGCGCCGATGAAGAGACAATGGCAAGCATGCTAGATCGCCTGCAACCATACCAAAAGGCCATCGTGACCGCTCCAAAATATAGCTCAATCAGTGGAGCGAATAAAGCGGCCAATGCGTCGCCGTGGAGACACATCGGTGAGCTTGGAGAAATCGCTTACATGGAAGACGGATCAATCCGATGGAAAGTGTGGGCAGGATACGAGGACATGCGCCTGTTCCTCGTGTATCTCGCCAGCGGGGAGGTGGAAACCCACTTCGCCCACATCGACGATACCGGGATGCTCTGCAATGAACACGGCGATGACGTGGGTTGGGCGTGGTATGATGCCGAATACTTCATGGACATCCCCGCGCGGCCTTCTCGGCACAACGAAATAGGTGAGGCACGGCGCGACGGCGCGCCGCCTCGCCTGAAACCTTAACCGCCGTTGCCTCCACCGACCTTGTTCGAGATCTTCTTATGATGACAGACACCGCAAAACGCCTCCGGCAAATGAGCATCCGCTCCGCCGTCGCATTCCCTGGCAAGTCCGGGAAAACCAACTACTCCGACGAGTGGTATACGCCGCCGCGCATCGTCTCGGCTCTCGGGTCGTTCGATCTCGACCCGTCCGCAGGCCCGATGAATCACGCCGCCCGCAACATCCGGCACCCGGAAGAATGCGGACTCTCGGCGGAGTGGTCGGGCCGCGTGTGGCTCAATCCGCCATACTCGAACGTCCACGACTGGCTGACCAAGTTCATGGAGCACGGGGACGGCATCGCGCTCGTCAATGCGAGGCCGGAAACGCAATGGTTCCAGCGGCTCGTCGCCAATGCCGCCGCCGTCCACTGGCTCAAAGGCCGAATCCAGTTCGACATGCCGGAAGGCCCGTCGAAGCATCCGACAGTGGGAAGCGTGCTTGTAGCCTACGGCGAAAGGAACGCCGCTGCGCTGCTCGCCTCTGGTCTGCCGGGAATCGTGATGCGCGTGGAGTCCAGTATCTCGAACGCTAAAACTCTGCCATGACTGCCCGCGCTCAAACTCCGATCCCTGACCAAACTGCCGACGGGCATGCATTGGCAGGAGTGACTTGTTCGCCCATTCGCGTGCAACGCCGTCGCGTGAAGGGC
>Ga0181556_1000873_pt1 | contig 31864 bp, 31 predicted proteins | sample 011ome_14_FD_148651 | JGI IMG/M metagenome (GOLD analysis project Ga0181556, IMG submission 148651) | Coastal salt marsh microbial communities from the Groves Creek Marsh, Skidaway Island, Georgia - 011505AT metaG (spades assembly) | ecosystem: Environmental > Aquatic > Marine > Intertidal zone...
TGAGGCGCCGCTGGATAAGGAACATTTGGCGCGCATCAAGCATTTATGCGACTGGTTGGAACCAGCAAGTTTTTCCGAACATTTGGCATGGTCAACGCATGCAGGAAATTTTCTAAACGACCTTTTTCCGCTGCCTTATACCGAGAAAACCTTAAAGCAAGTCATCGGACATATTGATCATGTTCAAGCCACATTGGGGCGGCAGATGCTGCTTGAAAATCCATCAAGCTATTTGCAGTTTTCAGAAAGTACTTATTCAGAACCTGCCTTTTTAAATGCTGTCGTCGCGCAGACCGGATGCGGGCTTTTGTTAGACGTCAATAATATATTCATCTCATGCCACAATCTAAACATGTCAGCTGAGGCCTATCTCAATGAGCTGAATTGCGCCACCGTTGGTGAAATTCATTTGGCGGGGCATTCGACAGATCCTTTGGAACAGGGTGGAGATTTGTTGATCGATTCTCATGCTGCGCCAGTAGCAGATCCAGTTTGGAGACTTTATGAAAATATTTTAAGACGTACAGGGCCAAAAGCAAGCTTGATCGAATGGGATACAAATGTGCCTGAATGGTCCGTTCTAAACGGTGAGGTGATGCAAGCTGCCTGTCTTTTGGAACAGCAAATATGCAAGTATCAATGACACAAAAAGAGCTTTTTACAGCTTGTTTAAACCCCGATCAGCCTTGCCCCGTGCATTTAAAATCCGGCAAACACATCCCTACTATCAACGGGTTGAACATCTACCGAAATAACATAGCCCATGGCTTAATCACCACTTTGGAAAGCAATTTCCCAAAAACAAGAACCATTCTTGGCCCAAAGAATTTTTATTCATTGGCGCGCTTATACGCCAATAAAGAAAAACCAAGCTCCTCCCTTTTGTATAAATATGGCGCGGGGTTTTCGAAATTTTTACAAAAGATACCTGCCCTTTCTGAATTGGGATACCTACCTGATTTGGCCGGGCTCGAACAGCAGATCAGATTGTCTTATCATGCGCGCGACTGCGCCCCATATCATTGGGAAAACCTTCTTAAGCGCCACGATGCAGATATTTTAACTGCATGCTTTCAGTTTGACGCAGCCTGTTTCATCATCCCAACATATTGGCCGCTGGGCATGATTTATCGCAAAGCCCAGTCAGGCGCATCAACGCAGCACCCAAAACGACTTAGTAGCGCAAGCGCGATCCTGATTACACGACCTGAGTTTGACCCCCAGATCACGACGATTCCAGAAGAACTCATAAACTTTCTGAGCGCATTGGCGGCAGGTCATACATTTCAAACCGCATGCAACATCGGAAAAGCCAGCAGCCCAGCGTTTACGTCCAAGGCCGGTCTGCAGTTTCTTGTAAATGCAAACTCTATTCACGACATCAAATTTAAGGCAGCATTATGATCCAACTTGTTCAAAATATGAATTCTTTTGCCGGTAGGCTGGCAGCCAAAATGCCCAATCTGTGCTTATTGGCCAGATTTACGTTTGCGGCGGTGCTGTTGGTTTATTTTTGGGCATCAGGCCTCAGCAAACTCGGCGAGGGGTTGCTGGGGGTGTTCCACCCATCAGCCGGCGCATATATTCAAATTTTTCCCAAACAAATGGAAGCCTTTGGCTATGATCCTAGCCGCTTTGGCCTGTTTCATTACCTCGTCGTTTTGATGGGTGTTCTAGTAGAATTCCTCATTCCATTGATGATTGCCATCGGCCTGCTCACCCGATATGCGGCATTGGGCATGATTGTCTTCATAGCCGTACAAACCGCAACCGATCTATTTGGTCACGGGGTGCTTGAGGATCCAACCACTTTAGGCAAATGGTTTGATCGCAGCTCGTCTTCTGTGATTATGGACCAAAGGCTGTTTTGGCTGTTTGTGTTAGTCTATCTCGTCAAACACGGAGGCGGAGTACTTTCAATTGACCAGTGGCTTACCTCGCGCAGGGTTTAAAGCAGCGCAGCTTGCGTTTTCGCGCTCCAACTGAGGTAAAGCTTCTGCTCTTGTGTCTCAATAAGGGGGCGCTTCATCACTGCGGGATGAAGGCGCAATAAGTCGCGCGGTGGCATCGCCCGCTCATCCGGCGATAAATTGCGCCATGTTGTAGATTTTTTATTGACCAAATCATCGCCAAATTCTTGCAAAGCAGCGTCTAGAATTTGGTCAGGAATCAAATCAATACGCACATCAAAAAATCTATAGCCATCCAATAACTTAACGGCTTTTCGGCAGGTATCGCAGTTTTTTAAACCGAATATTCTCATTTCAACGCCTTTTTTAGCGAAATTTTGCAGAAGTTTTCATAAATGAACAGGTTTTTCTTGATTTTTAAAGCCGCTCGGTTCCAATTTATTATGTCTTGAAGCGACACAGAAACCGTTGCCGCTTAGGAAGCCGCCAAACTGGCGGAACGAACACCCCTGCAGAGGGGCAAACTTTAGAAGGAGACACGGGGCATGCCGAATGGTACCGTGAAATGGTTTAATACAACAAAAGGCTACGGCTTTATTGCACCTGACGACGGCGGAAAAGACGTTTTCGTTCATATTTCTGCTTTGGAGCAATCGGGCTTAACCGGATTGGCTGACAATCAAAAGATCAGCTTTGAACTGCAAGAAGGACGTGACGGACGCCAAATGGCGTCAGAGTTGAAGCCTTTATAAGCCAAACGCCAAGCCCCGTTCTTATGCGGGTTTAGGTGCTTTGAAGCCGCCGCGCTTCTTTTCCGGCCAACTCAATAAGGTCGGCGAAGAAAGGCTTTTGCAAATCGGGCGTGCGCACGGCTGCGTAAAGGCGACGGGTTAAGCCGCTTTCGGTGAGCGGCCGCGTGACATAATCCGAATTATATTGGACCTCGCGCACCACCCAATCAGGCAAAACCGCAACCCCACGATTTGACGCGACCAGCAAAAGAATAACCGCTGTCAACTCTGCCTGTCGAATAGCTTTAGGTTCGACTTTGGCAGGGATTAATAATTGACTGAACAGATCCAGGCGGCTGCGTTCAACAGGATAGGTGATCAAGGTTTGCTCGGCAAAATCCTTCGCCTCAATAAAAGGTTTTTTTGCCAAAGGATGCGATTTTGCCGCCACAAAGACCGGCGCGTAATCAAATAAGGGAACAAATTCTATTCCCGGCAGGTCATCGGGATCGGACGACACAACAAGATCAACGTCTTCTTTTTGCAGCGCAGGCAAGGCATCAAATGCCAAGCCGGGCCGAATATCAACATCGACATCGCCCCAATTTTTCCGAAAAGACTCTAAGACCGGAAACAGCCATTCAAAACAGGCATGGCATTCAATCGCAATATGCAACCGCCCCGCGCGCCCGCCCCGCAAGCTGGCAAATTCCGCCTGCAAGGCGTCGATCTCCGGTAAAATCTTTTCGGCAGTACGCAACAAGCGTTGCCCCGCTGCGGATAGACGCATCGGTTTTGAGCGCCGCACGAATAATTCGACCCCGGCCTGATCTTCCAAACCTTTGATCTGATGGCTTAGAGCAGATTGGGTTATATGCAACATATCCGCTGCTTTGGCCAAACCACCAGCCTCTTCAATTGCCTTTATCGTTCTTAAATGGCGGAATTCAATGTGCATTTTCATATAGAACTCATAATATTATTGAATTTTATGAACTTGATTCAAGTTTAAAGATCGTTGATGAAACTTGCAAGCAAGAAGGAACCCATATGAACACCCCTGAAATATCATTTGAATTTTTTCCCCCAGCCTCTTTGAATGACTCGTTTCGCCTTTGGAACACGATCAACGCGCTGGAAGGGTTTCAACCAAAATTTATCTCAATCACCTATGGAACCGGGAATAAACCGCGCGCCCTGACGCAGGATCTGGTGGAAACGCTTTTAGAACATAAAGATCTGACAGTGGCCGCGCATTTAACCTGCGTGGATATGAGCGCTGAAAGCACATTGGATTTGGTAAAGAATCTTGCGGCAAAGGGGCTGAAAGATATCGTTGCTCTGCGAGGTGATCCGGCGCCTGATCATGGCGGCGCGTTTCGCCCCCACCCGTTCGGCTTTCAAACAAGTTGCGAGATGATCGCGGCTCTAAAAAATCTGGGCGGTTTTAAAATAAGAGTTGCGGCCTATCCTCAAGGGCACCCCGAAAGCAGGAGCCAAGCCGCCGATCTTGATTGGTTGAAGCGCAAATTTGAAGCAGGCGCTGATGAGGCGATCACGCAATTCTTCTTTGAAGCCGATGACTTTCTGCGCTTTCGCGATGCCTGCGTGAAATCTGGGATCGACGCCCCTATAATTCCGGGCATTTTACCCATCGAAAACTGGGCAAAAACCTGCAACTTCGCAAAGAAATGCGGCGTCAGCGTGCCATTATGGTTAGAAGAGGCCTTTGAACGCGCCACACGCGATGACCGGCATGATTTATTATCCACCGCGATCGGTACCGAGCTCTGCGATACTTTACGCTCGGAAGGCGTTGACACGCTGCATTTTTACACGCTCAACCGCCCTGAACTCACGCGCGATATTTGCCTTGCCCTAGGCCTGACTGCAAAACCCTCTCTCAAAGCGGTTGCCTAAAGGGTAAGCTAGGCGTGATCACGCCTTTATCCTAGGTGAGCCTTCAAAAAAGCTTTGCCATGTCATGATGCGCTGATGGTGCCTCTTCATTTCCAGCGCCCGCAGCCTGAAAAAGCAGGCTTTCGCTTTGGCAGGCTCCATCTGTGCCCGCTGGCCCCCTTGTTGCATGTAATAAGAGTGCATGGTCATAAATTTGAGCCTCAAACGCGCGCAAAGCTTACGGCAGCCTGCACAAACCAGTTTTTCTTATATCTCTGAGCGGGGCCAGAGGCTTTCGCCGCAAGCGATTTAAATTCGCTTTCAAAACGATTGAAGAGGTAAAAAGCAATTTGCCAATTTACAACCTTGGGCCCGGCTGAAATGGTGAGGGCACGCAGTGAAAAGGAAATTTGGTCAATTCATGAACTGGCTGGACGTTGTAATTTACAATTACCCTCTTATCATCAGCTTGGCTCTGATCGGTTTCGGGTTCTACTTTGGTGAAAATGCGCTTTGGGGCACTGTAACCATTTCTTTATGCCTGCTTTTATATACCGATCCAGATAAAATTGTGGTCTTAGTGGTCTATGCATTTTCCTTTTTTCTCATGCATCGGGGTTATCGAAAAATCCGTCAAGGTTTAGAAGTTGAGCCGCCATCCGCCCCGAGAGCTTCTTCCACTCCTGTCACCAATCTGGCGATAGATGGGAATAACCTTTTGGGCCTTGCTAAATGGGATTTGATCGCGTTGAAGCGCTTTACCGATGAATTGCGTCAAGACGGGTTCACCCTGCATCTTTTCTTTGACCATAGCGTTTACCGCACTTTGAAAGAAAACGACTTACTACAACCTAATGAAACTGTTCCAATGGCCGTAAGCCGCTTGCTGGATGTGGACCGTCATATGCTCACCGTTTCGAAAAAAGGCCATAAGGCAGATGCGTTGCTGATCCGATTTGCCGATCGCAATGACTATATGGTGTTAAGTAATGATCGCTTTAACAAAACAAACGAAGATTTTTTATATCAAAAAGCAGTCTCTCGTCTTGGCAGCAAAGGCTTTTTAAAACGGGTTGGTTTGCTGCAGGGTGAGCTGACAATTCTTTAAACCTAGCTTACATGATCCGCGCGGGTTGGTTGCATTTGCTTGCGGATTTGCACAGCCTCGAGGCGGGCGTCAATATCGATATCGTCCCAACGAAGACACGCGCCGGCGGCAATATTGGTTTTGAGATTTACATTATGCGCCAAGCCAATTGGAAGCGCACCCATCTCCAGCGATGTGCGCGCGGGCAATAATTTACCCCAAACGGTATAACCGCCCTCGCCATCCAGCCTCTCACCGGCGCTGAGGTCACGCTTGGCCACCGCCACCACATCGGCATGAAACCCCTTGGTTCTGCCCGTTGGGCTATTGAGCAGAGCCGCGGACAGGATCGAAATATTTAACTCTAAACCAATTAAATGAAAGGGCTTATACATCGCTGAATAGCGGCCCGACTCGTCTGTATTCATGCCATATTGGCGAAAACATGCGGCGGCATATTCGGTCGGGGCTTCTAGCACAACGTAAACACCCCAGCGCAAATCTCGAAACACGGGCCTGCCATCCCGTTCAACAGAGGACACCACTTCAACCTGCCCGCTTACCTCCAATTGCCCGCCTTCAGCGCGCGGTCGCAGCACATGCGCCAAATCATCCATACCCGCAGGTGGAAAGGCCAAGCCCTGACTGGGTGCCATCAATCCGGTGGCATTTGAAATCGCCGCCGTTTCCAATGCGGATTTGGTTCCATCTAAAAAGGAGTTGAACATCTTGCTGTTCATACCCGCCGCTTCTGCCTGGCTGGGCGTTAATCCATAATGCTCCCACACGGTATCTGGTGTAGACATATGATAAGAGGGTAAATATTTGGTGCCCTTGCCCGCCGCAATCACACGAAACCCGCTAGATCTGGCCCAATCCACCAATTCGCAAGTCAGCGCAGGCTGATCGCCATAGGCCATCGAATAAACAACCCCCGCCTCTTCGGCTTCTTGCGCTAAAAAACTTCCCGCAAGGACATCGGCTTCCACATTTACCATAACAATATGACGACGGTTTGCAATCGCATGGCGCGCATGCGTGATCCCCGCAATCGGATCTCCAGTGGCTTCAACGATCACATCCAGCTCGACGCTTTGCATGATTTCAACCGCGTCCTGTGAGAAAATTGTTTGGGCGATTAACTCCTGTGACCAACCGATTGAAGCGCAAGTTGCTTTTGCTTGATCCGGGAATAGATCCGCAATTGCAACCACCTCAAGGCCCGGTGTACTGGGCACTTGCGCCAAAAACATAGAGCCAAACTTTCCCGCGCCAATAAGACCAACGCGAATAGGAGATTGGTTTTTTGCGCGGCGCAGCAAGGCTTCGTACATAAACATATGTCGTTCCTTTTTTTAACCTAGTTGCACAAACTATCGCGTCCAAGTTCCAATTTTGTCTAGCAAAAACGAAACCCCTGCGTTTTTTGAGGATGGCAGCCGCGCTGGAGGGCAAATTTACCGAAGCAGCAGAGCTTCATTATTGGCAGGTCGAAAAATCTCTCTATGCGCTTAAGCGATCAAAACGGCCAAAGTGATCGGGATCAGAGCTACCGAGAACAAGGTTGAGATAACCACCAATCCAGCAACCGCTTGCGCATCAGCACCGTATTTCTCTGCCAGCATATAAGATGTTACAGCGACTGGCGTTGTGACTTGCAGCACCAAAACGGCAAAAGCAATATCAGGTAGATTAAACCACCATCCCGCCGCACAGGCACAGATCAAACATCCGGCATATTTGATAAGCGCCAACCACGCCACCTTTGAAACCCGCCCCGGCGTTAGGCGGGCCACCGCCACCCCAAGCGTAATCAGCATTAATGGAATCGCCATTTGCCCGATCAATTCAAGAGTGTTGGTCAAAAACGGCGGCGTCTGCCAGCCCTGCCATAAAAACAGCGCACCTAAAAACGTGGCCGAAACGATGGGCTCTTTTACGATTTTAAAGAATGAGCCGCCCCCGGACACGATCCAAATTCCTGCCGTGAAAGAATACATGCCCATAATCGCAAAGATCACAACAGCATAGCCAAACCCTTCATCGCCAAAAGCAAAAAATGCCAACGGAAGGCCCACATTCCCAGTATTTCCAAAAATTAATGGTCCCAAATAGGTGCGCAGATCCAAGCCCGCCAACTTGACCAAAGCAAAACCCACCAATGTTACCAATGCGTAGGCCAGAATACTTGCAAACACGGTGATCTGCAAAAACCCAGCGTCAATTTTCGTTTGCATCAGCGCGGTAAAAATTAAACAAGGCACACCCAAACTCATAGACAGGCGGGTAACAAACTGCACCCGATACTCAAACCCCAGCTTCACCCATAAAAAACCTATAGCCGCCAGAATGAAAACCGGCGCCACAACTTCTAAAACAGAGAAAAGAAGAGACATCTCTAAAAGCCTATTTTGTGAACAAAATCCGGCAACATGCCAAATATCCCGTTGCTTGGCTTACGCAGAATATCCAAAAGTTTCAATGACCTTGCGATTTGAAGGGTTGCGCTTGTTGAGGTTTCATAGCCCTCTGCACACGCGTTACCCTGATGATCGACAAAACAAGCTTTGCTCTCAGCCGCTTATCACCCAACGCGGCTGACAGTCACGGCGAAAACTGGATCTGCAAGGCCGCGCAGAAAACAAGATTGCCAAAAGCGCTTATCAAAGACATATTCGCTTGAAATCAGCCCCTGGTCTGGGGCTGAAACGCGGGTACATGATGATACCTTCCTTTAACCCCAGCGGGATCAGTTACATGCAAAACTCTGAGCACGTCTCAACAAACCCAGAAAATATGTCGAAAACAGTAGCGATTATCGGGGCGGGGCTTATTGGCTGCGGATGGGCAATTGTATTTGCTCGGGCCGGGTGGCGCGTAAGTTTATACGAACCTCACCAGCAGGCGCGTCTTGCAGCGCAAGACAGCATAGAAGCGCAACTTAATTTGCTTGAAGCCCATCATCTGTGCTCAGACACGAGCGAAATTCAATCGCATATTCACTGCGTAGCCGAGCTCCAAGCGGCCGTTCAAGGCGCTGACTATATTCAGGAATGCGGTCCTGAAAATTTAGATGAAAAATGCAAGATCTTTAGAGAACTGGATAAAATCGCTTCTCCAGAGGCGATATTGGCCAGCTCAAGCTCAGGCCTGATGGCCTCACAATTTACGGCAGATCTTTCCGGACGACATCGCGCTTTGGTTGCGCATCCAGTAAATCCACCCCATCTGGTTCCACTTGTCGAAATTTCTTCTGCCGAGTGGACCGATCCGAATATTATTAAAACCGTCCATCAAATTATGATATCTATCGGCCAGACTCCCATTACGTTGCATAAAGAAATACCAGGCTTTGTGCTCAACCGTCTGCAAGGCGCCTTGCTCAATGAAGCGTTGCGCCTCTCGCAGGCCGGGATCGCCTCAGCTGAGGATATCGATAAAACAATCCGCGATGGTTTGGGCATGCGCTGGTCCTTTATGGGGCCATTTGAAACCATCGATTTAAACGCACCCGGCGGGTTGGCTGATTACGCGGCCCGTTACGGCGCGATGTATCGCGCAATGGCAGAGCCGCCGCTGGCTAGCCCTGATTGGAGCAAAGCGGCTATTGATAAAATAACGCGGGAAAGACGCGCTGCGCTGGATATAAAAGATCTGAACCAGCGCCAGTATTGGCGTGATGCGCGCTTGGCCGCGCTGGCCGCGCATAAACAAAAGCAGGATCGCTAAAATGAGCAAACCCAACCGCAATGTAATTATCACCTGCGCCGTGACCGGTGCGATCCACACCCCCAGCATGTCACCTTATCTGCCGGTAACACCAGATGAAATCACGGCCGCTGCGATTGCAGCCGCCGAAGCGGGCGCTTCCATTTTACATCTGCATGCGCGCGATCCTGACACAGGGAAACCTAGCCAAGACCCCCGCGTTTTTGAACAATTTCTGCCGCGGATAAAACAAGCGACAGATGCCGTCATCAACATCACCACCGGAGGCAGTCCGCATATGAGGGTGGCAGAACGGATGCAGCCGGCCACAACCTTTCAACCAGAAGTGGCGTCCTTGAATATGGGGTCGATGAATTTTGGGCTTTATCCTATGCTGGAGCGCTTTGATCACTTCACCCATACATGGGAACGCGAAAACCTAGAAAACTCTCGCGACCTTGTCTTCAAAAACACCTTCCAAGACATCGAAACAATCCTGCGCATCGGCAATGAAAATGGTACGCGCTTTGAATTTGAATGCTACGATATTTCGCACCTGTATAATCTGGCGCATTTCGTTGATCGCGGTTTGGCCAAAACGCCTTTATTTATTCAATCTGTTTTTGGTCTGCTTGGCGGCATTGGCGCGCATCCTGAAGACCTTATGCATATGAAGCGCACCGCGGATCGCTTATTTGGATCCGAGTATCAATGGTCAATCCTCGGAGCCGGGCGCCATCAAATGCCATTGGCTGCCATGGGCGCTGCGCAAGGGGCAAATGTGCGCGTCGGATTGGAAGATTCCTTATGGATCGCGCCTAAAGAATTGGCAAAATCCAACGCAGATCAAGTTACCAAAATGCGGCAAATTCTCGAAGGCCTTTCTTTGAATATCGCCACTCCTGCGCAGGCCAGAGAGATGCTGGATTTAAAAGGCGCTGACCGGGTTAATTTTTGAACCGCCACTAAGGACAAGATTATGGGTTTTCAGACGAATTTATGTAAAGATTTAAAAGTCTTGGTCACGGCGGGTGGCAGCGGGATTGGGCGGGTGATTGCAGAAAGTTTTGCCTCTTATGGTGCTCAAATTCATATCTGCGACGCAGATAACTCAGCCTTGAGTGACGTGAAAGCCAGCCATCCCGATTGGGGTCGCAGCCATTGCGATATCGCCCATGAAAAGCAGGTGGCGCGATTATTTAAAAAGGCGGCCACTGAAATGGGCGGCCTTGACGTTTTGGTGAACAACGCCGGCATTGCAGGCCCAACCGGCGCCATAGAAGATATTGAAAGCACCAAATGGCGCGACACGGTGGATGTAAATCTCAATGGTCAATTTTACTGCACAAAATACGCGATGCCTTTGCTGAAGCGGTCTCAGAACGCCTCAATTATCTGCATATCATCGGTTGCAGGGCGCTTGGGCTATGGCTATCGAACGCCTTATTCTGCCACCAAATGGGCCATAATTGGTTTGGTGAAAAGTTTAGCAATCGAATTGGGCCCAAGCGGAATACGCGCCAACGCGTTATTGCCAGGCATCGTTGAGGGGCCAAGAATGCAGAAGGTGATTGCTGATCGCGCCGCCGCGCTAGAGCTTTCCTATCAAGATATGGAGCAAGACTACCTGAATAAGATATCCCTTCGGCGCATGGTCAGCGCGCAAGATGTTGCCGAACAAGCCATCTTTCTTGCCTCACCTCTTGGCCGCAACATATCCGGACAGGCGATTAGTATCTGTGGCAATGTAGAAACATTATGATCGCCCAATCCTGTCAAGGCGCGGCGCCTTTTTTAGCCGGCATTGCTGTGTTTTGAAGCCCCAATTTCGGCTTAAAACGGTCTATCGGCCTGGCGCCCTGCCAAGCGCAGCTTTTTAAAAACGCTTATCGTTTTAATGATCTGAGCAGATAGAAACGTTTTTTTCAAAACAACGTCAGGGGCTGACAATGCCCGTTTCATTTTGTAGCAACCGGCGGGTTTCCCGGCACCGGCAAAGCTAAAAAGGCTTTGTTCGAGCGCCTATATTGAGGGGGATATGCAGCTTTCGCATTCAGGCTTTCTGCCGCCTGCCACGCCCAACGCGGGTTGTTTAACATCGCACGTCCAAGCGAAACCATATCAGCCTGCCCCGAACGCAGCACCGCCTCGGCCTGTTTTGGATCGGTGATTTGACCAACCGCCATTGTCGGCATACCGGTTATGCGCTTAATCTCCGCGGCAAATCCGGTTTGATAGCCTGGGCCGGCATCAATCTCTTGCTCTGGCGAATTCCCCGCGCTTGACACATCGATGAAATCGCAGCCACGGGTTTTCAACTCTTCAGCAAAGATCTGCGATTCAGCGAGTGTCCAGCTTGAGCGGGCGACCCAATCGGTGGCCGAAATCCGCACACCCAAAGCCTTATGTTTGGGCCAGATTTCGCGCACTGCCTCGAACACAGCCAAAGGAAACCGCATGCGGCCTTGCAAACTTCCTCCATACTCATCCGCGCGCAGGTTGCTTAAGGGCGAAAGAAATTGATGCAACAAATACCCATGCGCTGCATGCAGTTCCGCAACATCAAACCCGATGCGGTCGGCGCGCTGCGCGGCGCTCACAAAGGCATTCTTGACTCGCAGCAGCCCAGCCTGATCCAACGCCGCCGGCGCATCCCACCCTAGAGGCGCATACGGCACTGCTGACGGGCCATCAGTTTGCCATCCGCGCGGCTCATTTGGTGAAATGGGCTTCCCACCATTCCAGGGCAGATCCGTTGATCCTTTGCGTCCAGCATGGGCAAGCTGTATTCCCAATTTGGCATTACCAAATTTTTGACAAAAATCAACTACGCGTTTCAAGCTGCTCTCCTGCGCATCCGAGCACAAGCTTAGGCATCCCGGAGTGATCCGACCCGCCATTTCCACCCCAACGGCTTCGGTCAAGATCAGCCCCACACCAGACACCGCGAACTGCCCCAAATGCATTAAATGCCAATCCGTAGCGCATCCTGCATCCGCGCTATATTGACACATTGGGGCCACAATGATGCGATTGCGCAGTTCAATATCTGCCAAAGAAATGGGCGAAAAAAGCCGGCTGCCCATTATCAACACCCAACCAAATTACGGCGGTAAAAGTGGATGGGATTGCACCCATTTTTTATAGTCTGCGCTTTCATAACCTGCCTCGCCCTGTGATAGAGGGAAGACTATCAGAGACTATGAAACTTCATAGTGCGAAAATAACGCCTTTGCTAACAGCCCTGCAAAGGGGCGGCGAAAACCCGCTGTTGAAAAAGCCATAGCCCCCAGCGCTTTAAGGCATTTAAACCTAAGCCAGACAGCAACGCGTAACGCAGCGATGCGAGCAGAAAACTTAAAACAGCCCTAAACTGACAGGCGATGGCCCGTATCGCGATCAAAATAAGATGCCTTATTCAGATCAAAACAAAACTCCATCGACTTCCCTGCTTCGGCTGAGGTTTCCGCCTGAAGCCGCGCCGTAACTTCTTTTCCGCCAAGGCTGAGCACGACAAATGTATCGGCCCCTGCCGGCTCGACAACGCTCACTTTGCAAGGCGCCATTGGTTTTGCCGAACCATTGCGGAATTGACCATCAGTGATGTCTTCTGGGCGCAAGCCAAGCATCACTTCGCTGGGAAGATCACGCGCTTTGGTATCTGCCAAAATCAGAGGATCTTCTCCATCACGGCGAATAATAATATCAAAACCAGAAGATGTCTTTGACGTTGAAGCGGGCACCAAATTCATCGCAGGCGAGCCCATAAAATCTGCTACAAATAGATTTGCGGGCCGGTTGTAAATTTCTGCAGGCGTACCGATTTGCTGGATAACACCACTTTTCATAACAACAATCTTTGTCGCCAGGGTCATCGCTTCGATCTGATCATGCGTTACATAAACCATCGAGGCCCCCAAGGATTGGTGCAGCTTCTTAATCTCGGTGCGCATTTCAACGCGCAGTTTTGCATCGAGGTTTGACAAAGGCTCATCAAATAAAAACAGCTTTGGATCTCGCACCAACGCCCGCCCCATGGCCACCCTTTGGCGTTGCCCACCGGACAGTTGCCCCGGCCGCCGGTTCAACAATGGTTCAATTTGCAGTTGGCGTGATACCTCCTGCAATTTTTGTGCTTGGACCTCTTTATCAACGCCGCGCACTTTCATCCCAAACGTGATATTTTTCGCAACGGACATGGTGGGGTATAGCGCATAAGATTGAAACACCATTGCGATATTGCGATCCTTAGGGCTGACATGGGTCATATCCTGCCCGCTGATCGTAATCCCACCATCGCTGATAGGCTCCAGCCCCGCAATGCAATTGAGCAAGGTCGATTTCCCGCATCCAGAAGGGCCAACGAGAACCAGAAAATCGCCCTCATCGATAGAAATATTGATATTTTTCAAAATTTCGATTGAGCCGAAATTCTTAGATAGATTTCTGATATCCAAAACAGGTGACATAGTCGTTATCCTTTGACCGAGCCTGCGGTCAAACCGCGAATGAAGTATTTTCCAGCAACCACGTAGACAAGCAATGTAGGCAGGGCAGCAATAATCGCTGCGGCCATATCAACATTATATTCTTTAACGCCGGTGGTTGAGTTTACGATATTGTTTAGCGCAACTGTGATCGGCTGTGTGCCAGCTTGGCTGAACGACACGCCGAATAAAAAATCGTTCCAAATTTGAGTGAACTGCCAGATCACGGTGACCACGATGATGGGCAGCGATAAGGGCAAAAAGATAGACCAAAATATGCGATAGAAGCCCGCCCCATCTACTTTCGCCGCCTTCACCAATTCTGCAGGGATTGAAACGTAATAGTTTCTGAAAAACAGCGTTGTAAAGCCGATCCCGTACACAACGTGAACGAAAATCAATCCCGGAATTGATCCTGCAAGCCCCATAAGCCCAAGCATCCGCGCCATGGGCAACAGCACCACTTGAAACGGGATGAAACAGCCAAAAAGCATCAATGAGAAAATCAAGTTGGCGCCGCGGAATTGCCATTGCGCAACCACATACCCGTTGAGCGCACCGATCAATGTAGATAAAATCACAGCGGGCACAGCCAGTAAAACTGAATTCCAAAAATATGGTTGAAGCCCTTCACATTGAATGCCCGTACACGCGCTGGACCATGCCGTTTGCCAAGCCTCAAACGTAATAACTCTGGGCAAGGCCACCAACGAGCCGGTGCGAATTTCTTCAAGGCTTTTCAACGATGTCGTGACCATCACGAACAAGGGCATCAGATAATAAACGACGAAGAGGCCCAAGAACAGATACAGCAACCATCGCAGCGCCACCGTGCCAAAAGATTGTTTTTTGGCCATATGAGGGTTGGAAAGATCAGTCATTTTTCGCCCGCAATTCGGAATAGAGATAAGGAACCACAATCGTGAATACCACGGCCATCATGATCATGGCTGAACTGGCAGCTTGCCCGATATCACCGCGAGAAAACGCCATCGTATACATATAGGTCGCTGGCAGATCTGTTGCATAACCCGGCCCACCGCCGGTAAGCGCAATCACCAAATCAAAGCTTTTAATCGCCAAATGCGATAGAACGATAAAGGCTGACAAGAAGATTGGGGCCATAGAGGGAATGATGATCGCCGAATAAATGCGCCATGTTGGAATACCATCCACTTGTGCAGCTTTAATGATCTCTTCGTCTACGGAGCGGAGGCCAGCCAGAAACAGCGCCATCACAAATCCGGAAGATTGCCACACCCCGGCAAGAACCACCGTGTAAATGGCCATATCAGGATTAACCAACCAATCGAAGGTAAAATTTTCATACCCCCATTTCTTCACCGTTGCCTCGATACCAAGGCCAGGGTTCAAAATCCATTTCCAAGCCGTGCCCGTCACGATCATTGAAAGCGCCATAGGGTAAAGGTAAATTGTACGAATAACCCCTTCAACCCGAATTTTTTGATCCAGAAAAATGGCCAGTACCAGGCCAAGAAACATAGAAATCACGATGAATAAAATGCCAAAAACATACAGATTATTGATCGCGGTTTCCCAGCGGGGCGACTGAAACAACCTGTCATATTGGATCGTTCCCACGATATCATATTTTGGCAGAAGGCGTGATTTGGTGAATGACACCCAAGCGGTCCACCCGATAAATCCATACACAAAAATCAAAATAGCCACGAAAGACGGCGCCATTACGAATTTGGGCATATGGCGTTCAAGCCACTCAGTCATCATATTTCTCCAAAAGAAACTGCCTTGCCCGAAGCTATCGGGCAAGGCGATTTGCATTTACATGCTGTTTTGAACAGCTTGCAGCAACATCTGAACGGCGTCATCTGAAGACATGTCAGAGTTGAAATGCGATGTCACAACATCGGTAATTGCGCCAGATTGTGCCCCACGCAACGCCATACCATGGGCATAGCTTGGCAATAATGATCCACCGGCGTTGCTGTCGGCCATATCTTTTGCCGATGTATGCGCGCAGCTGTCAAACTCATCCAAGGCAACATCTGTACGGGCTGGAATTGAGCCCTTGTTCAGGTTGAAAACCTTCTGGAAGTTCTTGCCTACGATCAATTCCGCCAAAAGCAGCTGACCGGCCGTTTTGTCATCGCCCGCAACATCGAACATTGCAAAGCTGTCTACATTATAGAGGAAGCCCTCACCAGGGGTTGAGGCGCAGAGGAAATCTTTGCCAGGCTCTTTGCCTGCTGCAAGGAATTCACCTTTGGCCCAGTCTCCCATAATTTGGAAAGCAGCTTCGCCATTCATCACCATGGCTGTTGCCAAGTTCCAGTCGCGACCAGAGAAATTCGAGTCAACAAAACCGCGCATCGTGCGCATTTGGTCGAATACGGCTTTCATTGTGTCCGAAGTTAAAGTTGCCTCATCAAGCTCCACAAACGCTTTTTGGAAGAATTCTGCTCCCCCAACGCCCAATGCGACAGCTTCAAAAACGGTTGCATCTTGCCACGCTTGTCCACCATGCGCCAAAGGCGTGATGCCCGCGGCCTGAAGTTTTTCGGCAGCTGCGTTAAACTCGGCCCATGTGGTTGGCATAGCAATGCCATTGGCTTCCAAGATCGCGGCATTCGCCCAGATCCAATCGATACGATGCACATTGACCGGCGCCGCGCACCATGTGCCTTCGCATTTCATGTGGCCCGCGATTGACGCTGGCAGAACATCGGCCCAGCCATTGGCTTGGGCAACCGATGAGATATCCGCCAAAACACCCTCTTCATACCATTCTTGAATGGCGGGGCCTTTCAACTGAACCGCCGTTGGCGCGTTGCCAGAAAGAACCCGCGCGCGCAACGCTGTCATCGCTGCATCGCCGCCGCCGCCCGCAACGGGCATATCTGTCCATGTGCCGCCTTTTGAGGCAAATTCTTCTTGCAAAACGGCAACTGACTTGGCTTCACCGCCGGATGTCCACCAATGCAAAACTTCGGCTTCCGGTCCCGCAAAGCCAGCGGTTGCAGAAATAATACTTACAGCAGCGGATGCTGCCAGAGCAGATTTTAAGGTCATAATTTCCTCCCAAAATGTCGCCCAACGCGACGAATGCAGATGCATTGCCCGCCCCATCACGAAGTTCAACCGTCAAGATTTGGTTTACAGCAGCCGATCGTTAGTTTTTCGTTTCTTTTGTTACAAACTGTTACCTTCGACTGGAATTTGTTGCACAGTGTTACATCGATAGCAGCGAAAAGCACAGATAACTCTTTTAGCAAGATTAAGGCATGAAATGGCAATACAACGGCTTTTGGTGGTGGATGATGATGATGATATGCGCAGCATGATGACGCAATATCTGCGCAAATCCGGTTATATGGTGATGGCCGCGGCCACCGGCCGGGATGTAAAAGCCCATCTGGAAAAAGGCCGCATTGATCTGGTCCTCTTAGACGTGATGCTTGGCGATGAAAACGGGGTTCAGATCTGCGCTAACCTACGCAATACGCATGATGTGCCGATTATTCTTGTATCTGCTCTCTCTGCTGATCACCAGCGAATGCAAGGCTATGAGGTTGGTGCCGACGATTATATCGCCAAGCCTTTCAACCCCGATTTACTGCTCGCGCGCATTCGCGCGGTACTGCGGCGCGGCCAACGCTCTGCCTCTTTGAATTATCGCCGTAACACATCGCAATATTTTTTTTCGGGTTGGCAATATGATGGAAAACGCGACGAAGTCCAATCGCCGTCAGGATTTCAAGTGGTGCTTTCGCGCCGCGAAACCGCGCTTTTAAAAGTGTTACTTGCCAACCCACATATTCCTCTGACACGCGACGAAATCTTATCGGCAATGGATGTTACAAAAGATATTGAAAATGAACCGAGCGATGTGTCAGGGCGGGCTTTGGATGTTTTGGTCGGACGGCTTCGACAGAAAATTGAAGACAATCCAAAAGAACCACAACTTCTAAAAACAGAACGCGGCGTTGGATATATTTTCGCAACGGATGTGGATCGCACCAGCGCATGAGGATGTGGCCGCGAAAATTTAATTCCCTGCGTATTACAGGAATTGTTTTGATTATGCTCGCCGCTACAATTGGGGCTGGATCGGTTTGGATTTGGATGCACAGCCATGCCGCCTGGCAAAGCCATTTGCAGCGGGCCTTCAACAGCGGCCTTAGGCTGTCAGATATTCTTCGAGAACAGGCAAGCCCACCCTCTGATCTGGAGATCACCCAACTCAAACCAAATGATATTCTGATCGCAAATAAGGGAAAATTTGGGCTTTTGACCGATCAATCCGCAACGCCTTACGTCACGGTATTTTCGCTGAAAGTCAGCGGTCCGAAGCTGCGAACCCAAGAAACTTTATCGCTGGCAATTGTATCCTCAGATCTGCAATATCCAGTTAGAGAAATCGCCAAAACGAAAGACGGATCCGCGGCAGTTGCGCTTGGCGATGTGACCCGCTTATTGGCTTCATACTGCTCGGACCCGATCCTTTTTGCGCGTTATCAAGACGGGTATTGGTATAAAATCGACGGGTCGAAGGTTTGGGGCTGTGACGCCGCCCCCACAGACCGACGCCCGCATGCGGTGCTTTTGGCCTTGCTCGGGCTAGGGGTTTTGATTTTGCGCCTGCAAGATGTGGCCGCCAATTTTAGCGCCTATGCCGCGCTGCTCGGCGCGCAAAGGCGCAGCGATATAAATGAAACCTCACCGGTGGAAGGCCCCCTTGAACTGCTGGAAATCGCAAACCAGGTGGAAGCCTATCGAGAACGAGAACGAGACGCGCTGGAAAAGCGCGCGATGGTTCTTTCAGCCGTGAGCCATGATCTGGGCACACCGGCCACTCGGGCCCGGCTTCGAATCGCACTTATTGAAGATGAAGAGCTGCGACAAAAGCTTGAGCGGGATATCGATCAAATGACGCATATGATCGACAGCATATTAAATTATACGCGCTCAGAGCTAAGCGCAGAGCGGCCTAGACGGCTGTCTTTACGCGCCTTGATATCGGCCATCGTGGATGATTATCAAGATCTCGGCCACCCGGTTACGCTGGCGGCGGGACCCCCGGTGAAAATCAAAATGCAGCATAGTGTGTTTGATCGTAACCCGCGCAGCCGCGCTTTTAACATGGACGGGCTGCATCAGGTCATCGTGACCGCACGGCCACTGGCGCTGCGCCGCGCTGCCACGAATTTAATCGAAAATGCACTTAAATATGGCCGCCGCGCGCATGTGACGCTTGAGGCGAATGCCACCCAAGCACATCTGACCATCGCCGACCAGGGCGGGCGCATTGACCCTGAGTTAATCGCAAAGCTAACAACGCCTTTTTCACGCGGTGAGAATAGCAAAGCCAACCCTGGCTTTGGCTTGGGCCTCACGATTGTAGACACAATTGCAGCGCAGCATGAAGGCTCGCTCACCTTCGAGCAGGGGGCGCAGGGCTTAAATGTACGCTTTACAATTCAACGTTAATCCCCTGCTCGAGACACCCAAACAGCCCCCTGTTCAGAGCTTTCTTGACAGGCTTGAATAAACCACATTCCCGCCAGACCCGCGTCTAAATTGGGCAAAAGCTCACCCGCGCCGACGCCTGAGATTAAGTCGGCCGCGTCGCTATAGAGCGTTGCAAACCCCTCTAGATAGCCTTCGGGATGACCAGGGGGAATGCGGGTCCAATCGCCGGCAGTTTCTCCAAACCCTGCCCCGCCTCTGGTGAGCAGCTGTTTGGCCTGCCCAAAGCGCGTAAAGCTCAATTGATTTGGATTTTCTTGCTGCCATTCCAAACCGGCTTTCTCGCCATAAATCCGTAATGTCAGCGTATTCTCGCACCCTACCGCAACTTGACTGGCCCAAAGCATACCTTTTGCCCCCTTCTCAAACCGCAGCATAATATGGGCATTGTCATCCACACGTCGGCCATCCACAAAACTGTGCAAATCCGCACAAAGCGCTTGAGGCTGCAAACCCGATACAAAACTGGCCAAGTTTAAAGCATGCGTGCCGATGTCACCAATGGCGCCCGCGCCAGATTTTTCGGGATTTACCCGCCAATCTGCCTGCTTGTTATCCGCAGCTTCGCTCAACCAATCTTGCGCATATTCCGCCTGAATCACCCGAATTTCGCCCAATTCGCCGTTTTCCACCAATTTGCGCGCCTGCCGGATCACCGGATAGCCCGTGTAATTATGCGTGAGAATAAAATGCGCCTTCGACGCCCTTACCGCCGCATCGATGAGCTGAGCTTGTTCAGACGTGGCCGCCAAAGGTTTATCACAAATCACGTGAATACCCGCTTCTAAAAAAGCTATGGCTGGCCCCGCATGCATATAATTGGGCGTGACGATGGCAACTGCATCAATCCCATCGGCGCGGGCGGCTTCTTGCACAGCCATCTCAGCATAGCTTTGGTAAGATCGCTTTGGGTCCAAGCCCAATTCCTTAGCCGAAGCCTCTGCACGCGCGGGGTGGGATGACAAAGCCCCGGCCACCAATTCCCAACGCCCATCAAGCCGCGCAGCCATTCGGTGGACGCCGCCAATAAACGCGCCTTGGCCACCGCCAACCATTCCTAATTTTAAAGCTTTCACAGCCCCAACATCCTTTTGATTTGCGCCTCATCACGCTCTGCCCCGGCAAAATCATCAAACGCTTTTACCGGCGTTTCGATCAAATGTTTTGCAATAAAGGGCGCACTTTCAGCCGCCCCTTGTTCGGCGGATTTCAAACAACATTCCCATTCCAATACCGCCCAGCTGTTATAGCCATATTGTGTCAGCTTGGAAAAAATCGCCGCGAAATCAACTTGACCATCACCCAAACTGCGAAACCGACCTGCCCGGTTGACCCAAGGTTGATAGCCTGAATATACGCCTTGGCGCCCATCCGGGTTAAATTCGGCATCTTTAACATGAAACGCATTGATCCGGTCATGATACAGGTCAATAAAAGCCAGATAATCCATTTGTTGAAGCAAAAAATGGCTGGGGTCATAATTGATTAAGGCACAATCATGCCCGCCTGTTGCATCCACAAACATCTCATATGTCGCGCCATCAAACACATCTTCACCAGGATGAATTTCGTACCCGATTGACACGCCATGCTCTTTATAATGATCCAAAATCGGCGTCCAACGGCGGCCCAGTTCGGCAAAGGCTTCTTCAATCAGGCCCTCTGGACGTTGCGGCCAAGGATACAGATAGGGAAAGGCAAGCGCTCCTGTGAAGGAAACAGAGGTCTTCAGGTTTAACCGCTGTGAAGCGATGGCAGCTTTTTTCATTTGATCAACGGCCCAAGCCTGACGCTTTGCCGGATTTTTTTGGCACGCCGCCGGAGCGAATGCATCAAAGGCGATATCATAGGCCGGATTGACCGCCACCAATTGGCCCTGGAGATGCGTTGATAATTCGGTGATCTCTACACCGGCATCGGCGCAAATGCCTTGGACTTCATCACAATAAGTCGTGCTTTCAGCTGCGCGATCCAAATCAAACAGCCGCGTATCGAAGGTGGGAATTTGTACGCCTATATAGCCAAGACTGGCGGCCCATTTCGTAATGCTCTCTAAAGAGTTAAACGGAGCTTCATCTCCGGCAAATTGCGCCAGAAAAATCCCTGGTCCTTTGATCTGCGATTTCATTTGTTTTCCTATTCTCATCTTGGTGAAATTTTAAAGTCGAGCTCAGAGCCAGCCCTTAAAGATCTTCTGGCCCAACCAGCTTTTGCAATGGCGGGCCACTGGGATGGGCGATGGCGTTTTGAACCGCGCGCGCCAAAAACGTTCCTGCCGGAGACGCATTTTCGAACGTCGTCAAGATATCTGGTCGAAAATTTGCCAAAAACGGCTGTAATTCTTTCGTCCAGACATCGATCGTATCGCCTACCACGCCCTTAACCTGTTCGACAGCTTGCGCGGCGGTAAGACCTGCATCAATAGACGCGGCGATCACCGCATCAATATGGGGCGCGCGCGCAAGCTCTTGGGCGATCGCAGCGGCAAAAGCCGCAGGGCTTTCGACGCCTTGTGTTTTTTCGATCGGCCGTTCAATAGAGCGCACCGCCATCGACAGTTCTTTCCCCGCTTCAGTTAACGCCCGGAGCATGTCCTGGGCGTAGGTTTGCGTCAACGGCGGCGCAAGTAAAAGCACCGAAGATCTGCCCCGATCCTTAAGCTTGCGCATCGCATCCCACACATAAGCATGGTTATCAAAGTCGAAATAAGCATGCTGCTCACGCCACTTGCTACGGCCATGCGTGGCAAACGGAAATTGATGTTCTAACAAATAAGCAACCCGCGGATCTTCGGGTTCAATCTGGTTCATAATGATGCCATCAGCCAACCCATTCTCGACGATACGTTGCACAGGCAACAACGAATCCCCAGCGGCAAAAAACGGTGTCACGTTCAAGTGATATGGGGTGCCCAGAAACTCTGCGCTGATAGATCGGATGATAATCGAATAAAAAATATTTGTTTCCTCATCTGTCATTGGCAATAACAGTGAGATGACATTGGTTTTGCCGGTTCTCAGCCGAACGCCGGCACGATTGGGAACATATCCAACGGCCTCCGCAATATGTTTAACAAGATTTTTTGTATTATCGCCAATATCTGGCGCATCAGACAAAGCCCGCGACACCGTGGCCACGGCAAAGCCGCTCAGGCGAGCTAAAGTTCTTAAAGTCGGTTTTTCCCCAGGCAAAAGGCGCGCCGCAAAGTCTTGATCAACCGTCTCACGTTTACGCGCCATCTTTTGTCACTTTATCCTTAATATCCAGCCAACCCGCAGATGCCATTCTGCAGAAACAGGTGGATTTTCAATATTTAATTATATTTTTTCAAGACTTTTCCGGTGATTAAATTTAAAATATGGACCGTCTAGCGCGTAGGATGAGACGAGTTTAGATTATTATAAAATTGTTGCAAGTAAAAACTAAAACGTTATAGATTTATACGAATCGATTCAGACATGGGAGGTCAATCGTGAAACTACTATCAAAATTTATAACAGCGACGGCATTTGTTGCAGCCGGAAATGCATCAGCAACTGAACTGGACGTCATGCATTGGTGGACATCCGGCGGCGAAGCTGCTGCGGTTGCCGAATTTGCAAAAGCCTTTGACGCAACGGGCAATACCTGGGTTGACGCCGCGATTGTGGGCGGTGAAGCTGCGCGCGCAGCCATGGTAAGCCGGATCCTTGGCGGAGAGCCGATGGGAGCATTCCAATTCAACCACGGCCGGCAGGCAGAAGAGCTTATCGAATCCGGGCTGTTGCGTGATATCACTGATATCGCTGAAGCCGAGGGTTGGAAAGACATGGTTAACCCCTCTTCGCTGCTTGACGCCTGCACCGTTGATGGCCGTATTTATTGCGCGCCTGTCAATATCCACTCATGGCAGTGGCTGTGGGTCAGCCACAAAGCCTTTGAAGATTCTGGCGTTGCAGTTCCAACAAATTGGACCGAATTTGTAGCTGGTGCGGCCGCTCTGGAAGCTGCTGGGAAAGTACCATTGGCGATGGGCCAGCAAGGCTGGCAACAATCTGGCGCGTTCAACGTGATGATGGCCTCGCTTCTGCCAAATGACATTTTTATGGCTGTTTATGGCGATAAAGACGCCTCTGTTGCAGCAGGCCCAGAAGTAACCTCGCTGTTCGAAGCGGCTGAAAATGCGCGCTCCATGGCGGCAAAATCAACCGTTCAAAACTGGAATGACGCAACCAACTTGGTCATCACGGGTCAAGCCGGTGGTCAAATCATGGGCGATTGGGCGCAGGGTGAATTTGCGGTTGCGAATGCAGTGGCGGGCGAAGATTATAGCTGCTTGCCCGGTTTGGGGATGAACCCAAGATTGGGAACAGGCGGCGATGCGTTCTATTTCCCCGTTCTGAAGGATGATGCAAAAATTGCTGCGCAAGGTGAATTGGCGGCATTGCTGCTGAAGCCAACAACGCAAGTTGCCTTCAATCTGAAAAAAGGATCGCTTCCAGTACGCGGAGATGTTGATCTGTCAGCGGCAAATGATTGCATGCAAAAAGGTTTGGCTTTGCTTGACCAAGGCGCCTTGTTGCCAGATACCAATATGCTTCTAACGCCTGACACGGCAAACCAAATGAACACATTGTTCACTGAGTTCTTTGCCGACACATCCATCTCAGCGGCGGATGCACAGGCAGACTTTGTGAAAATGATCGCAAACGCAGACTAAACCAAAACAGAATGTCAGCCCGCCAATGCGGGCTGACACCCCTTTTTTATTAAAGCATTGGATGTTGAGGCCGCAGATGTCGCATAAGCGCCCTAATCAGCTTTTCAGAAACAAATCAGCTAAGATTGCCGCAATCCCGATGATTGTGACGGCCCTATTTGTTTTCGTGGGCGGCACCGCTTGGACTATTGTCTATAGTTTTACAAAATCTGGCCTGCTGCCACGTTTGAAATGGGTTGGCTTGCAACAATATGAGCGGCTTTGGGACACTAAGAAATGGCTGGTTTCAATCGAAAACCTGTTCATCTATGGCATATGTATGTTGATTTTGATGTTCGTGATTGGCTTTATACTCGCGGCTTTAATTGATCAAAAAGTGCGCTTCGAAAGCGTTTTTCGCACCGTAATCTTATACCCTTATGCTTTAAGCTTCGTTGTGACAGGGCTGATCTGGCAGTGGATTTTGAACCCAAGTTTTGGCGTGCAAGGCATTGTAAGAGATCTCGGCTGGGCAAGCTTTACCTTCGATCCGCTCTACAACCCCGAAATCGCGATTTTTGGCGTTCTCATTGCCGGCTTATGGCAGGGCAGCGGCTTGGTGATGGTGCTGATGCTCGCGGGCTTGCGCGGTATCGATGAAGATGTTTGGAAGGCCACGCGTGTTGATGGTATTCCGACATGGAAAACCTATGTGGTTGTTATTATTCCAATGATGCGACCCGTGTTCATCACAGCTTTGGTGATCGTGACTACGGGCATTGTCAAAGTGTTCGATCTGATCGTCGCACAGACCGGCGGCGGCCCCGGTATCGCCACCGAAGTGCCCGCAAAATATGTATATGATCTTATGTTTCAAGCGCAAAACCTGGGTCAAGGCTTCGCAGCTTCAACCATGATGCTGCTCACCGTTATGTTGGTTGTTGTGCCTTGGGCAATGCTTGAATTTGGAGGCTCAAAAAAACATGGCTGAGCAAGAGATCATGAATGGCCCTCGGGGCCCGAAACCTCGCAAAACCTTTTCGCGCAGAAATATTTTTCTATATGGGACGCTGGCGTTTATCGCGGTATATTACGCCATTCCGCTTTACGTGATGACGGTCACCTCTTTAAAAGGCATGCCTGAAATTCGGCTGGGGAATATTTTTTCTCCACCCCTTGAGGTGACCTTTGCGCCTTGGGTGAAAGCGTGGTCGCAGGCCTGCACAGGGTTAACATGTGAAGGCTTAAGCCGCGGGTTTTGGAACTCGGTTCAAATCACGATCCCCTCGGTCATCGCCTCGATCATCGTCGCCTCCATCAATGGATATGCTTTGGCGAACTGGCGTTTTAAAGGCGCCAATGTGTTTTTTACAATTTTGATATTCGGAGCATTCATCCCCTATCAGGTGATGCTTTACCCATTGGTGATCATGCTGCGGGAAATTGGCATATATGGATCACTGGGTGGATTGATTATCGTTCATACGATTTTTGGCATGCCCATTTTGACGCTGTTATTTCGCAACTATTTCACTTCGTTACCCGAAGAATTGTTCAAAGCGGCGCGCGTGGATGGTGCCGGGTTTTGGGGCATTTATTTCCGTATCATGGTGCCCATGTCTTTGCCAATTTTCACGGTGGCCGTGATTCTTCAGGTGACCGGCATCTGGAATGACTTTCTGTTTGGTATTGTTTATACGGGGCCAGAAAATTATCCCATGACCGTGCAATTGAATAACATTGTCAATTCAACGCAGGGCGTGCAGGAATATAATGTGAATATGGCCGCGACAATCATCACGGGGCTGGTTCCCCTGACCATCTATTTCATCTCAGGAAAACTGTTCGTGCGCGGCATCGCAGCCGGCGCAGTTAAAGGATAAGCTGCATTATGCATTCGGTAGAAATAAAAAAATTAGACCTGAATTTTGGATCTGTAAATGTTCTGCACAATTTGGACCTTAATGTTCATAAGGGCGAGTTTCTGGTGCTTTTGGGATCGTCAGGATGCGGCAAGTCAACCCTGCTGAACTGTATTGCCGGATTGCTCGACATAACCGACGGGCAAATCCTGATCAATGGCACCAATGTCACTTGGGCCGAGCCATCAGAACGTGGTATCGGGATGGTTTTTCAATCCTACGCGCTTTATCCGCAAATGAACGTTGAGGGGAATTTATCCTTTGGCCTGAAAAACACGAAAATGCCCAAGGAGGAGATCAAAGCGCGCGTGGCTCGGGCCGCCGAGATTTTGCAGATCGAACCCTTGCTCTCCCGCAAACCCGCCGCGCTTTCTGGCGGGCAGCGCCAACGTGTAGCCATCGGGCGTGCTCTGGTGCGCGATGTCGATGTCTTTTTATTCGATGAGCCTCTGTCAAATCTGGATGCTAAGCTGCGTGCCGATTTACGCGTTGAAATCAAACGTCTGCACCAACAATTGGGCAATACGATGATTTATGTTACGCATGATCAAATCGAGGCCATGACATTGGCCGACCGTATCGCGGTGATGCGCAGTGGCAAAATCATGCAGCTTGCCTCACCCAATGATATCTACAACCGCCCACGCAATAAATATGTGGCGAATTTCATCGGTTCGCCCTCAATGAACTTTCTGGATGGTCAGATCCAAGATAACCATTTTATCTTCGAAGACGTCAAATTGCCGCTCGATCGTTATGAATTCTCTGAACAGCCAGCCAATAACTGCGCCGCAACCATCGGAATCCGTCCAGAGCATGTGATCGTGGGGGATTTAAGCGCCAAGGCGCCTTATCACACACAAGTCACCGTTGATTTGGTCGAACCGATGGGCTCGGACACGATCGTTGATTGCACCGTGAGCGGGGCCTATTTTAGATTTCGGATGGATGGCCAAGCCCGCGTAAAACCAGGAGATCTTGTCAGCATCGGGTTTGACCCGAAACAAGCCTCTCTGTTTGATCCTGCTTCCGAATTGCGCCTTTAACCCCCCTCTTAGCCCCTACAATAAAAGAAGATCACCCATGCCCGCACATTCCATGCAACTTTACTCGTTTCGAAATTTTGACTTAGCGGATACGCTGCAAACTCTGGCTGATCTGGGGTTGCGCGAGGTCGAGGGATTCGGAGCATTATACGAAGATCCAAGTAAAACCAAAGCGCTGTTGGACACATATGGCCTGTCAATGACCACCGGCCATTTCGACATAGATCTGGTTGAGAATGAACCAGAAAATGCCTTAAATATTGCGCGTGAATTTGGCATGGAAGCCGTGATCATCGCCTTTTTAAAGCCCGAACGGCGACCAACAGATCGCGCAGGCTGGGCTGCCTTTGGCGCGCATCTTGAAACGATCGGTGCGCCCATTCGTGCGGCGGGATTGCAGTTTGGCTGGCATAATCATGATTTTGAATTTCTGTCCTTAGAGGATGGCACATATCCAATTGAAGCCATTTTAGAGGCTGCGCCCTCGCTGGTTCTGGAACTTGATCTTGCTTGGGTGGCGGTTGCAGGGGGATCACCCGTAGAATGGATAGAGCGTTACAAAAATCGCATCATATCTGCGCATATCAAAGATCACGCCCCAAAGGGTGAAAACCTTGATGAAGGCGGTTGGGCTGATGTTGGGCATGGGGTGCTGGATTGGGATGAAATCAGCGCATGTTTACGCGCAACCGGCATTGGCCGTTATGTTCTGGAACATGACAATCCAAAAGATGGTGTGCGCTTTGCAACAAGATCCTACGAAAAACTGATAACCTTTTAAACTAAAGGCCGCTGCAAGAAAGGCGCTAAAATTATGAAGAAAATGGGCATTGGCCTTATTGGATGTGGTAATATCTCAACGGCTTATCTACAATTGGCATCGCAATTTTCACCCCTAGAAATGCGCGCTGTTGCAGACCTTGATATGGCTGCAGCCAAAACTCAGGCAGAAAAATTTAACCTCCGCGCGCTCAGCGTACCAGAACTACTTGCCAGCGGTGATATCGATATTATTGTGAATCTGACCGTACCAGCGGCGCATTTTGAGGTCACGAAACAAATCCTACAAGCCGGAAAACATGCCTTTTCGGAAAAACCGTTTGTACTCAGCTTGCAAGAAGGTGAGGCGTTGCGCAAATTGGCCGATGAAACGGGCTTGCGCATCGGTTCGGCGCCCGACACGTTTTTGGGCGGAGCCCACCAACTGGCGCGATCTTTGATTGATCAGGGGGCGATAGGAGAGGTTTTAAGCGGCACCTGCCATGTCATGTCGCGTGGGATGGAAGCATGGCATCCGAACCCTGATTTTTTCTTTCAACCTGGTGGCGGGCCGGTGCTCGATTTAGGCCCTTATTACATTACGAATTTGGTGCAACTGATCGGGCCGGTCAAGGCAGTAAGCGCGATGGCCTCAACCGGCCTGAAAACCCGCACCATTGGCACCGGTGCGCGCACAGGAGAGAGCATACCCGTGGATACCCCCAGCACGCATCATGCCTTACTCGAATTTCAATCCGGCGCGATTATAACGCTGGGTGCAAGCTGGGATGTTTGCGCACATCGGCACGAAAATATGGAGCTTTATGGCAGCAAAGGCTCGCTTTACGTGCCTGATCCAAATTTCTTCGGGGGCAACGTGCTCTACGCGGATACAAGCGGGGGCACCGCGCAGCCCAAGCAAGATGATCATCCGTTCGGCATCACCAATACCACCGATGGACAAGGCGAAAAGCGGGCCAATTACCGCTGCGCCGGGCTTGCTGATATGGCGGCGGCAATTCTTGAAAACCGCCCGCATCGCTGCTCTTTGGATTTGGCAGCGCATGTCGTGGACGTGATGACGAGTATTCTGGATTCGGGTGAGAAAAAGCGGTGGGTTGAGCTATCAACCAGTTGCACGCGGCCCGCCGCGCTGGGTAAAACAGAGGCTTTAAAACTGCTAGATCAAACCGCGGGGTAATATGAGGGTGATCGAGAATCCGGTCTTACCAGGTTTTCACCCGGATCCGTCTTTTCTTCGGGTCGGACCCGATTACTATCTAGCGACCTCTACCTTTGAATGGTATCCCGGGGTGCGCATTTATCATTCAACCAACCTTGACACGTGGCGCTTGGTGGCAACCCCTTTGAACAGGCCCGCGCTTTTAGATATGCGTGGAAATCCAGATTCGGGCGGTGTTTGGGCCCCATGCCTCTCTTATGCGGACGGTTTATTTTGGTTGGTTTACACAGATGTGAAACGCTTGGACGGCGCTTTTAAGGATACGCATAATTATATCACAACCTGCCCGCGCATTGATGGCGAATGGTCTGATCCAATCTACGTAAACTCGTCGGGATTTGATCCCTCGCTTTTTCACGATGATGATGGCCGCAAATGGCTCTTGAATATGGTTTGGAATCATGGCGGGCCTGATACAGGCTCCAACCCGACGCATCATCGTTTTGATGGCATAGCTCTGCAGGAATGGGACCCCGATAAAGGTTTGTTCGGACCCATTAAAAACATTTGGTCCGGAAGCCAAAGGGGGCTGACAGAAGCGCCCCATATTTTCAAAAGAAACGGCTATTATTACCTAACCACCGCAGAGGGGGGAACCGGCTATGGGCACGCGGTGAGCATGGCGCGCGCGCGCCATCTAGAGGGGCCCTATGAGGCCCATCCAGAACAACATTTGATGACGCATAGCGACACGCCTGACCACGCGTTTCAACGCATTGGGCACGGCCAATATGTTGAAACCCAAGACGGTGTTGCCTATCACTCATTTTTGATGGGGCGGCCAATACCCGGCCCAGATGGGGTTGGCCGTTTTTGTCCCTTGGGCCGTGAAACAGGATTAGAGCGCTGCGTTTGGAAAACCGATAACTGGCTTTATCTTGAAGAATCTGGGCAAACCGTTCGGGCAAAACTGCCCAGCTCTGACCAAGGCCAGCACAGCGTTAAAAAGGCTAAAACCAAAACAATAAATTATACGTTCAATCACCTTCATTCTGATTTCCAATGGCTTAGAACGCCGTTTCCCGAAAGGTTATTTCGTTTAGAAAATAATCGTTTAATTTTAATAGGGCGGGAAAGCATCGGCAGCTGCTTTGAACAAGCATTGCTCGCGCGCCGCCAACAACATCTCATCTATTCCGCCGAATGTCAGCTGGAATTTACGCCGCAAACCTATCAGCAAGCCGCCGGTTTGATCACCTATTATAACGGCCATAAATTTCATGCGCTCATGCTGTCTCATGATCAAAAACTTGGCCGGATATTAACCGTGTTTTCATGTCCGGGCCGCTATCCAAATACGGATATGGACTATCCACTTGCGGCGCCGGTGCCCGTCGCTGAGGGGCGGGTCGAATTACGTGTTCAAACCGATCATGCCAAGCAACAGTTTTTCTGGAAACAGTCTGAAGATTGGCATCCGATAGGCCCAGTTTTGAATGCAGCTTGCCTGTCAGATGAAGCCGGCAAAGGCGAAGGCAAGTCTTTTACAGGCAATTTCGTCGGTATGATTGCCTTTGATACGTCGGGTTCGGCCGCCGAAGCACAATTTTCTCGTTTCAGCTATACTGGCAACGAATAAACTTTGATAAATCTCGGCAATCGCCTCATAAAAAGAAAGTAAAATACCGACGACAGCGGCCATGAAGATGAGCGTGGTTTTTAGCAAGTTGCTATTCCTAATTCAGGAGGAAATGGCCCCAGTAGCGAGTACTGAGGCCACAAGAAGTTTAGTCCATCAACGCTGAAACACCAACAACACACGCAAGTTCAGCGGTGTTGGAACCTTGGCCGCCGCCGTTGATATCACAAGGGACGAAGGGCGGGTCATTAGTTATTTCTTTGCGCCGATTGTTGACACGACTCAAGGCGCATTAGGTGACAGGTGAGCAGGTTCACTTCAATCAATTACTCTTCCTCTTCTCGCTTCATTCTCTTGAAAAATACGTAGCTACCCAATCCCAGAATGACGCATGTGGAATAGGCGAGTAAGGGCGGGACGCTCAGTTTCTGCAAAACGACGCCAAAAAATATTGCGCCAAATATACTTATGAAAGTCCATCGAAACTTTTTCATTAGGAGATCTCCTCTGAACCGATGCCCGGCCATTCCGGGCAACGGCAAAGAACACTAAAAACAATCTGAGTTCATATATTGCATCTCTCCTGTTTTTTGGATTGCGGCGTTCAATGAACGCCGCTCTAAACGCGATTTTAACACAATTTCTGCTCAGCTATAAATAGCTAAGTCTGCTTATCAGGTCTTGCCAAGGCTTAACGTAACACCGCCTCAGTACCCTTGTATAAATGATAGATACAACCTTGCTCTGCGGGCAGCTTTAATAAGTCAGCCTGATCAAGGCCCAGATAGATGCCGCGCAAGACCTTAGAGGTCACAGCATGCGTAACGATAATAGCTGGATCTTCAAGTTCTTTTAAAAAAGACATGACCCGCGTTGAGATCATCTGAAAAGATTCACCACCGGGGTTCTTAAAAAACCAGTTAGATCCTTGCACTGGCGCTTTGATTGTTTGATTTATGTTCTCGCGCGTGGCCCCTTCCCACGCCCCAAAGTTGATTTCAAGCAAACGTGGCTCTTTTACGTGAGTTTCGATAAAGGGGGCTGCAAGATTTGCCGCTGTTAAAGTTCGTCCCAAAGGGCTAACGAACACAATGCGCGGTAAGATTTTAACAGATCGCAACACTTTTCCTTGGGCCATGGCCTGCCGCCGACCCTTATCTGTCAGGGGCGAGTCTCTTTAGCCCTGAAAACGCCCTTGTTGATTCCAAAGCGTTTCACCATGTCTTAAAATATAAAGCTCTGGATAAAGATGCGTGTTCAACACCTACCTTAATAAAATTATGTGAACATATGCATATGCTGCGGAT
>Ga0181556_1000874_pt1 | contig 31761 bp, 21 predicted proteins | sample 011ome_14_FD_148651 | JGI IMG/M metagenome (GOLD analysis project Ga0181556, IMG submission 148651) | Coastal salt marsh microbial communities from the Groves Creek Marsh, Skidaway Island, Georgia - 011505AT metaG (spades assembly) | ecosystem: Environmental > Aquatic > Marine > Intertidal zone...
ACTGGGGTGAAGTCGTAACAAGGTAGCCGTAGGGGAACCTGCGGCTGGATCACCTCCTTAACGATGATACGGCAGTGCTTCGGTAAAGTGCCTACCTCTATTACTTAATCTCGTCTTTTTAGAACATGGTGCCCGTCGTTTAGCGGGGGTCAGACCAAAGGTCGCTGTGGCGTGATGCGCAAGCATTGAGCAGTGCCCAGTAGTCTTTGGTCTGACCCCTTTTTCGAGCCTGTTAATCGTTGGTTTAGTCCACTATTAGCTGCTACGGAAGAGGCCAAGATGGGTCTGTAGCTCAGTTGGTTAGAGCGCACCCCTGATAAGGGTGAGGTCGGTGGTTCGAATCCACCCAGACCCACCACTAATTCAGAAGCTTCGGTTCGCCGTGGCTTCGAATAGTTAGACGGCCATGCGCCGGCTAGCTTGTTCTTTAACAATTTAATGAATGAAGACATATAGTTTGTTGACTGTGTGTGCTGCTAGATCATTTTTGCCCTAACGTAAGTTATTGAAAAAATGTGACAGTGGCGTGAATGTCCCCCGATTGTGATGACCGGGTGGCGTTTTTACATAGTCATTTATATGTATGCTGTAATTTTAACAAGTTATACAAGCGCAATATCTGTACGATTATCGTTATAAGTTGATTGACGTTAAAACATTGATTTTGAGTGAGGTAAAGGCGGTGTTGAAGCTGGGGAATAAAAGGTCCTGGTACACCAAGTTTACTGTGAGTTGTCCGTTTCATTGCCTTTGGGCAAAGGAGTGGGTAGCTGAGAATTCATGATTATATGGTCAAGCAATTAAGCGTACGTGGTGGATGCCTTGGCAGCTAGAGGCGATGAAGGACGTGGTAGGCCACGAAAGGCTTCGGGGAGCAGTCAAACATGCTTTGATCCGGAGGTATCCGAATGGGGAAACCCAACCAGCTTGCTGGTTACCTTGCACTGAATACATAGGTGTAAGGGGCGAACGCGGAGAACTGAAACATCTAAGTACCCGCAGGAAAAGAAATCAACCGAGATTCCCAAAGTAGCGGCGAGCGAAATGGGATTAGCCCTTAAGTTACAGTGGATTTAGCAGAACGCTCTGGAAAGTGCGGCGATAGAGGGTGATAGCCCCGTATGCGAAAGGTCCATTGTAGTGAAAACGAGTAGGTCGGGACACGTGAAATCCTGATTGAATATGGGGGGACCATCCTCCAAGGCTAAATACTCCTAGCTGACCGATAGTGAACTAGTACCGTGAGGGAAAGGCGAAAAGAACCCCGGTGAGGGGAGTGAAATAGATCCTGAAACCGCGTACGTACAAGCAGTAGGAGCCTCTTCGTGGGGTGACTGCGTACCTTTTGTATAATGGGTCAGCGAGTTATTGTCAGTAGCAAGGTTAACCGTTTAGGGGAGCCGTAGGGAAACCGAGTCTTAATAGGGCGTCTTAGTTGCTGGTAATAGACCCGAAACCGGGCGATCTAGCCATGGCCAGGTTGAAGGTGCCGTAACAGGCACTGGAGGACCGAACCCACGTATGTTGAAAAATGCGGGGATGAGCTGTGGCTCGGAGTGAAAGGCTAATCAAGCCCGGAGATAGCTGGTTCTCCTCGAAAACTATTTAGGTAGTGCCTCGTGAGTGACCACTGGGGGTAGAGCACTGTGTCGGCTAGGGGGTCATCCCGACTTACCAACCCGATGCAAACTCCGAATACCAGTGAGTTTTATCACGGGAGACAGACGGCGGGTGCTAACGTCCGTCGTCAAGAGGGCAACAACCCAGACCACCAGCTAAGGTCCCTAATATCAGTTAAGTGGGAAACGATGTGGGAAGGCTTAGACAGCTAGGAGGTTGGCTTAGAAGCAGCCATCCTTTAAAGAAAGCGTAATAGCTCACTAGTCGAGTCGGCCTGCGCGGAAGATATACCGGGGCTAAACTGATAACCGAAGCTGTGGATGCACATTTATGTGTATGGTAGAGGAGCGTTCTGTAAGCCGTTGAAGGTGAATCGTAAGGTTTGCTGGAGGTATCAGAAGTGCGAATGCTGACATGAGTAACGATAAGGGGGGTGAAAAACCTCCCCGCCGAAAGATCAAGGTTTCCTGTCCAACGTTAATCGGGACAGGGTGAGTCGGCCCCTAAGGCGAGGGCGAAAGCCGTAGTCGATGGGAAATCGGTTAAAATTCCGATACCGATTCTTACTGCGATGGAGGGACGGAGAAGGCTAGGCTAGCACGGCGTTGGTTGTCCGTGTTTAAGCGTGTAGGTAGGGGGATTAGGTAAATCCGGTTCCTCGTTAATCTGAGACGTGATGACGATCTTTTGGGGCGACCCTTAAGAGAAGTAGTCGATGCCATACTTCCAGGAAAATCTTCTAAGCTTCAGGTAAGAATTGACCGTACTGTAAACCGACACAGGTGATCAGGTAGAGAATACCAAGGCGCTTGAGAGAACTTGGGTGAAGGAACTAGGCAAAATGGTACCGTAACTTCGGGAGAAGGTACGCTCGCTTCGGTGATGGAACTTGCTTCCTAAGCTGAGGGGAGTCGAAGTGACCAGGTGGCTGCAACTGTTTATTAAAAACATAGCACTCTGCAAACTCGTGAGAGGAAGTATAGGGTGTGACGCCTGCCCGGTGCCGGAAGGTTAATTGATGGGGTTATCTTCGGAGAAGCTCTTGATCGAAGCCCCGGTAAACGGCGGCCGTAACTATAACGGTCCTAAGGTAGCGAAATTCCTTGTCGGGTAAGTTCCGACCTGCACGAATGGCGTAATGATGGCCACGCTGTCTCCACCCAAGACTCAGTGAAATTGAAATCGCTGTTAAGATGCAGTGTACCCGCGGCTAGACGGAAAGACCCCGTGAACCTTTACTATAGCTTCACACTGGACTTTGACCTTACTTGTGTAGGATAGGTGGGAGACTTTGAAGCGTGATCGCCAGATTGCGTGGAGTCATCCTTGAAATACCACCCTGGTAATGTTGAGGTTCTAACTTAGCTCCTGAAACGGGAGTGAGGACAGTGTGTGGTGGGTAGTTTGACTGGGGCGGTCTCCTCCTAAAGAGTAACGGAGGAGCACGAAGGTACCCTAAGAGCGGTCGGAAATCGCTCGTTTAGTGTAATGGCATAAGGGTGCTTGACTGCGAGAGTGACAACTCGAGCAGGTGCGAAAGCAGGTCATAGTGATCCGGTGGTTCTGAATGGAAGGGCCATCGCTCAACGGATAAAAGGTACTCCGGGGATAACAGGCTGATACCGCCCAAGAGTTCACATCGACGGCGGTGTTTGGCACCTCGATGTCGGCTCATCACATCCTGGGGCTGAAGCCGGTCCCAAGGGTATGGCTGTTCGCCATTTAAAGTGGTACGCGAGCTGGGTTTAGAACGTCGTGAGACAGTTCGGTCCCTATCTGCCGTGGGCGCAGGAGATTTGAGAAGAGTTGCTCCTAGTACGAGAGGACCGGAGTGAACGAACCTCTGGTGTTCGGGTTGTGTCGCCAGACGCATTGCCCGGTAGCTATGTTCGGACAGGATAACCGCTGAAAGCATCTAAGCGGGAAGCCCCCTTCAAGACGAGATCTCCCTGAGGACTTGATCCTCCTAAAGTGCCGTTGAAGACGACGACGTTGATAGGCTGGGTGTGTAAGTACAGTGATGTATTGAGCTAACCAGTACTAATTGCACGTGAGGCTTGACCATATAATCATGGGTTTTGTTAGGTGGACTGGCGTTAAGCCGGGACGCTTGAAAGAACGACAGGATTAGGTTGAGACGTTAACAATCAACTTTAAGATAATCGTAGAACGGATTATTGCAAGAGAGTATAGCTAGGCGTAACATCGCGCACGCGTGAAAGCGCAAGAGGTGCGACAGAGCGCTAGACTTAAAAGACAGCAACTTCATTCATTGAATAGTTAAGAATCTGCGGAGTACTCTGAAGCGGGGCGACCTGCTTCTACAGGCAAAAGCCGGTAGAGAGAGACGAGTATGCTGCGAAAGAATTGCCTGACGACATTAGCGAGTGTGAACCACCTGATCCCATCTCGAACTCAGAAGTGAAAGTGCTTAGCGCCGATGGTAGTGTGGGGTTTCCCCATGTGAGAGTAGGTCATTGTCAGGCATTATATTTAGAAGAACCCCGTACTCGTTTGAGTGCGGGGTTTTTTTATGGGTCGCTGAAAGGGAGCGCCTAAACAGCTCTCTGAAAGAGCATACTGATACGACTGAGATGTCGGGCCGCTGATGGAGGAACCCCGGCAAAGTCAAGGCTTTGAGACTTAGCGCCGCGCGGCGGTTAGACGCGCGAGGCTCGATAGCTGGCTGTGTCATCCATTGTCAGGAGATTGAGTTTAAGCGGGCGGTTGAATGCTAAAAGGTCCCGCGTATTTTTAGTGCTAGAACCGGCCCTGCGTCGGAACAAGAATCTTCGATTTCCTCGATGTAACCAGTTGCGATTGTGCCTCCGGCATACCGGGTGCGCAAGCGGCAGCGGTCTCGTGAGTCGCGCGCTTCGAACCGATAGATCACACCGGTGTTGCCTTGGATTTCAACCCAGCCGAAATAAGAGCCAATCTTAGGATACTGCTCGGTTTTATCAATGTCGTAGACTTTGAATTCGTTATAAAACTCGCGCCGATAGTTAATGCCGTAATTCATATTCCTGAACGTCGGGATATCGTGACGGAATCCGAAGCTGTAGCTGCTGCCTCCACCGCGGATTGAACGCTCTCTGTCTATGTTCAAGAAGGGGTCGACCAATGTGGATTCTTCGAGATTCAATCCCGCGGTAACTAAAACCTGTGGCTGATTAATAAAGCTGAGCCGAAGGCTTCCGTCTAGTCTTACGCCGTAGCGCTCGCCGTCGCCAACGTTTCCTCGTGCCGAAAGGATTTGGGTAGCAGTCGATACGTCTACGTTGTCGATTACGTCCTCCAAATCCTCGAAAAAGAAATTGGAGTTAAGAACTCCAGCGTCTTGCGGAAATCGGTATTCGAAGTTTGCTTCGTAGCGCCAAAGCTGTTGCTGGCGTAAATCAGCGTTGCCTTCGAACGCGTTCTGTTCGTCGTCCATCGAGTCGACGCCAGCGGTAAAGTCTCTGAAACTTAACTGCTGCACGTCTTTCTCTACCGTCGCTCGAAACTGCACAGAGGAAGTTAAATCGAATCGGTAATCGAAACGCGGTCGGAAGAAAGTAAAGCTTCGTGATCGATTGGAGGTTCCGCTCTGCGAAATCGTGCTGTCCTCAAACAGCATAGTGCTTTCGAGGCTCATACGGTCATTCAGTTGCCAATTGTGTATGGCAAAATACTCGCTGCGCAGCTCTTCTACCGTACCAGTTGAATCTGTGATTGCTGTGAGCCCACCAAAACGCTCACCTGCGGATGTGCTTCCAAGCAGCCCTAGTTGGAGGGAGGTATCCAACGTAGTTTGTGCTCTTTCTATTCCTGACTCAACAGAGTGCGCTTGAGAAAAATTAGCGATATAGGACGACCGAATAATGCGTTCTCGCGTGCGTTCGACGTTAGAAAGATAGAGGTCTCTTTCTAATGTCGTGCCGTCAACTTGAAATCGACTGCGGACACTGTTGTTGTCAGCGTCGTTTACTATGAACAAGGTTTTCCATCGATTGCCATTTCCAAACACATGCATGTAATCGCCGCCAATTTCCCAGGAGCTCTGCTCTGTGGGGATCGTATCGCGTTCCACGGTGCTCGTTGTGGGTGTTACCGAAAAGTCTGTGAGGATTCGGTCGGCATAGGAGTCGTACTCATTGTCGTTCCACTGGAAATTGATATTGGCCGTGTTTTGCTGACTAAATTCGTAACCCAGATTCGCCTGCAGTGTGACGGGCCAAGAATCCCTGCCTTCGTCTCGATCGACTGTATTGGAGAGCGTGCCATTCACATCAAACGCGCGCTCAAAGCCGTCCCTGAATTCGTAACGAGGCTCGAGTTCGGCGCTGAGGAAATAGTTTAGCTTTCGATTCTGACCAGTAACAGATATCTTGGCACCAGGTTGATATTTGCCATCATGATAGTGATCAGTATTGACCTCATAGGCATAGGACTGGCTGCTTTGTGCTTGCTGCAAAACGACGTTAATAATTTGGTTTCCGCCGCGCACGTCGAGATCGCCAGAGGTGCCACGAATGATCTCGATATATTCAACCTCGTTCGCAGGAATTCGAGACAGCTGAGCGTTGCCTTCATTGCCCTTGCCGGCGACCCTGCGTCCGTTGATTAGCACTTGATTACCGCCTGCGCCTAATCCCCGCCGGTTGTCACCCCTGCCACGCGCGAGATTGATGCCTGGGATGCGCGCGAGCATGTCATTTACCGAAAACGGCTGATACTGCTCGAAGAACTCAGCCTGATAGACTACGGTCGATGATTCTTCCTCGTTAACTGCTGGCTCTTGCCCCAGCACCATTCGGGGCGTCGCTAGAGTGGAGAAAATTGCTGCCGCGATCGCAAGAGGCAGCAATTTGACTAAAATTTTATTATTTTCAATAGATTGCATTCTTTCAACCCGAATTTGATTAAGGCGAAAGAGTACCACAGGCTGGTTAGCCTATTTGATCTGGTATTCATGATTTTTTGTAACAGACCCGGGGCTGGAAAGTGGCATTGTAGGCGTCACAATATGGCTCATAGAATTGCCTTAAAGTAATAGCGTTTTTTACTTTCGCCATGCTTCGAGAAGCGAATCATGGGTCGTTGATTCAAGAATTAGGCGGGCTAGATTCCTTTTTCTTAGAATTACTGGATTTGGTCTAGTCGTATTTGCGTTAGGAGCGCTTAATCTTAGCTGTTTCGCTGAAACCTCAGAGAAAGTGACTTCGGGGGGAATTATTAGAGGGCTGGTCATTGTTGGTTTGAATTCTGATTTTATTAGCCTCTGTATACCTGGCGCTCTCGGCTGCATTAGCTTAACTGTGAAACGCGCGCGAGGTTATCTATATTGAGGTAAACTTGCAGCCCGACTTATTAAACGTTTGTCGGTCTATAAGCACCCACCGCGCGGAAGCAGTAGCATGAAAAGCCTTGATCAAAGCCAACGATTTCTCTTTGATAAACACCCTATACGTGGCCAATATGTGTCGTTAAACGCATCTTGGACTCGAATAGTTGAGCAGTCCGGCCTCAAGGGGCGCGCTTTGTTGTTGTTGGGCGAAGCACTTGCGGCAACGGTGCTGCTTGTCGATACCCTTAAAATAAAGGGTAGCGTAATTCTTCAGGTTCGAGGTAACGGGCCGCTTGGGTTGCTTGTGGTTGAAGCGAATTCTGAAAATCAGATCCGTGGCATTGCAAGACAAGTAAGTGAAATCACGGATGAGATGGATCTTGCTGAGATTTTCGGTAGTGACTATTTCGTTATTACGATCAAAACAGAGGGCGCCGAGCCGCATCAGGGCATAGCACCCCTGCGAGGAGCTGATTTTGCAGAAGCTCTCGAACACTATTTCGCAACCTCCGATCAGCTGGCGACTCGTTTCTGGCTTGCCTGCGATCAAGAGACTATCAGCGGTATGCTTCTACAAAGGCTGCCGGGCAAGACAGCAGATGAAGACGCCTGGGATCGGCTCTGCATGTTAGCTGATACGCTTTCGCCGCAAGAATTAAAATTAGCGGCGCTAGAAAGTTTGCTTTTTCGACTCTTCCATCAAGAAGCGATTCGCTTATTCGAGCCAAGCCCCATTGAATTTTTTTGTAGCTGTTCACGCGAGCGGACAGGTGCGATGTTACTAACCCTCGGTAAGCCCGAAGTCTTGGGGGTCCTTGAGACAGAGGGCGATGTCTCAGTGACCTGCGAGTTCTGCAATCAGAACTATAGTTTTGACAGAATAGACGTTGAACACGTTTTTCTCAGCGCAGATGGGATAAAGCCTAGCACAACTGCGCACTAACTCTCCTCGTTGCGCAGCTCGCTTTCCCATAGAGGGCACAGGTTATCCTCTAACCAATCGGAATAACCACCGAGCTCAGATTCGCCCTGACAATTTTCTGAATTTCGGTGGCCAGCTCTTTGTAAAAGTGACGCTGAGGTGAAGTGCTTCGCCATGCTAATGCGTGATTCCGCATCACATTAACGCCTTCTACGTCGGCGACACGTAGCTCTTTGTCGTCGCGTATTTCTGATAACGCATAAAGCGCAGGCAGAAAAGCGATTCCCATACCCATCACCACCATTTGGCGTAATGTATCGAGGCTCGTACCCTCATAATCGCGCCGGACCTCTGCACCAACCTTTTCGCAAAGCTCAGTTATCTGGCGGTGGAAAAGATGGTGCTCGCCAATAGTCAGAACCTGCTCGCCCAAGAGGTCCATTCGGTTTATTGTTTTTTTGCTCGCGAGTTTGTGATCACGTGAAATAGCCAGTTTGAGCGGCTCCCTGAACAAGGGTGCGACAACGAGGCTGCTCGACATTATGGGCTGAGTGCTGAGAATAAAGTCATGCTGAGAGTTAAGTAGACCGTATTCGAGATCGCTCGGTGCATCTTCCCTGACATAGAGTTTGAGATCGGTGTACTTTGCATGAATAGGCGACAGAATGTGGGGGAGCAGATAGGGCCCGAGGGTCGGTGTTACTCCCATGCGATACGTACCTGCGCCGCCTCCGGCCAGTGAGCCTGCTTGCATCGCGAAGCCATGTGCCTCTTCAATAATCCTGCGCGCACCCGTCAGAAGCTCGCGGCCCTCGATAGTCAGACTCGTGCCGCTGCGTGTTCGTTCAAACAATTGAACGTCTAAGAGCTCTTCTAAGCTAGCGACTTGATTACTTAGTGTAGGTTGAGTGACGTTTAAACGTAACGCTGCTTGACGGAAACTCCCATGCTCCGCAATTGAGGCGAAATAGCGTATTTGCTTCAGGCTTAACTTGTCTATCGACTCCATCAAAAGGGCTCCTGTCGAAGAGTAGCGGTCCAGATAAATTCCTTTTAGTAACGGTGACTTTATACCTTAGTTTTTTAGTATATAGAAAAATACTATCACCAATCTTTAATTAATGACTAATGCTTATCAAAGGTTCATGTCTACTATAGCTATCGTTATCACAAAGTGACTATTTCATTAGCTTAGGAGTTCTATTCATGGAAAAAGTTATTGCCGGTCTGGTGCAATTCAAGTCTTCGCCCTATGAGGAGCGTAAAGCACTTTTTGCAGAGCTCGCGAATGGGCAGAGCCCTGAAGTCTTGTTCATCACCTGCGCAGATTCGCGCATCGATCCCAACTTGGTTACGCAGACCGAGCCCGGTGATCTTTTTATTATCCGCAATGCAGGCAACATAGTACCCCCGCATACCCAAGTCGCGGGAGGTGTTACTGCGTCGATCGAATACGCTGTAGCTGTGCTCGGTATCAAGCACATCGTTGTGTGCGGCCACTCAGACTGCGGTGCGATGAAAGGAGCGCTCAATACAGCGGCGCTTGCCGACCTGCCTCATGTGCAAGACTGGCTCGATCACTCGCGCGCGGCTGTCGAAATTGTCAAAGCTAAGCACGGTCAGGCATCGGCCTCTGAGCTTGACGCTGTGACGAAGCAGAACGTCCTCTTGCAGCTCGACCACCTACGTACACATCCGGCCGTCGCTGCAAGGTTGGGCACCGGCGAAATCGATATGCATGGCTGGGTCTATGACATAGAGCACGGCACGGTTGCTGCTTACGATGAAAGCCAGCGCCAGTTTGTTTCGGTAGAAGAGCGCTATGCGGCGCTGATCGCAGCAGGCGAGAAAGTCGCTGTGAATGCTTAAAAACAGGCTGTTGCCAAGCTCGCTGAAAGAGTCGGCAGATCTCAAAGGAGAAAACCATGCTTAATTTCAGGTTAAATAATCTTCGCGGCGACCTCTACGGGGGTCTAACCGCCGGTGTTGTAGCTTTGCCGCTTGCGTTGGCGTTTGGTGAAGCATCCGGTGCCGGCCCGATAGCAGGCCTCTATGGTGCCATCTTTGTCGGATTCTTTGCCGCGCTTTTTGGTGGTACTGAGTCCCAGATTTCTGGACCAACCGGGCCGATGATCGTCGTTTTTGCAGGGGTTTACGCTACGCTAAACGGTGAAGCGGAGCTGGTCTTCGCGACGGTGATACTGGCGGGCGTGTTCCAAATTCTGTTTGGCGTGCTGAAACTCGGCCAGTACATTAGGCTCGTTCCTTATCCCGTCGTTTCTGGGTTCATGAGTGGAATTGGCTGCATTATCATCGCGCTGCAGTTTAGCAGGATGTTTGGTCATGAGCCTGAAGGCGGCGGCACGATCCCTGCGCTCACTGCAATCCCTGGCGCTGTCATGGATCCTAACCTCGTTGCGCTGGGCATCGCAGTGATCACATTGCTGATCGTTTTTAAGTGGCCAAAAAAATGGGGAAAGATTGTCCCCCCACCTCTCGCAGCATTGATTATCGCGACCCTCGTCAGTTTGGTTGTTCCAGGTGCACCAATACTCGGTGATATTCCCACTGGCCTGCCAAGCTTCTTGATGCCGAGTTTCAGTCAAGACACTCTGCTAATTGTAATGGAGGCGGCGATTATTCTCGCTCTGTTGGGATCTATAGACAGTTTGCTGACGTCGCTAGTCGCAGACAATATGACGCGATCAAAGCACAACTCCAACAGAGAATTGGTCGGTCAGGGCTTGGGTAATATGGCCGCTGGCTTTTTTGGAGGTATCCCTGGCGCCGGCGCAACTATGCGTACCGTGGTAAATATTCGCACCGGCGGACAGACCAAAATCTCAGGTATCGTTCACAGCCTCCTGCTGCTTGCGATTGTTGTGGTACTAGCACCGTTTGCCTCACAGATTCCGCATGCAGTGCTTGCCGGCATACTAGTCAAGGTTGGCTATGACATTATCGATGTATCCTACCTTAAGAACGCGCACCGCGGACCTCGCTGGGATCTTGCCCTCATGGTACTTGTGCTCGTTCTAACAGTATTCGTAGATCTTATCACCGCCGTGGTCGTCGGAGTCGTTATGGGTTCACTTGCATTCGTCAAACAAATGGCAGATGCACAGCTCGCCCGCATGGGTGGCTCGCGGGAAGAAGGCCAAGTTGAATACTCCGACGAAGAAGAGGCGCTATTCGCTCGCGCGAACAATCGCATCACGATGTTCGATTTCGGTGGGCCGTTAAGCTTCGGTGCCGCGGCGGATCTTGGCCATCAGGTTCGCGAAAATTCGCGGGGCAGGGGGCAGGCACTAATCCTCGATTTCAGCTCGGTGCCTTTTATTGATGTTTCGGCGGCGCGCGCAGTTGAAACGATTGGCTGCGATGCTGATTCAGCTGGCAAAAAAGTCTTTATCTCAGGGATGAATGACAGCGTAAGAGAGGTTTTGACGGGCCTTAGTGCTGACTGCTGCTTAGCCGAAGATAACTATTTCCCTAGGCGAATTGATGCGATAAAAGCGGCGGTCGCTTACATAGAAGATTCACCTAACGAAGGCGGCAGTATCCAGAATCGCATTTCTGCTCAAGCGACTTAATAGCAGGTACTAAGCGCAAGAGTGAATAGACAGAATTAACTCGAAGCAGTAAGCGTGGGCGGCATCGGCTTTACTCGGTGTCTCCTCCTTCTGAGGCCAACTCGGCGAGCGAGTTGGCCTTTTTTTTGTGTCTGGCGTATCTAACGCACACAGCAACGTTTGCCAGAACAAACTCTCAACGCGAAAGCTGCTAAACTTCGGCAAACCTTCAGGCCGGTTAGCCTGCACCCGAATTCGAAACGCCTATGATTCCAACTGAAAAAGATCTCTGGTTCCTGCCCCTCGGCGGCTGCGGTGAAATAGGGATGAACCTCAACCTGTTTGGCCACAATGGCAGCTGGCTTATGGTCGATTGCGGCATCACCTTTGAAGACTCTGCAACCAGTCGAACTGGCAACCGAGTGGAAATGCCCGATCCGCTTTTTATAGCTAATCGGCATGAAGCCCTAGCAGGCATTATTGCTACGCACGCGCATGAAGATCACATCGGTGCATTGCCTCATCTCTGGGAGCAATTGCGCTGCCCTATTTATACGACACCCTTCACTCGCAACGTGATCGCGCGTAAATTCGCTCAGGCTGGAATCCGTGCGCCATTAGTAACGGTGCATGCAGGTGAAACTGTCGAGATTGGTCCGTTTAGCGTTACCTGGGTGCCGATAACGCATTCGACGCCCGAGACCAATGGGCTTTTAATCGATACGCCCGCCGGACGTGTGTTTCACACAGCGGACTGGAAAGTAGATCCGGCACCGGTTGTTGGAGAACCGATTCAGCCGGCGCTCTTTGAGAGTATTGGCGATCGTGGTGTAGGGTCGATTATCTGCGATTCGACGAATGCTCCATTGAAGGGCATCTCGACGTCGGAATCGACACTCTTCGATGGTCTGCTTGCGGCGGTGAAGGCGAGTCCGCAACGCGTCGTCGTGGCCTGCTTTTCGAGTAACGTGGCGCGGTTGCAAACGATCGGCAACGTCGCTCACGTGGCAGGCCGGTATATTGGCTTACTGGGCCGTTCATTAATTAATATGCACGGCTGTGCTCGAGGTGCAGGTTATCTTACGGACAACTTTAATCTTGTGCAGTCCAATCACCTTGGCTATATGCCGCCAGAAGAGGTGCTCGCTATCGCAACGGGCAGCCAGGGCGAGGTCGGAGCTGCGCTCTACCGTCTGGCGCAGGACAGTCATCCCGATGTCAGTCTAGCGGCCGGGGACCATGTCATTTTCAGTTCTAAGACGATTCCAGGCAATGAGATTGAAGTGGCAAGTTTGATAGCGATGTTCGAGGCGCGCGGGATTCGCGTGACTCAAAATGAGTTTGAAGGCAAGCCTGTTCACGCGACTGGCCACCCCTGCGCCGAAGAACTCGCGCAAATGTACCGCTGGATTCGTCCCCGCGTTGCAGTGCCGGTACATGGAGAGGCGCGTCACATGGACAGCAACGCCCGCATCGCCGCCGATTGCGGTGTCCCGGTTCAACTGCGAGGACAGAATGGCGATCTCTTTGATTTGGTGCTGGATAAGGTTAAGCCTTCGGCTGCACCAGTGGGCAGGTTATGGTTTGATGAGCGCAAGCGCGTGCTCGAGAAGGTCTGAATACAGAGAAACGCCTTAGCCAATAGGCCAATCTGCCGCGTCGCGCGTGTCTAGCGTCTGCAAAACCGGCCCTGGCGACCAGCGGGCGACATAAGAGCCTGTAGGATCATAGGTTTCGGTTTGCTTCTGTAGATTGAAATGGCGGCCGCCTCGGGGATCCACACCGACTCCGGCGATGTACTGCCAATTGCCCCAGTTAGACGCAACATCGTAGTCGCAGAGCTGATGCTCAAACCAGGCGGCGCCATAGCGCCAGTCTGTCTCTAGCTCGTTGACTAAACAGCTCGCAGCAATCTGCCTGCCACGGTTAGATAAATACCCTGTCGCTTTTAGCTGTTTCATACAGGCATTCACAAGAGGGTAGGGGGTTGTGCCCTGACACCATTTTTCGAAGCGCTCAGGATAGAAACACTTAAATCCGCCGCACGAGTTTATACCGCGTAGCGAAAAAAGCTTGGGGCCAATCTGCACCGCAATCCACTGAAAGTATTCGCGCCACAGCAGCTCTACATAAAGCCAGTAGGTTGAATCATTTGCTCCCGCGGATTGTTCGTAGCTGCGAAGAGTGGCTAGCGCTCGGCGGACCGAGAGGCTGCCGCTATTGAGCCACGGCGAGAACTTCGAGCTCGTCTCCCAGCCATCTAACTCATTGCGCGTTTTCTTATAGCTACTTGCATGAGTCGACCCAAAGTAGGTTTTCAGGTGGCGCTTGGCCGCCGATTCTCCGCCCTCGAAGTCAGACTCTCTGGCTTCATAGCCGCTAAGATCTGGAATTTCTGCTTTCCTAAGGTCGGCAAAGGAGATACCGGGGGGGAGAGGCGGCAACGAAGTCGGTGAGTCTACAGGTAGCGATGTGTGCGTTCGCTCGGCAAGGGTACGAAATTTGGAATAGCTCACGACTCTATCCTTAGGCAAAGGCGAGCTATCCCGATCAAATAGCGTGTAGGTATCTTGCGTGTCTATGATGAGCTCTGGGCACCGAGCAGCGAGTCCCGCCAAGGCCGCGGCTTCGTCGGTGCCAGGGAGAAAGCTGCAAACCACTCTATCGATCGCGTGCCGCTCGACGAGTTCTGCCAGACAGCGGTCGGGCTCGCCAACGACGAAGAGAATCTCTTGGCCGTAAGAGGCGAGCGCGACGCGCAAATCTGCCAGACACTGCCGAATAAACTGCCACCGGTGCGCCCCCATCGAAGCGGTATGGTAACGATATTGGCTAAACCACCGTGGCTCGATGCAATACACGCAGAGAAGGCTTTCCGACTTTGCCGCAGAGAGCAGTGCGGCATTGTCGTCGATACGAAGATCTTTGGTCAGCCAGTAAAGAGTCTTGTGCATTGGTCTTCGAACCGTGAGCTTACGCTGCTTTAAAGTTTGATGAATGCGAGTGCGTAGTTGCTATTCAGTGGAATGACCAACTGATGCTGAATCGAGTCGTAACACATCGACGCCGCGCTTGGGATGCCTTCGGCGATTAGTGTTGCTTCTTGGCCTGGCGCGATCCGCGACACGCTGCCGAAGCGCACGCTGCTTACGTATTTTGTCCCGTCTTCGAGTACGACTATCCCATCGTTACCGCTTTCAACTGCATATTCCGTATTCCGCAGTTCGCCTTCGGGACTGAAAGTAAGCACGGCGTTATCTGCGATGTTGACTACAACAACATCGCCGTTGCCGTCGATTGCAACCCCGTTGGGGGTTGCCAGAGGAGCGCCATCGATTAAGACAGATACCTCACCCGCTGCACTAATCTTATATAGGCGCTCCGGAGGACGCGTGTTTGACGCGTAGATTGTGCCATCAGCGCTCACTGCGATGCCGTTTAGCAGTGTGGCACCCGGCACAGGGATGTTGCGCAGAGGTGTGCCAGTTGCGAGGTCGAACTCACGAACGAAACCCGAATCTACCGTATAGAGCGACCCATTGGCGATTGCACTGCCGAGGGGCTGATGGAGTTCTAATCCGTCTCTTGTTACGCCGATCCATTTGGGTGTATGCACACTGCCATCGGGATTGATTAACGAGACAAATCCGTCGTTTTCGGTTCCATCGCCAGGATTACCATTGTTCATTGCGAGAATGAGATTACGCTTCGCATCGAACGTGCAGCTCTCAGAGAAATGGAACGCGCCGTAAACCTTCACGTTATCTGACATGAGCTTGCGCTCACCGGCTTCATTGACTGAACCAATTGGTTCGCCGACTCGAAATTCTTGTGCGTTCGATGCGCTGGCGAGGAGCAGGCTGCCCGCAACTAGCGAGGCATTGATGCCTAGACGCCCCAGTTTTCTGAGACCGAGCAGCTGTTTAGATTTAGTGACGTTAAGCATAAATCGATTCCTTTCATGAATGGCTGACAGATTTGGTGCCATCATACTACGCGCGGCAGCATGAAGGAGATGGGCGGCGGCCATAATTTTAGTTTGCTAGGCGGTTTTCACACTCGTGTTCTGATTTTTCAAATTATTGGGTAATAGATGGGTAAATATCGTCTTGTTACCCGATCAGTCCCCCATAACTCCTTGTCACGATTTCAACGGTTGAACTAGCCTTTTGGTGGGATGGTCAATTGCATTACTCCATTTTCGCTTAAAAGTTAGTCTTTGCGGGGGGAGCAAGATGCCACAGCATCCGGAATTAGAAGAAAAATTACTATTGCTCTATAGCAGCGAGCGAAAAGCTTTATTTGCCGGCGGGATTTATTGCGAGGGCGCAACTCAATGCGGCGAGGGGTGCCATGCCCGCAGCCATGGCTGATTTAAATGAGGCGCTGTCCATTGCGGAAAGCGCAGGCGCGTTGCTGAGTCGAATAGATGCGCTACTTTGTTTTGCACGGCTGCACATTGCATCACGAAATACCAATTACGTGCGTGCTTATATTGTTGAGGCGAAGCAGCTCTTGGAGACGATAAGGCTTGCTTATTATGATGAGAAGCTGCGCATAGCCGAGTATGAAATAAATACACTTACATAGGCGCGAATAGATTAATAGGTGGTTGAGAGTCACTAATGAGTCCCATTAACAGGCGCAGTAATAATGAACGCAAAAAAGGCCGGCTAATTTCTTAGCCGGCCTTTTCGTATTCGTAGTACCAATGAGTGAATGGCAGTGCCATTCAACTCTGACTCGACACACTAGTCGTTGGCAGAAGCCATTGAGCGTGCTTCTTTAGCCTTACGCTCTGCGAGAAGAGTCTCGTAACCTTCATCGTCTAAGTGTGTGATTGCCAACCAGGCGTGAGTCATCTCGTCACCTGTTCGCGAACCGCCCATTACAAACATGTCTGGATCTGGGTTGTTGGGGTTCTCGGCTGTGTTGTCATACCACTGCTTCAGAATGATGACCGCCCCCGCTGGGATCAGAGGAGCAGCATCAGGCTCATAGAGATGGCTATGGTGCCAAGTAGCGCTCCACTTTGAGATCTGGCTGACTTGCTCAGTGCGGCCTGTCTCAGGGTAGAAGATCTCAAGCGACGCAGCGTTCATACGCAGGTGGCCATGTGGCTGGAAGCTGTCGAGACGCACAGGGTGGTCGAACGAGTGGAAGCCTTGCGTCATCGCGTAGCCATTTGGCGGTACCACTAGGTCATCTTGATCACCTAAGCGATAGAGTGAGAGATCTTGCTTGTACTTAAGCGCTTTGCTCTCTTCTTCAGAATAGAGCCACAAGCCGATTTCAACGACGTTGTCTTTGATCACGCTGCCCGGCGCCATCGCACCAAGGCCGCCTGGGAACATGTGGATGTCCCACGAAATTTCAGAGTTCGCAGGGATAGTACGACAGACGCCTTCGGGCACGATTTCGCCCCACTTGCCCATCGCGTATTCGGTCAGCATACCTTCTCGGCCACTTTCAGTGATGATGCTTGAGTTGGCGTGATGCACGACAGCTTTCGCTTCGCCACGAGGCTTCACTTGAACCGCTTTAATGCAGCGATCTTCACTCAAGCCGCTTGGGACGAGGTGCTTGTGCCATAAATCGTTACCGTTGGCAGGGATATCGATTGCGACAGAAGGAATGATTAGGGTCGGCGCGCCAAATTCACCCTCGAAGTTCCACGCTTCTGGATCTTTAAGAGCCAAAGGCGGGAGTGCCTTTTCGGGATCGCCCTGAGGTGAACCTGCGTTTACCCACGCAACAATCGTATCGATTTCAGATTGCTCTAGACGCCAGTCACCTTGAAGGTCCTGAATACCAATGCCGTGGTCATACGCGTAAGGAGGCATTTCGCGCTTTGCCACTTTCATCTGAATCAGAGGAGCCCAGGGACGCACTTGGTCGTAGGTCTCGAACTGCATGGGGCCAATACCACCCTCGCGGTGACAGACCACGCAATTTTCATTGATGATACGGCCGACTTCGCCATTGTAGGCAAGGTCATCCGCGTTATGAGTCTGTGCCTGGGCTTGAACGCCGAGAGTCACAAGACCTGCCAAACCTAGCATGCTGGTCTTAAGTTTCATTGGTCTCTCCTCAAGATCTAACTAAAGATCTGATTTTGTTAAAATTAATCGTGGCTAGCGCCGTTGACATGCCAATTTATTCATCATCCAAAGACTACTCTATTTGGACGCCGGTAAAAAGTAGTAAATGTGATAATTTGCAATATTCAATCGTTTGTCAACCCAGCGCAATAATTTATTGTCACGCTCCGGTTCCAGTCCCTTTCAGATACGAAAAGTCCCCAGGGATTAGACCACTTAGGGGCTTTTCGGGGGCTTCTGAGTGTTCTACGAAGCCCTCTGCAGGAAATGCGCTACTAGGGAGTTACAGTGACCTTCTGATAAACATTGGTCCAGCAGCACTGGTCGCCGTCTTGACTGTCCGGCGAGCGGAAGTTCTCAGCCATGATGCGAAGCATGTATTCTCCGGGCGCGTTAAAAGATGCGTACACTCGCGCAACGCCAACGCCGCCTTCTACTTCAACATCGTTTGCAGCCGGCGCGCGGAAGAAGCGGAAGCGCGGGTCGTTTTCTTCGTAGGGATTCACTGGCTCTGGTGTCGATTCGTGACGCGCGAACTCTACAGCGCCTGGCCCTTGGTATTTATAAAAATGCACGCCAACCGGCAGAGGATCTTTAAAGCGTGGATCTGAAGTATCCCGCATTGAAGGATCCGATACATTGACAGCGAGTTCGACTTGCTCGCCCACCTTGACGGAGCGCTCATACTCGCCCGTCAGCGCCGTGAGGCCTGCAGCTTGTGCCCCGTCTTCACCAAAGCCGACTAGCGGTTGCAGAGAGCCCTGAGGCCGAGGGCGGATGAAGTCGAGTTCGTACGACGCTTCACCATAGCGACCTGGCACCTTCAGCATTTCACCATCACCTGTTTTTAGGTACCACCAAATATCCTCGTTGATCTCGTCAGCAGGGACAGTGATGGCAAAGCTGCCAGCGCCGCGACCCGGAGGGAAATAGGTAGGCTGTTGGCCATTGTATTTAGCGGGCTCAATGTAATTATTTGGGCCGACGGGGATATCGACACCCGATTTGTTTTTATTTAGAAAACCCATCGAAAAGGTCGCTGTTCCATCTTCATTCGCGACCCAGCCTTCCATGACCGGTATCACCGAGAGGCCTTCGGGTGGCGTCAGGCTTAGAAAACGGCCATCGGGCGCCTGTGCCATCACGCTTGCAGTAACCATGGTAAGCGCTCCAAAAGCAGCTGCCACAATGAATGATTGTATATCTCGCATTGAATCTCTCCCAAGATCGTTCGAACGGTTATTTATTGTCTATCTACTGAAGGTCTGCCTACCCTCTGATCACCGGTCTTATCTCTGCCAATGTCGCGCCATAATCTATGCGGCGATTGACCGAAGCGTAGATCAGGCGTTTGATCAGGCATTTGATCACGCATTCGATCACGCATTCGATAGAGGCGGCTCTACGTTTTTACAGGTGGCCTGAGTGAAACGGCCGAACTCAACTTAATGCGCAAGAATAAACGCCAACGGCAATTCAGTCTAGCGAACACACGTGCTGAGAAGGTGATTCTGGCCCTGATTTTTCAACAAAGTGTAACAGCCTGTCCCACTGATACGGTGACAAACTCGACTGAACGAGGTCAGAGCCGGTCACGACAAGCGATGAAAGTGGTACCATGTTTCGTCGAACAGACACGAGGATTTTTAGATCGCATGAATAGCGCAGCGCGAATAGAACGAGCCAGCTCTCAACCTCACCGTTTAACGTTGACCTTTGCCTTGTTGCTGGTTTTGCACCCAATGTCCGTCATTGCAGCGCTCGAACGAGTGAGCGATTTTGCGCTGCTCGACGCGCAGGGCGAATTCCATCAGCTTAGCCGGTACAAGCATCGTGATGCACTTGTCCTTCAGACCTATGACCCAGTCTGCTCCACTAGTGAGGAGATTCAGCGCTTTGCGAGCGTTCAGGCAGCGTTCTCTGAGGCGAATATCAGTTTTGGTTTGCTCGACACCTCCGGTGCAACCCGAGCTGAGCTAAGCGCGCTCTCCGGTTCGCTTCCTAAGGCGTTGCCATTGCTCCAAGACGGGCCGCGGCTAGTCGCCAACCTACTCGGCGCTGGCAAGGTAGGCGAGGTGTTTGTCCTCAATCCCGACCGCCTGAATTTGTTTTATCGTGGAAACAGCGGTGACGCCCTTACCGATGTGCTTAAGACCCTGAGTACGTCGCCACCCGCTGATACCTTGGTGACAGAGGCTTCAGGCTGTGCTCTGGCAGTTTCACGATCGGCTAAGACGCCCGACTATGTAACCGACATTGCCCCGATCATCAAAGATAACTGCACGGAGTGCCACCGGCGAGGTGGTGTTGGGCCTTTCGCGATGGACAGCTACATCATGCTACTCGGTTGGTCTCCGATGATTCGCGAAGTAATTCTCAATAAGCGAATGCCGCCAGCACAAGTCGACCCCGAATACGGTTATTCCAAGATGGCGCGTTATCTTACTGACGAGGAAATAGAGACGCTGGTAGCGTGGATCGATGCGCGAGCGCCGCGCGGCAACGGCAAAAAGGATCCGTTGGAAATCCACGCTGCACAACTGGCAGCGACAAATGAATTCGAGTGGCAGCTTGGCGAGCCGGATCGCATCGTGGTCGGGCCGAGCAATGCGATTCCGTCGACAGGAGTCATGGACTATCTCTATGAAGATGTGGCACTTGATTTTGACGGTGATCGCTGGCTGCGAGCAATCGAGACACGGCCTGGGGACGAATCGGTTCTACACCATCTCATGGTCTTTGTTACCGCGCCAAATGAGGATTTTTGGGGAGAGGAGAGAGAGCTGCCGGTTGTCTCGCGTCGCTTTGTCGAGGGGTATGCGCCAGGGCCGCACCGCTTGATCGAGTTCGATGAGGGCACCGGTGTGTTAATTCCTCAGGGCCATAAACTGTCGCTTCAGTTTCACTATGTCACTAACGGTCAATCCACCGTGGATACCACCGAGCTCGGGCTCTATTTTGCTGAGTCGGGTGAATCGATTGTTGAGCGACGCGCGCTTGCGGTGGGTGCCCGCTTTGAGCTACCAGCCGAAGTCGCCGATTTTCCGCTCACTGCCGAGACCGAAATAGAAAACGACATCATCGTAACAGGCGTGCGTGCGCGTATGAGTTATCGAGGGAAAAAAATGCGCTTTGTGAGTGTCGCTCCAGACGGCGGTGAGAGAATTCTTTTTAGTGTTCCCGCCTACAATTACGGATGGCAGCCGCACTATGTATTCGATGAACCGGTTGCGATTGCTGCAGGCAGTCGACTGCGAGTCGAAGGAGCCTTGGATAATTCCCTCTCGAATCCGACCAATCCTGATTCATCTCGCGTGGTCGCATGGGGCCTCGAGAGCTGGGAGGAAATGTTCACCGGTTACTTTACCTACTATGAACCCGAGGCGGTCTCTGACTCATCTGCTAATTCTGCGGACGATTAAGCTCGCTCCACTTCTCTAAGCGGCAAATGATAAGATGTCTCAAGAACACGCAACATCGCTCTACTACGGCTGGAAAATTGTCGCTGCGATTCTCTTTACGCTGACCTTTTCGAGCGGACTCAGTTTCTACAACCACTCGATCTATCTGAACGCGCTCGCTGCGACGCCCGCGTTCACTGTTGAGAGCGCGTCGATTGCCGTCTCTCTTTTCTTCTTCAGCGGGGGTATTGCAGGACTTTTCGTTGCGAAGTGGGTTCAGAACTATGATCCGCGCTACTGCCTTACCGGTGGCGCTGTGATCTCGGCGAGCGCACTTGCTTCACTTTCCTATGTTACAACGGTGCCTCAGCTCTATGCCGTGTACTGTATTTTCGGCATGGGGTTTTCTGCGTCCTCGCTCATCCCAGCGACAACGATTGTCGCACGGTGGTTTAAGCGGCGCCGCGCGATGGCTTTATCGATTGCGTCTACGGGCCTGTCCCTCGGTGGTGTAGTTCTCACCCCCCTGTGTGTTCTCCTCGTGGAAAAATTGAGCTTTCAAACCGCCGCGCCAATCATGGGCTTTATTTATCTTGTTGGCGTCATCCCAGTGTCTTGGATATGGCTGCGACCAAGTCCTGAATCCATGGGGCTGAGAATTGACGGCGATGCAGCTGATGATGAGTTAACAGATAAAGATTCCTCTCCCGTGGAGCCGATTGAAAATACTGATAAAGACAAAGCAAAACACGGGTCAGGCATTGCGCCAATCGAAGACGGATTGAGTTACAGGGAGGCGCGACTGACACGCTTCTTCTGGGGGATTGCACCTGCCTACGTTTTTCTTCTTATGGCGCAAGTTGGCGGCATCGCGCATCAGTATGGTCTCGCGCGTGAGACACTGACCGAATCCCAAACGGCCTTAGCTGTGGCGATATTGCCAGTTATGAGTATTGTCGGGCGGTTATTCGGTGGATGGATTGTCGAAAAGGTGGCGATCAGGCGGTTCGCACTTTTCATCATGGCGTTGCAGATATTCGCTCTAGTTTTACTCGCTTCTGGTGCGGGTGTCTGGGGGCTTTGTATTGGGCTCGCACTCTTTGGATGCACCGTTGGCAATCTTCTCATGTTGCAGCCGCTGCTCATCGCCGAGGCTTTTGGGTTACGGGAGTACGCGCGCATATTTTCCGTTGCAAACCTAATGTCGTCGTGGGGAACAGCCGCGGGTCCCGCAGTAATGGGTTATGTTTTTGCACTCAACAACGAACACTATTCAGGCGCTTATTTATTCGCCGCTGCCGCTGGCGGACTCGGATTGATACTGTTTGCTACGGGAGGGCCATTGCATCCTACTACTAAAGAGAAAGCAGCATGAGGGAAAAATTAACTATTTTTATTTTCAGTCTCGTTGGGTTCGGTGTTGCTCTATTAACTGGACTCAGATTGATAGGGATAAGCCCTGGGTACATCGTAAGCGCGCCTGCGGTTGCAACAGGTATCGGGGCTAAGCTGCTATGCAGTTCTCGCTATGTTAGCGGTTTTTCCGAGCGCCAATCGTTTGATGATTTAGTGCAGTATTCCGGAATACTTGATCAATTAACTGTTCTCTACGAAGACGACAAAAAAACGGTGAGAGCCTCACTGTTTGGGCTAGCAGAGAAATCTTCCACTTACCTGCCCGGCATAGGCTGCAGTGTCGACTATGAAGGATTCGATACACGCTATTCGCTCGCGCAAGTTATCGAAGAGCTTAGAGTAGAGGAATCTGAGCCCGCCGAGAATCTGGCTTGGCCACTGACCGATCACGTTGCAACGGTGGAGCCAGAGGTACAATCGCTTATCGAGACGCTAGTGCTCGAAGATAACGCTGCGGGTCTTAACACGAGAGCGCTGCTAGTGGTGAAAGGGGGGAGGATACTAGGCGAGGCTTATGCGCAAGGAGCCGACGCACAGACACCGCTTTTGGGTTGGTCGATGGCGAAAAGTTTAACCGCAGTCATGCTCGCAAGTTTGGAGTATCGTGGTTTGATCGATCTCTCTGCGCCGGCGTCGTTCAATGAATGGGCGAATGACGAGCGCGCGCAGATTAGGATCACAGATCTATTAACCATGACCGATGGCCTAGCCTTCTCCGAGGAATACAATCCCGGCGACGATGCGACGGCAATGCTCTTCGATTCGCCATCTGCAGCCGGCTATGTGCTTGCCAAGCCGCTGGCTCATGAGCCAGGTTTGCATTTTAACTACAGCTCTGGCACCGCGAATTTACTCGCTCGCCTTTATCAACAGGCGTTAGGCGGTCCGGTTGCGGCTCGGTCTGACTATGAACAGAATATCGCTGCAGTACTCGGCTTTCAGAACGCAGTATTTGAGACTGATGCGGCAGGGGGATTCGTAGGCAGCTCATACCTCTATGCGTCGGCGCGAGACTGGGCGCGGCTCGGGCAGGTGATGCTAAACGCTGGCGAGATCAACGGTCAGCGGCTCTTTAGTGCCGACTGGGTCGATCGAGCTACTCAGCGGAACGGCTCTCTTAATCATCCAGCCTACGGCTATCAATGGTGGCTCAACGCCGGGAATCCTTCGCTGAGATGGCCGTCGCTTCCCAAAGATAGCTTCGCGGCTATGGGTAATCGTCAGCAGCTGGTCATGGTGATTCCAAGCGCCGATGTGGTGATTGTTCGTTTAGGATGGACTGCGGGACGTTATCCCGACAATGAAAATTTTAAGCGCATACTCGACGCGCTTTAATTTAAGGTATTCGCTGGAGTAACGAGCCATAGCAATGTGCTCAAAATTTCCACTTCTCGGGGGCCCTCGTTACTCGCCCTTCGAGATCGGTCCAGATGTGCTGGGTGCTTCCAGTCACTAAAACACGGTCGTCTTCGGCATTTCTAATCTCGTAATTAAAAGTGAGCCTGCGACTTTTGTTCTCTGCGATCCATGCTCTGACGCGAGCACGATCACCGTAAACGAGGCTGCCAACATAGCGCACCTGAACCTCAGTAACGGGGAGGCGATAGCCATCGGCTTCGACTAACGCGTAGTCACTGCCTTGCGCGCGCATATAATGACTGCGCGCTTCTTCGAAATAAACAATGTAGCTGGCATGGTGCACGACGCCCATTGCATCGGTTTCTGCATAGCGTACGGGAAATTCGGCGGTTGCTTCTTTGCGCTGTTCTGAGTGGCTATCCATGAAATCGTTATCCTTTTGAAAGCGCTTTCAGCCAAAAGTAGCCAAGAGTGACTAAAGAATGGTTGAGGTAATGACCTAGGTGGCGCCAGCCTTTTCTAGCGGAGAGCGCCTCTTCACGCTAGGATACCCTAATATTCACCGGGCGCCGAGGGTTCCGCGGCACAGTCGAGTTTTAGAGACGCAACCGATTCGCAGTAAGAGATCTTGTCCGATGCTAAATTTTCCAGAACCTCCCAAAAGTTACAGTTCGGTATTCCTCGAAGAAACCGACAAGCCGCTGCCGATAAAAATCGATCCCCGGACTCGCTATGCGTTCTTTAGCACTATCGCCACAGGTGGTAAGTCGCTTATTAAGTCGTGTAAAGATCTGCATCTATCTCGATTCGTTTGTTACAAGACGCTCAAACCGGAATTTGCCAATAACGAAATCGAGCAGAAGCGTCTCATTCGAGAAGCGCGAGTAACAGCGATGCTGCAGCATCCGAACACTGTCCCTACCTACGAGCTCTCGCGTGACCCGCGCGGGAACCCCTATTTCACCATGAAATTGGTCCATGGTTACACGCTACGAGAGATTTTTGACTATCGCGAGCGCTATGACCTCACGCAGCTCATGGAAGTGATCATGCAGGTCGCGTATGCATTGGAATATGCGCATAACCATGGCGTTGCGCATCGAGATATCAAGCCGGAGAACATCTTGGCGGGCCCCTTCGGAGAGGTCTTGTTACTGGACTGGGGCTTGGCAAAGGTATGGCATCCAGATGGGAAGGGCGCAACGACGTCGGGCGCTGCAGGGTTGGTCGACGAAGACGAGGCTGTGGCAGACGCCGCGAATAAGGTAATCGAAGACATCACCTTAACCGGGCAGGGTAAGGCGCAAGGTACGGCTCACTACATGTCGCCAGAGCAGATTAACCTCGATCCGACAATCGATCATCGTACCGATATTTACAGTCTGGGTGCTGTCCTTTACGAGGCGCTTTGCGGCCAGGCTCCGCCGTTGGGTGAAAAAATGCATCAAATCATTAGCAGCACATTGAATGATAAACCCGCGCCACCATCGACTCTTAGTAAGCAGCCGGTGCCCCCTTTGCTCGAGCAGATCGCAATGCGCTGCCTCGAAAAAGAGCCTGCCGCGCGTTACGGTAGTATGACGCAGGTCATCAGGTTGATGCATCAAGACTGGCGGTCTGGGTTAGCGCGCTAAAAAACGAGAATAACTAAAAATGACATTACGAGGGGTACAGTGTGAATAGTCAGTTTCAGAGCAACCTAAAGTTGCGAGACAACGCCGAACGCGTAGCGCGCGTTAAAACTCTCTCCGGTGCAGCGCTGTTACTCGCAACGATGCTTCTAGGGGCTTGTTCAGATGAGCCTGCGACAATGTCAGGCGCAAAGGCGACTCTCCCCGAGTCGGTTGCCGATTCTGTTTACATTGGCGAGCATATTATTTCGATGACCGGTGTAAATCCTGGCGCGGTTGCCGTGCGTGGCGATCGTATCCTCGCCACGGGCTCAGTACAGGAAATTGAACTTTTAATTGGTGAGTCAACGCGGGTAATAGAGCTCGGCGAGCAAGCCTTACTGCCAGGGTTCATCGATGCGCATGGTCATTTCTCCGCCCTGGCTCGCACCGCAGACTATGTTGACCTTTCACCTCCACCGGTAGGCGGCGCCGAGTCGATAGCCGATATAGTGCGTGCGCTGAGGCTTGCGATCGAGCAAAGCAGCATACCCGCGGGCACGCTTGTGACGGGGTTTGGCTACGACGATTCGCTGCTTGAGGAACGCCGACATCCGACACGTTTCGATCTTGACGAGGCGTCGACGTCTCATCCGATCGTCATTCGCCACGTGTCTGGGCATCTTGCGGTTGGTAATTCCTTAGCACTCGCTGACGCCGGCATTAGCGCAGAGACGCCCGACCCAGCCGGCGGCATCGTGCGCCGGCTTGAAAACGGTGCGCCCGACGGTGTGATGGAAGAGACCGCTATGACACTGCTGCCCGATGCGGTTGCAAATCTTACTCCCGAGCGATTCGCCGAGCTAAGGCGTCAGGCCCTCCAGATCTATGCGGCCTATGGGATAACAACCATCCAAGACAGCAACCTCCCGCTCGACTACATCGAAATGCTGAGGCAAGAAGCAGCCTCTGAGGCATACCCCGTTGACATGGTTGCCTATGCAATGGCCAATCCTCTGAGTGACGAGGCGCTCGATTCAATCGAGTTAGAGCAAAATTATGTGAACGGGTTCAGGCTCGGAGGAATCAAGTTTACACTCGACGGCTCGCCTCAAGGTCGCACCGCTTGGCTGACTGAACCCTACGAGGAGGGCCCGCCAGGGGCGGCAGACGACTATGTCGCCTACCCGAGCTATGAGCCATCCGAATACCTTCGGCGCATCCCCGCGATAATAGAGCGCGGCTTACCCGCGCTCGTACACGTGAACGGCGATGCGGCGATCGACCTGATGCTCGAAGGTTTGGAATCGATCGCGCAGAAGGGCCCGTTGCCCGATCACCGCAGCGTCGCCATTCACGCGCAGCTTGCTAGACCCGACCAGCTCGACCGGATGCGTGAACTCGGCGTGCTACCGTCGTTTTACGCAGTGCACCCCTTTTTCTGGGGCGATTGGCATCGACTGAGTTTTGGCGATGAGCGCGCAAGTTTCATCAGTCCGCTGCGTGCAGCCCTCGACCGCGGAATCCCGATTACGATTCATAACGATTCGCCAGTTGTGCCTCCCGATATGATGCGATTAGTCGCAATTGCGGTAAATCGCGAGACGCGCAGTGGGTATGTTCTGGGGCCAGATCAGCGTGTTGATGTGATGGAAGCCCTGCATGCAGTAACCCTAGGCGCTGCCTATCAGTATTTTGAAGAGAACGAGAAGGGGTCTTTGGAGGCGGGTAAACGCGCAGACTTCGTGATCCTTGCGCGAGACCCGCGCGTCGTCGAAAGCAAGGCGCTAGCCGACATCGATATCGTTGAGACGGTCTCTCGCGGCGTAAGCGTTTACAGAAGAGATCAATAGCAGCTGTCGGAGCGTCCGATTGCGGCGTAGGCCGCGCGACTTAATAAATAAAAGGACCGAGAGTCGCACTAGTACGGCGGTGATCGGGTTCATCTAATTGAGGAGTGGAACAATGACCGAGTGTAATTCACTGGGTGAGGGCGCTACAGCTTATCGCGTGGCATTTATTGGTTTAGGCGTGATGGGCTATCCCATGGCGGGTCACCTAGTGAAAAGTGGCCACGCGGTTGCCGTGTATAACCGCAGCGCGGATAAAGCAGAACGCTGGCGAGCAGAGTTTGGGGGAGCAATTTTCGCGACGCCTGCACTCGCTGCAGCCGACTGCGACTTCGTCTGTGTCTGCGTCGGTAACGATGACGACGTGAGGCAGGTGGTTCTCGGGGATGATGGGGTGCTCGCAGGAATGAAAACTGACTCGGTGCTCATCGACCATACCACCGCATCAGCAGAACTGGCACGTGAACTCGCCCACTTGACAGGCGAGCGTGGGATCAATTTTCTGGATGCGCCTGTATCGGGAGGCCAAGCAGGGGCCGAGAACGGTCAGTTGACGATAATGGTGGGAGGAGAGGAGGCGGCCTACCGACAGGCTGCTCCGGTGTTCGCCGCGTATTCCCGATTCAGCAAATTACTCGGCTCAGCAGGCAGCGGACAGCTTGCCAAAATGGTTAACCAGATCTGTATAGCCGGAATTGTCGAAGGATTGGCCGAGGGACTGAGTTTCGCTCGCAATGCGGGGCTTGACGGTGAAGCGCTGATCGAGACGATTTCTAAAGGTGCAGCGGGGTCATGGCAGATGGAAAATCGCCATAAGACGATGCTGGCGGGCGAATACGACTTTGGCTTCGCGGTGGATTGGATGCGCAAGGATCTCAGCATTGCCCTGGCCGAAGCCGAGAGCAATGGCACTCAGCTACCGTTAGCTCGTTTGGTTGATGGCTTTTATGAGGAGATTCAGAGAGCAGGAGGTGGGCGACTCGACACGTCTAGTTTGCTGAAACGCTACGATTAGGAATAAAGAAAGGCTCTGGCGCGCGTACTTTTTGTCTGCCGGCATACCCCAAGTGGTCCACCCCAGGTGTACATTTAATATAACGTTCTGAAAATTATACTTATTCCTCAGTGCAATAGATGCAATATTTTTAAGTAATATTGAGTTAAAACTGGGGTTTGACAGGAAAGTCGTAAGTACATACGATCAGCAAGGTCGAAACAATAAATAAATCGTTAGTTAATCGACTAAAGTCTAGTAAACAGTTTGAGACAAAAAAGACACGCGGATTTGCACTGCATTTTCGCATGCGACAAAGCAGTAGAAATGAGTAATATCGTTTCTTTTTGTTGGCACAAGCTCTGCATCTCAACCCCGTTTATTAGCAAAGATAAGAATAGAGGTAGGTTGGAGTAGTTGCGTCATGTGGCTACCAAGCTTTCCCGCACTAATCTCTGGAGAGACAATATGAGTTTTAAAAACAAGGCTATTCCCTACAAGCGCAGTATGCTTTGTGCGGCGGTGTCACTTTCGCTTCTCCCACTTGCCGGTCAATCGATTGCGCAAGATGAGAGCATTGAAGAAGTTGTAGTGACGGGATCATTCATCCGTCGCAGTGAAGGCTTCCAATCTGCGTCTCAGGCTACTCAGCTAACCGCTGAGGACCTCGAAGCGCAGGGCACGCTAAACCTCGGTGAGGTTGTTCAAAATCTTACCTTTGTAAACGGTGCTTCGTCAGCGATCACAAACACCATTCAAGGCACGTCAGACCGCAGCTCTACCATCGATCTCAGAGGTTTGGGTCCGCGCTCAACGTTGACTCTGCTCGACGGTAAGCGTCTGGCTAACCAAAACGTTAATACTCAAATTCCAACTATCGCAATTCAGCGTCTGGACATCGTCGCTGACGGTGCCGCTGCTCTCTATGGTAATGAGGCTGTGGCGGGTGTTGTCAACTTTGTGCCCTATAAGTCGTTCGACGGACTGAGGGTCGAGACGTACGCAGAGGGTGACGAGCGCGGTGATTACGATGAGCACTCAGTTCAAATGTTGTGGGGCGGTGATATCGGTGACCTGGACGTAGTTGTCGCGGGCCAATTCCGTTCTAACTCTCGACTGGGTTGGGACGAACGTCCCCTTCTTGCTAACTCAGGCTTGACTATTTCGAGTAACTCCCCAGGAAACTGGTATGTTCCAAACAGGGATGCGGATGGAAACTATACAGGGACTGAGTCGCGTAAAGTGGATCCAGCTTGCGGGAAGCGTCAAGATCGAGATGAATTTTTGACTAATCAGGTTGCTAGCCCCTATGGTATGGAGCTGGGCGGCAGTTGCTACTTCGAGTTCGGTGACACTCGAAGCTATCGAGAGCCTACTGACAATAACAAACTTTATACCAACATGACTTGGGAAGTGGATGATGCCCTGACCCTCAGCGCGCAAGCTTACAGAGCTCGTCAAGTGCAGTTGTCCTACACTTCGACGTCTAACCCTGGTAACTCACGGATTGGCGAATTGGGTCAAATTCGCGGTGAACTGCCAGGCAACCCGTTTATGGCGACTAACTCTGCAGGTCAGCAGTTGTACGGTATCGATGCGAATGGGGACGGAGTGCCGGATCGCGGAAGCGTTGATTTGAATAACGATGGATTGATGGATTACCTGATATCAGGTACTGCCAACAATGGCATTGCTCTCCACGAAGACGTGCGACCAAGAACCCTTCGCCCACTCAATAAAACCAATACCGTCCCTACAGGGCACTCTTATGACTACGATAATCTCGCGGAATATTTAGATGTCGTTTCAAGAGTGTCTTTCCAAGCCGACTTCGACGTGCCTTTCATCGACGGATGGGAAGGCATGGCGGCCTGGACGCAAAGCGACTCAATGCTCCAAATCATGTCGAATCAAAACTACGATATCGAGGCAATGAAGAAGGGACTGGCATGTGATGTGGTTAAAGACAGAGACGCCTGTTACAACCCGTTCTTCGTTACGGATCCGAGCAACTTGACTAGCGTTCACGTGTTGAATGACATTGCAGCTCGTGATTCAGAGTGGGCGAATGATGAGCTTAAGACACTCGACGTAATTCTGAATGGCGAGGTCCCCCTCGGTGGATTTGAATTGCCTGGAGGCCCAATTGGTGCAGCGATAGGTTATCAACTCAGACAAGAATCATTCATGAACATGCCTTCAGCAGTTGAGCTCATGGGTGATACATGGATTGGTGGCACTGAGCCAGAGGTCGTAACAAGCGGTAGCCGAGATATCGATTCTTACTTCGCCGAGTTAGCGATTCCTGTTCTTGATAATCTGGAAATTGAGGCGGCGGTTCGTCGTGAGGAATTCAGTACCGGTCAGTCATCAACGGACCCCAAAATCGGGGTAACCTTTGCGGCTACGGACTGGTTGACGCTTCGCGGAACTACTGGCGATGCGTTCATCGCACCGACGCTGTCACAACTTTATGATCCCGTCTCCTGCGGTCTATCGACCGTAACAGATAGATTTGGTCCATTCTCAGCGTTCACAACTGCGTGTGCCGGTGGTAACGCGCTTCTCAAAAATGAGACAGCGACCACTCAGTCCGCAGGATTTGACTTGGTTTTTGAGAACTTTGATTTACACCTAACTTGGAACAACACTGAATTCCAAAACAGGATCGTAAATACAACAGGTCAGCAGGTCGCGGAAATCGACTTCCAGGCTTACAAAGATTGGTCTGGCTTCTCTGGCAGCGGAATAGGTGCTGCTAACCAGCCAGCAGCGGGCCAGCTGCAGGCTTGGCTGGCGTCTGGTTTATCAGACCCTCGGATCATACGCGACCCGAGCGATATATTTTCGATTCTGCAAGTCAACACCGGTAGTTCAAACGCGTCGTCGGTGGAAGTCACAGCCTATGACCTTCAGGCGAACTACCGCATGAGCTTCGACAGGTTAGGAGACTTCCGGTTCAACTTGCAAGCGACTTACGTTGATTCGTTCTTGTATCAAGAAGACCCGACTAAGCCAATAGTTGAAGCTGCGGGTAAATACAATGACGTCACTGGTGCTGCTCCAGAACTGCCGCAATTGAAGGCCAATCTTCAGATTGGTTGGAACAAAGGGGACCATTCAGTTAACGCCATCGGACGTTACGTTGATGACATGCCTTATGACGGCCCACTATTTACTCACTTAGATTACTTTGCCAACTACTACCGACCGGGCAATATTGCAGAAACTGGCGTTTTAGCCTGGACTCAGGTGGATATAGGCTACACATACCGTGGACTTGAGTTCATGGGTAACAATGTGAACTTCACTGTCGGTTCGCGTAACTTGTTTGACAGAGAAGCGCAACGATCTCCTGAGTTCGCAGGTGTAATTGGAGGTCTTCAAGATCCGATGGGACGCAATTTCTACGTTCGCGCCCAGTTCGACCTCTAAGCTCAATTCGGAGTTTAGGTCCTGTTCTGTGTGAACTGGACCTAAACAGGATTAGAGCAGCGCAGTATTAGGGCGCTACCAGGAAAACCCGCATCTTCACTGCTGTGACGTTGCGGGTTTTTTTATGTTTTTTCGCGACCGCGGCCCCTCCT
>Ga0181556_1000876_pt1 | contig 31709 bp, 29 predicted proteins | sample 011ome_14_FD_148651 | JGI IMG/M metagenome (GOLD analysis project Ga0181556, IMG submission 148651) | Coastal salt marsh microbial communities from the Groves Creek Marsh, Skidaway Island, Georgia - 011505AT metaG (spades assembly) | ecosystem: Environmental > Aquatic > Marine > Intertidal zone...
CAGTGAGGAGCCGCCCTTCGGGGTAGGATTGGCTTGCGTTCTGTGAATTGATGAAGTTTGCCGTCGCGACGCCGTCGACGCGACAAACCCTCATTTGGCTGTGCACGATGTCTGCGCGAACTGGAAACAGGTCGCAAATCTGATCGGCCAGGCGATCCCTCTTCGAGTGATTTGCTTTTGCCATCTGGGGGATTCCATCGATCTCGCGGAACTTCTCCACCTTGGCACCCAAATGTGATCCGTTGGGTTTCTGCCCGGCTGCCTTCAGCAATTGGGCGATTGCCTGTTCTAGTTCCGAGAAAGCGTCCAGCACCTGACTTCGTAAATCTACAAGTTCGGCACGGGCTGTCTGGTCAAATTGGCTAGGGGAGTTGTCCATGGCCATCGCATATCATGCCACTGATAACAGGAGATTAATCGGTAAAACGCACCACCCCCGCATACACCTCCGGCCCCGAAACCCCCGCCACTTTCACCCCGTTCCGCAGCAGGAATGCGTGGCGCACGATTTCGGCCTGCTGCTCCAGCCCGTATCGCTCCAGCGGCCAGCCGGGTTTCAGGCTGTAGTCGTAACGCCGGGAAACCAGTCCGCGCAGCATGACATAGAGTGCGCCGTGCCGCTGCGCCTGCCAGACATGCGTCATCTCATGCAGGAAATGACCCTGGCGGTGCAGTGAGGCGCCGCCGAAATCGTCGCAGTAAAACCCGTCGCGCGGGTGGAAATGAATATGCCCACCCGGCGCCATCATCCTGTTATGCGGCTGAAACGGAAACCATTTCCGGCGACGAATGGTTACCCGGCCATAATCGACCGCATCGCCGAACACGGATCGGGCCAGCGCCACCTCGCCTGCGGTCAGGGGGCGCGTGCCCCCTGCCGGGCAGGATGGCGCAGCCGAAGTCAGTCAGCCCCTCCGGGCGCTTCGATCTTGGCGTCGAACTGATACTGATCGCCGCCGACGAAAGTCAGCGCCACCGGGGTGGTGCCGCCCGCCTGAAGGCCCGGATCAAGTTCGTTGATCATCACATGCTTGCCGCCCGGCTTCAGGCTGACCGGTTCACCTGCGGTCACGTTGATGCCGCCGATCGGGGCCATGCCGGTGACGCCGCCCTGTTCCATGGTGTCGTGCATCTTTGCGCCTTTGCCGCCCTGAACCTGGACCTTGCGGAGCATCAGATATTCGCTGCCGTTGTTTACAATGTCGAAATAGAGCGCGGCGGGATTCCCTTTGACCGCAGGCAACACGATGCGCCCGTTAGTGACCGTGACATTGGCCATGCCTTCCGGCAGCGCTTCTTCAGCGGGCTGTTCGCCGCAAGCGGTCAGTCCGACCGTGCACAGACCCAGCGCGATGGATGCGAAGATAGTCTTTTTCATCTTATTCCTCTCCCCTGCTTCCCGGCGCGAAAACTACTCCACACTATCCCTTGTGCCAAGGCGAAGCGCACCTATATCCCCAACGAAACGAGCCGCCGATGCGACTTGCCCTGTGGAGGAGCCGAACCGCGCGGTGTCAACACTTGAGACAGGATAGGGTAATAATGGCCAAAGTTATCGGTATCGACCTCGGCACGACCAACAGCTGCGTTGCAGTGATGGACGGAGGAAAGCCCAAGGTTATCGAAAATGCGGAAGGTGCGCGCACGACGCCGTCAATCGTCGCCTTCACCAAGGACGGCGAACGGCTGATCGGCCAGCCGGCCAAGCGCCAGGCGGTGACGAACCCGGACAACACGATTTTCGCGGTGAAGCGCCTTATCGGCCGCCGCTTTGACGACCCCATGACCAAGAAGGACATGGAACTGGTTCCCTATGACATCGTCAAGGGCAAGAATGGCGACGCCTGGGTCAAGGCCGGTGGCGAGGATTACAGCCCGTCGCAGGTTTCGGCCTTCATTCTTCAGAAGATGAAGGAAACTGCCGAGAGCTATCTTGGCGAAACGGTGACGCAGGCCGTGATCACGGTGCCCGCCTATTTCAACGATGCCCAGCGTCAGGCGACCAAGGACGCGGGGCAGATCGCGGGCCTTGAAGTGCTGCGCATCATCAACGAACCGACAGCGGCCGCGCTCGCCTATGGTCTCGACAAGGACGATGGCAAGACCATCGCGGTCTATGACCTTGGTGGCGGCACCTTCGACATTTCCATCCTCGAAATCGGCGATGGCGTGTTCGAAGTGAAGAGCACCAATGGCGATACCTTCCTGGGCGGCGAGGATTTCGACTCTGCGCTGGTCGAGTTCCTGGCGGACAAGTTCAAGTCCAAGGAAAACATGGACCTGCGCACGGACAAGCTGGCGCTGCAGCGGCTCAAGGAAGCGTCCGAAAAGGCCAAGATCGAGCTGTCTTCGGCGCAGAGCACGGAAATCAACCTGCCCTTCATCACCGCGCGCATGGAAGGCGGTTCGACGACGCCGTTGCATCTGGTGGAAACCATCACTCGTGCCGACCTTGAAAAGCTGGTCGAAAAGCTGATTCAGCGCACGCTCGATCCGTGCAAGAAGGCGTTGGCCGATGCCGGTGTTTCGGCGAGCGATATTGACGAGGTCGTGCTGGTCGGCGGGATGACCCGTATGCCCAAGGTGCGCGAAGTGGTGAAGGGCTTCTTCGGCAAGGAACCGCATACGGGCGTCAACCCGGACGAAGTCGTGGCCATGGGTGCCGCGATCCAGGCCGGCGTGCTGCAGGGCGACGTCAAGGATGTGCTGCTGCTCGACGTGACCCCGCTTTCGCTGGGCATCGAAACGCTGGGCGGCATCATGACCAGGATGATTGACCGGAACACCACGATCCCCACCAAGAAGAGCCAGGTCTATTCAACTGCCGAGGACAATCAGCAGGCGGTGACGATCCGGGTGTTCCAGGGTGAGCGAGAAATGGCCGGGGACAATAAGCTGCTCGGCCAGTTCGATCTGGTCGGCATCCCGCCTGCGCGGCGCGGTGTACCTCAGATCGAGGTGACCTTCGACATTGACTCCAACGGCATTGTTCATGTCACGGCGAAGGACAAGGGCACCGGCAAGGAACAGCAGATCAAGATCCAGGCGTCTGGCGGGCTTTCGGATGCAGACATCGACCAGATGGTCCAGGATGCCGAAAAGTTTGCGGAAGAAGACAAGAAACGGCGCGAAGCGGCGGAAGCCAGGAACAACGCCGAAAGTCTGGTCCATGCCACCGAACGCCAGCTTGAAGAAAATGGCGACAAGGTGGAAGCCTCGCTCAAGTCCGAAATTGAAGCGGCCATTGCCGACGCCAAGACCGCGATCGAAAGCGGCGAGGTCGAGGCGATGAACGCCAAAAGCCAGGCGCTGACCGAACTGGCCATGAAAATGGGCCAGGCCATTTACGAGAAGGAACAGGCGGCTGCGGCATCGCCGGATGCCAATGCACCTGCTCAGGATGACGACGTGGTCGATGCCGAATTCTCGGAAGTGGACGAAGAGAACAAAGGCTGATCGCCTGATGAATAGCCAGACCGCCACCTGCGCCCTGCGCGCGGGTGGCGGTTGAGTTAGAGGCGGGGCAATGGCGAGCGAGATCGATTATTACGAATTGCTGGAGGTGGAGCGGACGGCGGACGACAAGACGCTGAAATCCGCATACCGCAGGCTTGCCATGCGCTTCCATCCGGACAAGAATCCTGGCTGCGCGGAATCCGAAGCCAGGTTCAAGGCGATCAGCGAGGCATATGATTGTCTCAAGGATCCGCAGAAACGCGCAGCCTACGATCAGTATGGCCACGCCGCCTTCCAGCAGGGCATGGGCGGCGGCCCGCGCGGCGGCCATGCCGATTTCGGCGACATTGGCGACATTTTCGAAACGATATTCGGCAGCGCTTTCGGCGGCGGTGGCGGCAGACGCCAGCCGCGCCGGGGCGCTGATCTGCGTTACGACATGGAAATCAGCCTGGACGAGGCGTTCCATGGCAAGGACACGCAGATCGAGGTCGAGGTTGCGGTTCAGTGCGAACCATGCGGCGGGTCCGGTTCGCAGCCGGGCACCGGTCGGCGCGCCTGCGGCACCTGCCACGGCCACGGCAAGGTGCGTTCGCAGCAAGGGTTCTTCATGGTCGAACGGCCATGCCCGCAATGTCATGGCCATGGCGAAGTGATTGAGCAGCCATGCCGCGAATGCCGGGGCGAAGGCCGGGTCGATGCGATGCAGAAGCTGGAGGTCTCGATCCCACCCGGCGTCGACAATGGCACGCGCATCCGCCTGTCCGGAAAGGGTGAGGCTGGACCTGCAGGTGCGCCATCGGGCGACCTTTACATCTTCCTGCATATCCGGCCGCATCCGGTGTTCCAGCGTGAAGGAACGGTGCTGGCCGCGCGGGTGCCGATCAGCTTTACCCTGGCGGCATTGGGCGGTTCCATTGAAATTCCCGGTCTCGACGGGGAGATGATCTCGGTCGATGTCCCGGCGGGTATCCAGTCGGGCCGACAATTGCGCAAACGCGGTGCGGGCATGCCAGTGCTGCAGGGCAAGGGACGCGGCGAACTGGTGGTTGAAATCCAGGTCGAAACGCCGACCCGGTTGAGCGCCCGGCAGAAGGAACTGCTGCGCGAATTCCAGGAAACCGAAACCGGTGATGAATGCCCTGAATCGAGTGGATTTTTCGACCGGTTGAAGAATGTCTGGAGCGATCTGACCGAATGAACCCGCGGGGCGCGGGCCTCACATCGCCAGGATTTCAGCACGAATGCCGGACACCAGCTCGCGATCTGCGCGCAACCTGCCTGCCTCCTCATCCATGATTGCCAGAAACAGCTCCTTGCGAATGGCAAGGATCTCCGCATCGCCAAGCTGCTGGTCGAGCGTTGACAGCACCAGATCCAACATCCGCTCCGCCCCGTGAAGCCGTCCCCACAGATAATCATTTTCGCGATAGGCGCGGCTGAAGAATGCGCCGAAATTATAGAACTCGATCCCGCGCAGCGTGGCGGCGGTGCCCCCCTCACGGATCGAACGCGCATCGTCCGGCGAAATCCGGTCAACCTTGACAGGATCGAATTCGGTCAGACCTTCGTTGCGGACCAGCGGAAGCGTGGTGACGTCGTAAAAGGGGAAACCGAGATAGGCGAGCAGCATGCGTCGCCGGAATGGGCGGGGCAGCTTGCCCAATCCCTCTGCCAGCATCTCCTCCACCTCATCATCGACGGTGCGCAGGTCGCGCCGCTCGGCCATGGCGTCAAGCACAGCACCGGGATTATCGAATATCCGTTCGGCCAGTTCCTCGAAATCGGGGCCGAGGCTGGCCGTGCGTTCCCGCTCGATATAACGGGACAGCGCATTGAAGACGAGCGCCCGGGCCGCCTCGCGATCCTGCCGCTCACTTGCATCGGCAAAGACCGGATCGCGCGCCAGCCGCTGCGACAGCAGCCGCAAACGCCGGATGCGAAAGGCGATATCGTGATTGCGAAAGAACATGATCGCTTCGGGGCTCGCGCCAATGCCTTTGCGTTCGTCTGAGAGACTGACCAACCCGCGTGCCGTCAGTTCCGCGCGCAGCTGGTCGGCAATCGAAATGTGATCGGGCAGCAGCAGATGCGGGACCGCCGCGTGAACGGTCCGCGCGAGCCGGTCAATGATCCCGTTGAACTTGGCCTGGGCGTAACCATGGAAGGCATAGCCGGCCTGTTCGGCCGCAGCCTGCTGCGCCTTGGCCCGCCAGCTGTTGAGGCGGCGGGGGGTGAGTTTACCCATGAACAGCGTCCGCCCGAACAATCGTTCAACCGTGCGTTCCACATCGGGTTGCAAGGCGGCAAGGATGCGCTGGGTGCGTTCCGCCACGCGCGATTGCGCGCCGAGTGCTTCGAGATTGTCGCGGATCGGCTGTTCGCGCGGGATGGTCGAGAGTGAACCTAGGATCGCGGAAAAGAAGCCCACCGGGCGGGTCCGGTCACCGCCGCTGCCGCGATCGGGGCGGGGATCGATATAGACGAAGCGGCGGTCAACCTCGCGCTGCACGGGCCGCTGGTTGAGCGCTGCTGCGGCCTCTGCAAACGGCGCATTGACCAGCACCGAACCGTCAATCAGCGAGACGTGATCGACGTCGCCCTGGCGCACATGTGCGGGCATGATCCGTTCGAGGAATGCATCCCGGCCTGCCCATTCCTGACGGCCTTCGCAGGCCAGTTCCTCGATCTCGGCGATCTGCAATGGCGGGAAGGCACCTGGGAAGCTCGCAGTGGCGCGCGCCGCGAACACCAGTTCGAGCGGATCGGCAAGGCCTTGTCCGCCTGTCTCCGGAGTGCGCGAATGAAAGCCAACCGGCATGCGGTGTTCACTCTCTTCAATCATCGGCGGACTATGAAGGCGAAGCATTTCGCGATAGCCGCGAAAATCGGTCGCGGTCACAAACAGGTCGAGCGGATGGCGCGGCGGCAACAGCGGTTCGCCCGCCGGAACGGAACGCATCGCTTCCAGTGCCCCGCACAGCAGGCGCGAAAAGCCGATGCCTGAAAAGGGCGGCGCGAACCAGCGGCTGCGAATGAAGCGCGACAGCTTGGCCCGCACTTCGGCACGGGTTTCGGGTGCGACGCTTTCAGACACGGCGTTACCCGGCCGGGTTAGCACGAAATGCACCAACGGGGCGGCCCAGAATTTGGCGAAGCGCGACCATGGTCTTGCGTCGGGATCAAGCAACCGGTCAACATCGGCCGCGGAAAGCCAAAGGTCGGTCAGCGGTTCGAGAGACCGGCCCGAATGTATCGCTTCGGCCAGGAACACGGCATTGATCCCGCCCGCGCTCGCCCCGCTCAAGATGTCGGGCAGGATGCGCAGGCGCAGGCCACGTTCCCGCTCCAGCCTTTCGAGCAGGCGGCAATAGACAGCCTCACTGCCATCAATGCAGTGTTGGCCGGAATGAAAGGAACGGCTGGCGCGGGCGAGCTTCCACAGTTCCTTGGTCACGCCATGCATGTACACGGCAAGGCTGACCCCTCCGTAACAGACCAGCGCGATGCGAAGCTCTTTGTGCTGCATGATGCAACTGTGGCCCGTGTCTGTCGGAAAGGCAATTGCGTTCCACTTCTGTTCCGGTTATCTCCACGATCATGTCAAAGTCCAAACGCCGTTATGTATGCCAGGCCTGTGGCAGTGTTGCGCATCGCTGGCAGGGACAGTGCCCCGATTGCGGGGAATGGAACACGCTGGCGGAAGAAGCACCGGCCACGGTCTTTTCACAGAAGCACGATCTGTCCAGCGGGGGGCGCGCGGTCGAATTCGTGCCGCTGGACGCGCCTGGCCAGATGCCGCAACGGCAGGGGACCGGGCTGGCCGAACTGGACCGTGCCCTGGGTGGTGGGCTTGTGCCCGGCTCCGCCATTCTGATGGGCGGCGATCCAGGGATCGGCAAATCGACCCTGCTGCTGCAAGCAGCCGCGAAGATCGCCCGGCAGGGAAGGCAGGCGATATATGTCAGCGGGGAAGAAGCGGCGGGGCAGGTCCGCCTGCGCGCCGCGCGCCTGGGTCTTGCCGATGCGCCCATCCGGCTGGCTGCCGCAACCTCGGTGCGCGATATTCTGACCACGCTCAACGCGATGGACGCGCCGGCCCTGCTGGTAATCGATTCGATCCAGACGATGCATTCGGATCAGATCGAAGGGGCGCCGGGCACGGTCAGCCAGGTGCGCGGCTGCGCCTTCGAACTCATCCGCTATGCGAAGGAAAATGGCACTGCGCTGGTGCTGGTAGGCCATGTCACCAAGGACGGATCAATCGCGGGACCGCGCGTGCTGGAACATATGGTCGATGTGGTGATGAGTTTCGAAGGGGAACGCAGCCACCAGTATCGTATCCTGCGCGCGCTCAAGAACCGCTTCGGCGCGGTCGATGAAATCGGCGTTTTCGCCATGGCCGGGGACGGGCTGGAAGAAGTGGCCAACCCTTCCATGCTGTTCCTTTCCGGGCGTGAGCATCCGATCGCAGGCAGCGCAGTGTTTCCCGCGCTCGAAGGGACGCGGCCCGTGCTGGTGGAAGTTCAGGCCTTGATCGTCCGTTTGCAGAGCGGGGCGACGCCCCGCCGGGCGGTGGTGGGGTGGGACAGCGGGCGGCTCGCCATGCTGCTCGCGGTGCTCGAATCCCGCTGTGGGCTCAACTATTCATCAGCGGAGGTCTATCTCAATGTCGCGGGTGGCTATCGCCTGACCGATCCGGCGGCGGACCTTGCGGTTGCTGCCGCGCTGGTTTCCGCACTGGCAGATCGGCCCTTGTCCGCACAGTCTGCCTGGTTCGGGGAAATCTCGCTGGCCGGAGAAATCCGGCCCGTCAGCCATTCCTCCTTGCGCCTGAGAGAAGCAGCAAAGCTCGGCTTTAATACTGGGTATGGACCGGCGGAATTGAAAGATTCTGTCCGCGGAATGAAATACGAAGGGCTCAAAATGCTGCCTGACCTCGTTGACCGGATCGTTGCAAAGGCATAATCACCTGCTCCCATGACGGGATTTGACATCATCGTCCTCGTGCTGGTCGGGGTCGGAGCCTTCGGCGGCTTCATGCGCGGCTTCGTGCAGGAAATCCTCTCGCTTGCCGCATGGGTTCTCGCCCTGTTCGCAATTCACAGTTTGCATTCGCCGCTGACCTTGTGGCTGGTCGAGCGTCAGTATAGCGTGACTGGTGCGGCAGTCTTTGCCTTCGCGCTGCTGCTGCTTATTCCCTATGCGGGGATGAAGCTGATCGCGGGGCGGCTGGGGCAGGCTTCGCGTTCGTCACTGCTCGGTCCGGTCGATCGCGTGCTCGGTTTCGGCTTCGGCACGGTCAAGGGCATCATCATCGCGGTACTTGCCTTTTCGCTGCTGGTGCTGGGCTATGACACGGTCTGGGGCCCTGCAGGCCGCCCGGAATGGATCACCTCCGCACGGACTTACCCCTTCATCTCCACCGCTACGGAAGAACTCGTGCAGATCGTCCAGGACCGGCGTGAACTCCTCGCCAGCGAGGATCGCCGACTGGAGAAGAACGGCAAATGAGCGGGGCCGCCAGGCTCTATTCCCCCGAATTGCTCGAACTGGCGGTTCGGCTGGCAGCCTATCCGTGGAAGGATGACATGAGCCATTACGGCGACGCCCGTTCGCCCAGTTGCGGCAGCCAGGTCGCGATTGGTCTGCAGGTTGACGGTAACTCCAGAATATCGCGCATCGGCTTGCGGTCGCGCGCCTGTGCGGTAGGGCAGGCGGCCGCCGCAATTTTTGCTGACGGCGCCCTGTGGGGGGCAGTGGATTCGATCGCCCCGGCCGAAGCTGAACTGGTGCTGTGGCTCGCGGGCGAAGGAGACATGCCGAATTGGCCGGGGGTGGGCGCGCTGGTTCCCGCGCTCGATTATCCGGGCCGCCACGGCGCGATCCTGTTGCCGTGGAGAGCTGCGATTGCGGCGCTTTCCAACGCGGGGGCGAACCGTTAGAGCGGCACGGGAACGCGCAAGGGAGAGCGGCCGCGATGGCGCACGATACCGCAACAGGAACAGCAGAGCCCAGCCAGAAGGAAATCAGGCTGGTTATTGCCGCATCGTCGGCGGGCACCGTGTTCGAATGGTATGATTTCTTCATTTATGGCACCCTGGCCGGACTGATCGGCAAGGCCTTCTTCCCTGCTGAAAATGAAATCCTGCAAACGCTGCTGGTGTGGGCGGGGTTTGCCATCGGTTTCGGCTTTCGTCCGCTGGGAGCGATCCTGTTCGGTTATCTGGGCGACCGGCTGGGCCGCAAATACACATTCCTCGTTACGGTCACGTTGATGGGCATTGCCACTGCCGGGGTCGGCCTGATCCCGTCAGCTGAAACAATCGGCCTGGCCGCACCTGCCATCGTCATCTTGCTGCGTATCATTCAGGGGTTGGCGTTGGGTGGTGAATATGGCGGGGCGACGATTTATGTGGCCGAACACGCGCCACTTGAAAGGCGCGGCTACTACACTTCCTACATTCAGGCGGCGGTGATCGGTGGCTTCGTTCTGTCGATCGCGGTGGTTCTGGCCTGCCGGTTTCTGATCCCGGCCGAAGCATTCGAAAGCTGGGGCTGGCGCATGCCGTTTCTGCTCTCGCTTGCCCTGCTTGGCATATCCTTGTGGATGCGGCTCAAGCTCTCGGAAAGCCCGGTCTTCCGGGCCATGAAGGAAGCGGGCGAAGTGTCGCACAACCCCTTTGTCGAAAGCCTGACCTATCCTGGCAATCCCAAGCGCATTTTCGTGGCCTTGTTCGGAATCACGGCAGGCCTGACCACCATCTGGTATACGGCCTTCTTTTCCAGCCTGTCGTTCCTTAAGGGGCCGATGCGGATGGAACCGACGACAGCCGAAATCACGCTTGGCATCGTCGGGCTGATCGGGATGGGTTTCTATCTCTATTTCGGCAAGCTGTCGGACCGGATCGGACGCAAGAAGCCGCTGGTCTGGGGCAATTTCCTGATCCTGATCGTGCTGTTTCCGACCTTCTGGGCGATTGGCAATCTGGCCAACCCCAGGCTTGAGGAAGCATCGCGCAGTGCACCGGTGACGGTCAGCGGCACCGATTGCTACTACAATCCCTTTGCCGACCTGTTCGGCGAACGTCAGACCAAATGCGGCAAGGTGTTGCAATCGCTCACTGCTGCAGGCGTTCCCTACAGCCTCGCCAGTTCTGATGCGGTGGCGTTGCGGATCGGTAACCAGCCGGTTGATCTTGGCGGGGTTGAGTGGGCGGATGATGGCAGCGTAAAGGCACAGGTCGAGGCCGGGCTTGCCCAGGCGGGATATGATTTGAACACCCAGCGTCCACCCATCGCCAATATCGCCGGGATCATCGCCTTGCTGCTGGTGCTCGCCGCATTGTCTGGCGCCAATTACGGGCCGGTCGCCGCACTGCTGGCCGAGATGTTCCCGCCAAAGATTCGGTACAGCTCGATGTCGATCCCCTATCACATCGGTGCCGGTTATTTTGGCGGTTTCCTGCCTTTGATCGCCAGCTACATCATTGCCAAATCCGGCGATGTCTATGCGGGGTTATGGTACACATGGGTGTTCGTGGCCATCGCTCTGGTTGTTGGCTGGTGGGGCATACCAGATGGTCCACCGCGCGAATTCTCAGACGAACATTCCTGATGCGATCCGATCCGGCGTCACCGCCCGCTGCGCTGCGCCTGAAGCTCGACACGCAGGCGCTGGCTGCCAACTGGCGCGCGCTGGATGCATTCGCACCCGATGCGACGACAGGGGCCGCGGTGAAGGCCAACGCCTATGGACTGGGCGTGCACAAGGTCATGCCCGCACTGCGCGAGGCAGGCGCGCGTGATTTCTTCGTCGCCCATTGGGGCGAGGTAAACGAAGTGCTGGCGCATACGCCGGGGGGCAGTATTTCCGTCCTGCACGGTCCGCTCACCGCGGACGACTGCGCTTTTGCCCGTGCCACCGGTGTGCGCCCGGTCATCAACAGCACGTTTCAGGCTCAGCTCTGGACGGATGCAGGCGGCGGTCCGTGCGATGTGATGATTGACAGCGGCATCAACCGGCTGGGCCTCTCGCTTCCGCAGATCGGCGATCCCGCAGTGCGTGCCTTGCAGATCGACACGCTGCTGTCGCACCTCGCCTCGGCGGATGAGGACAGCGCCCAGAATGCAGAGCAGCTTGCCATCTTCAAGCAGGCCTGTGCCGCACTGCCCGCCCGGCGGCGCAGCCTCGCCAACAGCGCCGGCATCGGTCTGGGCGGGGCCTATCATTTCGATCTGACCCGGCCGGGCCTGTCGCTTTATGGTGGTGTACCGCGCCCTGAACTGACAAATGCCATTTGTCAGGTCGCATATCCCCAGGCGGCGATCATCCAGCTTCGCGACCTCTCTCCCGGCGATCGGGTCGGCTACAATGCAACATTCACGACCACGCGCGCGATGCGCGCCGCAGTGGTTTCCATCGGCTATGCCGACGGCTATCTGCGCTGCTGGTCAGGGCGCGGCGCGCTGCAGAGCAAGGGCCGTGCGCTGCCACTGCTTGGCCGCGTGTCTATGGACATGGTGGTCGTCGACCTCGTCGCAGCGCCTGAGTTACGCGAAGGTGACTGGCTCGACATTCCTTATGCCTTGCCTCAGGCAGCGATGGCCAGCGGCCTGTCGCAATATGAGCTGATTACCATTCTGGGACGCCGCCTTCACCAGTCCTGACAGCTATGTTGCGCTGCACATATTGCAATGCTACGTTGCACAATCACGCCAGCGAGAGGAGTGTGGCGATGGCCAAAAAACAAGGGTCCGGCGAAGGCCCGGTGATTATCAAGAAATACGCCAACCGGCGGCTCTACAACACCGCATCGTCGAGCTATATCACGCTGGACTATCTCGCCGCGATGACCCGCGAAAATGTCGATTTCCAGGTGCTGGACGCGAAGACCGGCAATGACATCACTCATTCGATCCTGACCCAGATCATCATGGAAGAAGAATCCAGCGGCGAACAGATGCTGCCGGTCAGCTTCCTGCGCCAGCTCATTTCCATGTATGGCAATTCGATGCAGGCGATGATGCCGCAATATCTCGAAGCGGCGATGCAGAACTTCTTCAGCAATCAGCAGAAGTTCCAGCAGGCTTTCAAGGACGGGGTGGCAGGCAGCCCGTTTGAAAAAGTCGCCGAAACCAACCGCGCCATGTTCCGTGCGGCGACCGCGTTTGTCCCCGGCATGGCACAGGCGGCTGACGGCGGCACTGCACTGCAGGCCGGTGGGGCTGAGCTTGACGCCTTGCGCAGGGAAATGGCCGAAATGCAAAAGAAGCTCGACGCCCTTGGCAAATAGGCGCTGAAGCGGCATCGGGCGGGGGTATTCCCGTCCCCCCGGATTCGAAGGCTCAGATTCCCGTGTCAAACATACGTCATGCCCTGTCGGTCAAGCGCGCCGATGATTTCGCGCAATGGTATCAGGCGGTCATCTCCGAGGCGGACATGGCCGAGGAGTCGGGCGTGCGCGGCTGCATGGTTATCAAGCCCTGGGGTTATGGCATCTGGGAGCGGATCCAGCGCCTGATGGATGACCGGATCAAGGCGGCAGGCGTCCAGAACTGCTATTTCCCGCTGTTTATCCCGCTGTCCTATTTCGCCAAGGAAGCGGAACATGTCGAAGGTTTCGCCAAGGAAATGGCGGTGGTCACGCATCACCGCCTGATCGCGGGCGAAAATGGCGGGCTGGTGCCCGATCCCGATGCGAAGCTGGAAGAGCCGCTGGTGGTTCGTCCAACCTCCGAAACGGTGATCGGCGCCGCGATGGGCCGCTGGGTGCAGAGCTGGCGCGATCTGCCGCTGCTGACCAACCAGTGGGCCAATGTCGTGCGCTGGGAAATGCGCACCCGCATGTTCCTGCGCACCAGTGAATTCCTGTGGCAGGAAGGCCATACGGCGCATGAAGATCGCGCGGACGCGATGCGCGAAACGCTGCGAGCGCTGGAAATGTATCGCAGCTTTGCCGAAGATGCGCTGGCCATGCCGGTGATTGCGGGCGAAAAACCGGAGAACGAACGTTTTCCCGGAGCGGAGGCGACCTACTCCATCGAGGCGATGATGCAGGATGGCAAGGCGCTGCAGGCCGGCACGTCCCATTACCTGGGCACGAGCTTCGCGGAGGCGGCGGGGATCCGTTATCAGGACCGCGAAGGCGGGCAGCAGTTGTGCCATACCACTAGCTGGGGCGTTTCAACCCGCCTGATTGGCGGCGTCATCATGGTCCATGGCGATGATGACGGGCTGCGCGTGCCGCCAGCAATCGCGCCGCAGCAGATCGTGATCCTGCCGATGCTGCGCGATGACGATGGCGATGGAGCGTTGCTCGATTATTGCGAGCAACTGCGCAGCGCGCTGGCCGCACAGCACGCACTGGGCGAACCGGTTCGCGTCCTGCTGGACAAGACACCCGGCAAGGCTGCAGCCAAACGGTGGAACTGGGTGCGCAAGGGCGCGCCGCTGATCATCGAGGTCGGCCAGCGTGACATGGCGGAAGGCAAGCTGGCCATGCTGCGGCGCGACCGGTTGTGGAACATTGACAATGGCAAGCCCGCGTTCGAATTCCTCAGCCGCGAGGATTTCACGTCGCAGGCGCCCTCGCTGCTCGCAACGATTCAGCAGGGCATGTTCGAGGAAGCGTGCGACCGGCGCGATGCCAATATCACGCGTGGCGTGACCACCATGGCGGAGGTTGCGGAATTCTTCGCCGAAGACAAACGCTACCCCGGCTGGCTGGAAGTGCAGTGGGCCAAGCCCACGGGCGCAGCGCTGGACAAGGTGGTGGAACAGCTCAAGGCGCTCAAGCTTACTATTCGTAACGTGCCGATGGATGCCGTCCCGGCGGACGGAGCCTGCATATTTACCGGCGAAGCGGCGGTAGAGCGCATCTATATCGCCCGGACCTATTGAATTGGCGAAGAAGCCGATCCCCGGCCTTCCCGGCAAACAGCAGATCCTCGCCTTCATTGAATCGTCGGACAAGCCCGCCGGCAAGCGCGAGATCGCGCGCGCCTTTGGCCTCAAAGGGCAGGAGAAAATCGCGCTCAAGGCCCTGCTCAAGGACATGGCCGATGAAGGTCTGATTGATGGCGAAAAGCGCGCCTTCCACCGGATGGGCGGAGTGCCAAAGGTGACGGTGTTGCGCGTCGTCGATATCGAGGATGGTGAGGCCATCGCCATACCCGACAACTGGCAGGCGGACGACGCCACGCCGCCGCCACGGCTGCGGCTGGTGGAGCGCAAGAAGGGTAGCGCGCTGCGCAAGGGCGACCGCGTTCTTGCCCGCACCGAAGAAGCGGGCACTGGCTGGCGTGCGCATCCCATGAAGAAGCTGGTCAACACCGGTGAGGCCCTGATGGGCGTGGTCGAAGTGGACGGGGCAGACAAGGCCTGGCTCGCCCCGGTCGACAAGCGAGTGCGCCATGCCACCCCCATTGCCGATCTGGGCGGGGCCGAGGCCGGGCAACTGGTGCTGGCGGAACCGGCAGGGCGTTCGCCGCGCGCGGGTGTCAAGGTGATGGAGGTGCTGGGCGATCCACTGGCCCCGCGTGCCTTCAGCCTGATCGCCATTCACAGGCACGGCATTCCCCACATCTTCCCGGCCGAAACCCTTGCCGAAGCAAAACAGGCGGCGAAGCTGCCGCTGGCTGATGACCGGCGCGAGGATCTTCGCCATATTCCCATCGTTGCTATCGATCCGGCCGATGCGCGCGATCATGACGATGCGATCTGGGCTGAACCTGACGAAAGCGGCGGGTTCCGTGCGATTGTCGCCATCGCTGACGTCAGCTTCTATGTCCGCCCCGGCGGCGCGCTTGACCGCGAAGCGCGCAAACGCGGCAATTCGGTCTATTTCCCGGACCGGGTGGTGCCGATGTTGCCCGAAGTGCTCTCGGCTGACGTCTGCTCGCTCAGGCAGGGGGAAGATCGCGCGGCGATGGTCTGCCATCTGGAGATCGACTCGCAGGGGGCAGTCAAGGCCTGGCGTTTCTCACGTGCCATCGTGCGCATCGCGCATAATGTCGCTTATGAAGATGCCCAGATGCAGATTGACGATGGCTCGGCTGACAAGGTCCTGAGAGATCTGTGGGCCTGCTGGAAATCGCTGGAGGCCGCCGGTCACCGGCGCGATCCGCTGGAACTGGAACTGCCGGAACGGCGCGTGGTGCTGGATGAACAGGGCCGGATTGCGTCAATCGCGGTGCGCGAACGGCTGGATGCTCACCGGGTGGTGGAAGATTTCATGATCGCCGCCAATGTTGCAGCCGCCAAGGCGCTGGAAAGCAAGGCATCGCCGGTCGTCTATCGTATTCATGAACCGCCGGGTCGCGACAAGCTGATCGCGCTCAAGGATTATCTCGACACCTTCGGCAAGAAGCTGGCGCTGGGGCAGGTCATTACTCCCGGTCTGTTCAACCGCATGCTCAAGGACATCGCTGATGAAGGGGAAAAGGCGCTGATCATGGAGGCGGTGCTGCGCAGCCAGACGCAGGCCTATTACGGGCCGCGCAATGCCGGGCATTTCGGCCTGGCGCTAGGCAGCTATGCGCATTTTACGTCGCCCATCCGACGCTATGCGGATCTGCTGGTGCATCGTGCGCTGGTGGATGCCTACAATCTGGAACAACCAAAGCCAACCGGCGATCTGCCTGCCGCAACCGGGCTGTCGGACCGCGACCGTGACGATCTGGGCAAGGTCAGCGAGGCGATCAGCGTTGCCGAACGGCGCGCGATGGAGGCAGAACGTGACACGATTGATCGCTATGTCGCCGCCTGGCTTTCTTCCCGTGTTGGCGAGGTGTTCGAAACACGCATCACCGGCATCCAGCGCTTCGGGCTGTTCGCCACCATTGTGGGACTGGGCGGGGATGGGCTGGTCCCCATATCGACCTTGGGGGCGGAACGTTTCTTCCATGATGAGGCGTCGCGCACCCTTACCGGCGAACGCAGTGGCACCGTGTTTGCCATGGGAGACCGCCTGAAACTGCGCCTTGCCGAAGCAAACCCGCTGACCGGTGCCTTGAAGTTCGAACCGCCCGCAACGCAAGGCTCGTCAATCGAGCCGCGCGGAGCCAGGCCAGCGGAGCGCAAGAAGGGCAAATATATGGCTGGAAAGCGCGGACGCCCCGGCAATATCCGCCATCAGGGACGCCGCAAATAGGCAGGCGGTTAGCTTAGCCGGTCGATATACTCGCCGCTCAGCGCGCCGGGGATGATGAACACCGGACAGGGCAGGGAGCCGGCCCGGGCCGTAAAATGGCTGACCAGCGGCCCGGGGTTGCCTTCCTGCGCAGCGCCCAGCACCAGCGCGGCGACTTCGGGATGTTCGGCCAGATATTCCTGCACGACCTTGTAGCCTTCGCCCCTGCGCACTGAAATCGTGGGCATGCGCCCGCTCTGGGCCAGGATGCTGCCTGCTGCGCCTGTGGCCATCACTTCGGCGCGGTCGCGCGCTTCCGCCTCGATCGTCGCCTGAACGCCGCCAAAGGCATTGAATGCCTGGGGTGCGATCAGCGCCAGAATATGCACGGCGCCGTCCGTCTTGGCCGCGCGTCGTGCGGCAAAATGCAGCGCAACGCGCGCTTCATCAGTCTCGTCGACAATTACCAGATAGACACGCATGGCGACCTCCTTGGGCGACGGTATCCGCAATTATCATTAATGGTGCAAGGCGCTTGCCTGCATCGGGCGAATTGGCCAAAATGCGATGAGCGCTTTTGAAGGATCCGCCTGAGCTATGCCTATTGAGATCAAGATGCCCGCCCTTTCGCCGACGATGGAGGAAGGTACGCTTGCCAAATGGCTGGTGAAGGAAGGCGACGAAGTCCGCTCGGGCGACATTCTGGCCGAGATCGAGACGGACAAGGCGACGATGGAATTCGAGGCGGTGGACGAAGGCACGATCACCGCTCTTATCATCCCCGCCGGAACCGAAGGGGTCAAGGTGGGCGCGGTGATCGCGACGCTTGATGGGGAGGATGAGGGCGCTTCTGCCCCGCCTGCTTTGCCCGCCGCGAAGGCCGAAGCGCCAGCGCCGTCCCCTGCGCCCGCACCAACCGCATCCGAACCTGCGCCCGCGGCTCCCGCCATGCCCGCGCCATCTTCCGGTGAACGGATCATTGCCTCGCCACTGGCGAAGAGGATTGCGGCGGGCAGGGGCATCGATCTGACGGCAGTGACAGGCTCTGGCCCCAACGGGCGGATCGTGAAGGCGGATGTGGAGGCACTGGCCGGTATCGCGCCCGCAACCGCCAGTATGGGTGCCGGTGCCGCCGCGCCCTCCATCGCGCCGCCTGCCATGCAGCCGCAGGATTTCGGCATTCCGCATGTCGCGGAAAAGCTGTCCTCCATGCGCAGGACCATCGCCCGGCGCCTGACCGAGAGCAAGCAGCAGGTGCCGCATATCTATCTGACGGTGGATGTCCGGCTCGATGCGCTGCTGGCGCTGCGGGGTGAAATCAACGCCGCGCTGGAACCACAGGGCATCAAGCTGTCAATCAACGACCTGCTTATCAAGGCGCTGGCGAAGTCGCTGGAAGCCGTGCCGGAATGCAATGTGCAGTTTGCAGGCGATCAGCTGCTGAAGTTCGCGCGGGCTGATATTGCGGTGGCCGTATCCATTCCCAATGGCCTGATCACGCCGATCGTGGCAGATGCCGGGGCGAAATCAGTCTCCAGCATATCGAAAGAGATGGCGGATCTAGCGGCGCGGGCGAAAGAGGGCAAGCTCGCCCCGCATGAATATCAGGGCGGAACGGCCAGCCTGTCGAACATGGGAATGTTCGCGATCAAGCAGTTCGATGCGGTGATCAACCCGCCGCAGGCGATGATCATGGCGGTGGGGGCGGGCGAGAGGCGGCCCTTCGTGATTGACGATGCGCTGGCGGTCGCCACGGTGATGTCGGCCACCGGCAGCTTCGATCACCGCGCGATTGACGGGGTGGACGGCGCCCGCCTGATGCAGGCCTTCCGCCAGATCGTCGAAAATCCGCTCGCCATGCTGGCCTGAGTGCGCGAATAGTAAAAATCCGGAGCATTCATGGCTGAACCATATGATCTTGTTGTGCTTGGCTCTGGCCCGGGCGGTTATGTTGCGGCGATCCGTGCGGCGCAGCTTGGCCTCAAGACCGCAATTGTGGAGCGCGAGAAACTGGGCGGCATTTGCCTCAACTGGGGCTGCATCCCGACCAAGGCTCTGCTGCGTTCGGCCGAAATCTTCCATTACATGAATCATGCTGCCGATTACGGGCTGGCGGCAAAGCAGATTTCCGCCGATCTGGACGCGATCGTGAAACGTTCGCGCGGGGTCGCCAGCCAGCTCAATGCGGGCATCGCGCATCTGATGAAGAAGCACAGGGTCGCGGTGCACATGGGTGAGGGCAGGTTGAGCGCACCCGGCACACTGGAAGTGAAAGGCGAGAAGGGCACTGAAGCGCTATCCGCCCGGCATATTATTGTCGCCACGGGCGCGCGTGCGCGCGAACTGCCCTTCGCCAAGGCTGACGGCAAGCGTATCTGGACTTATCGCCATGCGATGACCCCGCCCGAAATGCCGACAAAGCTGCTGGTGATGGGTTCTGGCGCAATCGGTATCGAATTTGCCAGCTTATATAATGATCTCGGCGCCGAGGTGACCGTGGTCGAAATGCTGGACCGCATCGTTCCCGTCGAAGATGCGGATGTCTCCGCCTTCCTTGCAAAGGCGTTGGCGAAGCAGGGGATGACGATCCTGACCGGGGCTGGCGTCGAAGGGCTGGAGGTCAGCGCCAGTGGCGTAAAAGCGCGGATCAAGGGCAAGGACGGCAAGGTCGGAGCTCAGGAGTTCAGTCATGTCATCTCCGCCGTGGGCATCGTGCCCAATACGGAAGATATCGGCCTTGAATCGCTGGGCGTGGCCATGGATCGTGGCTTCATCAAGATCGACCCGTTCGGACGCAGCGTCGTGAAAGGCGTGTGGGCCATCGGCGATTGTACGCCCGGGCCATGGCTGGCGCACAAGGCCAGCCACGAAGGTGTGACCGCCGCCGAAGCCATCGCGCAGGAACTGGGCAACAAGGATGTCCATCCGCATCCGCTGGACCGGCGCAATATCCCCGGCTGCACCTATTGCCATCCGCAAATCGCCAGCGTGGGCCTGACCGAAGCGAAGGCGCGCGAAGCGGGGTATGAGGTGAAGATCGGCAATTTCCCGTTTATCGGCAACGGCAAGGCGATTGCGCTCGGCGAGGCGGAAGGCTTCGTGAAGACCGTGTTCGACGCGAAGACCGGCGAATTGCTGGGCGCGCACATGATCGGGGCGGAAGTAACCGAACTGATTCAGGGCTATGTGGTGGGCAAGCAGCTTGAAACGACCGAAGCGGAACTGATGCAGGCCGTGTTCCCACACCCAACGCTCAGCGAAATGATGCATGAAAGCGTGCTCGCCGCTTATGGCCGGGCGCTGCATATCTGACGGGAAAGCGGCGTAACGGGACACAGCGCTGCCGTATGGCCAAACCGGATCGTCGGCACTAGGAGGCGCTGCTGTTGCGAGTTTAAGGGGTTACGATGCGCATTGCGATGATCGGCACAGGCTATGTCGGCCTGGTTTCGGGCACCTGTTTCTCGGACTTCGGGCATGATGTGACCTGCATTGACAAGGATGCCGGCAAGATCGAAGCCCTGCTGGACGGACGCATCCCCATTTTCGAGCCCGGCCTGCATGCGCTGGTCGCCAAGAATGTGAAGTCAGGTCAGCTATCCTTTACGCAACAGCTGGCAGATGCCGTGCCGCAGGCAGAGGCGGTGTTCATCGCTGTGGGTACGCCATCCCGTCGGGGCGATGGGCACGCCGATCTGAGTTACGTTTACGCCGCCGCGCGCGAAATGGCCGAGTTCCTCTCTCCCGGCGTGGTGGTGGTCACCAAATCCACGGTCCCTGTTGGGACCGGCGACGAGGTGGAGCGGATCATCCGTGAAGTGCGCCCAGATCTGGATTTCGCTGTCGCCTCAAACCCCGAATTCCTGCGCGAGGGTGCGGCAATCCAGGATTTCAAGCGTCCTGACCGCATCGTCATCGGCTGCGAGGATGCGCATGCCGAAGATGTCCTGAAGGAAATCTATCGCCCGCTGTTCCTTAACCAGTCACCAGTTGTCACCATGTCGCGGCGCGGGGCGGAGTTGACCAAATATGCAGCCAACGCGCTGCTCGCAACCAAGATCACCTTCATCAACGAGATCGCCGATTTGTGCGAACGGGTTGGCGCCGATGTGCAGGATGTTGCGCGCGGAGTGGGGCTGGACAATCGCATTGGGCCCAAATTCCTTCATGCCGGGCCGGGCTATGGCGGTTCCTGCTTCCCCAAGGACACGCTGGCGCTGCTCAAGACAGGTCAGGATTATGACACGCCGCTGCGGATTGTGGAGGCGGTCGCCACAGTGAATGACAATCGCAAGCGTTCAATGGGACGCAAGGTTATCAATGCGATGGGTGGCCAGGTGCATGGCAAGACGGTCGCGATCCTGGGCCTGACCTTCAAACCCAATACCGATGACATGCGTGATTCCCCCTCGCTCGCGATTATCCAGACCTTGCAGGATGCCGGCGCCAGTATCCGCGCCTATGATCCGGAAGGCATGGAACAGGCCGCCCAGATGATGACGGGGGTGGCGTTCTGCGCTGACGCATATGAAGCGATGACCGGGGCTGATGCGGCGGTGATCGTGACCGAATGGGACAGGTTCCGCGCGCTGGACTTCAGCCGGATGAAGACCCTGCTGAAACAAATGGTCCTGGTCGATTTGCGCAACATTTATGAGCGCCATGAGGTTGAACGGCACGGCTTCAAATATGTCGCGATCGGCAGGTAATACCCCATCCTGCCGCCCGTCAGTTGCAATAATGCAATATTAACCGCTGTTCGCCACTCTGACCGGGTCGAGGAACCGAGGGAGGCAGCAAGGTGACAGTTCTGGTCATTCGCGCGAGCAAGCGCTTCGCCGTCTGCAAGAGCGCGCGATCGGGTCTGCTGATCGAATTGTCGCTCGAAGGATGCCGCATCAGCCAGCTTGGGCGGAATACGAGCCTGGAAACCGGGGCTGAGGTCACCCTGGATCTGGGTCAGGGCCAGCAACTTCCCGCGGTCGTGCGCTGGTCGCATGATGGCCAGGCCGGGCTCCGCCTTCTGAAACCGTTGCACCGGCCAGAGCTATGCGCGCTGATCGAACAATGTCGCCTGCCTGCTCAGATATGCGTCGGACAGCCGGCAATGGCCGCCGCGCGTTAGGACTGGCGCGCGCGCCATTCAATAATCCGCCGGGATAGGTTATGACGGGCTCGCGATGAGTGAGGCGCAATATCTTTCCGGGCGACTGCTGCTGGCGATGCCCAATATGTACGACCCCAATTTCGAACGGTCCGTGATCGCCATGTGCGTGCATGATGAAAATGGTGCGCTCGGTATCGGGGTGGGTCATCTGCGTGACGACATCAGCTTTCACGGCCTGCTTGAACAGCTTGATATCGCACCTGGCGATGTACCGGACTGTCCGGTCCATCATGGCGGTCCCGTTGAAACCGCGCGCGGCTTCGTGCTCCATTCGGCGGACTGGGGCGGGGACGGGACATTGTTGGTCAACCCCTTTGGCGCGCTGTCAGGATCAGTGGATGTGTTGCGCGCCATCGCTGCAGGGCGTGGCCCGCGCCAGTGGCTCGTCGCGCTGGGCTATGCGGGATGGGCGCCCGCGCAGCTGGAACAAGAAATGAGCAGGCCGGGCTGGTATGCGGCCACCGGGCGGTCGGCGATCCTTTACGATACGCCCGCGCAAGATCGCTGGAACGCCACCTGGGCGGCAGAGGGCATCAACCCATTCATGTTGGCGGGCGATGGCGGCAACGCATGAAATTCAGGCCCGATGAGGCGGCGGGATCGCCACCGCGGGTCAGCCCCTATCCGCTTAACGCATGCTCTTCGGCAGTGACCGGCTGAGTCGGCCCCTGGCGTTCCGACAAGGCGCCTGAAATCCAGATGGCCGAAAGGGCCAGGATGGCCAGGGTCAAACTGATCAGCAGTATGTAGCGCACAATGTGCGGGGTGCTGCCCGCGCTGGCTTCGGTTGTCGTGACATGCACTTCGTCGCCATGACGTTCCATGCTCGTCTCTCCCGTTCTCTGGCGCCCCGAAACAGTCGTCGAAGAGCCATGAAGGCGGGCGAAGCAGAACCCTGCCGCTGACAGGGTGCAATCACCCGCATGTGCGATCATAACACGGTTTCAGAAAATGGTGCAGGTGGATTTGTGGCGGACAGGGTGGGATTCGAACCCACGGTGGGCTTGCACCCACGCCGGTTTTCAAGACCGGTGCATTCAACCGCTCTGCCACCTGTCCGTGCCGAGCGCCGTCCCGCTAGCGCGCGCCACGAGCTTTGTCACCCGCGAATGGTCCGGGTGAGGGATAAATGCATCCAATTGCCGCTCCGCGATTTACAGGCGGGCGCGGCTTTGCCACGCTTGGCGTATGATTTCATTCAAACGAATCTTCCCCGCGCTGGCCGCATTGCTTTTCTGTCTTCCGCTTGCGCCGCTGTCCGCGCAGCAGAGGCCGGACACCAGTTTCGAAGCCTATCTTCAACTGCTCGCCGCCAAGGCGCGCGCAGAAGGGGTCAGCGAGGCGACGATCCGACAAATGACCAGTGGCCTGACGCCTAACGAGCGGGTGATGAATCTCGACCGGAGCGAGAATACCCCGCCGCGCAGCGGCTATCCGGCCATGGCTCCATATATCGCGCAGCACGTGGATTCGGCGCGGATTGCGGGCGGACGCAGCGTTTTGGCATCGCTGGGGACCATGGCATGGTCGATTGAGCAGCAATATGGGGTTCCTGCCGAAATTGTGATCGCGATCTTCGGGCACGAGACGAATTACGGGTCTTATGTCGGCGATTTCGACCTCGCCCGTTCCCTGGCAACACTGGCATGGGAGGGTCGGCGGCGCGAATTGTTCGCCGGTGAATTTGTGGCGCTGCTCAAGATCGCGGATCGCGGGGTTCCCCGCTCTCGCCTGGTCGGCAGTTTTGCGGGCGCCTTTGGTTACCCGCAGTTCCTGCCCAGCATCTATCTGCGGCTGGCGGTGGACGGGGACGGTGATGGCCGTTCGGAGATCTGGTCAAGCCGGGCGGATGCACTGGCCTCCATCGCCAATTACTTTCGCGATGCGGGATGGCGCAGTGGGCAGCCATGGGGCGTACGCGCCGCAATCCCTGCGGGATTTGATTTCAGCGCGGTGGAAACCAAACTTGTTTCCCCTGTTTGCCCTCGCGTGCATGAACGGCACAGCCAGTGGAAAACCGTGCGCGAATGGCGCAATCTGGGGGTTTCGCCGCTTGCTCCGCTGGCTGACGATGTGCTGGCCTCGCTGTTCCAGCCTGACGGGCCGGGCCGTCCTGCCTGGCTCTTAACCGGGAATTATAGGGTTATCACCGAATATAACTGCTCGAACTACTACGCTTTATCCGTGGGGTTGCTTGCAGATGAGATTGCCCGATAGAAAATTCCTGGCCCTTGGTCTGATTGCATTGCTGGCGTCATGCGGCGGCAATGGCCGCGTGGAGCAGGCCTCCACACCCGTGCCGACCACCGGCCCGGCGGCCGATTATCCGATCGTTGTTGGCGAACCCTATTCAGTGATGGGGGTGAATTATACCCCGGTCGATACGCTGAATTATGATGAGGTTGGCTATCTCGGGATCGAGCCAGAGGCAGACCCCGCGATCACTGGCGCGCATCACACCCTCCCGCTACCAAGCTATGTCGAAGTGACATCACTGGATAGCGGTCGCACGATCCTCATCAGGCTGACCCGGCGCGGCCCCATGGATAGCAATAGCCTGATCGCCCTGTCGTCAGGCGCTGCCAAACAGTTGGGCGTGAGCGACACCACGGCCGTGCGTGTGCGCCGCGTCAACCCGCCAGAAGTTGAGCGGGCGATGCTGCGCCGGGGCGAGGCCGCACCTGAACGGATGGAGACGCCACAGTCGCTGGTGACGGTGCTGCGCCGCAAATTGCCCGAAACAGGGACTGCGCCGGCTGTCGCGCTGACTCCGCCCAAACCGCAGCAGGAAGCGCCGGTTGCTTCCGATGCGCCAGTCAGCACTGCCAGCGCCGCGCCCGAGTCTCTGGCGCTCCCATCGGTCGATGCCGCACCAGGACCGGATAACAATCCGCGCGAAACGCCAGCTGCACACACTGCAACGCCCCCGGACGGACGCTTTGTGGTTCAGGCAGGGGCCTTCTCGGTCGAAGGCAATGCCAAGACCGTCGCCGCGCAGATTGACGGCAGGATCGACCGGTCCGGCAAGCTTTATCTGGTTCGCACTGGCCCCTATGCTGACAAGGCGGCGGCCAAGGCTGCCCTCGCCAAGGTGATCGCAGCCGGATATAGCGGAGCGAGAATCTACTCGCTTCAGTAAACTCCCGCCAGGCAGGCGGGCAAAGGGAGCCTGCTTGTCGCGTAAACCGGCCCTGTTTCTGCCTTTGCTGGCAATCGCCGCACCATCGCGTGCGGCTGAGAATGCCGTGCCCGCCGCCGCGCATCTGCCGACTGCCGCGCAGGCACCGATTGCATTGCTGCAAGATCTCTCCAGCGGTCAGGTGCTGTTCGCGCGCGAGGCTGACCGGCGCTTTCTGCCTGCCTCGATCACCAAGGTGATGACGGCATTGCTGGCCTTCGACATGCTTGACGACGGACGGCTGACTGCCGGGCAGCACTATACGGTCAAACCCGCCATTGCGCGAGAATGGTCCGGCAAGGGGACCAGCCTGTTCCTGAAGAGCGGGGATCAGCTTACCGTCGAGCAGTTGTTGCGCGGGATCACCACTGTGTCTGCCAATGACGCCTGCGTCGTTCTGGCCGATGGAGCAAGCGGTTCCGTCGCCAGCTGGGTGGCGCTGATGAACCGGCGCGCTCGCGCCCTTGGCATGGCCGACAGCCATTTCGGTACGCCCAATGGCTGGCCCGATGAAGGGCGCACCTATGTTACCGGACGCGATCTGGTTCGGTTGGCGCAGGCGCTGATTGATGGTCACCCGGCCTATTATCGCGATTATATGGGCAAGCGCAGCTTCAGCGTGGATGGCGTGGAGCAGCGCAGTCATGATCCGATCAGCGGCGTGGTCGAAGGTGCGGACGGGATCAAGACCGGGCACACGCGCGAAGCGGGTTACACTTTTCTCGGTTCGGCGCATCGCGGTGGGCGGCGGCTGGTGATGGTCATCGCCGGTGCGCCGAGCGACGCGGTACGCGCGCAGGCTTCGCGCGATCTGATCGAATGGGGCTTCACCGCATTTGAAAGTCACCCCCTGTTTGCCGCGAACACCATTGTAGGGCAGGCCAGCGTCCAGGATGGTGTGCACGGATCCGTGCCTTTGCGCACGCCCCGCGCCATATTCGCCAGTGTCCCTCAGGGCAGCAGCAGCACTATTCGCCTCGCCCTTCATTACAAGGGGCCGGTCAAGGCGCCGATCGCAGCGGGGGACAAGGTGGCTGAGCTCGAAATTCGCGTGGATGGCCTCCCCCCCTCCCGCTTGCCTTTGCTGGCCGCGCGCGGGGTGGCGCAGGCAGGGCCGCTGGTGCGCATCTGGAATGGGCTGAAAGGCCTGTTCGGATGAAGCGCGGGTGTTTCATCACGCTGGAAGGCGGCGAAGGGGTGGGCAAATCCACGCAAGCCCGCCTGCTTGGCGCATTTCTGGAACAGCGCGGCATTGCCGTGGAACTGACGCGCGAGCCGGGTGGAACCGCGGGGGCGGAGGCGATCCGCGCGCTGTTGCTCGATCCTGCGGGGGCGGGCTGGGGGGCACGGGCCGAGGCGCTGCTGTTCGCTGCGGCCCGGGCCGACCATGTGGCGCAGCGCATCCGGCCCGCGCTGGAGGCTGGCCGCTGGGTCATCTGCGACCGGTTTCTCGATTCGAGCCGGGCTTATCAGGGCGGGGGTGGCGGAATCTCAGATACCGAACTGCTTGAACTTCACCGCATTGGCAGCGACGGATTGCTGCCTGACCGGACCCTTCTCATCGAAGTTTCCCCGCAAGTCGCGGCGGAGCGGCTGGCCGCGCGCGATGGCGGCCTGTCAGACGCAATTGGCGGACGCGGCGCGGAATATCACGCGCGGGTCGCAATGGCGTTTCATCGTTTGGCCATAGCGGAACCTGGCCGCTTCGTGATCATCGACGGCTCCGGCGCGCCCGATGCAATTCACGCGCGCATCTGCACTGCGCTTGCCCCGCTGCTGGATGGCCAGCCATGAAATGGGCGGGGCACGATGCCGCATGGCACGCCTGGCGCGGCGCCATCAGCGGCGAACGGATGCATCACGGGTGGATCTTTGCAGGCCGCAAGGGGTTAGGCAAGGCGTCCTTTGCACAGGCGGCTGCGCGCGAACTGGTGGCGGAAGAGGGGGTGCCGCAACCCGCCGGCGAGCATCCCGATATCATCACCCTGACCAATCTTCCCGCCAACGCGGATGAGGAAAAGAAACAGGCTGACGGGAAACCGTTCGAAACCAAGCGCAGCATCAGTGTCGCCCAGATTCGCTCGATGCAGCAGCGTTTGACCACCCGGCCAACGCTGGGATCGCGACGCGCGATCATCATCGATCCGGCGGACGATCTTGAAAAACCTGCGGCCAATGCGCTGCTCAAGAGCCTGGAAGAACCGCCGGTCGGCACCTATTTCCTGCTGGTGGCGCATCGCCCGGGTCGTCTGCTCGCCACCATCCGTTCGCGGTGCCGTCTGCTCCGCTTTCCCGAGTTGTCGGAACAGGAACTGGCCGGAATCCTGCGCCAGCAAGCGCCTGACGCGAGCGAGGCCGCCATAGCGGCCGCCATTGCCGCCGGGGCCGGATCGGCAGGGGCGGCACTGGACTTCATCGAGCTCGATCTGGCGCCATTGCACGGGTTGATGGCGCGGATCGCGCAGCAGGGCGATCCCGTTTTCCACCTGCGTGGCGAACTGGCCGAAGCAATGGGGCAACGACCCGATCGCAGGCGCCAGCTGGCCGCGCTCGAGCTCGCCCGTGCGGTTCTGGCCGAACGGCTGCATCGTACGAGCGGTAAGGAACTGCCCCCACTGATCGATGCGCATGCGGAACTTGTCCGCCTCAGCGGGCAGGCACCCACCTATAATTTCGATCCCGGCCTGCTGGTGCTTGAAATCGGTGGCTTGCTCGCATCGGCGGCGATGGATAGGGAGCGCGCCAATGGCTGACTCCTTTTACATCACCACCGCGATTTCCTACCCCAATGGCAAGCCGCATATCGGCCACGCCTATGAGGCGATTGCCGCAGACGTTATCGCCCGGTTCCAGCGGCTGAATGGCCGCGAAGTGCGGTTTCAGACCGGGACCGACGAACATGGCCTGAAAATGGCGCAGAAGGCGCGCGAACTGGGCATGGAACCGCGCGCACTGGCGGACGAAATGTCTGCCCATTTCATTGCGATGTGCGATGGGCTGAACGTGCGTTACGACCGTTTCCTGCGCACCAGCGAGCCCGATCATCACCGCGCCAGCCAGGCGCTGTGGCAGGCGATGAAGGCCAACGGTGACCTTTATCTCGATCGCTACGAAGGCTGGTATTCGGTCCGGGACGAAGCCTATTATGATGAAAGCGAGCTGGTGGCGGGGGAAGGGGGCGAAAAGCTCTCGCCCCAAGGCACCCCGGTCGAATGGACGGTAGAGGAAAGCTGGTTTTTCCGTCTGTCGAAATATCAGGACCAATTGCTCACGCTGTACCGTGACAATCCCGATTTCCTGCTGCCTGAAAGCCGCCGCAATGAAATGATCGCCTTCGTTTCGGGCGGGCTGCGCGATCTGTCCGTCTCGCGCACCAGTTTTGACTGGGGGGTAAAGGTGCCAGGCAGCGAAGACCATGTCATGTATGTGTGGGTCGATGCGCTGACGAACTATCTGACCGGCCTTGGCTACCCCGATAAAACCGGACTGTTTTCAGAATATTGGCCGGCAGATCTGCATCTGATCGGGAAGGACATAGTACGCTTCCACACGGTTTACTGGCCGGCCTTTCTGATGAGCGCGGGCCTGCCGCTGCCGAAACAGGTCTTCGGGCATGGTTTCCTGCTCAATCGGGGGCAAAAGGAATCCAAGTCGCTCGGCAATGTGACCGATCCGATGGAACTGGCCGACCGCTTCGGGGTGGACGTGCTGCGCTATTTCCTGATGCGCGAGGTCACCTTTGGTCAGGATGGTAGCTATTCACCCGAAGCTATTGTTCTCAAAAGCAATGCGGAACTGGCCAACAGCTTCGGCAATCTCGCGCAGCGGGTGATGAGCTTCATCGCCAAGAATTGCGACGGTGGCTTCAGCGCGGAGTCTGAACCAACCGAAACTGACACGGTGTTGCGAAACAGGGTCAATGGGGCCTGTCGCATTGAATTGCCGGAAGCCTTTGAGCGGCTGGCGTTTTCGAACGGACTTGAAGCGTGGATGCAGGCGGTTTTTGCCTGCAATGCCTATATTGACGAGCAGGCACCCTGGGCGCTGCGCAAGACTGACCCGGAGCGGATGCGGCGCGTGCTGGCCACATTGTGCGGTTGTATCCGTGATCTGGCGGTGGCCGTTTTGCCCGTGATTCCGACTGCGGCCTCTGCGATTCTGGATGCACTGTGCATCCCGGAAGACCAGCGTGACTATGCCGCGCTGACAACAGACCCTGCGGCAGGCGAAATCCGGGTGGAGAATCCGGCACCGGCGTTCCCCCGCCTCGAACTGCCGGAAGAAGCGGCCTGATGCTGGTCGATTCCCATTGCCACCTTGAATACAAGGGGCTGGTTGAAGATCAGCAGGGCGTGCTGGCCCGCGCGCGTGAGGCCGGGATTGGCACATTCCTGAACATTTCAACCCGCCGCAGCGAGTGGGAGCAGGTGGTCGGCACGGCGCAGCGTGAACGCGATGTATTCGCCAGCGTCGGTATTCATCCGCATGAAGCAGACACGCATGCTGATCTGGACGAGGCGGCCTTGCTCGCGGCGGCGGAAGATCCCCGCGTGATCGGTATCGGCGAAACCGGTCTCGACTATTATTACGATCATTCGGACCGTGCTGTGCAGCGGGATCTGTTCCGCCTTCACATCGGCGTTGCGCGCAAGACCGGGCTGCCGATCATCATCCATACCCGTGATGCGGAGGAAGATACGGCGGCGATCCTGCGTGATGAATGGGAGAAGGGGGCCTTCCCGGGTCTGATTCACTGCTTCACCGCCTCGGCCGATTTCGCCCGCACGGCACTGGACCTTGGCCTTTCGATCTCGCTGTCAGGCATTGTCACCTTCAAGAACGCCCGCGACCTGCAGGTGGTGGCGCGCGATCTGCCGGGGGACCGTGTGCTGGTGGAAACCGATGCGCCGTTCCTGGCCCCGGTGCCGCATCGCGGGCAGGTGTGCGAGCCGGCCTTTGTCGCTGATACGGCGCGCTTCGTAGCCGAACTGCGCGGCGAAACGGCAGCGGCGCTGGCCGACAGCACGACCGCGAATTTCCATCGCCTGTTCACCAGGGCCGCCGCATGAAGCTGCTGATGCTCGGCTCGGGCACCTCTTCGGGAGTGCCGCGTGTCGGCAATGACTGGGGCGCCTGCGACCCGGCGGAGCCGCGCAATCGCCGAAGCCGGGTTTCGATCATCGTCGAAGGCGATGATGGCGCCCGTCTGCTGGTGGATACGTCACCGGATTTGCGGCACCAGCTGCTCGACAACGGGATAGACCGGATCGATGCGGTGTTCTGGACTCATGATCATGCTGATCATTGCCACGGGATCGATGATTTGCGCGCACTGCGTTATGGCCGCAACGGCCCTTTGCCGGGTTTTGCGGCGGATGAAACGGTGCGCAGGCTGCGCCAACGCTTCGGCTATGCCTTTGCCGGACAATATGGCTATCCCACCATCGTCAATCTCGATACGCTCGACCGGCTTCGGATGTTTGCCGGGATCGGCATTTCATCGTGCCAGATGCCGCATGGACCAGCCCAGTCCACCGCCTTTCGATTCGATCAAGCTGGCAGGTCTATTGTTTATGCAACTGATTTCAGTGAGGTTTCATCTGAAATGTTGGCGCTGTTTGCTGATGTGGATGTGCTGGTGGTCGATTGCCTGCGCCGTGATCCGCATCCGACTCATGCCAATCTTGCCGCCGCGCTTGACCTCGCGCGCCGCTGCCGCGCTCGCCGCACCGTGCTGACGCATCTGGACAAGAGCATGGATTACCGCAGCTTGTGCCATGAAGTGCCCGAAGGTGTGATCGTTGGTTACGACGGATTGGAGCTGTTCGCATGAACGGTGCCATTTGGGCGTCAGTCATACTTCTGGTGGCAGCTTTGGCGCTGCCATTGGCGTCGCTGCGCGGCCGGCGCATTCCTCGCGGCACGCTGCTGAAGATGGCGGCGGCGTGGATCGCCATATTCATCCTCTGCGCCATAATTTTCGCGTATCTGGTCAGGTAGGGCTTCCTGACACGAGCCTTTATTTAACATAATATATATTATCATTCTTATGTAGAGTGCGATGTCCGATCAGATCAACCGCCTCCTCTCAATCATGGCTCGACTGCGCGACCCCGAAACGGGTTGCGATTGGGACCGCGCTCAGGACTTTGCCTCGATCGCGCCATATACCATCGAAGAAGCTTACGAGGTTGCGGACGCAATTGCGCGCGCAGACATGAAAGAATTGCGCGAGGAACTTGGCGATTTGCTGCTCCAGGTGGTGTTCCACGCGCGCATGGCTGAAGAAGCCGGACATTTCGCCTTTGCCGACGTCGCTCGGGCCATTTGCGACAAGATGGAAGCGCGCCACCCGCATATATTCGCGGGCGAAGTACAAATTGACCGGGAGACGCGCTGGGAAGCGATGAAAGCGGCTGAGCGCGCCGCGAAGGGTGCGACCGGCGCAATGGACGGCATCGCTGCCGCGCTCCCCGCCTTGCTGCGGGCAGAAAAGCTGCAAAAGCGCGCGGCGCGTGACGGCTTCGACTGGCCCGACACAACCGGTCCGGCACAAAAGCTGGCGGAAGAAGCAGCAGAACTGGCCAGTGCACCGGCTGACAAGATCGCGGAGGAGGCGGGCGACATGCTGTTCGCAGCGGTCAATCTGGTCCGCGCACATGGCATCAGCGCAGAAGAGGCGCTGCGCGCCGCCAATGCCAAATTCGAGCGGCGCTATCGCGCGATGGAAGCGTTGAACGGTGGCAGTATCGCAGGCCTCGATCTCGATGCGCAG
>Ga0181556_1000885_pt1 | contig 31551 bp, 35 predicted proteins | sample 011ome_14_FD_148651 | JGI IMG/M metagenome (GOLD analysis project Ga0181556, IMG submission 148651) | Coastal salt marsh microbial communities from the Groves Creek Marsh, Skidaway Island, Georgia - 011505AT metaG (spades assembly) | ecosystem: Environmental > Aquatic > Marine > Intertidal zone...
AGACATGCTTGTGCAAGACCCTGAAGGTAGGTACGTAGTCATCGACCACAAGTTTGTGTACGACTTCTACACTCCAGAACAAACAGACCTGCAACCACAAATACCCAAGTACATTGGGGCACTGAGGGCAATGGGGCATGAGATTGCTTACGGCGCATACAACATGTTGCGCACACGAAAACTGAAAACACCAGCAGCTGACTCAATGAATTACTTTATGATTCTCAAACCCAACCCTGACCGTGTGCTGAATACATTTATGGAACAGCTCGGCGTGGCGGCTGAGATTCAAGCCCTGAAAGAACTTAGTATCGATGAGCAGAACAAGCGGGCCTACCGCACAGCCAACAAGATGGTGTGCCAGTCCTGTTCGTTCCGTGACATATGTTCCACTGAATTAATTGGGGGCAACACTGAATTGATGCTGAGAACTGAATACAAACTAAGAGAACGCCGAGTCATCGGCATATCAAATGGAGAAAATAATGAATCAAAAACTGGATGATATTTTGTCAAGAATGGCTGACCTTGGTACGGAAAAAGTGTCAAAGAACCTGATGGCAATGCTTTATGGCAAGCCTGGTACTGGCAAGACCGTCCTATCTGTCGCTCTGGCAAAAGCAATTGTGAAACCAAAGCAGAAGGTACTGTACATCGATACCAAAGAAGGTTGGGTATCGCTGCAAAACCACGACACCTTGCTCAAGGATGTCGTGCGTATGAACTACCAAAACTTTTCAGACTTTGCGATTATTGCTAACGCAATAGCCAAGGGTGAGAAAGGTTTGGAGAAGGTGGGAGCTGTAGTTATCGATGAGTTCTCTACCGCAGCAGACATGCTGCTTGATGACCTGTACCGCGAGGACATTGGTGCAACCAAGGATGAGATTCCGACAGGTGCGCTGGATGCCAGGCTGTACAAGCCATTGGGCGATGCGTGTCGTAAGGCAGTGGAGATGTTTCAGAACTTGTCGGGAGTGCATGTCATCCTCGTCGCTCACGAACGCGAGGTTGTTGACCACCGCAAGATGAAGGTAACCAAGCCCGGCTTTACCCCCAAGAACAATGATGGGTTGCAGAAACTAATGCACGTAACGGCACACGTTACAAACGAAATCAAAGGCATTGGTAAGAACACAACCTACGAACGGCAAGTGCAATCGCACCCGTCAGCCCTAGTAGATGCGAAGTCTCGCATTGGTGGGCTGCCCCTTATGACTTCACCCGAGGACTTCATTGAGGTAGTCAATGACTGGCTCAATGACAGCACCCGAGGGATTGAAGCCGAGTCTAAAGAATTAGCCTCGGATGAACTGCCTGACGAAGGCGTGCCCGTATCCGAAGAGTACATCGAAGATGACGAGCCCGTATTCGTAGGCGAAACCAACTGATAACTGAAAGGACCAATAATGGGACTGTTAGATGAATATGGCATTGACACTAGTGAGGCGGAAACTCCGTCGTATGACATGGAGGACGGTATTTATGAATTTACTGTCGGAGATGTCTACGTCAAGCAGGGTTCACAAAAGTACCCTGACCGTGCATGGGTCATCATCGAATACTTGGTAGGCGATGAGGGCAAGAAGCAGAGCGAACTCTTCGAGTTGCCTGCCGACCCCGAGAACCTCACTGACCGTGAGCGTCAGAAGCTGGGCTACTATGTGGCCCGTCTGATGGACCTCGGCGTTGACCGTGCAGCTGTCAACGACGTAGACCGTGAAGACCTCATCGGACTTCGCGGAACTCTCCAGCTTTACAGCTCCGCTGGTAAGGGAGCCAACGCTGGTAAGATGTTCCAGAACATCAAGAATGTCAAAATTGCAAAAGCTTCTGAGGCTCCCCAGCCAGCCCAGAAGAAGACCCGTCAGACCGCAGCTAGTAACCCCTTTGCATAACTAGCTTGACGGGCACGTGGCCCCGGAGTTTCATTTCTCTTTTCTCCGGGGCCACACTCTAAACTTAAGGACGATATAAATGGACGCGACCACAGAACTGCGAGAGTTCTACAACTACATCTGGGGCGAAGAAGCTGTAAGGGATACCCCAACGTTTGTGTATCTGCCTGTCGAGCACGAAGGCAAATGGACTCCGTACATGTTCGAGTGGCCACGCCAACGCGAAGGCGTCATCCGACACACGCTGAAGTGGTCGGCCATCAAAGCCAACGTGTTCTATTCGCCAGCTCTTTTCAAGGCAGCCAACCCTGCCAAAGATAATGTGCTGGGTAGTTGGATGCTGTGGGTAGACTTCGACGGTAACGCACCGGAAGAGTGGGACCAGGAACCCGAGGACGGCAAGATGTTTGTGCCACCACCGACATTGATTGTTCAGTCGTCCATCGAGAAACACGAACACTGCTATTGGAAACTAGATAAGTTTATTGACGATATCGAAACGCTGGAAGATAGAAACAGGGCACTTGCTTACGTGATGCATGCGGATACATCAGGCTGGGACGCAGACCAAATACTTCGACCCATACGTACCACTAATCACAAACGGAACATGCCCGTCATTGTGAAGGAGTGGGAACGTGAAGACGCAGTATAGTCTCGAAGACTTTGCGCACATAGCAGCTGCCAGAAAGATTGTCAGCACTGACTTGGTGTTGGGGGAGCTGCCTCCTCTTGAGGATGTCAAGGCTTTAGCTACGTGGACGCCTGAGTTTCTGGAGAAGTTCAACAGGGATTCTACATACTTTGCTGGGCCTCCCAAGAAGGATAGGTCTGCGGCGATGTCGGAGCTGGCCCACATGGGGGCTGAGCTTGGCTGGCCTGACGAGCACATTGCTGCTGCCCTGTACGATGCGGATGACCGTTGGGGTAAGTACAAGTACCGCCGTGACCGTGACCGCCGCATAACAGATTTTATTAACAGGGCTCGACAGAAGCATGGGTACAATGCCCTGCAGAATGTTGACCTGACACGCATGATTGAGTCGGCCAACCAAACTACGCCAGTCATGGGCGAATCGAAACTTATCTACGGGTACCAAGATTTCGTGGATGCTGAGTTCAAGATTGAGTGGATACTGCAAGGCCTCCTGGCCCAGGGAGGCTTCGGACTTATTACAGGGTACCCAGGTACTGGTAAGACACAGTTTTCTATCGCTCTTGGGGCGCACATGGCCTTAGGGGATAAGAAATTCCTTACCTGGGACAACGTGGCTGGCAGCAAGAAAGTATTGTTCCTGTCGTTGGAGATGTCAGCTGCCCCGCTCAACCACTTCATGGCCACCATCGGCAAGGGCTACTCGGACAAGAACACACTGAACCGTAACTTCCTGGTCGCGCCGTTTGGTACACCCATCAACCTCGACACGCCCGAGGGTCAAGTTTTCTTTGACCAGATAATGAACGACCACATGCCAGACATTTTGGTCATTGACTCGCTGCAGAAGGTCAGCTCCAAAGAACTAACGGACGAGCAAGCAGTCAAGAACCTTATCCACTACCTGGCTATGGTGCGGGCCAAGTACTCGTGTGCCATGCTGATGATTCACCACAACCGCAAGAAACCTAACGACGGGCAGAAGAAAGGTGTGGAACTGTCGGATGTGTATGGCTCGACGTACATCACCACAGACGTAGACTTTGTGCTGTCGCTCAAGACCGTGGATGGGGACCTGCTGCAAGTCGACACGCTGAAGAACAGGTTGGGGGCCACGTTCGAGCCATTCAACATTACCCGCAACCCAGACGACCTAAGCTTTACCACAGACCTGGGCAACATCTTTAACCAGTTCGCAAAGGACAATGACATTGAAATTTGATGACATCAATGCGGAAAGCTTAGCCGTGCTAGATAAGTTAGGTAACCCTAACTTAGTTATTGCTGTCGATACCGAAGCTACCGGGCTCAGTGTGGCCAGCGGCGAAGACAAATGTATCGGTGTCAGCATCGCAGCCGTCGTAGACGGCACAGCGTATAGTCATTACTTTCCTTTCAACCACCCGACAGGTGATAATTGCAGTGCAGAAGTTCTCAGCCTGCTCAAGCAGACACTAGAGGGAGACAATACCTTAGTATTCGTCAACGCCCAATTCGACATCCTGTCGCTCGAAACAATCGGCATCTACACGGAACACACCGACATCATTGACGTGTCGGCTATGGCCCACTTGATTAACGAGAACAAACCATACAACAAGGGCTTAGATTCGCTGGCACAGTATTACCTCAAGGTAGATGGCAAGGTCAAAGACCCAGAAATTGATAAAGAAAAGAAAACAGGCTGGCAGAACACGACTTGGCAGCAGATGTGGGATTACGCAGTACTTGATGCGGTACTGACGTGGAGGTTGTGGGACCTATTGCGCAACACGCAACAGTGGCGTGAGGTCGAGGATGTTGTGTGGCCCCACAAGCAGGACCTGATTCGTGTGTTGCTGTCGATGAAGCGACACGGGGTACGTATTGATGTGCAGCTTGCTCAGCAGTATGTGCAGCGTGGTGAGGACCGCATGGTTCAGATAGAAAAAGAGTTGGGGATAAATCCTGCAAGCCCGAAGCAGATGAAAAAACTTTTGATTGATGACCTTGGGTTGCCGGTAGTGAAGCAGAGTGCGAAGACTGGTGCTCCAAGTTTCGACAAAGAGGCTATGTTAGCGTACGATTTGATGCTAGAAAAGCTCGAAAACCCCGTTGCGAAGCTCATTAAGGAGTTTCGGGGGTGGCAAAAAGCCGTCAGCGCCTCATACAGGCCCTATATTGACCTGGTTGATGTCGATGGTCGACTTAGGTGCAGTTATCGCCTCCACGGGACTGCTACGGGCCGACTTTCTTGCGCCGAACCCAATTTGCAGCAAATTCCGAAAAGTTCCGACAAAGAATGGAACGGTAAAGTTAAAGAATGCTTTATCCCGGAAGATGGCTACACACTTATCAATGCCGACTTCTCGCAGCTCGAATTACGTCTCGCAACCGCATACGCTGGGGAACAAGAACTCAAAGAGGTATTCAACGAGGGGCGTGACATCTTCACCGAGATGTCCAAACAGCTAGGCATGTCCCGTCACGACACCAAAACCCTCGTCTACTCCATGCAATACGGGGCAGGAGAGCAGCGTCTAATGAACGCCTTTGGTGTTGACAAGGCAACAGCCAAACAAATCAGACAAAACTACTTCGACACCTACCCCCACTTCCGCAGGCTAAACGAACGATGCACAGCCAAAGTAGAACAGACCGGCGAAATACGGATATGGTCTGGGCGTGTCCGACACTTCGAAAACCGCAACGAAGCATACAAAGCCATGAACAGCCTCATCCAAGGCGGAGGGGCAGACATCGTAGAACGCATCATGGTCAAATGTTTCAAAGAGCTAGAAGGACCGGAGTGTCGTATGTTGCTACAAGTCCACGACTCGATTACATTTGAGGTTAAGGAATCCGTAGTACCCCAATACATAGAAAAGATACGAACATTAATGGAAGACGTCAACGCCGTAACAGGTGAGGTTGACTTCGATGTTCGATTTGCTGTCGAGGTAGAAAACTGGGTTCCACAGGAGGACGGGAAATGATTATCTATGAATGCCCCCACTGCCAATACATGGATAGTGATGCGGAGCTTGCAGAAACACACTGCATAGATAGAGACCAAAACTTATGGTAATAAGCGTAGACCCCGGAGAAACCAGCGGCATGGCTTTCTGGGAAGATGACGGCACTTTTATTAGCCGCACTACGTATGACTTAGACGACATATTAAAATTTACCGCTACTACAAACCAGCCCATTAAAACAATCGTGTGTGAAGATTACCGGCTTCGACAAGGCAAACAAATGGTGCAAACAGGTAGCAGGTTTGTGGCGGTCCAAGTTATTGGAGCACTCAAGTCTATGGCCCAACGCATTGGGGCAACGTTTGTGCTGCAGCCAGCCACTGTGCTGACAGTAGCTGCCCTACATAGTGGCGTTAAGCGCCCAAGCAATCACGCCAAAAGCCATGATATAGATGCCTACAATCATGGCTACTATTACTTCGAGACTAAAGGTCTTCTTCAACCAAAACCCCTATGATAACATTGAATGTCCTCGCAGTTACCGTCCTAGCTGCGGGGACATTAAATTTTATTTAAATGGTCTTCAATTCTTTTTACAGCGTCTTTGATGCTTGACCCGCCATTAGTTTTAACCTCATGTTCGACACCCATTAAACGTGTCTCTATCTTATCCAAGCGGTCCGGCAGTTCAGCAATGATGTCGACAGTGTGAACAACCTTAGAGATAAATGGCCAAATCTTTATTAAAGCCGCAACAATTACGACAATAAGAAAAACGGTCCAAATAATTGGGCCGTAATCCATAAGAAATTGGGACGCTTGTTCGGGGGTCATTTTATCTACCTAAAAATGAATCTATAAAACTTTGGCTTTGTTTTTCACGAGAAGCAGCATTACGGGCCTCGATTTCTGCAAAATTAATGTAACTAGACCTACTATAGTTTCTCACACCCAAACCAGACAACCAGTTAAAAGCACTAATACGCTGGTCCATAAAAGTTTTACTGCCACTTTCCACCTGTCGTTGAGGCTCGAACCCACCTGTTACGCTTAGCCCGGTAATGTTTGACACATAGTTCACACCGGGAATAGATGAATCAATAAAGTCACTCATGTCCCGAATAGGCGCTTGGCTGCCCAACCTGGAGCCCGCCAAAACCTCAATAGGTACCCGAGCAAACGGGTTAATCATTTGCACGATACCTTCTGCTGGGTTTGTTAGCAGCTGGTTGTACACATCAATAGCCGCAAAACCGGGGTTTGCAGAAATGTATTTGTTGTTAATTTCAAACTGGGGGCCAATCATTTCCTCGGTAAGAAAACTGGGGAACATTTGGTCGTCAGGGAATGGGTAATACATAGAGTGGGGGTCGACACCCATAGCAATGGCAAGGTTAAAGCTAGCCTTGGGAATAGCTGTAATGGTGCGTCCGGGGTTCATAATGCTGGCTTCTACTAGGGCCACTGTTGCAGGCTTAAACCAAGAGTAGAACGGGAAAAGACGGCGGGGGAATTTAGTCTCAAACGCTGCCAAGTTAGCTGCGTTGGGGTGGTATTTGAGAGCGCTTTCAATTGCTAGGTCCCAAGCTTCGTCCAAAGTTTTAGGTTTCGCAACCTGACCTATACCTCGAACAATAGGTTTACCATCCGCCATTTGCATCATGGCCTGGATAGCGTGAGCGGCGCGAGCTTTGTGCTCCGTAAACTCGGATAAGCCCAGAGCCGCCTTTTCTACAACCCCGCCGCGTTTAGCTAAAGTAAGGGTAGCGATGTTTGCAGCTACGTCAACCCCCCGACTAAAACTACTGCGGGTAATTTCCTCATCAAAGAAGTCTTCAACAACACGGCCCACATCGAACAGGTTTTCTTCCATACGGCGAAACGCATCGTCAGCATCAATCTGAAACTTTTTACCTGAGTAAAGAATTTCACCGGTTTTAATAGCTTCCTCGCCATTAGCTCGCAAAGCGGCCCACATGTCGACATCTGTGTAGTTTTTACGCAAAGCCAAAAGACCCCAAGCCTTAGTCTCGGCAAGCATAAACTTCGAGACACCCAAAGCGGAAAACCTTAGGGACTGGCTGCCAAATTCGTTACGGATGTGGTGACCGGGGCGGATAACCGTTACAGCGTACTTCCAGGTGTTCAACAATTTATCCAAATACACGTTAGTAAACTCGCCCATAGGGCCCTTCAAACTGCGGCTAGTCCTGAATGCGATGTCGACAGCTTGCAGCATTTCTGCAATCTCAGGAGCAACATACATATTGCTTGGGATAACGTCGCCAAAATAAGATTTACCTTCCGACACAACTTTTACAAACCCTAGATTTTTAGCATCTGCCAAAGTTTCGGTACCCAGATTAATGTTCTTAGCGTAATCAAAAAGGTTATCGATGTACGAAACTTTAGTAGATAATTCAAACAAAGCAGTCTGCGTAGCCAACATAAAGTGTCGGGGGTTATCAATATCCCATGTACGCCACTGGTCCAAAGCAGCAATCATCTTCGCCATCTCATTAATCTCTTGCTTGCTGCCGCTCGGAAGCACTTTTCGAGCAGCATCCTGAATAGCAGGTTTTTTAGAATCTTTAATAGCCAAACCTTCATCAAAGAACGAACCGCTTTCAGGAAGCCTAGACAACTCGCCCGACTTACCTAAAACAGCATGTTTCATAAACACAGAATTGAGCTGCTCCAAACCAGCACCTGTGCGCAACAAAGAACTACCCGCGACAGCATTTAAAAACTCGCTCTTGTCAGCAGCTTCGCCAGTAACATCAAAGATTTTACCTACCTGAGTTTCGAGGTCAGCCCTAGCAGCAGCCAAAACAGTTCCCTCAGGAGCCGCAGTACGTTTCTGAATAAGACGCAAACCAGCCGTCAACACAGGTGTTTTACCGTCCACTAACCCCGCATAATCGGGGTTCTGAGCAATAGGTTTAATTTGCGTAGCAATCTCGTCTTTAAACTTACGCAACCTAAGACCCAAAGATTTAAACCCGATAGAAGCCGACAGGTGGTTCTTAACATCCATCTTGTACGTGGCACTAAACATTTGCCTGAAACGTTCGCGACCCAGCTGCACCATTGAGTAGCCGTCGGGATACTGGAACGGGTTAGCAATATTAAACGCATTCAATTCCTGAGCAACTGCAACATCCTCAGCGCTATAGTTACCAGGATTGTTTAAAACATCATCAGCAGCGGCAGCCGCATCAACTTCAATCTGGTCATACACCTGCTTATCCTGCTTAGCTTTTTGAGAACGAGCCTTCTCAGCATCCTGCTTAACACCAGCAGCCGTAGCCGACGCAATCTTCTCGCCGGACTTAGCCGCCTGCTTAACCGTCGTAGGAACAGAAGCCTCGACAATACCCTTTAAATACACTGACGCAGCCTCGGTACCATCAATCGCACTAATGTAATCGTCAACAACATCGTTAGTACGATTCACCGCACGCAAGGCCCCTGCCGAAGTAACAGGGTTAGACATCAAATTAACAAGGTTACGAGAAATCTCCGGCAACACAGTATTAATTTCAGTCAATGTGCGAGCCACATACTGGTTAGTACGCACAGTAATAACATCATCAATGTAAGGCCTAGCCGCCAACAAAGCATCCGCAATACGCTCCGCAGCAGCAGCACTACTCCACTGGTAATAGTAACCAACCGTCTTACCGCTCTGAATATTAGCAACTGTCGTAACCCCAGGAATCTCAGCAGGCTTTTCAGACCCACGAGAATGCCCAAACGTAGCCTTCTTATCGGGACCGGCAAGCCAGTTATCGATAGGCCTAGTGCCTGCACGAGTAGTGCCTGACTTTAACACATCCAAAATTTGTTCCCGAGTACCGCCCTCACGCATCACAATCAAAGCATCCGCAAGGCTAGTCCTCGACATGCCTGTACCGGCGTGAAAGAAAAGCAACTTAAGCCAGCGACCATGCATCGCCCTGTCGATAGCTGGAAGACGGGTAGCCTCCAAACCAACATCCAACAAACGGTACATGTCAGTAAACCGCAAATGCTCAATAGTGCGAACAACACCAGGAGCCTTCAAATCCAACGTGATAGGGATACCCTTAGCGGCAAGAAAATCCTCACCAGCCTTAGCATTCGTGAGAACAAAACGTTCAATCTGTTCCGTAATATCAAAACCTGCGTAAGCCTGATAATTCTTTTTATTAATGTACTTAGGCAACCCAGCATAAATAACGTTACCCAACTCGTCACGTTGAATTACACCCTGCAAAGCCATCGGACCGCGAGCACCAGAACGCTCCGGAAAACCGCCAAAAATAGACCTAGCCCGCTTTGACAAGCTAGTCCAGTAATCGTTCTGAACATACGTGCCGTACAAGTTTTTAACCCTAGCGTCCCCAGCGCCATAGCGCGAGTCAGTTAACAACAACTCACCCTCATACTTCTCATACGAATACTTTTTCGACAAATACCTGTCGTCAAAGTTACGCAACGCCACAGCCAAAGCATTCTTAATACCCGACAAAGAATCCTGCAACATACGCGGGTCGTTCCCAAACCCGTTCTGCATCAAATCATCTTCCAACTGGCGCACAAAATTGGGGTCTTCGTCTAACTTCTCAGCGGCAACAGCAGTATTCTTAGTGACCTGACCCGTCCTAAGAACATTAATACGCTCAGCCAAATCCTCCTGAGCTTCCCGCAAAACGGCGGGGCTAATCTCAAAACGAGCCAACAACTTAGCCTCGGCAGAATTAGACCTGACCTTGCCAATAGCCTCAACAACACCAGTCCTCTGCAACACATTCTGTGAAGCATCCAAGAACTTAGCCATACGCTCAGGCTTCATGTTACGCAGCGAAGCAAACAACTCAGGTCCCAAAATGAACTCTGCGTTAGCCCGCTCCACACCAGCCAAATCAGCTAAACGAGCAACAGCAGCAGTAGCGCCCCGCAACACATTCTCTTCAGGCACAGGCATACCGAAGATGTCGGCCCGCTCTCCAGCCCTAGCACTAGCCACGTGACGTTCGTACAAAGGTCTAAACACCTTGCTAGTAATCTCATCTGCCGGGTCATCAAAACCGCCCAGCTTAGTAGCCTTGTCGATAAACTCCTGGAAAGTACCCTTTTTAAGGGTTATTGGACCAATCTTCTTAGCCGCCAAAGGAACATTTGACACGTCCACATTAGGTGACAACGTACTCAGCTCGTTAAGCCACTCATCAAATGAAAGCTCCCGCTCCGGGGCAAGTGTCGGAGACTCAATCTTCTCCAACTGCAAATCATTAATAAACGACTCCATCTTCCTACGCAAAGTAGGAGGCCGCTTACCAGTGCCCAACTTCAAAGTATTAACACTTGCCCGCAACCCAGAAGCCAAAGCCTTACTAGGCAACTCACCCTTAGCCAAAGCAGTAGAAATAATATCTTCAGCTTTTAAGGAAGCCTGTGCCGGGGCGGGGTTATTGTTAACCACGTCACCCACATTTTGAATCGGAGACGCATTTGCGCGTTCCGCATCAATAACCTCATCCACAGCCTTACCGCCGATTACAGCGCCCTTAGTAGCTTCAGCCACCTTGTCAGCACCCAGAGCGCTTTTAGCGGCCCCAGTAACCGCCTGGACCCCCTTAGCCCCCAACCCAATACCTTTAGCAATCCATGCTGCCGGCACCCACGCCAACGGGTCCAACACAACATCTCCGACAAAACCGACAGCACCCTTAACCACAGGGTTTACGTTGTTCTCGACATCAACATAGCCCGGCTTGTTGCGGCTAAATACGTCCTCGGTTTTTTCCAAAATGTCCGAAGTATAGTTTTTGTTCTCCCGAGTCTGAGATAACAAACCTGTAACAGGAGAAGCTGCTAAAGACCCTACAGCGCCCCAACGCTCTTGGTTAGCCTCAGTAATATTGCCTTGACGCTCCAACCTGTCGGCTTCTTCAAAACGAACAGGAATATCCAAAGCTTTATCAGCGATGTTAGTAACCGCGTAAAGAGGGCGGCTAATAAAATCTATAAGGCCCCCAAGAAAGCCCATCTCGGGCTCCTTAGGAGTACTCTGAATATCTACAGGCTCGCCTACAGGAAACCTAGTAGCTAGTCTTTCCCGGTATTGATTATAGTATTCGTTAAAACCAGGTATTTGGGGAGCTTCCGCCATTTAAAACTCCTACCATAGAGGCGTGTTCAACCAGTCCCAGAAACCGCCGCCAGAACTTCCCGCGGCAGCCGTAGCTGGTGCCTGTCCTGTAACTATAGCAGTTGCTTGGGCTTGGGCCTCAGTAAACGGCAGCCCCTCAGCTTCCATCAACCTGAACGTAGTGTCGACAATGTTTTGTTGAAGCCGTCTTTCCTGCTCGTACTCCCACTGAGCTGCATCGATACCGCGACCTTCAGCACCAGCCATCAACTGAGCTTGCTGATAAGCAGTAAGAGCATCCTGAGCACTACCGCCCCCACCAGCAGACATACGACCCTGCTCTTCCATAAGAAGAGAATCAGCCAAACGATTTTGCAAAGCAGCAAGAATAGCAGCGTTCATTTCAGTACCCTGTTGCTGTGCAACCTGAGCCATTTGAGACCCAAACCCAGAAGCCGCAGAACCAAAGCGTTCCGCAGCTGCCTGACCCCCAGCTTGGCCCTGCTCCAGCTGACTAATGGCCTCAGCCTGCGACAAAGCCATAGGATTTACGACAGCGGGAGCAGCCTCTTCAATACCAAGACGGGCAAGCTGGTCAGCCGCTTGCTGTTGAGCCGAACTGTAAGCATCACCAACGTTACCAATAGCGCTACCATACACATCACCAATACCTGTCGAAGCCCCACCATAAATGTCCTGGATACGGCCCACGTTGGCACCGGCTTCTTCACCCAAAGCGTTATACATCGCTTGAATCTGTGCGTTAAGGTCTTGTGCCTGGCTCATCAAGGCGTCCCTGTAAGCAGAAAAATCGGGCCCCGCTGGACCTGCCGGGCCAGTTGGACCTGGAACTGGTTGTGTCGACGTTAAGTCATTTACAAACGCGGAACCAGTGCCCTGATTGGCCGCCCTGCCCCGCAAATCCGCTGAGTTGGCGCGAGCTGTCTCCGTAATTGGATTCATTAAAGCATCTTGAGCTGCCTTTTCGGCACGAGCACGAGCTTCCCAGTCTTCAAGGGTAAAACTAGGAAAAATACTGGGCCAAGTAGGTGCCATAGGTTGTGTCGGAGTACCGTACTTATCGGCGGCCCACCCGTACCCCTGGTCAGCGGGGGCTTCAGTGCCGGGAGGCTGCTCAGTTCCTGGGGGTATAGCCCAGTTACCGCTCATCGGTTTAACGTTTCCGACACTTACAGCTCTATCTCTAGGAGCCATTAGAAACCTGCACCTCCCGCAGCCGCCATAGCAGCCCTCAACATAGCATCACGCTGAGCAGCCTGCTGGCGCTCCTGAGCCTGTGTACGCTGCTGAGCAACCTCAGTAGCCAAATCCTGACCAAACCTTCCACGAGCCGTTTCCATAGCATCCAGTTGCTTCTGCAAACGGTTCTGGAACTCACCAAAAGTTTTAGCAAAATCAGACGAACGCAACGTACCACGAGCCGCAAATTCATCGCGGGTACCGCGAGTACCACGGGCGGCAGCACTGTAAGGGTCATATTCACCCTCAATGTCGAAGGCACCCGACACAGGGGCTACTGCAACCGCAGGTGCGCCCGCTTCGCCCTCAGCCGACAGTGCCGCTGTTTGGGGTTGGTCCAGCTGCTCCAGAACGTTGGGCATTGCTTGGAAGCCTTCTGCTGGGCGGTAACCGAGACCACGTAGTCCGGTCATAAAGTCTTGTCCGTAGCGTTCGCCTCGTGTGGTTGCTCCGGTTTCGAAGTCTTGGAGGGCGCGTTGAATGGAGGCGATTTGTGCGTTGTATGCTGAGTCCCGCCAGTTGAGTGGCTGGGGTGCTGAAGGCTGTTGTGACGGTGCAGGCGCGGGTGTCGGGGCGACGTTGCGACTACCCCCACTAGGAGCGGGTCTTTGCACAGCGTCAATTGCTCGTTGTGCCGCAGGGGGTGGAGTTCTGCCAATGTTGGCTTGAGCTGCCCGAAATGCTCTTTCTTCAGCACTCGGCTTACCGACAAGAGTTACGGATACCATTACTTACCCCCAATAAGGTTCGTAATAAATTCCACAATGTCAAAACGCTTACGGTCAGGACCAAAAAACGCATCATTAATATCCATAGCAGGCTTATTCATACCCTCACCAGGAACCGTGCTACCCATCTCCTCCGGCTGCATACGAGCCATGTACGCACGAATCATTGCGTCACGGTCACCACCAGCAGACGAAGGTCTGCGAGGAGGGGCATCGTAACTCTGCCGAGGCGAAGGAATATCGCCGCCGTAGTTCTTCATTTGACCAGGCATAATTATTCCTTAAGATGAAGTCTTACCGGGCATGGACGACAGACGGTTAATCATGGCCCGCTCACGAGCTTTCTTCTTCATTTCCTCGTCGTCCATCACAGCGTTCTTCTGCGGTGCCAGACGGTTACCCATAGTAGATTTGTCCCGGTACATTATGAAAGTCTCCTCAGTAAAGCATCTCGCCTTGCGGCTGCTTTAACGTCACGTTGTTTGTATCCGCCCTTATTAGTTACTTTACCAACAGTTGGCATGGGACGTCCACTCCCATAATGCTTCTTTCCCGCAGCATAAGCGTTAAATCCACCGCCCCCCTGGGCAGGCCCGCTGTATTCCTTACGAAACCTGTTCATTAGGTGATTTCCTTAGACACTGTTTGCTTCGAGTTGACATACGTCATCAATGAAAACAGTCTAACAGGCGCATCCGCGTTAGTACCTGTCGTCTCAAAAGACACGGTGAAGTAGATTTGCCGGAACCGTAGCGATTTCAGGAATTTAGTGAAGATACGACGGAATGTCGGGGCAATCTCAGTAACCGAGGTAGACACTGGGTCAGTACCCGTGTTGGGGGACTGCCACACAAACGACAACATTTCGTTCCAAGTGTTACTCAGCAGGGTTCCCCACTCAGTACTAAACGTTTGAGTAATAGGGTACGCGGTACCTACGACAGTGCCCTTAAACCTGGCATCCAAACCCCACCAAAACAGGCGCTTGTAGATAGAGCTGGCCTGGTAGTTAAAGTTTTTAGTTTGAATGTTGCATGTCATGGTCTCTGCCACGCCAGAAACGTAGTCGTCTGTGATTTGCAGTAGCGGGGCAACCCTGGAACCGCCAGCAGCTACCGCCGTGTTGCTGTGAGTCAAAACAATCGACTGGTCTAGGTTGTTGCTCAGGTACTCCATCTTGCACAAAGAACCGTAAGTGTCCGAAGACCAGGTAGTCCAAGCCCGTGTGCGGAGACTGTACACAAACATTTGGTCAAAATATGTGAAGATGATGCGGCGGTTAAACTCCGACACAGCATAGTTATTGTGAAGCCCCAGCGTGCTAGTCGAAGTAAACGGTGTTTTAACGTTAATCTGTGACGCCCGGCTGTTTGTAAACTCGTAAGCTTTTTCGTCATACATAAAGTAGATGTAGGACTCAAACTGGGTAATCGCATACCGCGAGTTCAACCCCACTGTCGGAAGAATTAGTGATACAACAGCAGCTGCTGGGTCAGTCGTGTACTGCAAACCAAACGTAGAATTGGTGCGGAAAATCAGCAGCGTGTTGAAGTACACAATAAGTTGGACAATGTTCTGACCGTCACCCGTACCGATGTCTACAAAATCGTTAGTTGCCTGCCACAGGCTAGGGTCGGCAAGAGTTCGAGACCTGTACAAGCGGGTACCCTGGTTTGTGCTGTCACGGCCTTCCGCAATCCACAAACGGCCCTTAAACGAAACAATACACTCGCCCTCAGGCATGTTCGCGTCAGCCACAAAACCACCCGCAACAGTCCAATACCCGCCAGGATTCGTAGACCCGACGGGAGCGGTCAGCCAAGCCTTGTCATCAAACTGTACAAACCCGGCAGCAGCAATAGTGTCAGTAATAAGAACCCAAACGGAACCGTTAAAGTAGTACGTTCTGGAATCCCCGTCACTGGCAAGCAAATACGACTCAGTTTGAGACACCTGAAAAGTACCCAAAAACTCAATATCGCCCGTTGCTGCAAGTGGAAAATCGATGCCTAAATCTTGGATGGGTGGGCGTGATTTCAGCGAACCGTCCAGGTCAAGCTCAAAGTTGTTGCAGACTGTCAGCTCGTTGTCTGCAATGGCGGTAGGGTCACTGAATGTGTTAAGGCCACCGACGAACGGGCCCACCTGTATTGGTGTACCGGGCATGGCCGCTCCTAGATAAGTTCGAACGTAATGTTAGTTTCGTACGTCATGGTGGCTGCCAGACGCTCCTGCTCCCCACGCTCTGCGACACTGGCACTGTACTCGGCCTGCTTTACAGCCATCAGCTCAGGGTTTTCGTCCATTTCGTAAGCCTTCATCAAAACAAAGTTCACGACGTCTGTAAAGCATTCGTTAGGCAACGACAGTACATCTGTCGACACAGCAGTAACATCGGTAGGTTGTGCGTTGTACCGAATCGTCATTGTGTAATTTTTGTTCGGCTTAGGCCAGAAAGTTACGTCCCCGCCCCAGGCATACCAGAACTGGGGAGCCCCAGTCTCTGTGCCTTCAGGGTCGGCCAAAGAAATACTTTCCTCCGCCTGAGAAATGGGGATGTTACCGACACGGCGGCCATCCAACAAAAGAGACGCCAAAGAGTCAATACGGGGCGTCACAGAAGTAAGAGAATACGTTGCAGTACCTGCGGTAACAGGCAGCGTTGCTGTCGTCTGCAGAATCTGGTTTTGCTTAGAAATGTCTACTTGTGCTTCGTTAACCCAGCGCACAATATCGGCGTTAGTTAGCTGCACACCGGCTTCGTCACCGAAAGTTCTTTTGACAGCATCATAAACGTCACCGACAGTCTTAGTAGGGGAGCTGTAAGTCATCGACCAAACTTCTTTCCGTTATGAGTAAATGTGTGGAGCTTGCTCCGTCCCCCGCTCATAGCGAACTCACCAAATTCTAGGATATCCTCTAATTCGTCTTCGCGCCTCTTGAAATCCATTAATTTTTTAGCATTTTCTTCCGCCTCGATACGTTTCAGCACGTTCTCGGCACCGTGGCGCACAATGTCACCGTCAAACAGCCACGCCAAAACCTTGTGGGGCTCTTTCATGTCTTCCTGCGACATGTAACGCACAATGTACTGTGGGGCGTTGTCAGGGCTGTCCAGGATGGCCCAAGGCTTCTGTTTCTCCTCAGGTGTGGTCCTGTCCTTCACGGGAATGTATACAAGGCTGTACGTGGGCTTTAAGTCCTGCAAAACCTGTGCAAAATGCACGTGGTCATCGTTTACAAACTCGCCCAAATCTGAGTTGTATACGTTCGCTGATTGTCCTAAATACGTTTCCATAGGCCTAGTTTAGCTTATACCCCAGCGATTTGGCCCCAAGTGAGGCCGCTCTGGTTAACCCATTCTGTTCCGTCATAGATAAGAAAATCGTCTGCTGTTGCGCTCGTAATTTGCACGTCATCTAAATCGTGCATGTGACTACTGGGCAAAGCACGCACAATAATACGTCCACTGTTTGCGTCAACCCTAGTTACTGCGGCAATTGGTTTACGCCACGCAGGCGCGGCAGGCTGCGTTTTAGTTAACTCACCAGGATTGCTCGCATCGCTGTACAACAAATCACCAAGCGCCCAACCAGCATAGTCAGTTTTAATGTGGTCAACAAAACCAAACTGCATTACAAAACCAAAGTCGTCTGCAGCAATCTCCTGATATGTAATACCAACAATGTAGTTGTTGTCGTAACTTCCGTTAGATGATGCTGGGGTAACAGTTACTGTGTCTCCTGCAGCACCGGCAAACATTACAACTTTGCCTTTACCGATAGCTGTTGTGCCTGAAGCGTTTTTAACCCTATAACCGTGCTGTAAACCGACCCGTAAATTAACTGCATCCGGCAGCCCCACAACCAATGTGTCAAAATCAGCATCCCACGAAATCTCGCCCTCTTCGGGGTCGTGCAACGCCGCAGTATCAAAATCAATGTAATCAACTTCAGTCAAGTTGCCGACAGCAGAACCGTCAAAACCAACCGTCTGAGTGCCACTGTCGTACGTAATAGGCAGTGTGGCTGCAACCACTCCAGTAGGTCCGGGAGGGCCAGCAGGTCCCGTGTCACCAGTGTCTCCCTTAGGTCCGACAGGTCCTACACTGGCAGCAAAAACAGTCCCATCAAACAAATACAGCGTGTCGTCCGTCGTATCAAACCAAATATCGCCCGTGGCAGGGTCTGTAGGCTCTACAGTACCCACAGTGACAGTAACTCCGGTACCGGCTCCCCCTGCGCCGTTAACCCACTGACCAGAAGCCTCATCGTAAACGAGGGTTTGGCCGTCTTCCACATCGGTCAGAGTGACCGTCAAAATCTGCTTGCCAGCGTTATCGCTGTAAAACTTCCATTCATAATCCGACAGAGAAAGGCCCTCAGGCAACGCAGAAACAGCCTGGTAAAAGAGAAACTTATTTTCCATAACGCTCCAAAAGATGATGGCCCAACCCCATTATAGGGGCTGGGCCATCATTATGGCGAGGCTACTTAGGCCTCAGTGATGTCCTCGATAACACCGTGGCTGTTACGACGGTCAGTACCAAGCTCGTGGTATTCAACCATGCGAGCGTAGTATGCGTCGTAGTCACCGTTGGTGTCACGAACCTGCTTCCACATCGACCCGTCGCGGTCAATGAAGTGCCAGTCCTCATCGCGGTAGTAGGTCAGTGCGTCTTCGTTGATGAACCACTGCTTGTTGAGCGGTGCGTCAACGTCAGCCACCACAGGGATTTCTCCGCTGTCAGTGGTAAACGCAAGACCGGAGAATCCACCAGTGAACTCCTGAGTGTTAACCGTCTGGCGCAGCTGCGACAGGAGGTTAAAGTACGCACGGCGAACACCGAGCGACTGCAGGATAAGAGTGGTGGAGCCACCCTTGGTGCGGATGTTGTCAACCATGTTAATCATCAGGCTCTCAGACAGTGCACGGTTGGTGCCGCTGTTGGAGTCAACAGAAGCCTTCCACTCGGGCTCAGCCGTCGGGTCGATGTTGTAAAGCGTTCCAGAGTCGCTAACAATTGCAGCGAGACCAGTAAGCTCACGGTTACCAGAAGCCGCCACACCAGAGCCCTTGCGAACAATGATGTCAGCAGCAGCGAGAGCGGTAGCCGGGGTGGTGGTGAAGGTCACAGTGTTAGCACCAGCAGCGAGGCTCACAGAAGCAACAACCAGTCCGGTGTTGTCAACGGTGGTACCCGTCTGGGTGTCTACAACAGAACCAACCTGGAACAGGCGAGCGTCAGCCACGGGCACGGTTGCACCAGTGTTAGCTCCGGTTGCGACACCAATGGCACCGTTTCCAGAACCGTAAACCTGGCGGTTCATGTCCTTCTTAAGGTCGTTCTTCAGACCCTCGACCTCGTTGTCCAAAGCCTTAGCGAAGGCCTTGGAGTCAGTGTCGGAGAGGCTGATAGCCTGACCAGTCAGCTGAACTCCACCGTATGCGTACTTCAGACCCACACGAGCGGCAGCGTGTCCCTGCTGACCGGGGGTAGGAAGTGCCTCGGACTCGAAACGAGACCCGATACCGCTGTTACGGCGAGTGTGGATGGGGAAAGTTACGTACTTTCCGCCAACTTCGTTGGTGACACCAGAGCCGCTGCGAGTAATACGCTTCAGCGCAACGATTTCATCGTTAAGCTGCTCGCGGATACGTCCCTGGTACACCTCCTTGAGATATGACTCAATAGTTGCAAGTGTTGCAGCCATTGTCTTTCCTTTCGTTGTTGAAAGGAGATTAAACCTTTAGATTACCGACCCTGTTCAAGCGACGAGGCGATGAGACTTTGCACATCATTCCTTGACAACTTGCCGAGCGGTTTCGCCTGCTGTCCTCCAGGCACGCCTCCCGAAGTGGGAAGCAATCTTGGGGCCGAATCTCCTGGTCGCGGTACTGCGCGAATTCGGTTTACTGTTTTATCGACATACTCTTGAGCAACGTCAGACAGCTTTACTGCCTTTCCAGTGCTCTGAAGTTTAAACGCCGCCCGCATCAAAACTTCCTGCACATCATCATCCGAAAAGTCAGGATGTGCAGACTTGAGTTCACCGATTTCCTGTTCGAGAGCGACATCCGCTTCCTGCTGAACCCTCATCTGTTCCTGTTGTTCCAGGAACTCCTGCATCTGCTGTTGCTGCTGCTCCAGCTGTGCAAGACGTGGGTCGACAGGTGCTTCGCCAGTCTCATTCGTAGCTTCCTCTTCATCTACCGCATCCTGCATTTCTTGTGCAGTTTCCGGCAGTCGACCATTTTGCTTAAGGAATTCACCTAAAGCGTTGTAGATAACTTCAGGCTCCGTGTCGAGTCTCTGAGCAATAACTGCATAATTCTGCAGCTGCTCCGGTGAACCCAGCTCGTTGTACTGCTTGAGCTGCTGATTCAACGAAGAAATGCGGGATTCCGCATTCTTGTCAAAGTTCTTAAGGTCTTCCTGAATGTTATGGAAGCTAACAGGGTCGAGTTTTGAACGCAATGAATCCCAAGCAGGATTCCCCCCCGACTCGTCGGTTGGTTGCTGCTCAGTTGTTTCCTCTACGGGCCCTGAAGAATCCACAACCTCCGTCGAGGTTTCTGTCTCTGTACCTGTAGTTTCGTCCATCGTGTTCTCCTTATCGCCGTACCTCCCAGTGAGGCCCTAGCTATTAACGGATTTAATTGTACTGTATTTAGTTGTCAATCACGCACTTTATTAGGAAAGAGCGTGAATCGCGTACGTCAGGTCGTTGTAGGTCATTGTCAAGACCTTGGCGTCCGTGTACGTAGTTGCGTCGATGGCCTGAATTTCAGTCTTCAGCTCATCGATGGTCTTACGACCATAGTTTCTAGTGGGGCGATATTCCTGCTGAGGAAGTGTATCGGCCACAACATCGAAATCTGCCATGGTTATACTCCTTGTTCAGGGGCCATGTCGGGTACAGCCCCATTAGGAGCCATCATAGCACCTGGGCCCATTTGAGGACCACCCTGACCGCCTTCAGCAGGCGGCTGTCCGGCCATCATCTGGGCCATTGCACGCTGCTGCAGAATCTGCTCGTGCTGGGCCACGTGGTCGGCAAACTGGGCTTTCAGTTCGTCAGGCAAAATTTCGTATTCTTGCGACATACGGAACTTGTTGTGCGTCTCAATGTGGACTTCGTGAACATCGAAGTCATCGACAGAAATCACAGCAGGAGCTGGCATGTTCTCAATTTCAGCCATAATGTTGGGGTCCTGCGTAGCCTCGGGAGGCAAGCTAGCCATAATCTCTTGCATGGTCTCCATGCGCTTAGCCTCAATTTCCTCCAACGACATCATCTTCATCTTGATGTTCTCGCGCTGGGCTTTACGCTCTGCCACATTCATGGTGTCCATAATCTTCTGCACACCACCAACCTCAAGCATTCTCGCGGCTGTCGGCTGGTCGATAATACCGACAGCAAACATGTCCATAACACGGGCTTCCTGAGCAGCCTTAGACTTAGCAAAGCTGGAACCGGGCTCAATACGAATGTCAGTACCCGAAGCAATGTCAGCCCCCCGCAACTGCATTGTGTCGAACGCACCATCCGCACCGATTGTCCGAATCTTACGGGGCAAGTCAACATACTGCACAAACAACTCAATGGTCTGTGTAGCAATCTTCTCAATACCCGCCTCGATGCTTTGGAACTGAGGCGTCAGATACTGGTTAGATGCTTCCTGCAAGTACGAGATAGCCGTACCAGAAGTAACACCAGGAGGTGTGTCACCACGCGACACTTCCCGCTCACCAGAAATATCAATCCAGTCATTCAACACACGCTCCTGCTGGTCCAGGTAGTACTGGGGCAGAGGCGACAGAGGCAAAGGCTGGGGTGGGGCCATACCAGGCTTGTACTGGATAACCAGGCCAGGCTCGTTGGTCAGCTTAGATGGAACAATAGAACCCATCGGCGCAATCAGCTGTGGCTTGGCCATGCGGCGTCCGGCCTCAGAAATCTCTGACCGCAGACCGTTGTACTCTTTCTGCAGCTGCGACAGGTCTACAATGGGGCTGTCAGCGTAGAACGTTGCGGTGGGGATGTGCTCAAACTTGGTGAATGGGTACATGCCGTGACCGTAGGGGAAGCCGTCACGGTGAACGCTGATGAGAACGTCGTCAACGCTGATAATGACACCACCCTGAGGCAGGAGCTTAGTAGCGCCGGGCTTTACCCAAGTTTCGTAAACAATGACACTATCCGGTGCCTTACTGTTACCAAGGTTGAGATAAGCCTCATCAAGGATTTGGTTAGCAGCAGAAGTACTAGGAGCCAACTTAATATCGCCAAGTTCTTTAGCGAAGTAATGCTGCGCCCAAGCCACCGGCTTAGTGTATGCGTTAATGACAAAAGGCTGGTCTTCAATGTCTTGCTCCCGTACATCAGGCACGAACAGGTGAAAAGGGGTTACGTGCCCATACTTGATGTCTCCGTACTCGCCGGAAACTTTATCGACACAGTACGGGTCCCAGTGTGTCTTAAGGAACCCGTTACCTGTAACAATGGTCCACCAGGTGGCACGCGACATGTGCTGTCGTAGCTTCTTAGAGTCACTGATGGAGGTCCAAGCCTGCTCAGCGGCAAAAGCTGCACGCTGGTCCTGGTCTTCGCTGGACGCAGGAATAGCTTGAGCGGTGGGAAATGACGAGAGCATCTTCGACATTTCCCACCGAACATAGGAGCGGATACGGTTGATAGTTTTCCGCTGGTGGTAATACGGTTTACGCGGGGTAAACAGTTTGTCTCGGTAGTCTTCAGGGAAGTTACCGCGAGTCTGCTCTACCCAGTGGTGCCCATAAAACATTGACATGTTGTGAAACCACTGCAGCTGCTTTTGGCTACGAGCAGTTTTAGCCTTAGTCCATTCGGACTGTACCCAAGCAACTAGCTTTGCAGCCTCTTCGCTTTCACGGTACTTTTCAATGTTTAAACCGTCCTCAGGTAATTTAATTACCGTAGAACTCTGGTTCAACTCCAGTGAGTTCAGCGAATAGTTGTCTGGCGTCTTGGGCATCTAAGTCGTCTCCCGCTGCAAGGTTAGGGTTCCTGGCTGCAATTCTTTCCGATTCAGCCTCGTCGGATGGGTCGTAGTCCTGGTAACCACTATAATCTAAAGTTTGATTCATCGCTTGAATTTGTTGAAAAGCGAGAGGGTCGCTTGAAGCGACTAGTGCTTGCGCTTTTGAGTTCAGCTCCGTCAGTGTCTTTATCGACTTCTGGTGCTCCTGTTGCTGCGTCTTCAAGATTTCCGATTGCTGCTCCAGCAGCTGTGTGATTGCTTTCTGGCTCCACAGGTACTGCAGCACCAGCAGGGACAGTAGAATCAGTGAGAACACGCTCAACAAAATTATTGATAACATCGCTTTTTAGCTCCTTAATTGCGTCGTTGTAGCCTTCTTCGTACCACTGCTTTTTCTTAAGTACAGCAGTCTGAGGCTCTCCTTCGTCAAACAGCCCAGCCAACTGAGCCATCTCTCGTAATGCTTCTACCGACAGGTAGATTCGGCCTCGGTCAATGACGTTCTTGCTCAGGTCTACACCTGTGTCAATGAATGGGCCTTTGCTTGTCCTAGTAATCCAGCAAACACCGGGGGCGAGTGCTGGGGCGTCCGTTAGGAAGAATCTGCTCATTAGTAGTAATCTCCATATTCTGCGATAACGGTAGGTCCGTCATCTCGTGCTCTATCTTCTGCGAACTCGACATTGGGGTCTTCTCGCATTTTCAAAAGCAGCTCCTCGTATCTTAGCGTAGTGGGAGCGTCTTGGGTACCCGCCGAATCATCGACAGGTTTTAAATCAGGTCGTGTCGTAGCGAAATAGCGGGCAGAGTCGAAAGCGTGGTCGTCCTTTTTGTGTACAACTTCCTGCTTGTTCATCTCGTATGCCATCTTGTCTGAGCTGTACGATGACCACCGCAGTTTCTTCAGCTCACGAATAAAGTTGGCACAGTTACGAGAAATAACCCATTTGGGCCGGTCTGAACCCCAACGGGTATCGTTACGGCGTCTAAAGTATGCTTGCATCTTTTCGATACCGACCATCACATCGTGGGGTATGCCCTCAACGTTCACGTAAACCCCGTGGAGCGCATATTCTTGAATAATCGATGTCCCAGTCACCCCATTGCGTTGTCGCATCGCAGGGTCGCCCATACGCTCTACAGAGTCGGGTTTACGGCCCCAGCTAAGCTCCCGCTGTTTCACCAGCTGTGCGTGCTCCGACACAATCATGTTTGACTGGTAATGCTCCGCAAACGTCACAATATCCCCTGTCGGAGACACCGCATGCCACAGCCAAGCCGTCGGGTTGTTCAAACCGTGGTCGACAGAGGCGTACACAGCCCAGTTCTTAGGCACATCACCAGGACCAAAGTCCACTAAATAACGGTCAATGTTTTGGCCAAAATCAGGAAACACCAGACCGCTACGAGCAACAAAGTCACCCTTTTCACGGATATCCCGCTCTTCCTTGTTCATCCCCATCATGTAAAAGTTCATGTCGTCATTGTCAGCCTCAATGTACGGGTTTTGCTCAGCCGACAGGGTAAACGTGTCAATTTCCTCCGCCTTGCCCTCTTTCGCAGGCTCCCACAGCAAATCAAACGTCCAACCCATACCCTTAGTTGGTGTGGCCGCAATAACCCAAAACCCGTTGTAGTCAATCAGACGCATCATGGACTCGTTAAAAATGTTCTGAGGGGGCTCCTCGTCAAAGAAGATTCCGTGACGAGGAACACCACCCAGCTTCATCATGTCCATACCCCAGGTAACAAAATCAATTGTTGACCCGTTGTCGAACGTCAGAATGTAGTTGGTTGCATCCCAACTCTTAGACCAATCACCATCCTTAAGGTAAGAACGTGGTATCCACCTTTTCATTTTAGGCAAAATAATCTGTTCGATACCTTTGGCAACGTCTACAACGACAAACCTAAGCTGTACAGGTCCAGACCCCCATGAAGGTGGGCGCTTAAGAAATGGGTGAGTATTTGTAGCCCACCAGATAGACTCAACGACTTCAGCGTCGGTTTTTCCTCCACGGTTACCTCCAGAAATAAACCGCCCACGTTTGTCAGATTTATGAAACCTGAGCTGCTCCGGGTAATCCCTTTCCCCATAATTAAGAATGTTGGGTTTGTGAATTGACTGGTCAAGCTCAGCAACGGCAAGCTGTAAAAGCTCAGCCGGTGTCGGTTGTCTCTGCTTCGTAGGCATTACGCCGTCGAGTTGTCAGTGGCTCCGAGACGAACAAGAATAGCATTAACCGACAAACGCCAAGCATCCGTTGCCCGAGAACCCGCAATCGTTTGACCCTCCAACAACAAGGCAGAGTCACCACCATCATGTACGTGGTCGCCAGGGGACGCCTGGTTAGGGCCAGGACCTAAAGTGTGGTGCTGTGCTTCCGCACGGGCATCCAAATCACTATTCGTGTGAAAATCCTCCACAGCTTGTGCGGGAGGTTTTGGGTTCTCGTCAGCACCAAACAAGCTGGGGCTTTCGTCAGACGACAACATAGACATAACTACCTCCTAAATGCTTCTCATTGTACTCGTAGCCTCGCTTTTACTGCCACGTTGCCACTTGCCACAATCAGCACACTTAAACCTGCGGTACCGAGCCGTAGCCGTAGTCTCCAAACCACGAGACTGCAAATGGTCCGACCCACACGACACACAAGCCTCAGGCCTGCCATCAATAAGGGCTCGGTTCGGGTGATTCTTAATCCACGGCAAAAACTTCTCATACAAACCAACAAGCAAGTTTACGTCCTGAATCTGGTACTTCTTCATCTCACGCCAAGCCTTATCATCACCTGACATGCACTTAATCCACAGCTCAAACCCGCTGTGCTTAACCTTCGCCCCCATACCAAGCTTCTGGGCAACATAATCCAGCTTGTTAGACGGGAACCGAAACCGTTGCTTAGCGACACGCATCAAATCAATTTCCTTATGCGGAGACGGCGGCAGCATGTCGTTTTCAATAAACTCGCGGTACAAATGCTTCACATCAAAGCCCGCACTGTTCCAGCCCACAACAGCATCCGCTTCATCTAAAAGCTCATGTATAGCTTTAAGCATGTTGGCTTTACCATCGTGATGGACTGAGCTAAAGTGGACTTTACGTTGCCCATACCAGCGGGCACCGAAACAGATAACTTCGGTAGAACTAACCAATTGATTTATCGAAACGTTCTGATTCCATAGACCCCACACATAAGCCAAGTTTGGCGATGTTTCAAGGTCTAACAAAAGTATCTTCATAAATGTCCTAACCGTCTGGACAATCTTAGCGTAAAAAGGAGCAAAATATGGATAATGTCGAGTTTGTTGGTGGAGTAGCGTGTCCCGTAGACCCCATGGAAGCTCTTAATTGCGACAGCTGCCAATAAAAAAGGCCCCCTCGGGGGCCTTTTTCATTTACTTACCGTCTATTGCTTTACCTTTATAGTTAGCAACAGAAGTCAGCAAAGACACAACACCAGCAAGCGCTGAAACGCTCACCACGTCAAGCCACGACACCTCAAGGATGCCCGCAACCTGCGAAGCAGTAATAACTGCCACAGCAGTCTGTGCCGCGGTCTTCAACGCACGTTCTGCGGAATAGGTTAGGTACTCAGTCATCATAACTCCTAGTAATGATTTTGATTTAGTGCTCTTTGTAACGCAGTAATTGTACCGCGCCCCCAAATACCGTCCAACTCACCAAGGTAAAAATCACTACCTTTTAGGCGTTTCTGAACTAGTTTGCGGGTCTCTAGGCCGAAAATACCGTCCACTTTGGCTCCAGCAGACCGCTGAATTGCCCTGTAAGTCATAGGTCCTGGCTTGCCATCGACAATGCCTTCGTAACCCCAGTCGCGTTTGAGCACTTCCTGGAACTTACGCCACGTGTGCTTACCTAGTTTGCCGTCAACTTTCAGCACACTGGGTTTGGTGTCGACAGTAACCTCGCGGTCAATGAACGCTTGAGGGTCCTGCGTGTCTCCCCATTTGCGTGATTTGCGTAGTTCGAAGTGGAGGTGAGGGCCTGTGCTGGCACCAGTTGAGCCACTAACGTAAACCTTTGCCCCTGCAGCGATGCGGTCACCTTTGTTCCAGGTGGTACGTTCTCTGCCGTGGTAGTACACGCTGTACAGGTTGGGGGCGTGTTTGATGATGACAACGTGTCCTCCGCCTGTCGCGGAGTAGCCTACGTGGTCGATAAGGCCGTCTGCGACACAAATCACATCAAAGGTGCCTCCAAAGTCGACACCGTGATGCATTTTGCCGAGTTCACCTGTGAGGGGGTGTCGTCTGGGTCCGTAGGGGGAGGTTACGGGGCGTCCTGGTGCGGGGTTAAGCAGTTTCATCGGTTACCTCAATCCAGGCACCGGACTCTTCATCCCACGAGTAGGTTGCGCCATCCTCGGGATAAGCCACAGGTGCTTCCCATAGGCAAGTGTCCTCATCGAGAACCCAAGACTCGAAAGGCTGAGGTGGAATGAAGGCATCGCGGTCAGCATCGTAGGTAAAACCAATGCCAGCGTAGTTCTTCCTGAGCGCTTTAGATTGGTCTTCACTAGGGACACGGTTGCCGTCATCATCGGTTGTGTAGTGGACACCCCCGTAGGTGTTGTAAGAAGTCTGACGATATACATCGCCAGTGCGCGCGGTCAGTTCCGCTTCCAGCCCATCATCTTCCTGCCTGCCTACGGTCACGAAAGTCACGACATTGTTCTCATCTAGTTTAACAAAGTGGCTCACGATATTGTCACCGTTTCTGAAGTAGTGCTAGTGGCTGTGACAGTATAAACATCTTGGTCCCCAATTCTAGTGACTGAAGAGGTTACACCTGCGGAGAACTGTACGATAGCGTCTTTTGATATTGAGAACACAACCAGTCCGGAACCGCCAGCGGAACTATCCCCACCACCACCGCCTGTGTTAACGGTTCCAGGTGTCGTGTTGCTTCCACCGCCACCAGTGCCGCCTGCCCCGCTGGGACCACCGCCACCACCGCCACCGCGCGTGACCGCCGAACCTGTGATTGACGAAGAAACACCATTTCCGCCAGTACCACCGGAACTTCCACCTGAGTTCGTTCCGGCACTTCCGGCACCACCACCGCCACCAGCAGGGTCTACTGGTCCAACGATTCCGCCTGAACCGTTATAGCCTTGCCCAGCAGTTCCAGCACCTCCAGAACTTGAGAAGCGACCACCACCACCGCCGGACCCGCCGGAAGCGCCAGAGGCGTTGTTGGACACACCACCGTATCCACCGCCCAAAGAAGTGACAGCGCTAAAGACAGAATTGTTGCCGTTATTTCCGCCGGTGGCACCACCAGCGCCAACGGTTATGGTGTAAGAACCTGCCGATACAGCAATGGGAGATTCCGCACTACCTCCACCTCCGGAGGATTCACCGCTAACCGAACACCGATAACCACCTGCGCCACCGCCACCCTGGTTGCTTCCGCCGCCGCCACCACCGCCAGCAATAACAAGATATGTAGCGGAGAACGGTCCACCAGTAGCAGGGGACATTTTGTTACGCTTGCCCAGACTGGTAAGGGTAGTTCTCGACATAGAAGTAACAGCCATTAGATGCTACCCCCTACGCCGTAATCTCAGTACCAAACACATTCACAGACATGTCAGCACTCGAACAATACGCCGTCACAACATCCGAAGCATCCAACGTAATACCCAAAGTCAACGTCGTACTATCATTAGCCGCAATTGGAACATCATACGCAATATAATGCTGGTCAGCCTGAGCAGCCCCATTAGGGCGCACCGACAGGCGAAAAGTACCGCTTGAAGCTGCACGGTTAGCAATAATAATCGTCGACACAATCGTCTCCGTAGACGCAGGCACCGTGTACACGTCAGTAGCAGTCGTAGCCAAAGGCGCAGACTGTGCCAAAACTTTATATGCGTTAGCCATTAATTACGCTCCCATAAGTAGAAATGTGGTGTCGAATCCTCCGCCACCGGATACTACGACGTTGCCGGAGGATGCTGCGAGCACCCAGGCTCCTATGGTGCCATTGTATACGTAATTTTCGTAGATGTCACCGTCGCTGGGTGATGCGGGGAAGTCTAGTGCGGCCATAGTTTTATCTTACCTTAGTTTGTTCTCACTCTTACGATAACAATACCGGAACCACCATCGCCACCGATACCGTCACGCGAAGCACCGCCGCCACCGCCTCCGGTGTTAGCAGTTCCAGCAGTACCATCACCGCTATACCCCGTGCCGTTACCGGCTCCACCACCGCCGGAACCCCCAGCGCCACCAGCACTGTAACCGGCTCCACCGCCACCGCCAGCTCTTGTTACAGACGAGCCAGTTATTGAGTTGGCTACACCGTCACCGCCAGCACCACCAACGCTCGCAGTTGCGTTTCCGCCAACGGAACCAGCCCCACCTCCGCCTCCATTGTAGAGACCTGCGGCGAGAGCATCTCCGCCATTGTTGCCGATACCAGAGACGCCTGGACCTCCGGCAAAACCAATTCCCGCGTTTCCCTGAGCGCCACCGCTTCCGGATGCCCCAGCTAATCCGTTCATCCCGGTGTAGTTGTTGCTTGTCGAGATATGGTCGCTATAGCCTGGACCCCCAGCACCACCTGGAGAATAGTAGTCACCCAGCCTCGATGCTAATCCGTTATCACCGAACCCAGGGTGAAGAGTATCGTAACGCCTTCCGATACCGCCAGCGCCAACAATCACATCTAAGTTGCCAGCGGGTAGATAAGCGTTCTCAATATACAGGTGACCGCCAGCGCCACCGCCACCTTTCCCTCCGGCTCCACCGCCACCCACGACAAGCACATCCGCATACCCACCACGAGTAACCGTCAAAGTACCATCGCTAGTAAACGACACATACTTGTAGTCGTACCCATCCGTATAAGTACCAGTAGCAGTATTCGAGAAATTAGCCGGAACCTCTAGGGCACTACCCAACAACTGCCACCTAGAGTTCGTGTTATCCCAGTAATAGTTGTCGTAAATCTGCCCGTCAGTAGGGCTAGTAGGAAAATCAAGCGCCATTATTCAACCACTCTCACTATTACAACACCAGAACCACCAGCACCCGCGGCAGTATTATCTGCCTCTTGTCCACCACCGCCACCGCCAGTGTTAGCGGTCCCATCTTGAGCATTCCCAGTAATCGGATGGTTATTACCGTTGCCACCCCCGCCAAGACCGCCGTCACCACCTATTTGAGTCCCAGCACCGCCAGCACCACCGCCACCAAAATAAACTTCAGAGCCAGAAACTTCACCAACAGATGCGCTCGTAGCCAGTGTTGAATCTATAAAAGCGTTGAGCTGTCTGCCGATTCCACCGTTACCACCATAATTGTTTGATTCAGCATCAGCACCTGCAGCACCGGCACCGCCTCCGCCAGCGCCACCAGAACCGCCTTCACCAGCGCCACCATTGTTGCCCTGACCGGAAAGTCCAGTGCCACCATCTGCTGTTTGGTTAGACCCGCTTCCGCCACCGGAGCCACCATATAACCCGGCAGAACTAGCCCGAGCCCCACCGCCACCCCCAGCGGCACCAAAAGCATCCGTAGCAGAGGCAATCATTGAACTGTTTTCCCCAATAGAACCGTGTGCGTTGCCCTGACCACCGGCACCACCAGCACCAACAGTTATCGTATAAGTGCTATTTGTGACCGGTGCGCTGTACTGGACAAAACAGCCACCGGCTCCACCACCACCACCAGCCTCATTTGAATAGCCAGTGTTTTGGGTTGCGCCTCCGCCACCGCCAGCAACAACCAAAATATCAGCCACACCAGAGTTACTGAAAGTAATCGAACCATCAGCTTTGAAAATGTAGTAGCTGTAAGTAATGTCACTAATCGTTGCCGTACCCGTCGTAGGCGAACCAGTAGTTCCACTTATAGCTGAGTAACCTTGTGCCGGAGTTTCTTTGATGCGCCAAGCACCAGCAGTACTGTCGTACACGAAACCCTCGTAATACTGCCCATTACTGGGGCTGTCAGGAAAATCGAGCGCCACGACTAGACCTCCTCTACAGGCTCAGAAACAACCTCCGGCTCAGGCTCAATTACAATCGTAGACGGGTCCACAGGATACGGGTGTGCATCCTTCACAGCCTGCACAGCATCCAACCAATCCTGCTCAGTCACCTCACCACGCTGATAATCAAAGAAGATAGGGTCAGACTCGGACTGGTATGCAGCTTGGCGTGCCTTCTGCACAGCCTCATAAGCCACCTCGTATTCGACCTGAGCCCACACTGCCTCCAACTCGGCAAGGGTTGGGGCGTCACCGTCAGACAACCAGGTAAGCCCACTGTAAGAGTCACCGTCAAGTGTCCAAAGAGCGTCAGGGTAACGCTTGGTAAGTATCTGTGCAATATCCATTAGCCTGCAATCTCCATCAAAGTAATAGTTGAAACTGGGCGACCACCGAGCCGGTTATCACTATCTGTAACACTACGATTCACATAGTAAGTAGCAGTAGCTGAATTATGATTGTAAAGTCTGACATTGTAAGTCACTGTACTTGTTGTAGAGGGCGAATCTAAATATACCGCTGGGGCTGGAATTGTCGAATTAGAATCATTGACCACAACAGAAGTCTTAGCAGAAAGCTGTGGTCTTGAGCCAGCAGCATCGCCAACACCAATAGCCGTACCATCACGCTCTAACCTGTGCTGAATAATTGCATAGTTACTTGTGCTTTGCGTGCCGTACAACTCCACGCGAACAAGAATCTTCGAACTAGTAGAGCGAGGCGTAATACTTGCAGACAACCCAGTTACAACAGTGCTATCAAAACTAGCAGTTGCAATACTTGAGCTGTAAGTATCGGTCTTTGTTGTGGACACAACCTGCAAAATACCGCCAGACCGCGACACCGCACCAATCCAAGACGAAG
>Ga0181556_1000886_pt1 | contig 31543 bp, 23 predicted proteins | sample 011ome_14_FD_148651 | JGI IMG/M metagenome (GOLD analysis project Ga0181556, IMG submission 148651) | Coastal salt marsh microbial communities from the Groves Creek Marsh, Skidaway Island, Georgia - 011505AT metaG (spades assembly) | ecosystem: Environmental > Aquatic > Marine > Intertidal zone...
CACCACCAGCGCACCACTGCACGCCGCACTGGCCACCGCCGCCCAACGCACCACCGTCCCCGCCAACCTCACCCCGCCACTGGCCGACGCCGCCGCCGAGCTCAATGACGTCTATGTCAACGGATGCCTGCGCAACGCCTGGCAGGTCGAACAACCGGAGTGCGCCACCGGCGATCGGGTGGCACCCACAACAGTGGCCGTGGTCGGGGATTCCAATGCGGCGATGTGGAATCCGGCGTTCCGCGTGCTCACCGAGCAGAGCGGCTGGCGGCTACAGATGCTGACTAAGGGAGCCTGCCCGCCCCTTGCGCTACCGATCTACAACCCGCAGCTTCACCGCCGTTACACCGAGTGCGATCAGTGGCGTGGCAGCGTGCTCGAGCGGGTCCGAACGGACCGGCCGGATCTGGTGGTCGTGGGCATGTGGCGGCAGTACGGCATGGGCACCGCCGACCGGCAGCCCGGTTTCCGCACCTATGACCAGGCCTGGCTCGACGGCCTCGGGCGCCTGGTCGCCGACCTGCGCGCCACCGGTGCCCAGGTCCTGGTCCTGGGCCCCATCCCCGACCCCGGATCGGTGGTCCCGGTCTGCCTGTCCGGCAACCTCGACGACATCGGCGCCTGCACCCCCGACCGCGCCACCGCCGTCAACACCGCCGGCATCACCACCGAAATCCGAAGCACCCAGGCCGCCGGCGGCCACTACGCCGACCTCACCGACCTGTTCTGCACCACCGACCGCTGCCCGCCCATCGTCGGCAACACGCTGGTCTACCTCGACCGCAACCATCTCACCATCGAGTACGCGCGCCTGCTGGCCCCGGTTCTGGGCCTGCTCGCCGACCGCGTGCTCGCTCAACCGTGACGGCCACGACCCCGAACCGGAAGGATCCCACCGTGTCCACATCCGTACTCATCACCGGCGGCGCGGGATTCATCGGCTCGGTGCTGGCCCGCCGGCTGGTCGATGCCGGGTACGAGGTGGCGGTGATGGACGTACTGCACCCCCAGGTGCACGCACCCGGTGAGCCGATCGACCTTCCGCCGTCGGTGCGGCTGTTCACCGGCGACGTCACCCACGCACCTGACTGGGATGCGGTGCTGCGGTTGTGCCGGCCGGCGCAGATCGTCCACCTCGCAGCCGAAACCGGTACCGCACAGTCACTCTCGGAGGCCACCCGGCACGGCACGGTCAACAACGTGGGCACCACCCAACTCCTCGATGCGCTGGGCCGCGCCGGCCATACTCCCGGGCATCTTGTGCTGGCGTCGTCCCGGGCGGTGTACGGGGAGGGCGCGTGGCAGTGCGGCTCGCAGGTCTACTACCCGCCGGTGCGCAGCCATGCCCAACTCGCGGCTGGTGTCTGGGATCCCCCTCCCCCGGCCGACGCCGACGCCCGCGGCGCGGAACCGCTGCCCAGTCGGGCCGGACTGACCGAGACCAGACCCACCAACATCTACGCGGCGACCAAACTCGCCCAGGAACACATCCTCGGCGCCTGGGCGGCGGCCCGGGACACCAACCTCAGCGTGCTGCGCCTGCAGAACGTCTACGGGCCGGGGCAGTCGCTGACCAACTCCTACACCGGGATCGTGGCCCTGTTCGCCCGGCTGGCGAAGGATCGGCAACCGTTGGAGGTGTACGAGGACGGCCGCATCCTGCGTGACTTCGTCTACATCGACGACGTGGTGGAGGCGCTCTTCGCGACCGTCGCCGCCCCCGCCGCCGGGGCGCGCTGCCTGGACATCGGCAGCGGAGTTCCGACCACCATCGGCGACCTGGCTCGGGAGTTGGCGTCGATCTGCGACGCCCCCGAACCGGTCGTGGTGGGCAGGTTCCGCGAGGGCGACGTCCGGGCGGCCCGTTGCGATGTCGTATCCGCCGCCGCGGACCTCGGCTGGCGACCGGTGCGGACCCTGACCGAGGGTCTTCGCGCGCTGCTGGGGTGGATTGACCGGAGACGGTGAACGGCGTGTACACCCAACCGATTACACATAGGGTGCCGTATCCCGAAACCGGAAATCACCATCGCGAGTCATGCCCCGCGGCGATGCGATCCGGCTATCGTCCTCAACGTGATCGAACTGGATGGGGTCGCCAAAACGTTCACAGGTCAGGTGCGTGCCCTCGACGGCGTGAGTTTCTCGGTGCCCGGTGGCACGGTGTGCGCCGTGCTGGGCCACAACGGTGCCGGCAAAACGACCACCGTTCGGGTGCTGTCCACACTCGTGCGGCCGACCTCGGGCCGCGCCCGGGTGGCCGGCTACGACGTGGTGACCCAGGCCGCGGATGTGCGGTCGAACATCGGGACGACCGGTCAGCTGGCCGCGCTGGACGGCCAGTTGACCGGTCGGGAGAACCTGGTGCTGTTCGGTCGGCTGCGGGGCCTGCCCCGGGAGGCGGCGCGGCGGCGCGCCGACACCCTGGTCGACCAGTTCGACATGGCGCACGCCGCCGACCGGCGGGTCGCCAACTACTCGGTAGGCATGCAACGGCGCATCGACATCGCCGCGGCGCTCGTGGTGACACCGAAGGTGCTCTTCCTCGACGAGCCCACCACCGGTCTGGACCCGCGCAGCCGCCGGATGGTCTGGGACACGGTGTTGTCGCTGTCCGCCGAGGGCGTCACGGTGCTGCTGACGACCCAGTACCTGGAGGAAGCCGACGTGCTCAGCGACTCCATCGTGGTCATCGACCACGGCCGGGTCATCGCCTCGGGCACCGCCGAGGATCTCAAACGCAGGGCTGGATACGACTACTGCACGGTGAGCCCGGTCAATCCCGCCGACCTCCCCGCGGTCCTCGCCGCGCTGGCCGGCATCGAGGGCGCGGAGTCCGATGCCGACGCCAACACCGTCTCGGTGCCCGCGCCCGACGGGGTGGGGACGTTGAGCGAGGTGTTCCGCAGGATCGACGCCCTGGGCATCGAATTGGCCGATATCGGACTGCGCAAGCCGTCGCTCGATGAAGCCTTCCTGCATCTGACCGGCGACAGCGCCCGATGACGGGTGTCTCGGCGCTGACCGGACGTCTGCTGCGGAGCACGCTGCGCGACGACCTTCCCTTCGCGGTGATCGCCCCGGTCGGGTTCTTCGTGGTGTTCAACCTGGCGCTGCGCGCGGTGATCGACACCGGTCCGATGAGCTACGCGCAGTACCTGCTGCCGGTGGTGATCATTCAGGTGGCGTTCCTCGGGGCGCTGACCACGGTGGACCGCGCCGCCCAGGATCAGCGGTCCGGCTGGGGACTGCGACTGCGCACGCTGCCGATCCCGGCGCTGGCGCCGCTTGCGGCACGCATGCTGTACTGCCTCGTCCGCGGCGCGGTGGCGATGCTCGCGGCGATCGGGGCCGGGTACCTGTTCGGATTCCGGATGGCCGGCGGACCCCGCGACACCGCGACGTTCGTTGTCCTGGTGTTGTTGTTCACGCTGGCGATCTCACTGGGGGCCGACGCGATCGGGACGCGACTGGCCGCCACGGCGATCGCCGAGGAGGGCACGGCCAGCCAGTTGCTGCTGGTTCCGCAGATCGTCCTGGCCATGGTGTCCACCGGGTTCGCCCCGCTAGCCGCCTTCCCGCAGTGGCTGCACCCGTTCGTGCGGTATCAGCCGGTCTCACCGCTGACCGAGACGCTGCGGGCACTGACCACGGGCCGGCCGGACACCCCCGATCTCGCCCTTACTCTCGCGTGGTGCCTCGGACTGCTGGTGGTGTTCGGCACCGTCGCGGTGCGGATGCAGAGGAGGGCCGGGTGAGCGCGGCGGTGGCGGGCGTGGCCGGGGAGAGCCTGATCTTCGCGGGTCGGCTGCTGACCCGGTGGCGTCGAGAACCGGCGGTGCCGATCCAGGCCGTGCTCTACCCCAGCTTCCTACTCGTCATCTACAACCTTCTGGCCGGTACGTCGGTCGCCCGGATCACCGGGGCGGAGAGCCTGTCGGGTCTGGTGGCCACCTCCGCGGTGGCCGGGTCCATGTTCGGTGGGCTGGCCGCCTGCCTGACGGTCCGCGCGGAACGCGACAGCGGTCTGCTCAGCCGGTTCTGGACACTGCCCGTGCACCGGGGCAGCGCCCTGCTCGGCAGACTCATCGCCGAGGCCACCCGGACACTGGCCGGTTCGGTGCTGATCACCCTCGTCGGCGTGGCGCTGGGGCTGCGATTCCAGGGCGGCTGGCCGGCGGCGGTTCCGTTCGTTCTGATCCCGGTGGCGGTGTCGGTGGTGTTCTCGCTGGCGCTGATCGCGATCGCGGTGCGGGCCAGGAGCAGCACCGCGCTGGTGTTGTTCGGAGTGCCGGCCATCAGCGCGGTGTTCGCCAGTTCCGGCGCCCCTCCGGTGGAACTGCTGCCCTCGTGGCTTCAGCCGCTGGTGCGGCTGCAGCCGATGTCCTCGGTCATCTCCGCCATGCAGGCCCTGGCCCGGGGCGAGTCCCCGCTCTCACCGCTGCTGGTCTGCCTGCTGTGGGCTTTGGCGCTCACCGCGGTACTGGCGCCGCTGGCCGTGCGCGGGTACCGCACCGCCGCCGAATCCGGGCGCTGATGCCGGGCCGGTGACCGACACTCAGCGCAGATACCACGGGCTGGCGCGAGCCCACTCGATGGTGCGCCGTATCCCCTCGTCCACGTCGACGGTGAGCTTCCAGCCGAGTTCGCGCTGGGCCTTGGTCGAGTCCGGGATCCGGCGCGGAATGTCCTCGTAGCGGTCGCCGTACTCGGCCGCGGTGTCGACGCGTTCCGGTTCGGACACCCCGTCGACGCCGGCGATCCGGATCGCCGCGGTGATCGCCTCGCGCATGGTGGTCTCGGTCATGCTGCCGATGTTGAACGCCTGCCCGATCGCGGCGGGACTGTCCGCGGCGAGCAGGGTTCCCGCGACGGCATCCTCGACGTAGGTGAAACACCGGGTCTGCTCGCCCGAGTCGTACAGGAACGGCTTCTGCCCGTTGAGGATTCGATGGATGGTCTTGGAGATGACGAAGATCGGCGCCTGGCGCGGACCGTAGGCGTTGAAGTAGCGGACCACCGTCACCGGCAGGTCGTGCGCGGTGTGCATCGCGAAGGCCAGGTGTTCGGCCATCGCCTTGCTGGTGCTGTAACTCCACCGGGCGGTACGGGTGGATCCGAGCACCCGGTCGTCGTCCTCGGCGAAGGGCGGGTTCGGGTTCTTGCCGAACACCTCCGAGGTGCTGGCGAAGACGACCCGGATTCCGTGCCGGTGGCTCAGCTCGAGCACGTTGCGGGTGCCGATCACGTTCACGTCGAGCACCCGCAGCGGATCATCGAGATAGTTCTTCACCCCCACCACGGCGGCCAGGTGGAATACCGTATCCACCTCGTCGGTCAGGGCCGCAGCCAGCGCGACCGGATCGGTGACGTCCCCGGGCACGAAACGGAAGCCGGGGTGACGGCCAAAGTCGATGCTGGTGTCCCCGGTGTTCGGGGCGGTGTCGATGACGGTGACCGAATCCCCCCGCTCCAGCAGAGCGGTGACCAGGTGCGAACCGATGAAGCCGTAGCCCCCGGTCACGACGACATTCGACATCGGCGCGCCGCCTCCGTATCCGACCCGGCCGGCTAGCGGCCGATGCCCTTGTAGACGAATCCCGCGGCGCGCACGGCCGCCGGGTCGAAACTGTTGCGCCCGTCGAGAAAGATCGCGCCCGGTGCGGCCAGTTCGGCGAGCCGCACCAGGGGAACCTGGTGGAACTGCCGGTGGCCCGCGAGGACCACCAGAGCGTCGGCATCCTTCACGGTCGCTTCGATATCCGGTGTCAGCGGCACCGCCGTCACCGTGTGCGCCTCATCCTCGGGGACCCACGGATCATGAACGGACAGTTGGCAACCGGAGGCCTCGAGCAACTCCAGGACGTATCGGGTCGGCGTGAGCCGGCAGTCGCCGGTGTTGTTCTTGAACGCGATGCCGAGCACGGCGATCTTGCTGTCCCCGACCGATTTGCCCTGATCGGCCAGCAGTTGGCCGAGCAGGCCGTAGGTGTATGCGGGCATGGTGTCGTTGACGGTGCGGGAGGTCCGCGGGATGGCCAACTGCAGGCCGAGGGACTCGCCGAGGTGGTTGACGAACCAGGGGTCCTTGGTCAGGCAGTAGCCGCCGACACCCATGCTGGGGCGCAGGATGTTCGCGTCGCGGCCGCCCTTGGGCATGGTGTTGGCCGCCTCGATGACCTGGAGTGCGTCCATGCCGAGCCGGTCGCAGACCTTGGCCAGTTCGTTGGCCAGCGCCACATTGAGGTCCACCCACAGGTTGTCGGCGAGTTTGACCATCTCCGCGGTGCGCGGGTCGTCGACCACCACCGACTCCACGCCGAGGGCGTGTCGCCACAGCGCGGCGCAGGCGCGGGCGCTGCGTTCGTCGACGGCGCCCACCACGACCGGTATGGAGGTGAGCTCGTAAATGGCCTGGCCCTCGGCCAGGCGCTCCGGGCAGAACGCCAACCCGAAGTCAACCCCGGCCCGCAGCCCGGACGCGTCCTCGAGGATCGGCAGGACCAGCTTCTCGGTGGTGTCGGGGGGCACCGTGCTCTTGAGGATGACGAGGTGGCCCGCGCGAAGGTGTGTTCCGACCGCGCGCGCGGCGGCCTTGATGTCGTCGACGATCGGCTCGTAATCGGGGCCCAGCGGGGTGCCGACGGTGACGATGACGAAGTCGTTGTCGCCCAACGCCGCGAAGTCGGTGGTGGCTTGCAGCCGACCGGTTCCCACGCTGTTGGCCACCAACTCGCCCAGACCGGGTTCGGGGACTGCGGTCCGGCCGGCGTTGATGTCATCGACGACGGCCTGCCGAACGTCCACCCCCGTGACCGGCCAGCCGCGATCGGCCAGCACAGCGCCGATCACGGTGCCGATATAGCCGAAACCGACGACCGCGATTCCCGAGCGCTTGCCCCGAACCATGAGGTCGATGTCAGCGTCACTGCGTCCGAATACGCCCTCAGCCACGGCGGAACCCAGCCCTTCAGTAAATGCCGAGTCCGAAGCTTAGACCCATTCCGCAGCTGACCGGCTGATAACGACGATGATTGCCGAACCCGCTGGGTCGCCGAATTGATTCCAACCCAAAGCCCCTCGGTCTCGGCGGCACCGGCTGTTAGCATCCGCGGGTCAGACGCTGACCGCAGTGTCGTTGGCGAAGGGCGGAGGGGTTTGGAGCACGAGGGACGACTCTCAGGCCCTGGACGGGCGGCGGCGGCGACGTTGCGATCGGTGCGAAGCCTGCTGCGCTCGGCGATTTCGATCGTGGCCTACCAGCCCACGGGTTCGGAGGGCGAGGAGTACCACAAGTGGTACTACAACACCTTCGTGTGGAAGAAGACCACATGGATGGGGATCACCTGTTGGAAGTCCGTCAGCGACATGTGGAATTACCAGGAGATCCTGTGCGAGTTGAAGCCGTCACTGGTGATCGAGTTCGGCTCCAACGAAGGCGGCTCGGCGCTCTTCTTCGCCAATGTCCTGAGGCAGGTCGGCGAACCGTTCAGAGTTCTGTCGGTGGACATCGACCATCGTCCGCTTGATCCCCGCGCACGGCGGGATCCGGACATCACGTTCGTCGAATCCTCCTCCGCGGCCTCGAGCGTGGCGGACCTGATCACCGGCCTCAAGGCGGAATTACCGGGGAGGATCTTCGCGATCCTCGACAGCGATCACACGATGAACCACGTGTTGGCCGAGATGAAACTGCTGCGACCGCTGCTGTCCTCCGGCGATTATCTGCTCGTCGAGGACTCCTGCGTCAACGGCCACCCCGTCCTCCCGGGCTGGGGACCGGGACCGTACGAGGCAATCGAGGCTTACGAACGCGAATTCCCCGACGACTACACCCGCGACGTCGCGCGGGAGGAGAAGTTCGGGTTCACCTTTGCGCCCAAGGGATTCCTGATCCGCAACTAAGCCGCCGGCCCGCGCCGGCGTCGCGCAAAGGCTTCCACGTGGTCGGCGGCCGCGGCGACACTTTGCGCGGGCGTCGTCGTGCGCGACATGAGCTGGTGGGCTGCCCGACGGTAGCGGTCGTCGAGGATCCGGTGCAGCGCGGTCACCAACGATTTCTCGGTGATCGTGGAGAACCGCAAGCCGGTCCCGACCCTCAGCCGCCGCAGCTGCGCGGCGAAGAACGGTTGGTCGGGAAGCGTCCACAGGACCAGCTGTGGAACCCCCGCCCGCAGGCCCGCGGCCAGGGTCCCGGATCCACCGTGGTGCACCACCGCGCGGCAGGCCGGAAAGATCGTCGCGTAATTCACCTGGCCCACCACCTTGACGTGGTCATAGCACGGAACGTCGCTGAAGTCGGTACCGCCGGCCCCTACCAGGGCGCGCTGGCCCAACCGAGCGGTCGCGGACGCGATCATCGCGACCGTCTCGACCGGCGAGCCGATCGGCACGCTGCCGAAGCCGAAGAAGATCGGCGGCGCATCCTGGGCGATCCACTCCGCCACCTGCTCGTCGGCCGCCGTCGGCGCCTCCAGGGCCAATGCCCCCACAAACGGCCGGAACCCGTTCCACCCAGCCCATTCGGAACAAAGATCAGGAAAGCACACCTGTTCATAGGCCTGAATCTCCAGCGAGCCGCGCTCGGCGATCCGCCGCGGAGCAGGCGCCGCCGCCGCCGGCAGACCCAGCTCGCGACGCTGGGCGTCCTCGCCCCTACGGGTCCCGCGCCAGGCCAGCCAGTCATTGAGTCGCATGCCCGCCCGGCTCAGCGCCGCGGGCACGAACGGCAACAGCTGTCCGTGTGGCCGCACCGGGAAGTAATGCAGCGTGACCAGCGGAATGTCGAACCTCTCGGCGACGTTGGCGGCGGGCTGCTCGAAGATCAGACCGGTGACCACAGCGTCGGCCCCGCCGGCCACCGCAGCGAGCGCCGTCGTCATCTGCTGCCAGCAGAGCGTCGCGAACTGCTCGGTCTCGCGGCTCATCCGGCGCAGTTGTCCGAGTTTCCACGGGGTGCGGGAGTAGCAGCTGAAGTACCGCCGCTGCAGATCAAGGATCGGGCCGGAATCCAAGCCGTAGGGCATCGCCTCCAGCCCAGCACTGTTCGCGAAGCCGACCAGATTGGGCGGCACCGCCATCCGGACGTCGTGGCCACGGCGCAGCAGTTCGCGTCCGACGACGACGGCCGGTTCCACATCGCCGCGGCCGCCGTAGCTGGCCAGCACCAGTTTCATTCCAGGTCGGCCTTTCGGTCGTCGCGCGTGGGCACCGGTGTCGAACGCATTATTGCCCCCTTCTCCGCCGAGGTGGTCCGGTTCGACCGGCACGACGCTAGACTTCGCCGTCAAGTTCGCGGCGCACGGCGGACCCGCATCCGCTGAGGGGTGACAACGTGACCGAGGGCGAGGTCGACGTCCAGCACGCCGAACGCGTGGTCTGGGACGTGATCGTCGTGGGCACCGGGATGGGCGGCGGCACGCTGGGCAACCGGCTTGCCCGCGCCGGCAGACGGGTGCTGTTCGTGGAGAAGGGCCGTTCGACACTGCCCGGTTCGCCGGGCACGATCCGCGGCGCAATGCCCGAACTGGCCGAGCCCTCGGTGGCGCGTTCGGTCGCCGCCTACCACGACGCGCTGGCCCGAGCGGGCCGCAGCACCGACGAGGTGGCGGATATCAGCGGTCGACGGCCGCGCCGGTTCGTGCCGATGATCGGCAGCGGGACGGGTGGGTCGTCGGCCCTCTACGGAATGGTCTGCGAACGGTTCTTCGCGAGCGACTTCACCCCCCGGCAGAACTTCCGCAACCCCGGCGATTCCACCGTTCCGGAAGCCTGGCCGGTCGGTTATGAACAGATGCGGCCGTGGTACGCACGGGCCGAGGCGCTTCTGGGAGTGCGCGGCGAGCGCGACCCGTTGCGACGCGATGCCGCCGAGCCCGATCTGCCTGCGGCGCCGCCGTTCTCGGACGACAACCAACCCCTGGTCGACCATCTGCGGGGCCACGGACTGCACCCGTATCACCTGCCGATGGCCTGCGATTACACCGATGGATGCGAAACGTGCCAGACGTATCTGTGTCCACAGTCGTGCAAGTACGACTCGGCCCGCAACGGGGTGCAGCCCGCGGTGGCCGAGCACGGCGCCGCCCTGCTGACCGAATGCCGGGTGCTGCGCCTGGAGGCCGACCGGACCAGCGTCAACCGGGTGATCTGCGAGCACCGGTCGGCCACGGTGGCCCTGCGGGGCCACGTGGTGGTGCTGGCGGCCGGCGCGCTGGCCACGCCGGTGCTGTTGCTGAACTCCCGGTCCGGCGACTGGCCGCGCGGGTTGGCTAACGGCTCGGATCTGGTGGGCCGCAATCTGATGCGTCACCTGCTCGACCCGATCGAGGTCTGGCCGGACCGGCGGTCCCGGATCACCGCCGCCAACAAGGAGATCGGGCTCAACGACTTCTACTACTGGGAGGGGCAGAAGTACGGCACCGTGCAGTCATTCGGCGCGATCCCGCCGATGGAGTGGATGACGAATCGACCCGGCGCGCAGGGCCGGGCGCTGCGCGCGATGAGACCGCTGGTGCGGCAGGTTTACGAACGGGTCTTCACCGGGGGGCTGGTGCTGGCCGCGATGACCGAGGATCTGCCCTACCTCGACAACCGCGTGCTGCCATCGGATCGTCCGGGCACCGACGGCCGGCAACGGATCCGGATGAGCTACCGCCTGCATCCCAGTGAGGTCGAACGCCGCGCCACCTTCTTGCGTGCCCTCAAGGATGTCCTGCAGCCGTTCCGGCGGCTCCCCTTGGGCAGCGGCAGGGACAACGCCAATCTCGGGCACGTCTGCGGCACCTGCCGTTTCGGGGATGATCCGGCAACCAGCGTGTTGGATCCGCAGTGCCGGGCTCATGAGGTGGAGAACCTCTACGTGGTCGACTCGTCGTTCTTCCCATCCAGTGCGGGGCTCAACCCGAGCCTGACCGTCGCGGCGAACGCGCTGAGGGTCGCCGAGCACGTCAACCGGGAGCACTTCCCCAGCTGATCCGGGCTCCGATCAGCTCGGCATCCGGATCGGCAGGCCCGCCGCACGGTAGATCGCGTCGATGACCGTCATGTTCTCCACGGCCTGCTCGGGACTGGTCCGCACCGGAGCGCCGCGCCGCACGGCCTCGGCGAAGGCTTCGAGTTGGTAGACGTAGCTGGCCCGGCGCGAGAAGCGTTCCACCCGTCGACCGTCGGCGGTCCGGACGCCGAGCCGGGGATAGAGGTGCGGGGCCGCCGGGCTGAGGATCCGCAGTCGGCCCCGCTCACCGACCACTCGCACCGAGGCGCGGACCAGATCCGATGACCACAGTGCGCAGCGGAGCCGGCCGAGGTGTCCCTCGCCGAAGCGGACTTGGGCCGTCATCGCCCGGTCGACGTCCGGGCCGCGCAGCTTGGCCTGCGCCGAAACCACCTCGGGTGTCGATCCGCCGAACACCCGGAGCATGGTGACGGCGTAGCTGCCGGCATCCATCATTGCTCCGCCGGCCAGCGAGTAGTTGTAGCAGTTGGCCGAGGCGTCCCGGATCAGCACGCATAGCGCGACGTCGACGAACCGCAACTTCCCCAACTCGCCGGACGCGATGATCTCCTGGGCTCGCAGCGTCAGCGGGTGGTGCCGGAACTGGATGGCCTCCATCACCACCCGGTCGGATCGGACCGCCAGATCGGCGATAGCGCGGGCTTCGGCCGCATTGGCGGTGAAGGGCTTCTCGCAGAGCACATGCTTGCCGGCGTCGACGGCCGCCCGCGTCCACTCGCCGTGCATGCTCGTCGGCACCAGGACGTACACAGCGTCGATATCCGGATCGGCGATCAGATCCCCGTAGCTGCCGTGCGCGATCGGCAGGCCGTGACGGGCGGCGAACTCGCTGGCGCTCGGCATGTCCCGCGCCCCGACCGCGACCACGTCGACATCCTCGACGTCACCGGCGGGACCGAGGATGGTCGTGGGCGCGTACGACGACGCGCCGAGGATTCCGATCCGCACCGGATTGGCTTTGCTAGCCATAGCCGGCGACGCTAGCATCGGAAACGTCTGATTGGGCAATTCCCTTGACATGAGCCCACTCCAGGATCAGTAGAGTCGGCTTCGTGGACCTGTTCGTGCGGGAGTCCGGTGCCACCGGAGCGCCCGCCGTGGTCTTTCTGCACGGTGGCCAGTTGAGTGGATGGTCGCTGACTCCGGTGATCGAGCGCCTACCCGTGTACCACTGTCTGGTGCCGGATCTCCCGCAGTACGGCAGAAGCAGTGGGCAGGGTCCGTTCGATATCGAGAAGGCCGCTCACGCCGTGGCGCGAGTGATCCGTGCGAGAGCTCCATCTGGTCGGGTCCATCTGGTCGGGTACTCGCTGGGCGCCCAAGTGGGCGTCCAGTTGCTCGCCGCGGAGCCCGAATTGGTGAACCGGGCGGTGCTGTGCGGTCCGATCGTGAACACACTTCCGGCGGTCAGGTTGACGCAACGCGTGCTGGGTTTGTTCGCGCGCAACTCCTGGCCGGCCTGGACGGCCAAGCGGGGCCGGGATGCGCGGCGGGCGGGGATCCCAGTGGCGCATATCGAGGACTACCGCGCCGACACCCGCGCGATCGGCAGCACCGAACTCGCGGGGATAGTGCGGGCGTCGGTGGGGTTCACCGTTCCCGAAGGCCTGGAGCGGGTCGCCGCGCCGACACTGATCATCACGGGCGCCAACGAGATACCGCTGGCCCGGCACTGGGCGGCGGCGGTGGCCGGTCCCCTGCCCAACGCGGTCCGGAGAATCGCGACGGGAATGGATCACGACTGGCCGCTGCACCAGCCGGAGTTGTTCGCCCGCACGGTCGACGGCTGGTTGTCCGAGGGCACACTGCCCGCTGAGATCGCCTGACCCGCTGTTGTTCAGCCTGGCCGGCGTACCGAGCCGCCTGCCGCGCGGTAGATCGCGTCGATCACGGTCATGTTCTCGACGGCATCCTCCGGTGGGGTGAGAACCGGCGAGCCGTGCAGCACCGAGTCGCAGAATGCATCGAGTTGATACGCGTAGCTCGCCCGCCTCGGGAAGCGCTCGGTCCGCGCGGCTCGGGATCGCCGGACCGTCAGCCGATGGAGGATGTGCGGCAACAGCGGGTTGAGCACCCGCACTTCCCCATACTCCCCCACAATCGTCAGGCTGGCCCGTAGAACGTCCGCCGACCACATCGAACAGCGAATGCGGCCGGTGTGTCCCGCCGCGAATCTCAGGTCGGCAGTCATGGCGCGATCCACCTCGGGTCGGTACCACTTAGCCTGGGCGGCAACAACATCCGGTGTCGATCCGCCGAAGGTTCGGACCATGTGCACGGCATAGCAACCGGCGTCCATCAACGCGCCGCCGGCGAGGCCGAAATCGTAGCGGATATCGGAGAACCTCGGCAGAGGAAAACAGAACGCGGCCTCCACCGACAGCAGCCGGCCGAGCTCGCCGGAGGCGATGATCCTCTCGACGGCCAGCATCAGCGGGTGGTAGCGGTAGTGGAATGCCTCCATGACCACCAGTCCGGACGCCGACGCGGCGTCGGCGACCTCCCGGGCCTCCTCGGCGTTGGCGGTGAAGGGCTTCTCGCACAGGACGTGCTTGCCCGCGGCGATCGCCGCGCGGGTGTAGCGGCCGTGCAGCGCGTTCGGCAGCGGGTTGTACACCGCGTCGATCTCGGGATCGGACAGCAGCCCCTCGTAACTGTCGTGCACGCGGGGGATGTCGTGCCGGTCGGCGAATCGGCGTGCCCGGGAGACATCGCGGGCGGCGACCGCGGCGACCACCACATCGGGGCGCTCGCGTGCCGGGGCGATCAGGGCCAGCGGGGTGATGCGTGCCGCCCCGAGCATCCCGATGCGCAGCGCGGCCATCTAGCCTTCCGGCGGGATCACTTGCGCCACAGCACGCCGGTGCCGTCGATGTCGACGATCTCGGCGGTGATGCCGTGCTGCGCGCGATAGTCGGTGACGGCCTGTTCGCAGGCCTTCACCGCCAGGTAGTCGTCGACGATGCAGAAGCCCCCCGGCGACAGCTTCGGGTAGAGGGCGTCGAGAGCCTGGATCGTCGACTCGTAGAGATCGCCGTCGAGGCGCAGAATCGAGAGGCGTTCGATCGGGGCGCTGTGCAGAGTGTCCTTGAACCACCCCGGAAGGAACCGGACCTGATCATCCAACAGTCCGTAGCGCTCGAAGTTCTTCCGCACATCGGCCTCGGAGACGCCGAGTATCCCGGCCGCGTATTCGGCGCGGATCCCCTTGTCGGCCTTGTAGTTGACCGGATCCGACCGCGGCACTCCCTGGAAGGAGTCAGCGAGCCACACGGTCCGCGTCCGGTCGCCGTGGGCGGCGAGAACGCCGCGCATCAGGATGCACGCACCGCCTCGCCACACGCCGCACTCGATGAGATCACCGGGGATGTTCTCGGCGATCACCGTCTCGACGCACTCCTGCAGACTGGTGAGCCGGCGCATGCCGATCATCGTCTCGGCCTCGGCGGGCCAGTCCAGGCCGAGGTCACGAGCGCGGGGGTCGAACGGGCTAAGACCCTGCCGCAGGGGGCTGACGGCGTTGACGGCCTTGAACAACGCGCGGCACCGCAACGGCCACTCGGCGGGCATGCGTTCGCTCATGCCGTACCTGGTGAGATTGCGGCGCAGCAAGTCCAGGTACAGCGACCGGACGTCAAGACTTGTTGCGGTCACGGCTTGCCCCCTGTGGACGCCGAAATTGTCGGCGTGAGTCTAAACGTTCCAGTCCCGCCGCCGAGCGATTTCGACGCGACCCGGTCATATCCGCTGATCCCGTGAGCCGCCGACGGCGAACTCCTCTAGCAGGTCGGCCGCTGAAACCGCACTCGCTGCCGGAAGGGTTGTGCGTGCGGCGATTTGACGGGCCCGCGCCTGGTACTGAGGGCCCAGGATGGTGCGCAGGTCCGAGATCAGCGTCTGGGTGGTGGTGCTGGTGAATCGACGAGCGGTGCCCACCTTGAGTTGTTTGATCACCGATCCCCACACCACCTGGACGTCGGCCATCCACAGGATGAGCGTCGGCACGCCGGCGCGCAGACTGGCTGCCGTGGTGCCCGCCCCGCCGTGATGCACCACCGCCCGACAGGCCGGGAAAACCGTCGCATAGTTCACCGCGTTGACCACCTTGACGTGGTCGTATCGGGGCACATCGACGAAGTCGCTCCATCCGGCGCACACCAGGGCCCGCTCACCGAGGTGATCGCAGGCAGCGGCGATCATCGCGAGCATGGCGTCGGGCGAGGCAACCGGGATGCTGCCGAATCCGAAGCAGATCGGCGGGGTGCCGGCGGCGATCCAGGCCGCAACCTCCTGGTCGTCTGCGGTGCTCAATTCCAGTGTCAGAGAACCAATGAACGGCCGCTGCCGGCCCCAGGCCGCCCACTCCCGGGCCAGGCCGGGAAAGCACACCTCGTCATAGGCCTGGATCTCCAGGCTCCCCCGTTCGGCGATCCGACGCGGCGCCGGCACGGCGGTAGTGGGCAGGCCGAGTTCACGGCGCCCGGCGTTGGACACCTTGCGCACGCCGAGCCAGACCAGCCATTCGTAGGCCCGCATCGCCGACCGGATCAGCGGCGCCGGAAGCCCGCCCAACAGGCGCCCGTTGACCCGGATCGGGAACCACAGCACCGTCGCCAGCCGGATGTGGCGGTACTCGGCGACATCGGCGGCCAGTTCCTGGTAGCCCATTCCGGTCACCAGGACGTCGGCATCGGCGGTCAGCGAGGCCAGCGTCGCGGACATCGTGGCCCACGCCCGCTTTCCGGGTTCCCGCGACTCGCGCAGAAACCTGCGCACGTCGCCGAACCTCCAGAAATTACGGAACAGGTAGGCCCAGAAGTCGCGGGTGTTCTCCAGCCATTCACCGGTGTTGGGTCCGTAGTCGACCGCGGCCAGCCCCAGTGACTTCACCCAACCGGTGAGGTCGGGCGGAACCGCCATGCAGACGTCGTGGTGGCGGCAGGCCAGTTCCCGGGCCACCGCCACGCCGGGTTCCACATCGCCGCGGGTCCCGTAGAACGCCAGCACACATCTCATGGCGGGATTCGGCCTCGCTTTCGCGCTCGTCGTGCGGCCAGGCTAGGCCCAGGTGCCACGCCGCCGATGCGCGATCGCCATAATGCCCAGCGCCGATCTGACGACCGTCGGAGCGAGAAGCCAGTTGAGATTGCGGTATCGGCCATAGCCCGCGAGCGCGGTGCGGAAGCCCCGTTCGGCGGCACGGTAGGACTCGTAGACACGGTCGAGTTCGGCCCGCTCCCATTCCTCATCCCGCACATCGTCCCGCGCCGCCATCGCGAGCACGCCGTACACCGTCGAGAGCCAGTCGGTCCCGAACGGGTCGGTCACCGGCCCCGGTTCATGGTGGTGGCGCAGTTCGGCGGAGAGGAAGCCGTCCACAGCCTGCCCGTCCGATGCGGGAAGGTCCACGCCGAGGGCCACCGAGATCCGCTTCACCTCTTGGCGCCAGTCGGTGAGCAGATTGTCGTAATCCACGATCACCCGCGTGATCCCCCGCGTCGCCCGCTCGGCCAGCAGGGTGTATCTCAGCCACCACGCCGCAGTCAGTTCAGGAGAGTTGCGAACGTAGAACTGTCGTCCGCCGCGCCGGTCCAGTGAGTCGATCACCTCGCCGGGGTGTCGCAGCGCGATGATGGCAGCCACCTCGAACCCCGCGCGCCGGGCGGCGTCGAACCATAGTCCGGACACCAACGTGATCTTCGGTTCCTTCAGCACCACCACCGGCGCGGTCGGGAGCGTGCTGAGGTACCGGCCGATCCGGGTCACCCACCTGGCCCGCTCATCGGACCCGATCGCGCCGTCCTCCTGGAGGCGCAGACTCGGGTCGTAGCCCGAGCTGCCGTGGCGGCGAAGGATCTGTTGGTTGAGGGAGATCGCCGCCCGCGGTTCGAAGTAGCCGCGGGGATTGTCGATGGTGGCCCCGAGCAGACCGCTTGGCAGCGCCGCACCGGACAGCGACAGCACCCGGGTCAGCGCGGAGGTACCCGACCTGCCCAGCCCGACGACGAACACCACGGTGGGCCGGACGGCCGCCGAGTGTTGTCCCTGGGATACCGGCGTCGCCTCCACGTCGCACACCCTACTGCGCGTCAGATCCAAACCCAGCGCAAACGAAAGCAGGGAAACCGGCCTTATCCCGGAAATCCGAACACGCAAAGCGTGAGGCCGATTCGGGCTAGCCTGACCCCGGGACGCCACCGCCCCCCCGACTCACTTGTCGCCCGCGGCCGTGCGTACCGGAAGTCAGTGCCAGTATCCGTTCCCCTGGGGGTCATCGAATGGCAGTCGGGTTGATCGACGACAACGTGCTGGACCTGTTCGACCAGGCCTTCTTCGCGGGTCACGAGGCCGTCGGACAGAAGGAGATCATGCAGGTCGGGTGGGTCTACCGGCACCCTGTCGACCTGACTGCGCTACGGCTGTTCCACCGGAATCTCGGCTCCGGCCTGCTCGGGCGGCGCATCGAGCGATCGCCGCTCCCGTTCGGCCGGCATCGATGGGTGTCCGATCGCGGTCCAACGGATTTGGAGGTGGCGGACCATCCGAGGCCGCGCAGTGAGTTGGGCGAATGGTTCGACGAGTGCGCGTATCGACCCGTGGACCCGGTCGGCGGGCCCGGCTGGCGTCTGAGCATGCTGCCCCTCGACGACGGCTCGACCGCACTCAGCCTGGTGATGTCGCACTACGTCTGCGACGGGATCGGGGGCGTCATCGCGGTGACCGAGGCGATCCTCGGTCACGACCGCGCACTGGGCTATCCGCCGCCCCGGTCTCGGGGCGCTCTGCGGGCAGCGCTCGTCGATGCCGGACGCACCGCTCGGGACATGCCGGGCACGGTCCGTTCGATGGTCGCGGCGGCACGCGAGGCCCGCCGTCGGCGGGACGACCCGCGCTCGGCGACTCCGCACGGGGCGCGACCCTCCGACCGTGACGACGAGTCCGTCGTGCTGCCCGCGGTCATAGCCCACGTCGACCGGGACGCCTGGGACTCCACCGCGAAATCCCTTGGCGGGACACCGAATACGCTGGCCGCGGCGTGGACGACGCGGTTGGCCGAGCGGATGGCGCGCAAACGCGGCGAGGACGGCCTGTTGACCATGCAGATCCTGGTGAGCGACCGCACCGCCGACGACAACCGGGCGGTGGCGGTGTCACTGGCCCGCGCGCGCATCGATCCGGCGGATGTGACGACCGATCTGCGCCCGACCCGCGCCGCCGTCAAGGAGGCGATCACCGCGTTCAAGGAGAACCCCGACGAGTCCGCCCACATGGCGGGCCTCATCCCCTTCACCCCGCAGAGCATGTGGCAACGGCTGATCGACTGGGCCGTCGACGACCCGGATCAACCGACGATCCTCTCCAATCTCGGTGACGTCGGCGAGGTGGTGACCCGCCCGGACGGCACGCAGGCCGAGTACGGCTACGCCCGCGGGGTCAACCAGCACTTCACCCGGCGGCGCCTGGAAAGAATGGGCGGGCACCTGCAGGTGCTCTACCTGAGCATGCCGGCGGTCGGCAAGATATCGCTCAGCATCCTGGGTTACCGGTTGGACGGCGACAACAGCCGTGCGGCACTTCAGGAGATGGTTGAGCAGACCTTGGCCGATTTCGGACTGACCGGCGAACTGGACTGAGCCGTTGCCCGCCAACGACAATCGGCTCGAACTGCTCGACCAGGCGTTCTTCGACAGCCATCACGCCGCCTCACAGCACGAGGTGATGCAGGTGGTCTACATCTACGCCGACGGCATCGACCTGGATGCCGTGAGGCGCTTCCACCACCACCTGAGCCGCGGCCTGATGGGCCGGCTGATCGAACGCTCACCGCTGCCCTTCGGCAGACATCGGTGGGTGCTCGACCCCCATCCACCGGACATCGACGTCGCCGAAAGGCCCCGGGCGCGTTCGGAGGTGGGCGACTGGGCCGATGAACGCTCTCAGCTCCCCATCGACCCGGAGTCCGGGCCCGGCTGGCGACTGAGTGTGCTGGAAATGACCGACGGCTCCGCCGCTGTCAGCCTGGTGATCTCGCACTACGTCCTCGACGGGATTGGTGCCGTCATCGCCGTGATCGAAGCGATCCTCGGCCTGGCCCGAGACCTCGGCTACCCGTTGCCGCGGTCACGCACGACGCCGCAGGCGGTCGCCGAGGACGCCGCACAGACGGTCCGCGACATGCCGGCGTTGGCCCGCGCGGTGATCAGCGGGGCGCGTGAGGGGTGGCGGCGGCGGAAGGACGATTCCCGCACCGCTCGAAAACGACTTCCGGCCGAGCCGTCCGGCCGCAGGGATTTCATAGTGCTGCCCGCTGTGACGATGTGGGTCGACGCCGACGCGTGGAACGGTCGGGCGGCGGAACTCGGGGGCACCGGCAATACGCTGGCCGCCGGCTTCACAGCCAAACTCGCCGAGCGGATGGGACGGCCGCTCGGCGGAGACGGCACCCTGGCGGTGGAGGTGATCGTCAACCGGCGCAGCGAGAACGACACCCGTGCGGTCGCGGTGAGTTTCGCGCGGGCGCGGATCGACCCGGCCGTGGTCACCACCGACCTCAGCGCGGCACGGGCGTCGATCAAGAAGGCACTGACGGACCTGGAGGGGGCCCCCGACCAGTCCGCACAGATGGCCCCACTGGCCCCCTTCACTCCGCAGCGGGCCTGGAAACGGCTGGTCGACTGGGCGCTGGAGGACCCCGATCAGCCCGTCGTCTGCTCCAATCTCGGCGACGTCGGCGAGGTCGTCACCCGCGTCGACGGCACTCAGCCGGCCTACATCTACGCCCGCGGCACGATTCAGGGAGTCACCCGGCAGTGGCTGGAACGCATCGGCGGCCATCTGCGGGTGCTGATCTTCAGCGCGCCGGCGCTGAACAAGATCTGCATCCACATGCTCGCCTACCAACCCGGCGTGCTGACCACCAAGGACGAACTGCGCGCACTGGCCTCCTCCACGCTGGCCGAGTTCGGGCTGACCGCCACGGTCGACTGACCGCTCGTCACGGGCCGTCGTGGTCGTAGTCGTAGGCCGTCTTGTTCGTCTGCGCGTGCGCGACGTCGCGTGCGCTGTACCCCATGAACAGCGACACCGCGCCGAGCAGTGCGACGAACACCGTCAACGCCAGCAGTCCGTGGCTGTACCCGGTGTCGAGGGCTTCCAGTTGAGTTTCGGTCAGCGCCGAAACGGGCCCCGTGGCACCGCCGTTGCGCAGGGTCTCGGCGGTGATCACGACCTGCACGGCGGCCAGTACCAGAGGTCCGCCGAGGCTCTGCACCATCACTGCCAGGGCCGAAGTCGGCCCGATCCGGTCCACTCCCACGCTGGCGATCAGCGACAGCCCGAGCGGAACATTGATCAAGCCGAGGCCCGCGGCGCCGATCGCCATCGGCACCACCAGGTCCGGAAAGTACGTAGCCCCCCGGGTCAGCGTCGACCCCCACAGCATGGCGGCGAGCACCGCAGCACTGCCCACCACGATCAGCACCCGTGGCGCGAATCGGGTGGACAATTGCGCGGACAGCGCCGTCCCGATCGCCATCGCGACGGCGAACGGGACGAACGCGACACCGGCCGTCAACGGTGGGAAGCCCATGATGTTCTGCACGTAAAGCGCGATCACCACGGTAAGACTGAACCCCACGCCACGGGCCAGGAACATGGCGGCGAACGTCGCCAGTCGGCTGCGGTCGGCGAACAGGCTCAGCGGCACAATCGGATTCACGGCGGTGCGCTCCACCAACACGAACGCCACCGCCGTCACCACGGCGAGAGCCGTCCAGCCGATTGTGGCCCTCGACAGCCCGCCACCCTCAGACCCGGCCGACAGGGCCAGCACGGCGGCGGTGCAGGCAACCGTGGCCAGCACGGCCCCGGCGGCGTCGAGTCTCAGTGGTTCCCGGCCGGTTTCACGCAAGGTCCTGCGGGCGAGGTGGATCACGAGCAGTCCGAGCGGAACGTTGACCGCGAAGGCCAACCGCCACGACACCGTGGTCAGAACACCGCCCAGAACCAGGCCGAGTACGGCCCCGACACTGGCCGTCGCCCCCAGGACCGCCGTGGCGGCATTGCGGGCCGGCCCCTTGGGAAAGGTGGTCGCCACCAACGCCATACAGGTCGGCGCCACCACCGCGGCCGCCGCACCGTGTAACAACCGAGCCCCGACCAGGGCCGCCCCGTCCCAGGCGACGGCGCAGAACGCCGACGCGATGGTGAACCCGGCGACGCCGGCGATGTAGGTGCGTCTGCGGCCGAGGGTGTCGCCCAGCCGGCCGCCCACCAGGATCAGGCCGCCGAAGGTCAGCAGGTAGGCCGTGATCACCCACATCCGCACTGTGTCCGACAGGCCCAGGTCCTCCTGGATCGTGGGCAGCGCGAATACCGCGACGGGGCCGTCCATGGCGGCCATCAGCGCGACACCGCCGATCGCGGTGACCGGGCCGAGGAACTCCCGTGAGCGCAGCGGGATTCGGGCGGGCTGTCCAGCCCCGGGCGCCGTCGCAGATTCGGCCGACATCGGCTCGCTCATTCTCGCGCTGTCGTACGTACAGACTGTCTCCAGTGGCGGCCGGGTTCACCGCCACCGTTGGGCACTGACGCTAGCAGCCAGAGCGGGCTCGGCTAACCGTTGTTCGGGAGGCCGATGCCGCGGGAATACCGACCCGAAGTCTTTATTACGGACCCCTGTCAACGGTCCAAAGCGGCGTTGAAAACACTGTCACCGTGATTAACTCGGGCCGGGTTCGGACCACTGGCTGCGCTATTCCCCTCTGCCTAGGGCCACCTCCGTCCCAACGGAGGGCACTTGCGGGGGACAGCCACATTGCCAGGGCGGGCAATCGGTTTCGACCGGTTCCCTACAAGGGTGAAAGGGCGGGATAACGTGGGATCCTTGACCGAAGGCAATTTGCCGGACGTCGATACCACACCCACCGACGCCGCCCCGACGATCGTGCAGGCTGACGGTCCGCGACCCGCGGAGGCCCGGCCCCGCCGCTTCGGACGCCGCTCCCCAGCAAAGGCCGCGGGTGATGCCAAACCCCGACGGCGACGCCGCAGGCCGGGCGCGGTGCTCGTCCGGATACTGCGGCGAATATGGATCCCGGTGGTCATCGTGGCGGTGCTGGCCGCCGGCGGCCTCACCGTTTCCCGCCTGCAAGGCCTGTTCGGGTCGGAGAAATCCGAGCCGTATGGCGACACCAGGACGGATTCCTCGAAACCCTTCGACCCCAAGGTGCTGCGGTACGAGATCTTCGGACCGGCGGGCACCACGGCCGATGTCAGCTTCTTCGACGGCGACGGTGAACCCCGGTTCCTCGAGGGCGTGACGCTGCCCTGGTCGCTGGAATTCCCGATCAGCACGACCGCGAGTGTCGGTAGTGTGGCGGCGCAGGGCGACAGCGAGACGCTCGGCTGCCGCATCACGATCGACGGCGAGATCAAGTCCGAGAAGATCGCCACCCATGAGGTGAGCACATTCACGTCCTGTCTGCTGAAGGCCGCATGAGCAATCACCAGCTGCCGAACCCGCATCCCTTCGCCGCACGCATCATTCGCCGGTTCGCCTGGCTGATCATCGTGGCCTGGCTGGCCGTGGCCGGCCTGCTGGGCACCACGGTTCCGTCCCTCGAGCAGGTGGCGCAGGAGAACGCGGTTTCGCTGAACCCGACCGACGCGCCGTCGATCATGGCGGCCTACCGGATCGATGAGGCCTTCGAGCAGCCCGACGCCGGCAGCATGGTGATGGTCGTCCTGGAAGGCCAGCAAGAACTCGGCGACGGGGCGCACCGCTACTACGACGAGTTGATCGCCCGGTTCGGCGACGAGCCGGCGAATATCAAGCGCATCCAAGACTTTTGGGGTGACCCACTGACCTCGGCAGCGGCCGAGAGCAGTGACGGCAAGGCTGCCTACGTCCAGTTGGACCTGGCCGGCAGCCCGGGCCAGACGCTCGGCAACGAGTCCGTCGAGGTGGTCCGGCGCGTTGTGGAGCAGACCCCGGCACCAGACGGGGTCGTGGCCCACGTCACCGGCCCGGCCGCGATCGCCTACGACATGGCCAGCAGCGGCAACCGCACCATCATGGTGACCACCCTGGTGAGCATCGCGGTGGTCCTGGTGGTGCTGCTGCTGGTCTACCGGTCGATCCACACCGTGCTGCTGCTGCTCGTGATGGTCGGGATCGAACTGGGCGTTGCCCGGGGAATCGTGGCCTACCTCGGCCACACCGGGATGATCGGTCTGACCACCTTTGCAGTCAACCTGCTGGTGTCGCTGGCCATCGCCGCCGGCACCGACTACGGAATCTTCTTCTTCGGCCGTTACCACGAGGCTCGGTCCGCCGGCGAGGACCGCGAGACCGCCTACTACACCACCTACCGCGGTGTGGCGAAGGTGGTCCTGGCTTCCGGGGTGACCATCGCGGGGGCGTTGTTCTGCCTGACCTTCACCCGGCTGCCGATCTTCAGCACCCTGGCCATCCCCTGCTCGGTGGGGGTGCTGGTGGCCGTCGCGGTGGCGCTGACCCTGGTGCCCGCCGTACTCACGGCCGGCAGCCGGTTCGGCCTGTTCGAGCCGAAACGCAAGTTCTCCGTTCGGGGTTGGCGCCGGGTGGGCACCGCCATCGTCCGCTGGCCCGGACCCATCCTGATCGCCACCATGGCCGTGGCCCTCATCGGACTGCTGACAGTGCCCGGGTACAGGCCGAGCTACAACGACCAGAAGTTCATCCCGGCCGACATTCCCGCCAGCCTCGGAATCGCCGCCGCGGCAAGGCATTTCCCGGAGTCGGCGATGAAGATGCCGGAGATCCTGCTGGTCGAGAGTGACCACGATCTTCGCAACTCGGCGGACTTCCTGGTCCTGAACAAATTGGCGAAGGCCGTTCTGGCCGTTCCCGGTGTCTCCAAGGTGCAGGCGGTCACCAGGCCCGAGGGCACCCCGATCGCGCACACTACGATCCCCTACCTGCTCAGCATGCAGCAGGCCGGCCAGCAGCAGTTCATGAAGTTCCAGCAGGCCCGCATGGACGACATGCTCATCCAGGCCGACATGCTCGACGAAACCATCCGGATCATGCAGACCATGTACGGCCTCATGCAAGAGATGGTCGCGACCACCCACAAGATGGTCGGCACCACCCACGAGATGCAGGACATCACCGAGGATCTGCGCGACAGCATCGCCGACTTCGAGGACTTCTGGCGTCCGATCCGCAACTACTTCTACTGGGAACCGCACTGCGAGAACATCCCGATCTGTTTCTCGCTGAAGAGCGTCTTCGAGTCCGTCGACGGGGTCGACGCGGTCACCGACAAGCTGCGCGACCTGGTGGCGAACCTGGATCAGATCGACCTCGTCATGCCGCAACTGCTCAACCAGTTCCCCGAGATGATCGCGATCATGCAGAGCATGCGGTCGATGATGCTGACGATGCACAGCACCACCTCCGGCGTCTTCGGCCAGATGGATGACGGCACCACCAACGCGACCGCGATGGGCAAGGCCTTCGACGCCGCCAAGAACGACGACTCGTTCTACGTTCCGCCGGAGGTGTTCGAGAACGCCGACTTCAAGCGGGTCATCGACATCTTCGTGTCCCCCGACGGCAAGGCGACGCGGATGCTGATCTCACAGAAGGGTGACCCCGGTTCAGCCGAGGGCATCGCCCGGGTGGGTGCGATCACAACCGCCGCGGAGGAGGCGCTCAAGGGCACCCCGCTGGAGGGCTCCCGAATCTCGGTGGCCGGGACGGGGGCCTCGACCAAGGACATCGTCCAGGGCTCCGAGTACGACCTGTTGATCGCGGTCGTGGCGGCGCTGTGCCTGATCTTCGCGATCATGCTGATCATCACCCGCAGCCTGGTGGCCGCCCTGGTGATCGTGGGAACGGTACTGCTGTCCCTGGGGGCCTCGTTCGGCCTCTCGGTCCTGGTCTGGCAGTACCTGCTCGGTATACCGATTCACTGGTCGGTGATCGTCATGTCGGTCATCATCCTGCTGGCGGTCGGATCCGACTACAACCTCCTGCTCGTCGCCCGAATGAAGGAGGAGATCGGGGCCGGCATCAACACCGGCATCATCCGGGCCATGGGCGGCACCGGCAAGGTGGTGACCAATGCCGGGCTGGTGTTCGCCTTCACCATGGCCTCCATGCTGGTCAGCGATCTGGTCACGATCGGCCAGATCGGCAGCACCATCGCGCTGGGCCTGCTCTTCGACACCCTGGTGGTGCGGGCGTTCATGACCCCGTCGATCGCTGCTCTGCTGGGCCGTTGGTTCTGGTGGCCCCAGCAGGTGCGGCCCCGCCCGGCGAGTGTCATGCTGCGGCCCACCGGTCCACGCCCACTGGTACGCGCGCTGCTGCTCAGCCAGCAGCAGTAGGCGAGCCGATGAGCTCGAACGGCCACCGGCACAGGAGATCCCGCACCGCGCGGGTGATCCGGATCCTGGCGGTGCCGATCATCCTGGCCTGGGTGGCGCTCACCGCGGTCGTCACCTTCACGGTGCCCTCGCTGGAGCGGGTGGGCCGGGAGAACTCCGTGCCGTTCAGCCCCCGCGACGCCCCTGCGGTGCAGGCGATGGCCCGCATCGGTGAAGTCTTCCAGGAGTCCAGTTCCGACAGCTTCGCGATGATCGTGCTGGAGGGCGCCGAACCCCTCGGCGACGAGGCGCGAGCCTACTACGGCTCCCTGGTCGCGGAGTTGCGCAGGGACACCCGTCATGTCGAGCACGTGCAGGATCTGTGGGGCGACCGGCTCACGGCGGGCGGGGCGCAGAGCGCCGACGGCAAGGCCGTCTACGCGCAGTTGAACCTGGCCGGCAACCAGGGCACCACGCTCGGACAGGACTCTGTGGACGCCGTCCGGGACATCGTCGACCGGATGCCCCCGCCGCCGGGCATCGACGTCTTCGTGACCGGGCCGGCCGCACTCGTGGCCGACACCCAAGAGAGCGGCGACAAATCGCTGCTGAAGATGACCCTGATCGGTGCGGCCGCGGTCTTCGTGATCCTGCTGTTCGTTTACCGGTCGCTGGTCACCGTGATCATGCTGCTGGTCACGGTCGGGATCGAAGTTTTCGCCGCCCGCGGGATCATCGCCTACCTGGGCCACAACGATCTCATCGTGCTGTCGACGTTCGCGATCAATCTGCTGGTAGCGCTCGCGATGGCGGCCGGCACCGACTACGGCATCTTCTTCTTCGGCCGCTACCAGGAAACCCGCCAGTCCGGCGAAAGCCCGGAAGAGGCTTACGACAGCACATTTCGCAGCGTCGCACCGGTCGTCCTGGGCTCGGGTCTGACCATCGCCGGGGCGTTGCTGTGCCTGGCCGCCACCCGGATGCCGATCTTCCAGACCATCGGCGTGCCCTGCGCGGTGGGCATGCTCGCCGTGGTCATGATCGCGCTGACCCTGGTGCCGGCGGTGCTGACGGTGGGGAGCCGGTTCGGAATGTTCGACCCCGCCCGGCGGATCAAGGTCCGCCGCTGGCGCCGGATCGGCACGGCGGTGGTCCGTTGGCCCGGCCCGATTCTGGTTGCCACGCTGGCGGTCACCCTCGTCGGTCTGGTCACCCTGCCCGGATACCAGACCAGCTACAACGACCGCCTCTACATCCCGCCCGACATCCCTGCGAACGTGGGCTACGCCGCCGCCGACCGGCATTTCACCCAGTCCCGGATGATGCCGGAGATCCTGATGGTCGAGTCGGACCGCGATCTGCGCAACCCGGCGGACTTCCTGATCCTGCACCGCCTGGCCAAGGCGATCTTCCGGGTCGAAGGGATCTCCCGGGTGCAGGGCATCACCCGGCCGGAGGGGACGCCGATCGAGCGGACCTCCATTCCGTTCCTGATCAGCCTGCAGAACGCCGCCCAGTTGCAGAACCTCGACTACATCAAGGGCCGCGTCGAGGACATGCTGAAGATGACCGAGACCATGGAGCGTCAAATCGCCCTGACCGAGCGGTTGTACGAGATCCAGGGCAAGGTCACCGATTTGACCAGAAGCTCGATCGGCGCATCCAAGGAGATGGCGGACGAGCTCAACGAAACACGTGACCACATTGCCGATTTCGACGACTTCTTCCGGCCGATCCGGAACTACTTCTACTGGGAACCGCACTGTTTCAACATCCCAATCTGCCACTCGCTGAAGAGCGTCTTCGACACCATCGACGGCGTCGACGCCCTCAGCGACAAGATGGGCGAAGTGGTCACCAACCTCGACACGATGGACCGGGTGCTGCCGCAGCTCCTTGAGCAGATGCCGAAAGTCATCGCCAGCATGGAGACGATGCGGGCGACGATGCTGACCATGCACGCCACCACGGCGGGGTCGCTCAGCATGGTCGACGACTCCAGCCAGAACGCCACCGCCATGGGACAGGCGTTCGACGCCGCCAAGGACGACGACACCTTCTACCTGCCGCCCGAGGTGTTCTCCAACCCCGACTTCCAGAAGGCGATGGGGCTCTTCCTCTCCCCCGACGGCCATGCCGCCCGATTCATCATCTCGCACAAGGGGAATCCCGCGACCATTGACGGTATCGAGCGGATCTCGAAGATCAGGGCCGCCGCCGAGGAGGCCCTCAAGACCACCCCGCTGGCCGGCGCCAAGATCTACGTCGCAGGAACGGCATCGACGTTCAAGGACTTCCGCGACGGCTCCCGCTACGACATCTGGATCGCCGTGGTGGGCGCCCTGTGCCTGATCTTCGCCATCATGCTGATCCTGACCCGCAGCTTGGTCGCGGCGGTGGTGATCGTCGGAACGGTGGCGATCTCGCTCGGCTCGTCGTTCGGGCTCGCGGTGCTGATCTGGCAGTACATCCTGGGGATCACGCTGCACTGGATGGTGCTGCCGATGGCGGTGATCGTGCTGCTGGCGGTGGGATCGGACTACAACCTGCTGCTGGTCTCCCGCATCAAGGAGGAACTGCCCGCGGGTATCAACACCGGCATCATCCGGGCGATGGGCGGCACCGGCAAGGTGGTGACCAACGCCGGGCTGGTGTTCGCCTTCACCATGGCCTCGATGGTGTTCAGCGATCTTCGCATCATCGGTCAGGTGGGCACCACGATCGGTCTGGGCCTGCTCTTCGACACCATGGTGGTGCGGTCGTTCATGACCCCGTCGATCGCCGCCCTGCTGGGCCGCTGGTTCTGGTGGCCGCAGGTGGTCCGGCCGCGGCCGGCCAGCCGGATGCTGCGCGAGTACGGTCCGCGGCCCTTGGTCCGGGCGCTGCTCTACGGCGAGAACCGCGGCGAACCGGCCGACGCGCTCGTCCCGGGTATCTCGGTCGTCGGGGCCGAACGCTAACGGCGGAGGCTCTTTTCGGTCCGCACGTAGGCCGAGAGGATCTCGTCGGAGTCGGCGGGTGCGAACCCCGTCGACTCGATCTTGGTGAGGTCCAGGACGCTGTTGGCCGGACGCGGCGCTGTCGGGCGGGTGGCCGCACTGAGATAGGACTCGGTGCTGACGGCGCTGACCCGGCCCGGGTCGTGACCGTCCAGCGCGAAGGTGCGCCGGGCGACGTCGGCCCAGGAGGTGACCCGACCGCCGCCGGTGACGTTGTAGGTGCCGTGCGGCGCTTGAGTTTTCAGCAGATGGCGGATGGCGCGGGCGATCTCGGCGGTCGAGGTCAGGCGACCGAACTGGTCATCGACCACGGCCGGGTCGACACCCTTCTCGGCGAGCGCGAGCATGGTGCGCACGAAGTTGCGCCCCTCGCCGATCACCCACGAGGTCCGCACGATGTAGTGCCGTGGAACCGTCGAGACGACCTGGTCGCCGGCCGCCTTGGTTTGCCCGTACACCCCGAGGGGGGCGATCGGGTCGTCCTCGCGGTAGGGCCGGTCCAGGGTTCCGTCGAAGACGTAGTCGCTGGAGACCTGCACCAGGGTGATGTGGTTCGCGGCGGCGATCCGGGCCAGCGCCGCCACCGCGGTCACGTTCAGAGACCACGCCTGCGATCGCCCGTCCGAGGTCTCGGCCGCGTCGACGGCGGTGAAGGCGGCCGCGTTGACGATGGTGTCGTAGTCACGCCAGCGGCGCGCTTCGGAGAGATCGGGGGCTGTCAGGTCGAGATCGGTCCGGCCGGCGAACTCGACGACGTCGTCGCCGGCGTAGGCCTGCCTCAGCGCCCGCCCGAGTTGGCCGTCGGCGCCGACGATCAGTGTCTTGCGGCCCGGGATGGGGCTGACCTCGGCGAGCCGCGGTTGGGTGCGGTCTTTCGCCGAGATCTCCGCGCGCTCCAACGGGATCGGCCAGTCGATGGCCAGCGTCGGGTCGGTCAGGTCGACGCCGGTGTAGGCCGCCTCAGCCGAGTAGTGGTCGTTGACCAGGTAGCTGTAGACGGTGCCGGGCTCGAGGGTCTGGAAGGCGTTACCCACCCCGCGCGGCACGAACACCGCCTCGGAGGGGGCGATCTCCCGGGTGTAGAGCGCACCGAAGGTGGGGCCGCGGCGCAGGTCGACCCATGCGCCGAAGATGCGGCCGTGGGCCACCGAGACGAGTTTGTCCCACGGCTCGGCGTGAATGCCACGGGTGGTCCCGGCCGCCGCGTTGTAGGAGATGTTGTGCTGCACCGGCCCGAAGTCGGGCAACCCGGCCGCCACCATCGCGGCGCGCTGCCAGTTCTCCTTGAAGTAGCCACGGTTGTCGCCGTGCACGGCCAGCGGCCACACCGTCAGGCCGGGGATCGGGGTCGTCACCGGCCCCGCGGTGGTCTCGGTCATGGTGGGTGGGGCTCCTTCGTCCGCGGTCGCCATTGTGACGCCGAATGTGAGCCTTACGCACGGATTCCGACGTTTTGACGGGCAATGGGCTCACACTCGCCGGTCTTCACGAACTGACTGACCCTGAGCCGCTGGATCTTTCCGCTGGTGGTACGAGGGATCGCACTCTTGCCGACGAGCACCACATCGTCGAGGGTGAAGCCGAAAACCTCCCGAACCCGGGTGCGCACCTCCGCGGGCAACCCGCCGCGGGTCCCGGTGTCGGTGCGAGCGGTCGCCACCACGGCGACGATGCGTTCGGCGCCGTTCCGGTCGTCGCGGACCGCGCAGACGACGGACTGTCCGTATCCCACGCCGGGTATCTCGCCGATCACCCGTTCGACGTCGTAGGGCGGAAGGTTCCGGCCCCGGACGATGAGCATCTCCTTGCTGCGTCCCACCACGAAAAGCTCACCGTCCCAGAGCAATCCGCGGTCGCCGGTGTCATGCCACCCGCCGCGTGGGCGGGCGATGGTCCCGTCCGGGTGCCGATACCCCGCGAACACCGAGGGGCCGGCGATCCGGATGTCCCCCACCACCCCGGCCGGTACCTCTACTCCGTCGGGGTCGACGACCGCGATCCGCATGCCGTCGACGGGCGGGCCGCAGGACACCATCGGCGCGTGTTCACCGTCGACAGCCCTGGTCCGCACACCGCCGAAGGCCAGCGTCGTCGCCAGGACCGACTCGGCCATGCCGTAGCAGGGCACCAGGGCGTCCGGCCGAAACCCCAACGGGGCGAAGCCGTCAGCGAACAGGCCCAGCACCGAAGCCGGAATCGGCTCGGCGCCGACGAAGGCATGCCGGACGGCCGAGAGGTCGATCCCGTCGGCGTCCGCGGCGCGCGCGAGGGCCTCCGCGGCGGACCGGTAGGCGAACGTCGGTGCGGCGGTGACGGTCGACCGGTGGCTGGACATATGCCGAACCCACGACAACGGGTCCCGCAGGAAGCCCAGCGGGGTCATCCACCCCAGCGGCAGCCCGTACAGCAGCGCCCCGAGCACCTGGATCAATCCCATGTCGTGGTAGGTCGGCAACCAGCTGAACATGCGGTCGCGGCCGCGTTCGACCCGCATCGCGTGGGCTAGCACGCCGAGGTTGTCGACGACGTTGCGGTGGGTCAGCACCACGGCCTTCGGGTCGGAGGTGGAGCCCGAGGTGAGCTGGACGTGGTGGATGTCATCGGGCTGCGGGGCGGGCCGATCGTGGGGCATCGGAAAAACCTGCGCCCCAACGAGATCCTCGATCGCGACGGCGCCGGGATGCTCGGCGGCGGGGACCGTCCGGTCGGAGCAGAGCACCATCGCCGGATCGAGGACGCGGATCGCCGCCCGCAGGTGCTGTACCCCCGCGGACTCCGGCCGCGACGGGGTGGGCGGCGGCGCGACCGCGCACGGCACCGCCCCCAGCAGCAGCACCGCCAGCAGGGTGGCCAGGTACTCGACGTCGTTGGTGGCCACCATGACCACCCGGTCACCACGACCGAGTCCGCGTGCGGCGAGGGCCCCCGCCCGCACAGCGACCCGGTCGGCGAGGTCCGATCCGGCCACCGAGCCACGGTGGGCACGGCTGTCGTAGAGATCCAGCATTGGCAGGTCACCGCCGAGCAGTCGCGGGTAGTCGATGATGCCGCCGGTCATGGCCGGGGCGTGGGCCCGGATGTGCGCGGTGACCGTGGCGGCGGGGCTCATCGGCTGCCCTGCCGGCGGGCGCGCTCGGCGATGCGGTGGCGGATGTAGTCGCCGACGGCGCCC
>Ga0181556_1000891_pt1 | contig 31512 bp, 33 predicted proteins | sample 011ome_14_FD_148651 | JGI IMG/M metagenome (GOLD analysis project Ga0181556, IMG submission 148651) | Coastal salt marsh microbial communities from the Groves Creek Marsh, Skidaway Island, Georgia - 011505AT metaG (spades assembly) | ecosystem: Environmental > Aquatic > Marine > Intertidal zone...
GAAAAATTAAAAAACGTATTTAAAAAACGAGAATATAATGATGAAAATTGGCGTAGAGTGATGAGAACTATTTATGCTCTTGATGAATTTCATGGAACTAATATTGAAGAAGCAAATCCAGAACTAGCAAGAATGCTAAGAATGCATAATAAAAAAAGGGTATATAATCATAAATGTAATGGTGATCCGGATTGTTATTACTGTAACTTATATGAAGAAGCGATATGAAATGTAAATTGGCATGGTCACATTTAGATTTTAAACCTGGTGGTTATGCACCATGTTATAGATTTAAATTATATGACGGACATAAATTTGGTAATGTTCCAGAAATGCCTGATGTCAATTCTCCCGAGTGGGTACGTGTACGGGAGCAATTAAAAAATAATGAATGGCCAAAAGAATGTATAGATTGTAAAATTCAAGAAGAAAGTGGAATCAGATCATATAGGCAAAGATCTGAAGATTTACTTGTATCTGAACCGGATTATAATAAAACTACAATTCAAGTTAAAGACCTTCAACTTAAACTTAATAGAGCTTGTAATTATTCATGTCGACATTGTACAGTTGCTAGTAATTCTAACTTTATTAAAGTTGGTAAAGAAAATCCAGAAATAGCAAAAAGATTATGGGAAGATCATCATTTTGATCATATCATTGAGCGAAATGAACATAAAATAGATATACCTACGCCTGAAGTTATTGATCATCTTTTTAAAAATATATTACCAACTATTGAACGTATTGAGTTTTCTGGAGGTGAACCATTTTTCCATGTTGAAATGTACAGATTTTTACAGCGTATGATTGATGATAGTAATATCGATACATCGCAAATTACTCTCATATATAATACAAATATGTCGCTTACACGATTTAAAAATTATGATATATGTGAGTTATGGAAATATTTTAAAAGAGCTGATATTACAGTAAGTATGGATGGAACTACAGACTTGTTTAATTATTTTAGACAAGGTGGAGACTATAATAAAGTAATTAATAATATTCACGATATGTTATCTAGAACAGATAAAGTTACGAGATTATTATTTGTATGTACTACAACTGCATATCATGCTTTTTATATGAACAAAATTGATTATGAATTAGGACTTTTAAAAAAAGAATTAGAACAAAAATATAAGATTGAAGTAAAATACAGACCAACATTTGTTCATTGGCCAGAAGGATTAGATGTAGTTAATCTTGCCGAAGATACTAAAAAAGATTTATTAGAAACTACAAATGATACTGAATTTACAAAAGAATTTAAACTAAGATTAAAAGGAAAGCGTACTATTCCAACTGAAACATTTAAAGATATTGTAATGCTTCAAGACCAACTTTATAATAGAGACGCTAGTAAATTAGCACCGAGGATTTTTGATTATGTCTATTAATATTCCAATTATAATGAATAATGTAATTATTCGACTATCTGGTGGAGCTGATAGCGCCATATTACTTTATATGATTTGTGATACATATGAAAAAGCAGAAACACAATTAAATTTGTGGCCGATTACCGTTATTCATGGAGTAAGAAACTGGCAAAGTTATCATGCCCAACAAGTACTTGATTATATGATGGAAAAGTTTCCAGATGTAAATTGGAAAACTCATGAGGTGATTAAGTGTATGAATCCCGGTGGAAAACCAAATAATAAAAATGCTAATAATTATGTCGATGATCAAGAGTCGTTAATTGATAAAGTCGTAGCAGAATATGCCGGATCAGCTGCGGTATTTAATGGTGTAACTGCAAATCCACCAGAAGAAATAGGTGAAAAATATTGGGGTTCATCAAAAGTTTTTGGTAAAAAAGTTTGGGATGTGCGAGAAAAACATAGAGACTGGAAATTTATTGCTGATAGAAAACCAATTGAAGATGATAGTGCACGAAAGCTAGTACATGTCAATCCGTTTATTCAACATCATAAAGGCCATATTGCTGAATTATATAAAAAATATGATTTAATTGATGATTTATTACCAATAACTCGTTCCTGTGAGGGATGGGACTATATGACAGCAAACTATCAAGAAACTTGTGGAGAATGTTGGTGGTGTATGGAAAGAGATTGGGCCTTTAATGTATACAATAAAAAAAGTACATCTTGAACCTACACAACTTTGTCAAGCAATGTGTCCTATGTGTGATAGGGTTACATTAGATGGTAAGTTAAATCCAAAAATTACGAATGCTAGTCTTTCTCTTGATGATATCAAGGCTATGTTTTCAATAGATTTTATAAAACAACTTAAAGAAATGTATATGTGCGGCAATCTCGGAGATCCAATGTTGGCTCCAGAATGTATTGAAATATTTGCATATTTTAGAAAACATAATCCGAAAATATATCTTTCTATGAATACAAATGGGGGAGCTCGTAAGCCTGATTTTTGGAGGAATCTTGCTAAATTAACAAATCATGTTACATTTTCAATAGACGGTTTAGAAGACACTAATCACATTTATAGAAAGGGTGTTTCTTGGAAAAATGTAATGAATAATGTAAAGGAATTTATTAATGCTGGTGGAAAAGCAAAATGGGACTACCTGGTATTTGAACACAATGAACATCAAATCGAACTTGCAGAGGCAACCAGTACAAGACTTGGATTTGTTGATTTTAGAGTCAAAACGACTAACAGATATGATAAAAAACGCCCTGCATGGCAAACATATCGGAGAGGAAAAGAAAAAGAAATATTAAGACCTCCTAATAAATCGCAATATCAAAGTGAAGTAGTTAATAATCCTTTGAAAGATAGACATAAATTTGATATAAATCCAAAATGCGTTAAAAATAGAGAAATATATATTGCTGCTACTGGTCACGTATTCCCTTGTTGTTGGGCACATACTTCTCTTATAAGTTCTCAAAATGTATCCATGGAAGAAAAGTTAGATATGCAGTCTATGATAAGAGAAAATAATGCAAAAGAAGTAGGAATAAATAAAGCTATAGAATGGTTTGATAGTATATTTGAAAGATGGAATACTAATGATAAGCCATATATATGTTCAGCTAAGTGTAATATAAAACAAGATACAGTGAAATTACAATATGTATAATAACGTGAAAATGGTTCATTTTGAACCAACTCAAATGTGTCAAGCTTCTTGTCCTATGTGTGATAGAAACAAAAATGGTGGAGAAGTTAATCAATATTTAAAAGATGAATCTATGACACTCGAAGGTTTTAAGAAAGCCTTCTCAAAAGAATTTCTTGCAAATCTTAATACTTTCTTTTTCTGCGGAAACCATGGAGATCCTATTTTTGCCCCTGATATGTTAGAACACGCAAAATATGTTCGTGAATGTAATCCTGAAATTAATATGTTTGTTACTACTAATGGCGGTGCACGTAAACCTGAATGGTGGGAAAAATTAGCAAAAGTAGTTTCATTTGTTAATTTTTCGGTTGATGGTTTACAAGACACTAATCACTTTTATAGACAAGGTGTTAAATGGCAAAATGTTGAAGACAATATGGCAGCATTTTGTGATGCCGGTGGTTATGCCAAATGGACATTTCTTGTATTTAATTATAATGAACATCAAGTAGAACAGGCTCGTATGTTTGCCGAACTAATAGGTGTAAAAGATTTTATTGTGAAAAAATCTGGTAGATATATTAATACTGCAGACCTAAAGAAAAAAGATGATCATCAAGCAGTTTTTAGAGGGAAAGATGCTATTCGATTATCTCCGCCAAAAGACCCTAAATACCGTAACAAAGCAATTGATAAAGATTATGATAAAATAGTTGAAAAATATGGATCTATGGATAGTTTTATTGATGTTGCAGAAATTAAACCAAAATGTTTACAAAAACAAGAAATATATGTATCAGCTGAAGGTTTAGTTTTTCCATGTTGTTGGTTAGCAGGACAAGTATATAAATGGTGGAGACCTATTGAAAGCTCTCAAGAATATAAAGTTATTATGTCAACCGGTGGATTTGAAAAAATAAATGTACATCATACGCCGTTGCAAGAAATTATTAATGGAGATTTTTTTGCTACTGTAAAAACTAGTTGGGATATTCATGGAGTAGGACAAGGTAGGATGAAAACTTGTGGAACTAAATGTAATGTAGGATTTGATCCTTTTGTGGCGCAATGGACATGAATAAATTATTAATTACTAGTGGCTGTAGTAACACTGATTTTAAATATCACTCTTATATAAAACACGGTATTAATGTATGGCCAAATATTGTAGCAGAACATAATGAAAGATCGTTAATAAATGTAGCATCATATGGTGCTAGTAATGATTTAATTGAAAATACAATATTTGATACAGTAACAAAATATAAAAATCATGATTGTGTTGTTATGGTTCTTTGGACTGATATACGTAGACTTAACATAGCTGACGATTGGAGTCATAAAACTTTATTACCGAATGATTATGAGGTAGAATATAAAAACTTAGATTTTTATAAAGCAATGTTTAAAAAGTTTTTCCGTAATATGAGAAGAACTAAATTTATATGCGATTATTATGGATTTCCATGTTATTTTAGACATGGAGGTTGGCAAACTATTAAAGATAGAAATATAGTATCATCGATAAGAGATTGGTTAAAAAATCATCCTATCCAAGAAGAAATGAATATGTCGTGGATGGAAATACTTTATGGCTGTATTGCTTTTCCAAATGAATATTTTTTAGAAAATCATCCAAATAATATTGGACATCAACGTATAGCTAATATGTTTATAACAGAAATGTGCGATCCGATTATTCATAAACATTGGGTCGAGAAAGATTTTATATATGAATAAAATACTTGGAATATCAGAAGGTAGTCATGATGCCGCGTGGTGCCTTATTGAAAATAATAATATTATAGAAGCACATCATGCTGAAAGACATTCACGTAAAAAAAATGATAAATGGATTAACAAATACTTATTACCTCAAGGTTGGTTTAATGTTGTAGGACATGAAGACAAAGTAAGAGTCAATGAAAGAAGGCTTTTTGCCGGACAAAAATATCAAGATGAAAATGTGATAGTTGACCAATTTTATAATCATTATGAAACACATGCTTGGGCTGGATGGGCAACTGCACCTTTCGACGATTGTGATATCCTTTGTATTGATGCAATTGGTGAATTTGAATCTGCAGCCGCATATAGTGTAAGAAATAAAATATTTACTAAGACTTGGGAAATGAAATATCCACAAAGTCTTGGTTTAATATATTCTGCAGTTACTCATGGATTAGGTTATAAACCTATGGAAGAAGAATATATTGTAATGGGACTAGCCGCATATGGTGAACCTACAATTGATTTTGAATATCTTATGGATGAAAATTGTCATAAAGGAATTAAATTACCAAATGGGCGGCCAGAAGATATAGCAGCCTCAGTACAAGCATTATATGAAAAACATTTATTAATCTTAATTGATAAATATTGTAAACACAACAATCTTATATTGATGGGAGGTTGTGCGCTTAATTGTGTAGCTAATTCAAAAATTCAAAATAAAAATATTTGGATTATGCCAAATCCAGGAGATGCCGGATCTTCATTAGGTGCTGCGGCCCGTCAATTAAATAATAAACTTAAATGGAGGGATCCTTATCTTGGAACAGATATCCAAAGGCCTATTAATCCTAATGAAGTTGCTAGATATCTTATTGAGCATGGTGTCGCTGGTGTGGCTAATGGTCGTGCTGAGTTTGGCCCTCGCGCCCTTGGTAATCGTAGTCTTCTTGCTGATCCCCGTCTTGATATTAGAGACACTATTAATGAAATTAAGAGAAGACAAAAATTCAGACCCTTTGCACCGGCAATTTTAGAAGAATATGCTAACAAGTATTTTGAAGGGCCTATGAATGAATATATGCAATTTGTAGCAAAAGCAAAACATGATTATAAATCCGTTACACATGTTGATGGAACTGCAAGAGTTCAAATAGTAAAACCAAATTGCCAATCCGTTATCCGACCTATTCTTGAAGAATGGCATGAGTTAACTGGTTGTCCTATGTTACTTAATACAAGCTTAAATATTAAAGGACAACCAATGGTCGATACTTGGGAAAATGCAGAAGAATTTGAAAATAAGTATAAAGTGAAAGTGTTCTAATGACTAAAAAATTATTAATTGCAGGTGGTGATAGCTGGTCAGATCCAACTGAGCATTATTATCTAGAAGCTGGTATGGATAAAATTTGGCCAGATCATGTAGCAGATTTTTTTGAATGGGATATTATTCATACAGGCCGTGGCGGAGCAGGAAATGATTATATACACAATGCGTTAGTTGACGCTATTGAAGCAAATTCTCATAGAGAAATTATTGTAATGGTTGCGTGGTCTCAAGCTATGCGATGGGTACAATTTGATATGCCGATTGCTCAACTTACTTTTAATGTTCATATGCCACAATTAGAAATGCCTTTTGGTCCTGCAAAAGAAAATGTTCAAGATCTAATGCAGCATTTATTAAGATTACATGTTGATATGTATGATTCACGAGGTAGTAAAACTGTAGGACTTCAAAAATCTGATTGGTATCGATATATTGCTCGTTGGTCATTAAGAAATATTTACCTTTTAAATGAATATTGTAAAAATAAAAATATTAAGATTATTCATCATAGAGCTCTTAATATTTTAAATGGTATAGAATGGATATACAATCGAAAAATAGATCATAAAGAAAGACAACAGATGAATGAGGCAATAAGAAGTAATAATAAACTTAATTACTACTATTGGAAAATAAAAGAATGGGATAATGTTGTAGGACCGGATTTATTTCAAGAAGGAAGTTCTTGTTATGAACTTTATTCAAAATATTTTTTATCACAAAGAGAGCCTCATCCAAATAAAAAAGGAATGGAATTGATTGCACATTCTTTTGTCAATAAATACATTGAATATTACGAACCGCGAACAACATTAGAACCAGATTACGTATATGACTAAATCTAAAATTTTAATAACTTTTGGATGTAGTTTTGCAGATATCAATTTATCTCAATATAAAACAAATAATATTAGAGCTTGGCCTATTTTAGTTTCAGATAAACTTAATATGGATCTTCTTAGTTTAGGTAGAGGTGCTGCAAGTAATTCATATATAGAAAATTGTGTTTTTGACGCAGTTTTAAAATATAAAAATCATGATCCAATAATCATGGTACTTTGGACTAATCCACGAAGATCAAACATAGGTGACTGCGTGAGTAAGTTTACTAATTTAAAAGATTTAGATTTTCATGAAAATTTTAAGTTTAGTAATGAAAAATGTAATGGTGGAACTAGCTATGATTTTGATGCAAAAGATGCGTGTTATCGTTATATACGAGCTTCTTTGAGAAATATATGGAGAACTAGATATATAGCTAGAGACCATAATTTAGAATATTACGATAATTTAGCAGGATGTTGGACAGCACCATATCCACATTTTTTTAATAAACATAATTCGTCATATTTAGATAATATTAGTAGAATACAAGCCAAAATACAAAATGATTGGTATTTTAAAAATCTTAATTTTAAATTAAAAAATATTGAAAGAGGATTCCAAGTTTCCGGTATACCTGGTGATGGACATCCAGATCAAAACGGACACGAAGAAATAGCTCAAATGTTTATAAAAAAATATATGAAAAAATTTTACGTTGAGGATTATGTATATGACTAAAGAGTCATTATTAATAACTGGAGGTTGTAGCAATTCAGCAGATATACAATTTGGAGGAGGTTTTGTTAAAGATTATATTAAAAATAATATATTAATATGGCCAAAAATAGTTGCTGAAAAATTAAATATGAAATTGCTTAATGTGGCAATGGGTGCCGCCAGTAATGATTATATTGAAAATGCGATATATGATGCAATAATTGAAAACCAAGATAAGTATGATTGTACAATTATGATATTCTGGACTTCTGCACATAGAATAAATTTATTTGATCAAAATACAATATGGGATTATTCAAATCATCTTTCAGATGATAGTCATAAATTATTTAAAAAACATATTAATGCAAAAAAAGTAATAAATAAATCTTTTCGTAATATGAAAAGAACTAAATTTATATGCGATTATTATAAAATACCATTAGTACAAAGAATAAGTCTAGGGCTTTTATTTGAACCACAATGGGATGGTATAAAAAACTGGGTAAAACATCATCCTGATATAAAAGAATTAAATATGTCTTGGCCAGAAGTATATGCTGGGAGATGGAGTAGTAAATATTATAATAAATCTGATATAGAAACTGAAGGATTACATCCAAACCAAAATGGACAAAAGTTAATTGCACAAATGTTTATAGATAGCTTGAATGGAAAAGAATTAGAAATTTTATATGATGGCCGAATCCATGATGGCGGAGGATATATCTATGACTGATTTAAAATGGAGTCAATACGACTTTACAAAAATACCATTTGATAATATAGTTAAAGTTGGTCAAAGGACTATGCTTCATCGAGACTTATTTACGGTGAGTTGGTTACTTGGTAGATTTTGTAATTATTCATGTTCTTATTGTTGGCCTTACGCGTCGAGTCGGATTAAAGATCATAGACCTATCGATTTAATTTTGATAACAATTGATGAGATTAAACGCCAATCTCGTGATAATGGATATAATTCTTTTCATTTTAGTTTTAGTGGTGGTGAACCTACGTTTCATCCACAATATTTAGAAATTATGGAATATCTTGCAGACGATGTTCCTAATACTAATTATCATTCTGTACATATGACTTCAAATATTTCACGTAAAATGAAATGGTTTGAAGAATATGCTAAAATCTGTGCTAAGTTTAATAGATCAAGCATTACCGCATCATGCCATAGAGAACATGTTGATACTGATGCTAAAGTTGCTGATTTTGCAGATAAATTAGAATATTGCCAAAGCCAAGATATTCAAGTTACAATTAACCAAGTAATGCTACCTGATAAGTTCGAACAGTGCTGGGATGACGCATTATATTTTCATGAAAGGGGTATCAATGTCACTCTTAAGCCTCAGTCTGATCCTACTGCTAGCTTTATTGTTGATGGTTATACTGATGATATGCTTGAACGCTTACATAACGGAATGCCTCAACGAGGATTTACCGACATCAAAAAGCAAATTGTTCGACCGAAGCCAAAAGTGGAACTTGATCTCCGCTATGAAACGACTGGTGTTCCGCAACATATGCAAGTAGAGCTTGAAGATGATAAAGGAAACAAATATTACATGGACCAAGCTGAAAGATTCAATGCGTTTAACTTTAATAATTTTAACGGTTGGAATTGTGAGTCAGGCTATCGTAGTATTATCATTCGTGAACCTGATGGAAATATTAAACGCAGCTATTCATGTGATGACCAACCTTTAGGAAATATTACTACCGGATTTAAATTATTTGATAAACCAATGCCATGTATCACAAAAAGTTGTGTTTCTTCTGCCGATTCTAAGATCCCAAAAACTAAAATTGTATAAATAAAGGTAAGCAGGGTAGGAATACCGACAAAGAACTCAACCGGAGTAGTTCATGGCGCAATATGAAGAATTTACTATAGATCAAGGTAGTGATGTGGCTATTCAATTAGATTTAGTCGATCACACCGGAGCAGCTAAATCTTTGCTAAATCATACAGTAGCAGCAAAGATGAAAAAGAATTATAATTCTACTGACTCGGCCGATGTACAGACATTCTCAACCATAGTTGCGACGCCATCAACTGCGGGTATTTGTACCTTGTCATTAACTAATTCTCAAACAGATGCGCTAAAGCCTGGGAAGTATGTATATGATGTAGAAATTTCTTTTGTAGATAGTGATAATCAAACTATTGTAGAAAGAATCCTTGAAGGCCGGATACAGGTTACGCCATCAGTTACTAAATAAGGGACTGACATGGCAGAAAAAAGGACTTACGTCAAACGTATAATCGTTGGTCGCCCCGTTAGAAGTATTAACGAAGCGGCCTCTGGTGTTGTTGTCGGTACCGGACGACAGTTTGGTAGTATACTTGTTAATAAAACTTCCACAAATTTATATGAACCCGGCGAACTTGTAGCAGGACACGGTTTAGACAAATCTTACGGTGATAGTTCTTCAAATAATATTGTACTATCGCTCGATTCTTCTGAATTAAAAGCTATTATCGATTCAGATTATGTTAAATTTATAACAGGTCAAAGTCTTACACGTAATTTTGTTGATTCAGCATATGTTGAAGCCAATTCGCTTGACTCTGAAAGAGGTTTAAATTTATTCCGATCAGATTTAAGTAATCTGACAACTTCTATTGTTCCAAATGTAGATAGTTCAATAGATCTTGGTTCTCCAACTAAAAAATTCCGTAGATTATATCTTTCAGGTGATACTATTGTCCTTGGTAATTTAACACTTAGTGATGAGACTGGTACATTTGTTATTAGAGATTCATCTGGTGGGATATCATCCGTTAATTTAGATGCTAATACTACATCAGATCTTGCAGAAGGTACAAGCCTTTATTATACAAGAAGTAGATTTGATTCTGCTCTTGGTGATGCAACTTCAACTCAAACTATTAGAAATTATTTCTCATTTTCAGATCAAGGTGGAGATGGAAGTTTCTCATATGATTCTTCGACTGGCGCATTTACATATATAGGTCCTAGTGCAGCGGAAGTTAGAGCACATATTAATGTAATTGATGCTGGTGGCGATGGATCGTTTACTTATGATTCCTCTTTAGGTAAATTAACATATACTGGTCCAAGTGCATCAGAAGTAAGAGCACATTTTCAAGCTATCGATGCTGGTGGAGATGGTTCATTTACATATGATTCAGCCACTGGAAACTTTACCTATACTGGTCCATCTGCTAGTGAAGTCAGAGCTCATATTAATGTAGTCGATGCTGGCGGTGATGGATCATTTACGTATGACTCTGCACTTGGAAAATTAACTTATACTGGACCTAGCGCATCTGAAGTACGATCGCATTTTTCGGCTGCAGGTGATTTAACATATGATTCCGCAACTGGTCAATTTAGTTTTGATGTTGAAAATGTATACACATCTGCTAATTTTGATTCTGATTTAAGTGCAACAATAAGTGCATCTGGCGGTCTTACATATGATTCGGCTACTCATCAATTAACTATTACAGATACTGGTGTTACTGCCGCAACATATGGTAGTACGACACAAATTCCAGTACTCACAATTAATGCAAAAGGTCAGATAGATTCTGCCGGAACAGTTACAGTTGCTGGTGTTACAGGAACAACGTTTGATTCTGCGACCGGTAAAATAACTATCAATACTGCCGATGGTTCTTCATTTACAGCAACAGTTGGTGGATTCCAAAGATTACACATTGATTCAGCAAGTGCTACTAATATATCTGGTACTTCACTTAACTATGGTACTATAAATGCTACAACAGGTACAATAAGTCAACTTTCTACTGATTCTGCTCATATTGATGTTATTGATAATAATACTCTAAGAACAAATTCTTTTGATGCGGATTCTGGTGTTATTGATAATATTTCTGGCACAAATATTAATTATGGCGCAGGCCATATTGGTCAATTTACATCTGACTCAGCAGAAATTGGCGAACTAAGAGTTTCTGGTAACTTAACAGTTGCGGGTGATACTGTGACTGTCGGCGCCTCAACATTGGTTGTTGACGATCCACTTATTCATCTTGCCAATAATAACGAAGCGACAGATTTACTTGATATTGGTATTATAGGTCACTATTATCGTGACGCTCAAAGAAGACATACTGGTCTTTTTAGAGATGCTACAAACCAGCAATATTATCTCTTCCATGAGATGGTTGATTCTGCATTTGATTCGACTCAACCTCCTTCAGTTATTGATAGAACAGCTACTGGTTTTGCAAAAGCTGATCTTAATGTCGCAAATCTACTTGCGGATTCGGCTACATTAACTAATTTAACCGTTAGTGGTGTTAGTAATATATCAAGAACAGCAACTGTTGATTCTGGTACTTACGGATCTGCAACATTAATTCCACAAATTACAGTCAATACTTCTGGATTTATTGATAGTATTGGAACCGTTGCGGTTGCTAGCATATCATCTACTACATGGGATTCTTCAACTGGTGAATATACCATTAGTACTGCTGATGGTGGATCATTTAAAACTGCAATTCGCGGTTTTGGTGATAATGTATCATTAGCATTTGGTAATGAAAACGATGCAATTATTAATCGTAATCCTACTAATCTCGTAATCAAAGACTCAAATGGTGGAATTTATCTTGAAGCAGAAGACATTTATCTGGCGTCAAAGAATAACGGTAATCCAATTTGGTTACAAGTTGGAGCAGATGACGGTGTAAAACTAAACGACTCTACTGGTAATTTAATTCTAAAAACTAGAAAATATGGTGTAGAATTAAATGGTAGTATTACTGGTGATTCAGCCGATTTTGATATAATTCGAATTGGTGGTAAAGTTATTCAATCGCATATAGATTCTGCATATATCGAGCTAAACTCGCTTGATTCTGAAAGAACAATAGCGCTTATAGATTCATCATATGTTAATGCCCGAGTCCAAGATCTTACTGGTGATGAATTTACATTTACTTTAGTTGATAGTGGCGCAATTGCAGGACCAAGAATAGTACTTGATAGAAATAGTTCATCTCCTGCAGATTCAGATGCATTAGCAAATATCGAGTTTAGAGGTAGAAATAGTGCAGATTCTAGTATCCAATATGGTAAAATAGCAACATTTATTAATAACGCGACTGCAAATGCTGAAGTTGGTGAAATGCAATTCATCATTAAGCAATCTGGATTCGAACGCGTTAAAATGAAATTAAATTCTCAAGGTATAGTCCTTGATAATAATGAGTCAATAGTATTTTCTGATGATTCAAATAGTCAACTATTATCACCAGGAAATTATACTGCTGATCACACTTTAACATTACCAGATTCAAGTGGTATAATTTTAACACGCAGCTTTGTAACTACAATTATTGATTCATCTTATGTTGGAGCAAGAACATCAGCAACTGGATTTAATCTTGACTTCGACGATAGTGCTGGAGTGACACAAGTGTCGTTAGCGATTACACAAGCACCAACTATTGCAACTGGCGCGCCAATTGGATTTGGTAATACAGTAACATTATTAGATAAAGATAGCGCAGAAGTGGTTATCTCTCTATAACGTATAAATAACAAAAAAGGAAACTAAAGGAATTAAAAAATGGCAGATAGAATTCCACTAGTCATATCGGGATCATCGATTCGAGAGATCCCGTCAGCTGACAGGCTTGACGTCCAAGGGGCGTTAGAAGTTAATGGACACATTACACCCGGAACTGATTCGGCATACGATATTGGTACATCGTCTCTAAAATTTAGAGATATTTACTTATCATCGGGTACCGTACATTTGGGTGGTGTAAAACTTAGAGCCGATGGTAATAAATTATCAATTCAAGATAGTACTGGAGCCGATGCGGGTATTACAGCCGGCACTCTAGGAGAATTAAGTTCAGATGATTTAACCGAAGGTGCAACGAATCTTTTCACTACCGCAGCAAGAACGCGAAGCCATATTAATGTGGTTGATGCTGGTGGTGATGGTTCATTTGCCTACGATTCTGCCCTTGGTAAATTAACTTATACTGGTCCTTCAGCTTCTGAAGTAAGAGCTCACATTAACGTAGTTGATGCTGGAGGAGACGGCTCTTTTGCATACGATTCAGCACTAGGAAAACTTACGTATACCGGACCTTCTGCCTCCGAAGTACGTGCACATTTTAGTGGTTCTAGTGGTGTATCATACAATAGTGGAACTGGAGCAATAACAATTGGTCAGGCTGTTGGAACAACAGACTCAGTAACATTTGGTGGATTATACGCTTCAGGTAACGCAATAATTGGTGGTAACCTCACAGTTAATGGAACTACTACAACTGTTAATTCAACAAATAGTTTAGTTGCTGATCCTTTAATAGAATTAAATACTGGTGCAACTTCAAATGCTAACGACCTAGGTTTCATTATGGAGCGTGGTTCAACTGGTAACAATGCTGCAATTATATGGGACGAGTCAGAAGATAAATTTAAAGTTGGTACAACTACGAATACTGGTGCAGATACTGGAAATCTTACAGTTACAACTGGTACGCTAATTGCAAATATCGAAGGTAATGTGACTGGTAACGTAACAGGTTCATCAGGATCAACAACTGGTAATGCGGCAACTGCTACCGCCTTAGAAACTGCAAGAAATATTGGTGGCGTATCATTTAATGGTACTGGAGATATTAACCTTCCAGGCGTTAATACAGCTGGTAATCAAAATACTTCTGGTAATGCTGCGACTGCAACTGCATTAGCGACAGCCCGGGCTTTCTCACTTACTGGTGATGTTACTGCATCTGGTGTTAACTTTGATGGTACAGGCGCAGTAGCTCTCAGTACGACAATTGCTGCGGGTGCCGTTTCGAGTAATGAATTAGCTTCTGCATCAACTTTGTTACTTAAAAATACAGCTGGATCAACACTAAAAACTATTATTGGAGCAGGTAGCTAATGGCTAATCCTAACTCAAGAGATACTCTTATTGATTATTGTAAGCGACGACTTGGCGAGCCTGTTATTGAGGTAAACGTCGATGAGGATCAACTTGAAGATAGAGTTGATGAAGCGATACAGTATTATCAAGAATTTCATTCTGATGCTACTTATCGCGCATATGTGTCTCATGAGTTAACTGCTGATGATATTACAAATAAATATATTACGACCGCTTCCGAAGTTCAGTTTGTGACTCGTGTATTTCCATTTATTTCGAGTGCAACCGCATCGAAAAATATTTTTAATTTACGATATCAAATGCATTTGTCCGAATTAACTGATATGTCTCAGTTTGCTGGTGATATTGCATATTATGAACAAATTCAACAATATTTGTCTTTACTCGATATGACATTAAATGGCCATTCCATGGTTGATTTTGCTCGTAAACAAAATAGAATTTACATTTTTGGGCATATTGAAGACTTAGACATTAAAGTTGGTGATTACATTGTTTATGAATATTACAGTACTATTGCCGCCGATTCTTTTACTGCGATTTATAATGATATGTGGTTAAAAGAATATACTACAGCTTTAATTAAACAACAATGGGGAATGAATTTAATTAAGTTTGAAGGAATGCAATTACCTGGCGGTGTTATTATAAATGGTCGACAACTTTATGATGATGCAACAGGTGAAATTCAAGACCTTAGAGAAAGGATTAGACTCGAACACGAAATGCCGGCAGACTTTTTTATAGGATGATAATATGGCCCGAAATTACTACATAAGGGATAATGTAAGATCTGAACAGAATCTCTACGAAGACATTGTCATCGAGTCTCTTAAAATTTATGGGCAAGACGTCTATTATCTTCCTCGTGATACTGTGTTCGAGGACAGAATTTTTGGTGATGAAATCCCAGCGCGATATAATTCAAGCTATAAAATAGAAATGTATATTGATAACATCGAAGGTTTTGATGGAGAAGGGGATCTTTTTACTCGTTTCGGTGTTGAAATTCGAGATGAAGCAACATTTGTTGTATCAAGACGTAGATGGGATCAGACTGTAGGTGGCGACAACGATATTAATAGTGAAAGGCCGCGTGAAGGTGATCTAATATATTTACCGCTTTCAAAGTCTATGTTTCAAATAACTCATGTAGAACACGAACTGCCGTTTTATCAATTAGCAAATCTTCCAGTATTTAAATGCCGTGCTCAATTATTTGATTATAATAGTGAAGATTTTGATACAGGCATCGAAGAAATTCAAGACATTGAAAAAGATCACGCGTATACTTATCTGCTTAAGATACAAGGTGCAGATATTAATAATAGAAAACCAATATATTCAGGTAATATTATAACACAGAATCAAAGTGGAGTATTAGTTACAGCCGAGGTTGCTAAATATTCAGATTCAGATGGAACAATTCACGCTGTGAATCTATCTTCATCTGATGCAACATTTAAACTATTCCAAGCTGATAGCTCAATTACTGTTGACTCAGCAAGTAATATACACACAATTCAATCAATATCTGAATTAAATAAACTTTCAGAAAATGAACAAAACACAGATTTTGGATCATTTGGTGATGATTTCTTAGATTTTAGTGAATCAAATCCATTTGGCGATCCAGCGGGGAATGACTAATGAGTGACGATTTTTTTGATTTTGGTTTTACAGCCGTAGACGAAAATGAATTAGAAGCAGTTCAAAAAATTGCTTCAAAGGCAGAAACTCTTGGTGCTTCTGCAATGAATACTCAAGAAAAGATAGATAAATTATATAATGCAATTGTACCATTGTTGAATAACTTAAAGAAAAACCCAGAAAAGGAATATATTCTCTGGCCAGATCGATTGAATAAAGTAGAACAATTCGAAACACATTTACAGAAAATATATAAAAGTTAATGTTTGGAACACATTTTTATCACGAAAAAACAAGACGAGCAGTTGCTATCTTTGGTAAACTGTTTAATAACTTGTACGTTATTCATAAAAATAGAACTAGTGGTGCATCTGTTTCTCAGGTAAAAGTTCCATTGGCATACGCACCAAAAGCAAAATATTTAGATCGTATACGTGAAAATCCAAATTTACAAGAGAATACAAAGGTAGCAATTAAACTTCCACGTATGTCATTTGAAATTACCGGATTGACATACGATAATACTAGACAAGTATCGAAAGTAAATAATTTTACACGTTATGGTACAACAGCGAATAATAGAAATAAATTTTTTACGGCTGTTCCATATATTATTTCTTTTCAATTAAATATTTACACAAAGACTCAAGACGATGCTTTACAGATTGTTGAGCAAATTTTACCAACCTTTAATCCACAATACTCTGTAACTCTTAAACCATTTTCAGATTATCCAGATATTTTAGAAGATATACCAATTGCTTTAAATGGCCTGTCTTTTCAAGATGATTTTGAAGGAGAGCTTGGAGCTCGTAGAACAATAATCTATACTATGGATTTTGATATGAGAATTAGATATTATGGCGCAGTTAATGCTGGTGAAATTGTACGTGATGTTAGAGCTAAAGTTTTTGATATAGGCGCCGGCCTTAGTGATTCAGATTTAAGGCTACAGACTATACAAATTCTACCGAATCCAATATCATTAAATATATTGGGCGACTCCGATTTTGGATTTACAAGGACAGATTATGGACCAGACTCCGACGCTTCGTGATAGCGATAAAGCCGCAAATGATTATAATTATTCGCGCGAAACATATTATGAGCTAATTGAAAAAGGCAAAAATGCTTTAGAAAATATGATTGAAGTTGCTAGAGAATCTGAGCATCCTCGAGCATATGAAGTTTTATCTGGTATGATAAAAAATATATCCGATGTAAACGACCGCTTAATGATATTAAATAAAGGTAAAAAAGAACTTGAGAAAAAGAATGAAACAACCGAAGTAAATAATACACAAAATAATTTCTACTTAGGTTCAACTGCAGACGTACAACGTTTGCTAAAAGGCGATTTAATAGATGTCACACGAACAGGCGGTGAAAGCAAGAGCGACTCGGGAGACGTATCTAGGGAATCCTAATGTTAAGCGCGATGGTGTTGCTGAACAATGGACCCAAGAATCGATTCTTGAATATAAGAAATGTATGGATACTCCTGTATATTTCGCTGAAAAATATGTAAAGGTTATTTCACTTGATGAGGGTTTAGTACCATTTATTCTATATCCTTATCAAAGAGAAATGTTTGAGAGATTCAATGAGCATAGGTTTAATGTTATTTTGGCTTGCAGACAATCAGGTAAATCCATATCGGTTTGTGCCTACTTGCTCTGGTATGCGCTGTTTCATCCGGAAAAAACTGTGGCCATACTCGCTAACAAAGCGTCAACCGCAAGAGAAATGCTCTCTCGAATCACGCTTATGCTTGAAAACCTACCGTTCTTTTTACAAGCAGGAACTAAAGCCCTTAACAAAGGTTCACTTGAGTTTGGTAATAATTCTCGAATTATTACTGCTGCAACCACTGGTTCTTCTATTCGTGGCCTTAGTATCAATTTACTTTATCTTGATGAATTTGCATTCGTAGAAAAAGCTGCAGAATTTTATACTTCTACATATCCTGTTGTATCTGCTGGTAAAGATACCAAAGTCATTGTCACATCTACGGCAAATGGTATTGGTAATATGTTTTATAAGATTTGGGAAGGTGCGGTACAATCAGTTAATGAATTTACTCCATTTAGAGTAGATTGGTGGGATGTTCCAGGCCGGGATGAGGTATGGAAACAACAAACTATTAATAATACGTCAAAGCTACAATTCGATCAAGAATTTGGTAATACATTTTTTGGTACAGGTGATACGCTAATTAGTGCCGAAGCTCTTATGGAATTAAGAGCTAAAGAGCCTAAAAGGCATATTGAACAAGGTGATGGTTTAGTATATTCGGATCCAGAAAAAGGTAAAGAATATATTATGTGTGTAGATGTTGGAAAGGGAAGAGGACAGGACTATTCTACATTTACTTTAATCGATATTAGCGTAAAACCGTTTGAACAGGTAGCTGTTTATCGTAACAATACTATCTCTCCATTACTCTTCCCTTCTATTATATATAAGTATGCAAAATTGTACAATAAAGCATACGTTATTGTTGAGTCAAATGATCAAGGATCTTTAGTAGCAAACGGTTTGTATCAAGAACTTGAATATGATAATGTGCATATGGAATCTGCAGTAAAGGCAAATGCTATAGGTCAGGCTATGACTCGTAGAGTTAAAAGATTAGGTTGTTCTGGCTTAAAAGATCTTATTGAAACAAATAAACTTAAAATTTATGATGAACAAACTATTCTCGAAATATCTACATTTGTTGCAAAAGGTAATTCATATGAAGCATCAGAAGGTAATAATGATGATTTAATTATGAATCTAGTTATGTTTGGTTATTTTGCTCAGACTCAATTTTTTAATGACATGACCGATATTAATCTAAAAGAAATGCTATTTAAACAAAGGATGGCTGAAATTGAAGCTGATATTGTTCCATTTGGTTGGGTAGATGATGGATCTGATTGGATCAAATCAATTGAAGATGAAGAAAATAGTAAACCTGATTGGTTTGTCGACTTTGATCGAGACGAATATGGATATTAATGAAAATATGAATTATTATAAATACATATGAAATTGAAAAACAATCGTATTATGCACCATATAAATAACCGAGTGAGGTAAGCTAATGGCACTTTTTACACCATCTCAAAGTCCTGCGGTAATTGTTAAAGAGGTTGATGTTACGGGCGGCGTGCCTAATGTTCAATCCTCAGTTGGCTGTTATTCAGGCAAATTTATGTGGGGTCCTGCTGATCAGAGAACTCTTATTTCTAATGAAGAAGAATTATCTGAAGTTTTTGGTACACCAAATAACAGTCACAGCATCGACTACCACGACGCAGCGTATTTTTTACGCTACTCAAACGCACTACAAATTAATCGTATTGTAGATTCTGACGCTAAAAACGCTGTTTCTACAAGCGGTCAAACTTCATCGTATGCTGTGGGAACATATACTCTTCCACAGGTTAAAAATAAAACGAATTTTGAAAGTCAACTTGCTGCTCTTGATTCAGACGGTCATACTTTTGTGGCCAGAGTCCCTGGATCATTGGGCAATTCATTGAGAGTTTCAATTTGTCCACCTTCAATAAACGATTCAGCATTTGATGGATGGACATACAAAGGTTCATTTGACGCACCTCCAGGAACTTCAAGTTTTGCGTCAAGAAATGACGGAACAAATGACGAAGTTCATCTTGCTGTTGTCGATGTTAATGGCCAGTTCAGTGGAACTAAAGGTACAGTTCTTGAGACTTATCCATTTATGTCTGTTGCAAATAATGCAGTTAATACGGCTGATGGAGCGAACATATACGTTAAAGACGTAGTTAATGAAAACTCAAAATATGTACACTTTGTTGATTTTGACTCTAATTTTACAAACTTTGGTAGCGCAGGAACAGCAATTACTTCAGGAACTTCTAAAGATTTCTTAGGAACTGCAGTTCAAACTTCAGCAACTGTTAACTTTGCTTTCGATTCAGGTGTAGATACTGGCACACTTTCAGCTGGTAATTATCTAAACTCATTTGATTTATTTGAAGACAAAGAAGTTATTGAAATTGATTTCTTGATTGCACCTGGAATGTCATCAAGAGCTGATCAAACAACTATTGTTAATGATTTAATTGCAATTGCTGAATCACGTAAAGATTGTATAGTTGTTTCCGGCCCTGCTAGAAATGATATCGTAAATGTATATAGTGACGCTAGTGTTGTAACAAATTTAACTACAACTTCTGGATCTTTTACGAGATCAAGCTACAATGTTGTGACTGGTAACTATCTCAAAGTTTACGATAAATATAATGATAAGTTTATTGAAATTCCAGCAAACTCTTCTGTTGCAGGTATCATGGCAGAAACTGATCGAAGTGCTGCACCATGGTTTTCTCCTGCAGGTACAAGACGAGGACAAATGCTAGGTATTACAGCTTTAAGCTTTAATCCAAATAAAGCAAGAAGAGATACACTTTACAAAGCTGGAGTTAATCCAATTGTTAACTTTGCGGGTCAACCAGATTTGACTCGATCAAGCATACTATTATTTGGTGATAAAACAGGTCTTTCAAGACCTTCCGCTTTCGATCGTATTAATGTACGAAGATTGTTCATTACGCTTGAAAGAGCAATCGAAAGAGCTGCTCAAAACGTACTCTTTGAATTCAATGATGAATTTACAAGAGCTGAGTTTGTAAATATTATCGAACCAGTCTTACGTGATATTAAGGGCAGACGTGGTATTACAGACTTCCGTGTTATAGCGGACGAATCTGTAAATACTCCAGCGGTTGTAGATAGAAATGAGTTTATAGCTAATATTTTTATTAAGCCGGCTCGTTCTATTAACTATATCACGCTTAACTTTGTCGCAGCTAGAACCGGTATTTCCTTTGAGGAAGTTGCTGGCGCTGGCGTATAATCTAGGGAGGTAACTTATGGCACTTGGTAGTGTAGACGAATTTAAGTCCAGACTCACTGGCGGTGGTGCACGCGGTAATCTCTTTCAGGTTACACTTGCAAATCCGCGAGGTGGTTTAGGCGTAAACCTTGATATTGATTTCGCATCTTTTATGTGTGAAGCAGCCCAATTACCGGCTTCAAATGTTGGTACAATTGTAATTCCATTCCGTGGACGTCAATTGAAAGTAGCTGGAGATCGTGTATTCGATTCTTGGACTGTCACAGTAATAAACGATGTTGAAATGAAAGTCAGAAACGAAATGGAAAGATGGATGAATGCTATCGCCAACCATGCAGATGCTGGTGGTGTACAAAATCCAGAACTTTATTTTGCTGATTTGAAAGTCGATCAATTTGATCGTGACGAATCTGTTGTTAAAACATATACGTTCAAAGATGCTTGGCCTTCATCAATATCTCCAATTGAATTGAGTTATGCTGACGATAATATCGAAAGATTTACGATCGAATGGCAATACCAATATTGGACATCAAATACCACTGATGCGTAAATAATATATAGAAGGAGAGCGAGTTTTCGCTCTCCTCTTATAAAGGAAAATATGAATGGCAGATGAAGGCTTTAAGCTATTTGGCTTTGAAATAAAACGAGCTAATAACGAAGATCCTGTAAAGGCACCTTCGATTGTACCAGCTCGAGATGAAGACGGTGCAGGATACGTAACCGTTTCTGGATCACACTATGGACAATATATTAGTCAAGACGGCACAGATGCAAAAGATAATCATGCATTGATTATGAAGTATCGTGGTGTTGCGATGCATCCTGAAGTCGATATGGCAATTGAAGATATTGTAAATGAAGCGATAGTAGGTGGCGAAGAACCTATTTCAATCGATATGGACAACTTAAAAGTTTCAGAAAGTGTTAAAAATAAGATTAGAAACGAATTCGATACTGTATTAAACAAAATGAATTTTAAAGAACTTGGGCATGATATTTTTAGAAGATGGTATGTTGATGGTAGATTATATCATCATCTTGTAGTCGACGAATCAAATACGAAACAAGGTATTGTAGATATTCGTCCGATCGATGCTGCAAGAATTCGTAAAGTAAAACAGGTTAAAAAAGAAAAAGATCCAAAGACTGGCGCAAATATAATTAAAAAGGTAGATGAATATTTCATTTATCAGGAAAAACCGGGAGCTCAAGCTGCTGGTGTCAAATTGAGTTTAGATTCAGTTTCATATATTACATCTGGTTTACTCGACGAAAAACGACAAAAAGTTTTATCGTATTTACATAAAGCTTTAAAGCCAATTAATCAGTTAAGAATGATGGAAGACTCTTTAGTCATTTATCGTTTAGCAAGAGCTCCAGAGCGTAGAATTTTTTATATTGATGTTGGTAACTTACCACGCGGTAAAGCTGAACAATATATGAAAGATATTATGACTCGTTATCGTAATAAACTTGTTTATGATGCGCAAACTGGAGAAATTAAAGATGATCGAAAGCATCAATCGCTACTTGAAGATTTTTGGCTTCCAAGGCGTGAAGGTGGTAAAGGTACAGAAATTTCGACGCTCCCTGGAGGTGACAATCTTGGACAAATCGAAGACATACTTTATTTTCAAAAGAAAGTATATCGCTCACTTAATGTACCATTAAATCGATTAGAACAAGAACAACAATTCTCACTTGGTAGAGCTACAGAAATTAGTAGAGATGAATTAAAATTTCAAAAATATATAGATCGACTTCGTACAAGGTTTGGATATGTATTTCTTGGAATGTTAAAAACACAACTTATTTTAAAAGGTATTATAGCTGACAATGATTGGCAAAATATGAGAAATCATATTGTCGTTCAATTTGCAAGAGACAATCATTTCACTGAGCTAAAAAATTCAGAACTTTTGAGAGAAAGACTTCAAACATTAAATGATGTTCAAGCGTTTGTAGGTGAATATTTCTCAAAAGAATGGGTAATGAAGAACGTCCTACACTTCACAGATGATGATATCGATAATATGGGATTAAATAAAAATGGTGAACAACCAGAAACAGGAGATGAAGTATGAGTGAAACAAGTTACGAAGACGTAGCACAGGAAGAACCGCAAGTAGAAGAAAATCCACTTGCTGGTCTAGTTAATGCAGCTTTAGCAAAAGATTATAATAAAGCAAATGAAATTTTCGGTCAAGCTATTTCTATAAAAATGTCAGATGTGCTTGATCAAGAGCGCATTAGATTATCAAATGCTATTTACAATGGCAAAGAGGAGGATCCTGAAGATGAAATCGAAGATGAAGATTTGGAGGATTCTGAAGACGTATCTGATGGCGATGATAATGTGGAAGATTTTGATGCTGAAGGGGATACTGATGGCGGTGAAGAATCTGATGAAGATACTGATGAAGAAAAAGTAGAAAATTAAAAACATATAAATAATACTACAGAAGAATTTATCTGTAAATATTTACAAAAAAGGTTTGTGTAATGAAACTTATTTCTGAATTTATTGACCATCAAATTGGTTACAATGTTATAACAGAAGAAAAATCTGGTAAGAAGTCTTACGTGATTGAAGGTGTATTTGCACAAGCCGATATGAAGAATCGAAACGGTCGTATATATCCAAAACCGATCATGGAAAAAGCTGTAGGCAACTACGTTGATAAGCAAGTTTCCAAAGGTCGTGCGGTTGGTGAGTTAAATCACCCTGAAGGACCGACCGTTAATTTAGATAAGGTTTCACACAAGATCAATGAACTCAAATTTGAGGGAAATGATGTTGTTGGAAGAGCCACAGTTTTGGACACTCCTATGGGTAACATTGTTAAAGGTCTACTCGATGGTGGCGTTCAACTGGGCGTATCGACTCGTGGTATGGGAAGTTTGATGCAGCAAAATAACGCAATGGTCGTCAAAGACGATTTTATGCTTAACGCGATTGATATCGTGCAAGATCCATCCGCACCGTCAGCATTTGTTAATGGAGTTATGGAAGGTGTAGATTGGGTTTGGGATAACGGGATTTTGTCAGCTCAAGCAATTGAAAAAATGGAGACTGAAATAAAGAAAGCTCCACGGAAAGATCTCTATGAGGTACAGGTTCGTGAGTTTAAGAATTTCCTCTCGTTACTCAAATCTTAAATAAAAGGGAGTCAATTAATGACTGATCAAAATCAAATAGAAGATCAAGATGTTGAACTCCATGATGATAACGTCGTGGAAGCGTCTGATCACGAAGCTCAGTCAGTTTCAAGTGCTGATAAAGCTGGAGATGCTACAGGTAGTGCACCTAAGCGTAAAGGCGATCAAACTAAACAAGATCCAATGCCAAAGACCAAGGCTGCAATGATTACTGCTATGGTTCATAAAATGCAGAAGATGGACAAACAAGCTTTGTCTGCAATGATGCATTATAACGGTACTTCTGAAGAAGACTTTAATGGTGAAGCAATTGCTGAATCACCAAGAGAAATTGCTTACGAAGCAAACTTCGACGAAGATCTTAACGCATTGGTTTCTGAAGAGGCAACACTTTCAGATGAGTTTAAAGGCAAAGCTGCTACAATTTTTGAAGCTGCTATTAAGTCTAAACTTTCAAAAGAAGTTGATCGTTTAGAAGAAAAGTACAATGAGGAACTGGCCGAAGAAATCTCAACAACTAAAGCTGAACTTGTAGAAAAGGTAGATTCTTATCTGAACTATGTAGTTGAGCAATGGATGGAAGACAACAAGGTTGCTGTTCAAGCAGGCCTACGTACAGAGATCGCCGAGAAGTTCATGAACAATCTAAAAGATCTGTTCACAGAATCTTATATCGACGTACCAGAGTCAAAAGTCGACCTAGTTGACGAACTTGCCAGTGAAGTTCAAGAGCTTGAAGGTAAGCTTAATGAAACAACTGGACAAATCATCGACATGACTGAAGAGTTAGAAAGCTTTAAGCGTGAGCAAGCAATTGTTGAAGCTGCGGCTGATCTAGCTGATACTCAGTATGAGAAGTTAAAAGAATTAGTTGCTGATCTTGACTGGAGCGATAATTTCGCAGAGAAGGTTAAGACTGTCAAAGAATCTTACTTCAAAAAAGAAGCGGTAGAAACAGAAGCTGATGACACACAGCTTGATGAAACTTTCGAAGTTGAATCATCTGATGTTATGGGCCAGTATCTGGATGCCATTAAAAGACAAAATAAATCCTAAAGGGAGTTAAGTAAATGCAAAATACAGTATCTTACGATAGGCTCGTTGAAAAATGGGCACCAGTACTGAATGAAGAGTCAGCTGGTACTATTTCAGACGCGCATAGAAAAGCTGTTACAGCAGCTGTTCTAGAAAACCAGGAGATCGCTCTAAGAGAAGAGGGTCTTCTTCACGAAACTACTCAAACTGGCAATTCAGCTAACTGGAATCCAGTATTAATCGCACTAGTTAGACGTGCAATGCCTAACCTTGTTGCTTATGACATTTGTGGTGTTCAGCCAATGTCAGGTCCAACAGGCTTAATCTTTGCAATGAAGTCAACTTTCCAGAAGACAAAAGCTGGTGTATCAAACGGCGATGAAGCTCTTTTCAACGAAGCTCCAGTCGGTTACTCAGGTGACTCAGCTACAACTGGTAACGGTTCACTCGGACCATCTGGTTTAGCTGGTACACTAGACGGCGACAATGACTCAACAATCATTGACTCCGAATCAACTCATGTACCTTATGCAGGTGATGCATATACAGCTGCTGAAGCTGAAGTACTTGGTGGCTCAGGTCAAGAAGAATTAGCTCCAATGGGTTTCACCATTGAAAAAGCAACTGTGACTGCTAAGTCACGTGCTTTAAGAGCAAACTATACTCTTGAACTTGCTCAAGACTTGAAAGCAATTCACGGCTTAGATGCTGAGACTGAGTTGGCAAATATCCTGTCAACTGAGATTCTTTCAGAAATCAACAGAGAAGTTGTAAGAACTGTAAATAGACAAGCTAAAATCGGTTCAAGACAAACTACAAACCAAACACTTGGTATCTTTGACTTATCAACAGATGCAGATGGTAGATGGTCTGTTGAAAAGTATAAAGGCTTGATCATGCAGATCGAAAGAGAAGCTAATACTATTGCTAAAGAGACACGTAGAGGCAAAGGTAACTTTATCTTATGTTCTTCAGACGTAGCTGCAGCTCTTAACGCTGCTGGTATGTTGGATTACACTCCAGCTCTTAGCTCTAACTTAAACGTTGATGATACAGGTAATACTTTTGCTGGTACATTGAACGGAAGAATTAGGGTATATATTGATCCTTATTCATCACGTGACTATGTCAACGTTGGTTATAAGGGTACAAACCCATATGATGCAGGTCTATTCTACTGTCCATATGTACCATTAACAATGGTTAAGGCAGTTGGCGAGGAAGATTTCCAGCCAAGAATCGGCTTCAAGACAAGATACGGTATGGTATCGAACCCATTTGTTGGTTCAACACCTGCTAACGGTCTTGCATCTGATCGTACTAACCAGTACTACAGAATCTCAGCTGTTAATAACTTGCTTACATAATAGCTCGAATACGATTCGACTAAGGGTCCTTCGGGACCCTTTTTTATTTGTATAAATAAGATCATATAAGGAATGTAATATGGCAAAACAACATCACGTCGCAGTTCATGAACCTACATTTTCAAAAACAAATATAGGAAGAAAACCTTCATTATGTAAAATGAATAAACATAAAAGGCGTTCTTATAAGATGTACAGAGGACAGGGTAAAAAATAATGGCAGAACTTACATCAAATTTAAATTACCTACAACCTACTGGGTTTAAGGTTATAATAGATAGAGAAAATTATCCAAATCTTGAATATTTTGTTCAAAGTTTTACACACCCTGATGTGCAACTAATACCAGCTGAATTGCCATTTAGGAAAGTAAGAACGATTCCACTTCCTGGCGGTAGTTTAGATTTTGGTGAATTAAGTTTTACAATTATTCTTGATGAAGATTTAAAAGGCTATCAAGAAATGCACGACTGGATAAGACGTATTATTGATCAGCCTCTAAAAGGTGCACTTGATCGCAGCTCTTCAGTCGCACCATCAACCGCAGATATTACTTTGGCTATATTGAATAGTCAAAATAATAAGACTAAAAATATAAAATACGATGAATGTACACCTACAGGACTCGGTGGTATTCAGTTTGAAACAACCGCAAGTGGAGCAGAATATTTAACATCCACAATGAGTTTTAGATTTACTAATTTTGAACTATTATAGATAATATTTTATTATGGAGAAATATGTGATTGATATAAAAGAAGTCCTTATCGACTGGGCAGAGGACAGTAAACTTAGTATGCAACTTGACGAAGATTCTCGTAACACCCCGTTACTACATGCAAAATATCTTGAAAAATTAGCTAATGCCAAACTTTTATTAAAGAGGTCAGAGTTTTCACAAAAAACTTTACTTAAACAAAAATGGGAATGGTATAATGGCAAGATGGATGAAGCTACTGTAAAAGAGCTTGGATGGAATCCAGATCCTTTTAATGGTTTAAAAATTATGAAAGGTGATATGGATTATTATTACGATTCAGATCCTGAAATACAAAAATCAGAAGAAAAAATTCAATATTATAAAACACTAGTTGAAACACTTACAGAAATAGTAAATAATTTAAATTGGCGACATCAGACGATTGGAAATATTATTAAATGGAAGCAATTCGAATCAGGCGGTTAAACTATGCAAACTTACATGTTGAATGCGATTTTGGACAAGCTGCAGAAATAAAAGAATTCTTTTCATTTTATGTTCCTGGTTACAAATTTATGCCGGCCTATAGGCGTAGAATTTGGGATGGAAAGATTAGATTATTTGATTCTACTCGAGGTGAATTGCCGGCCGGCTTAATACATCATCTTATAAAATATATTGAAAGTCGTGGATATAATTATGAGTTAGTGAAAACTAAATATGGAATTCCTTTAGAAGAGCAAAGGCCAGATCCAAAAGAAGTTGTTGATTTCATCAAAACATTAAATCTTCCGTTTAATCCACGTGATTATCAATTTATTGCAATAATGGAAGCTTTACATCGGACGCGCGGAATTTTATTATCGCCTACAGGATCTGGTAAATCTTTAATAATTTATATTTTATTACAGTATTATTTACAAGTAATAAATGATAAAAAGGTATTAGTTATTGTACCCACAACATCTCTTGTAGAACAAATGTATTCTGATTTCATTCAATATGGTGGAGATAAGGAAGATATACATAGAATATATTCTGGAAAAGATAAGTCGTTCGAAGAATCTATTTGTGTAAGTACATGGCAATCGATTTATAAAATGCCAAAAGATTGGTACGATCAGTTTGGTATGGTTATTGGCGATGAATGTCATGGATTTAAATCTAAATCGTTAATGAATATCATGAATAAAGCAACAGAGGCTAAATATAGATATGGCACAACTGGAACTTTAGATGGAACTCAAACTCATGAATTAGTACTTCAAGGACTTTTTGGAAAAACATTTAAAGTTACTACCACTAAAAAGCTTCAAGACTCAGGAACTCTTGCTGAACTTAATATTAATAGACTTGTTCTTGATTATTCGGCGGATGCTAGAAGAGAATGTGAGGCAAAAAATTATCAAGAGGAAATCGAATATATTGTTACAAATGAAAAAAGAAATAGATTAATTCGTAATCTTTCTCTAGATCAAAAAGGAAATACACTTGTTTTATTTAATTTTGTCGAAAAACACGGTAAACCATTATTTAATATGATACAAGATAAAGCTGAAGAAAATCGTAAAGTATTTTTTGTATCTGGAAATGTAGCTACATCAGATCGAGAAGCAATTCGTGGAATAGTTGAAAAGCAGAAAAATGCAATTATTGTTGCAAGTCTTGGAACTTTTAGTACTGGGATTAATATTAGGAATTTACATAATATTATTTTTGCATCACCATCTAAATCTCAAATCCGCGTTCTTCAATCTATTGGTCGCGGATTAAGAAAATCTGATAATAATGTTGCAACTACACTTTATGATGTTATAGATAATATTAGTACAGATAATAAAAAGAATTTTGCATGGTTGCATGGCTTAGAAAGACTTCGAATCTATGAAAAAGAAAAATTTAAAACAAAAACATATAAGGTTTCATTGTGAGTACAAATTTTAAACAATTTAAGTTAATTAGTGGCGATGAAATCGTTACTGATGTTATAGATTCAGAAGACGATATTCTTATAGTACGCGCGTCTATGAAAATTGTAGAATTAGAAAATATGCATGAAGGGTTTACTTATTTTTCACTTCGGCCTTTTATTGCATTTCAAGACAATTTAGATACTTTGCAACTTTTAAATACAGCAAGTATTGTTTTAGAATCAAGTCCATCACCTAGTATTATGAAACATTATGCAAATGCTGTTACAAAAATGAATAAATTTTTAAAAGATGGTAAAACTTTAGAAGATTTAGAAGCTATGACAGATGATGAAATCCGTAAATATATGGAAAATTTATTAGATAAATACGGTGAAGATATATCAAAAGATATAGGAGTTAACGAAGAAAAAGAAAAGTTAGGTCCTAACGTAATAAATTTTAAACCAAAAGACACTATGCACTAATGGCCTTTCTTGTACATCCGCTTCCACCTATACCAGTTTTTGTAAGAAAAGAATATCTGTATGATCTCAAAGCAGGTTATGGAGAATACACTCCTGGTATTTGGATCAGCGTAAAAAGCACAATGTCAAAAGCATTATATTTTGAAACACTATTAACAGATTATGGAGCATTATATGATAAACTTCCTCTCTCGGCCTTCGTCTGGAAAATGGATCACGGTAACCTTCCTCTTGATGTTTTGCAGCTTTGGGATTGTTTCGATTATGATTTAACAGTAATAGAAAAACCATTATTATCTCGTTGTGAATTTTTTGGAAAAGACGAACAAATGCACGCTGGAGAATATGAGTTTACTATTGACAATGCACATAGAGATAAAAGCATTTTAAATACTAACTTTTCTGAACACGACCCGGAGCATAAATCTTTTAATGTTATTCGACTCGATAATGGACAATTTGCTGCACAACCAAACAATAGAGTTATATGGCGTGATTCAAGCTTAACACCTGCTAATTTAAAACAACCAGATTTTAAAGTTTGTACACAAAATTATGCAGTTGAAGTAGAACCAAAATGGTCAGTTGGTCATACAGATGAATGGCAGTATAAAACCGAAGATGAAATGTAGGGTATATCTCTCCCCTCCAAATTACTTAATTTATTATACCATGAATTTAACGACTTGTACACAAAAAAATGAATAATTTACAAATTATATTTCCACATAAAAAGAAAAAATAAAGATGTACTTTTACGTCTCCCAGTGATATAATACTTATAATAATGAAGGAGCAATTATGCGTCAAAAAAGAAAAAGCATTCATTATGTTAATAATGCCGACTTTTCACAAGCAGTAGTCGACTATGTTAGACATGTTAATGAAGCTAAAGAAAAAAAATATAATAGTATTCCAAAAGTTCCTGATTACATAGCTCAATGTTTTTTGCGCATTGCAGAAGGACTTTCACATAAAGTCAATTTTATTGGATATACGTATCGTGAAGAAATGGTTATGGATGCAGTCGAAAACTGTTTAAAAGCCATTAGTAATTATGATATTGAAGCTGCAACAAGAACTGGCAAACCGAATGCGTTTGCATATTTTACCCAAATTACATGGTATGCTTTTCTTCGAAGAATAGCAAAAGAAAAGAAACAGCAATCAATAAAAACTAAATATATTGCTAATTCTGGTGTAGAAGATTTCATGATTGACGAAAATGGTGATGCAACTTCAGGTTTAGTTGCTGGTGCGTTTGTTGATACTCTTAAAACAAGAATCGAAAGAATTAAACATATTGATAACGAAATCAAAGTCTATAAAAAAGAAGAAGAAAAAAAGGCAAGGAAAAAAAGAACAGTACACGCTGATTCAGATTTGTCGGAGTTTTTACAGTGAAAATTGCTATATTAAATGACACACATTGTGGTATTCGTAATTCATCACAAATATTTTTAGACAATGCAAGTGAATTTTATTCTAATGTATTTTTTCCAGAATGCGAAAGAGCCGGTGTTAAACAGATTATCCATCTTGGAGATTATTATGATAATCGTAAAGTAATTAATATAAAGGCTTTAAATCATAATCGTAAACATTTTTTACAAGAAATGCGTAAACGTGGAATGACTATGGATATAGTTCCTGGCAACCATGATACTTATTTTAAAAATACTAATGACATGAATAGTTTAAAAGAA
>Ga0181556_1000892_pt1 | contig 31493 bp, 33 predicted proteins | sample 011ome_14_FD_148651 | JGI IMG/M metagenome (GOLD analysis project Ga0181556, IMG submission 148651) | Coastal salt marsh microbial communities from the Groves Creek Marsh, Skidaway Island, Georgia - 011505AT metaG (spades assembly) | ecosystem: Environmental > Aquatic > Marine > Intertidal zone...
GATACAGACATAAGGATACAGACATAAGTCTGTATTGATGCTTGCAAAAATATAAAAAATAGGCCACAGTCTAGACAAAGGGGCAAAAGACCCCGTTGTTGAGGCGTGATCAAAGAGGGCAGGTCACATGATTATGAAAAAACTATTTCAGGCCACCGCGATTGGCCTATCTCTTTGTATCGGTACGTTCGCCACAACGGTTTCGGCCGAAATATTGCAGATTGTGCGCAACGGTGGCGAAAGCAGTATAGACGTTCCAATGAATCGTGCCATCGTTGTCGAAAGCGATATTCCATTTGCAGAACTGAGCATTGCAAACCCATCGATTGCTGATTTTTCAACGCTGTCTGATCGCACCGTTTATGTTCTGGGCAAAACGCCGGGTCAAACCACACTGACATTATTGGATGCGCAGGGTCGTTTGATTTCGAATGTAAATGTAATCGTCACGCCCGAGATCAGCGAATTTAAGTTGCGGCTGCGTCAAATTCTGCCCAACGAAAAAATTGAGGTGCGCACGGCAAACGACGGTGTCGTTTTGTCCGGTACAGTTTCCAGCACCAACGCATTGGACCAAGCTTTAAGCTTGGCTGAACGTTATTCAGCTGGGAAAGTTTCGAATCTCTTGACTGTTGGTGGTGTTCAGCAGGTGATGCTGCGTGTCCGTTTTGCGGAAATGCAGCGCACCATTGCGAAATCACTGTCATCCTCGGTCGCGTTACAAGGCAATTTGCTGAACAACGAATTAGGATTAAACGCAGGTACCGGTGCGGGTTCGACAACAGCGGGCCAAGGTGGTCTGCTGTCAGGAAACTCGGACGGAGCCGGCGCATCGAATGGAACCGCCGTTTTGGGTTTCAACGCAGGCGCATTAGAGGTCGCGGTGATGCTTGAGGCATTGGAAACCAAGGGCTTTGTGCGCACATTGGCCGAACCGAACCTGACCGCGCTGTCGGGCAAACCTGCATCATTTCTGGCGGGCGGTGAATATCCAATTCCCGTTTTACAAGACGGGGCAGTTTCGATTGAATTCAAGCCATTCGGCGTGAATATGGAATTTACCCCGACCGTCCTGCAAAACGATACGATTAACCTTGAGCTTTCTGCCGAAGTGTCATCTTTGGACAGCTCCGCGTCCGTTTCCACGGGATCGTATACCGTAAGCGGCACAAAAACACGTAAAACATCAACGACTGTCGAATTGCGCGACGGGGAAAGTTTTGCGATTGCCGGTCTGTTGCAAGACGATTTCCAAGATCTGAATGGTCAAGTGCCGTGGCTTGGCGATGTGCCAATTTTGGGCGCATTATTCCGCAGCGCCGATTATTCGCGCAAACAATCTGAATTGGTCATCATTGTAACCGCCCATTTGGTCACCCCGGTCAAGGGCGAGGCATTTCAATTGCCCACTGATCGAATTCGTCCCCCAAGTGAAAAGGACCTGTTTTTGTTCGGTAGAACAACGGCACCTTCAAATAACAAAGGTGCCGGAGAAGTTGCTCAACAAGATTTTAACAGTTCCTATGGTTATGTAATGGAATGATTCAGGCGGCCACATTTGGGACCTCCATCTCTGATGCCATCAATGTGTATGCGGCCGAAATGCGTGACAAACGCATTATGAGCGCCGAAGAAAAGCTAAACAAACTACCTACCAAGATGACCATCACCACAATGATGCTCAGCGTTCCACCGTTGATGATCATCCTACTGGCACCGTCAATCGTGCAGCTGACCAGCATGAATATCGGCGGAGTGTTCTAGCACATGTTACGTCAGATATTATTTGCAGTGTTCATTGTCGTTACGGCCTGCACGCAAACCCCGCCGGACACTGGCGTATTTGCGCCTGATATTGACCCAAGCGGCAAACAGGTTGACGCCATGGTTGTGGGCGAACGGTTGATGGATGCGGGGGAATATGAACTGGCGCTAGATGCCTTTACCCGCGCAGCCGCCAGTGATGGGTTTACCGGCGAAAATTTGTCTGCGATGGGGGTGGCCAATTTCGGTTTGGGCCGGATGGATCAAGCCTTGGCCATGTTTGAACGCGCGTTGAAAATTGAACCCGAATGGCCAGGGCTGTTGAACAACTACGGTATCGCGCTGATGGCCAAAGGACGATTTGCAGACGCGGTCCAAATTTTCACCAAGGCTGTGGCGCTGGATAATGGCCAAAATGACTCAATAAGGAAAAATTTGGCCGAAGCAGTCGAAAAATACGAAAATTCGGTTTATTCTGCGCAAGATAACGAAACAGAGCGAATGCCACAGGGGATAAAAATAATCTCGGATGAGCAATTCCCATAGGGCGGGTAGTAAGGATCAAAATGCGGATAACAATGTTAGGGTTGGCTTGCGCCACAAGTCTGGTCTTGATGGGTTGCGAAATGGGCAATCAAAATCAAGTTGATGAAAACCTAAAAGACGTCAATGTCGTCGCCGAAAGTGATCTGGCCGATGTGATGCTGACCGTTGCTGACCCAGATGAAGCGGTCATTTTTTTCCAACGTACCTTGCGTGAAAATCCCGACGACATCCAATATATGCGCGGTCTGGGTATGTCCCTGACCCGCGCCAAACGCCCACAAGAGGCGGTGGCAATCTGGGCAAAAACAGTCAAGCATCCAGATGCAACAGAGGCTGACAAATTGAAATACGCCGAAAGCCTGATCCGCAACAGTGATTGGGATCGCGCCAAAACCGTATTGGATGAGATCCCGCCAACAATCGAAACCTATGATCGCTATCGCCTTGAGGCGATGGTTGCCGACAGTCGCAAGGAATGGAAACGGTCTGACGCATTTTACGAAGTGGCAGTCGGACTGACCACAAAGCCGGCAGGTGCCTTAAACAACTGGGGTTATTCCAAATTGACCCGCGGTGATTACATCGGAGCCGAGCGGTTGTTTATGCAATCGCTAAAACAGGACAGCTCACGATTTACCGTGAAAAACAACTTGGTTTTGGCCCGCGCCGCCCAAGGTAAATACACCCTGCCTGTCATCAATCTGACGCAAATCGAACGCGCAGAATTGTTGAACACAATGGGTCTGTCTGCCGTGAAAAAGGGTGATATTCAAACCGCAAAATCCCTGTTCCGCGAAGCGGTCGAAACACATCCACAATATTTTGAATCTGCACAACGCAGCTTAGAAGCGCTTGAAAACTCATAAGGCCCAATCATGAACCTCTCGACCACTGAAATTTACACGTTTTTGCCGATCTTGACTGTTTTGGGTTTGTGGATTGCATGGAACGACTTAAAAACCATGTTGATTACGAATAAAATTTTTGGCGACAGTGGCGATTTTCGCGGTCGTGGGCCCCTTTGTCATGCCGTTTGATACATATGTGTGGCGGTTTGCGGTTTCAGGTGGGATTTTGGTCATTACATTTGCCTTATTCGCATTTGGTGCATTTGGCGGAGGGGATGCCAAAATATTTCCCGCCCTTGGCCTGTTTGTCGCCTATAGCGACTGGATCGATTTCATGATCGTTTTGGTTGCGGCGATGATTGCAGCGGTTTTGCTAGTCATTATTTTGCGTTTGACGCCGCTGCAAAAATATACACCCGAGTGGAAAACATGGAACGCAGGACGTTTTATTCCGATGGGCTTGGCACTGGGATCATCCATCATATTTTACTATGTTTTGGCGTTGAATACACTTTAACGCTTGTTTTTGGGCACGGGTATTTTACCTAGCACAGATGACCCAACTGCCCGTGCAATTTCAAACATGGCTTAACCGTCGCGAATGGCGGCTGCATCCGCATCAGGAACACCTGGTCGCCACTGCGGATCTGCCGGCCCAATTGTTGATTGCGCCCACAGGCGCGGGCAAAACCCTGTCTGGATTTTTGCCATCCCTGATCGAATTGGCGCAGGATGATCATGCTGGGTTGCATACCATCTATGTGTCGCCGCTGAAGGCATTGGCCACAGATATCAAACGCAACATTGCCACACCAATCACCGAGATGGCACTGCCCATCACGGTTGAGGATCGCACAGGCGACACATCGCAGGCTACTAAACGTCGCCAACGGGCCGACCCCCCGAACATTTTGCTGACCACACCTGAAAGTTTGGCTTTGCTGCTATCCTATACTGATGCGGTTCGAATGTTTGCAAACCTGCAACGCGTTGTCATTGATGAAATTCACGCATTGGCGGATACCAAACGTGGTGATCAACTGGCGCTAGCCCTGTCGCGGCTGTCCCAATGTGCACCCCATATGCGCCGCGTTGGGTTATCGGCCACAGTTGACGATCCAAAATCTATCGCCAAATTCCTGGCCCCCGCAGATGTAGATTGCCCAATTCATATGGCTGACAGCGGGCCAACGCCCGATATTTCAATGCTGCAATCACACGCGCCGCCGCCATGGACCGGTGCAGGCGCGACATATGCAATACCAGATGTTTTGCGTGAAATCCGGCAACATAAAACCACCCTAATTTTCCACAACACCCGCGCACAGGCCGAGATATTTTTTCACAACCTTTGGCTGGCCAATACCGACAATCTGCCGATTGCAATCCATCACGGGTCACTGGATCGCGACCAACGCCAACGCGTCGAACAGGCTATGGTTCAAGGGCAGTTGCGCGCCATTGTCTGCACCGGCAGCTTGGATTTGGGTATTGACTGGGGCGATGTGGATCTGGTTGTTCAGATTGGCGCACCCAAAAATGTCAAACGCTTGGTACAACGAATTGGACGTGCAAACCATCGTTACAATGCACCATCCAAGGCGATAATTGTTCCTGCAAATAAATTTGAAATCATAGAATGCCATGCAGCATTGCAGGCGGTTATCGAAAATGACCTAGATGGTGATCCGCGACCCAGTGGTCCGCTTGATGTGTTGTGCCAACACATATTGTTATGTGCTTGTGCGGGGCCAATTCATCCAGATCATCTGTATCATGAAATAAAATCTGCAGGCCCATACGCCCAGATTAGCCGCGCTGCATTTGATGATTGTTTAGATTTTTGCACGACGGGTGGCTATGCCTTGAAACGATATGATCAATGGCATCGCCTAAGGCAGGTCCAAGACGGCACATACGTCCTGCGCGATCCACGCAGTGCAAACAGAATTCGCATGAACAGTGGCACAATTCAGGACAGTGATACACTTAAGGTGCGATTAAATAAATCACGCGGTGGAAGGCCGCTGGGCGAAATCGAAGAAAGCTTTGCCGCGACATTAACCCCGGGGGATACGTTTTTGATCGGCGGTCAAGTTGTCCGATTTGAATCACTGCGTGATATGGTGGTCCAAGTCAGCCGTGACGCCCGTAAACGGCCTAAAATCGCAACCTTTATGGGAACTAAATTTGCAACATCAACGCAGTTATGCGAACGCATCTTGACGTTGTTTGAAACCCAAAATTGGTCCCACCTGCCCCGCGACACCCAAACATGGCTGCAAAAACAAAACGAATTATCCGCATTGCCCACACGCGACAGTTTGTTGCTCGAAACCTTTGAACGTCAAGGACGCCATCATATCTGTGTCTTTGGCTTTGCAGGGCGGAATGCGCAGCAAACCTTGGGGCTGTTGATCACCCATCGACTAGAGCAATTGGGCAAAGCCCCGATCGGATTTGTCACAAACGATTATGGTACATTAATTTGGGGATTGGATGAAATTACAGACCCTGCGCCATTGTTTGACCCAGTAGACATTCAGACAGGCTTTGACACATGGCTATCAACCAACGCAGTGATGAAACGCAGTTTTCGGGGCGTGGCGACAATTGCCGGTTTGATCGAACGTAATCTGCCGGGCCTGCGCAAAACGGGGCGACAGGCCACATTTTCATCCGATATATTGTACGACACTTTGCAAAAATACGATCCCGATCATTTGCTGCTGCGTGTCGCAAAACAAGATGCGCTAAGCGGATTGGTGGATTTTGGCCGCATAGAACAGATGTTGAATCGGGTTCAAGATCGGATTGTTCACAATGCCCTGCCCCATGTGTCCCCCTTTGCCGCACCGCTGTTCCTTGAGGCTGGGCGCATATCCGTTGGGGGCGAAGCCATGGAACGTCTGATCGATGAGGAAGCGAAAAAATTCTTTCAAGAAGCGGGTTTGTCACAGTAAGTGTGTCACATCAGGGAATACCAGCGAGTTAAGATGGAATGTTAGATTACGAATTTACGCTTGGTGGGTCGACATTCCACGCAGCGCCGACGGGTGCCCTATGGTGGCCTGCACAACGCATATTGGTCGTCTCTGATTTGCATTTGGGCAAAACAGAACGTCTGATGCGGATAGGTGGCCCCAGTCTTCCCCCTTATGAAATTCGTGATACCTTGATGCGTCTGGAACATGATGTGGACCGCTTTGATCCCGATCACATCATCAGCTTGGGCGATAGCTTTGACGATATAACCTCGGTTCAGTCGCTAACGCCTGACGACCTGTCATCCTTGACACGATTGCAAAGCGGGCGACAGTGGACATGGATCACTGGCAATCATGATGCGGGACAATTTGGCTTGGATGGTCAAAATCACGAAAGTTTATCCCGAGAGAATATTGATTTTCGCCACATCGCGGATACCACACAAACCAACTGTGAAATATCGGGGCATTACCATCCCAAAGCATCCATCACAGTGAAACGACAGCGTCTGACACGGTCGTGTTTTTTGTTGGATGAAAGGCGGCTGATTTTGCCAGCCTATGGAACATATACCGGTGGGCTAGACTGTGCGCGCCAGCCCCTTTGTGACATCATGTCGACAGGCGCAATCGCAATATTAACTGGAAAAACGGCGCGGGCCATACCTATGCCGCGCCGATAAAAATACCCAAAACTGGCATCAAACATTTAGACGGGTTTACGCCGTCAAACCCTGAGGTTCCAACAGGCCATTTGCGCGGCAACATGCTGTGACGGTGTTTGCCAGCAGGCAGGCAATTGTCATTGGGCCCACACCACCTGGCACGGGTGTGATGGCGCCGGCCACCTCGGCGCAGGATGCATAGTCGCAATCGCCAACCAGACGGGTTCCGCCATCGGGTTTTTCGATGCGATTGATGCCGACATCGATCACGGTTGCCCCAGGTTTGATCCAGTCACCGGGCACCATTTCAGGGCGTCCAACGGCTGCCACGACGATATCCGCCCGGCGCACAACCTCGGCCAAATCTTTGGTCCGGGAATGCGCGATTGTGACCGTACAGCTATCGTTTAACAACAGTTGTGCCATTGGCTTGCCCACGATATTCGAACGACCAATCACAACAGCATCCATCCCAGAAATCGAACCGTGATAGTCGCGCAGCATCATCAAGCATCCCAAAGGTGTACAAGGGACCATTGATTTTTGACCCGTTCCTAACAGACCGACATTGGATATGTGGAACCCGTCCACATCCTTGGCGGGATCGATGGAATTGATGACCAAATCTTCGTCCAAATGCTTGGGCAATGGCAATTGCACCAAAATACCATGCACCGTTGGATCGGTGTTCAGCGTATCAATCAATGACAACAGCGTTGCTTCGTCTGTGTCAGCAGGCAGTTTATGTTCGAATGAATTCATGCCGACTTCGACTGTCTGCTTTCCTTTGGAACGCACGTATACTTGGGATGCGGGGTCTTCTCCGACCAGTACAACCGCCAAACCTGGCGTAATCCCGTGTTCATCTTTCAGTTTTGCAACATGATCCGCGACCTTGCCACGCACTGTCGCGGCGAACGCTTTGCCATCAATGATATGGGCTGCCATAATTTTTCCCCTTGAGTCGATACGCGGGTCACGACTGACCCCAGAACAGAATTGCGGCCCTCGTAAGGGCCGCGATTTATTTTTAGAACAAGCCTTCGATCTGGCCGTCAGCATTCAGGCAGATTGTTTCCGCTGCAGGTTTGCGGGGCAGACCAGGCATGGTCATGATTTCACCACAGACCACAACGATAAACCCAGCACCAGCGCTGATGCGCACTTCGCGAACCGGAACGCTGTGGCCGGTTGGGGCGCCGCGCAGGTTTGGATCAGTTGAGAAACTGTATTGCGTTTTCGCCATACAGACAGGCAAATTGCCGTATCCTTGCTCTTCCCATTTTTTCAGCTGATCACGGATGGATTTATCCATCAATGCCTCATCCGCGCGATAAATGCGTTTACAGATCGTTTGGATTTTATCCGCCAAAGGCATGTCATCTGCATAGATCGGCGCAAAGTTTGCCATATTCGAGTCTGCAATTTCTGCGACGCGTTTGGCCAAGGCCTCAGATCCAGCTGAACCAGATTCCCAATGCTTGGATACAATCGCTTCGGCGCCTTGGCTGGCCACGAATTCTTGGACAGCAGCGATTTCAGCATCTGTATCTTTGACAAAGTGGTTGATCGCAACCACGACAGGAACCCCAAATGATTTCAGGTTTTCGATATGACGGCCCAGGTTTGCACAGCCTGCGCGCACCGCATCCACGTTTTCTGTGCCCAGATCATCCTTGGCCACGCCACCGTTCATTTTCATCGCACGCACCGTTGCCACCAAGACAACAACCGATGGGGCAAGCCCCGCTTTGCGGCATTTGATGTTCATGAATTTTTCGGCACCCAGATCGGCACCAAAGCCCGCCTCGGTCACGACATAGTCGGACAGTTTCAGCGCAGTTTGCGTCGCAATCAATGAATTACAGCCATGCGCGATGTTTGCGAATGGACCACCATGCACGAACGCTGGGTTGTTTTCCAATGTTTGCACCAGGTTCGGCTGCATTGCGTCTTTCAGCAATACGGTCATTGCGCCGTCCGCTTTGATATCGCGGCAGAATACGGGGCTGCGGTCGCGGCGATAGGCCACGATCATATTGCCCAAACGCTCTTGCAGGTCTTCCAAGTTTTTGGACAGACACAAAATCGCCATAACCTCGGATGCAACCGTGATGTCAAACCCTGCCTCGCGTGGGAAACCATTGGAGACACCACCCAAGGACGCTGTGATGGTGCGCAAGGCGCGGTCGTTCATATCAACAACGCGGCGCCAAACAACGCGGCGTGTGTCGATTTCCAATTCATTACCCCAATAAATGTGGTTGTCGATCATTGCGGACAACAATGAATGCGCTGACGTGATCGCGTGGAAATCACCTGTGAAATGCAGGTTCATTTCTTCCATTGGAACAATTTGTGCGTATCCGCCACCGGCTGCGCCACCCTTCATACCAAAGTTCGGACCCAAGGACGCTTCGCGAATACAAATCATCGCGTTTTTACCGATGCGGTTCAAACCATCGCCCAGACCAACGGTTGTTGTGGTCTTGCCTTCGCCCGCTGGTGTCGGGTTGATGGCCGTCACCAAAATTAATTTGCCGTTTTCACGATCTTGCAACGAATTGATGAACTCTTGGCTCACTTTCGCTTTGTCGTGCCCATATGGCAAAAGATCTTTCGCCTCGATGCCCAACTTTGCACCAATTTCCAAAATCGGCTTTTTGTTCGCTTCGCGTGCGATTTGAATATCTGTTTTAAAGCTCATGTCGCTTGTCCCTTGTGTCCGCCTTGGACGGTCGTTTCCTACATGGGGTGGTATAGCGACAGAAATTCGCGCTCTAGGCCGCAATTCCGACATTTCCCGATCTTGTTGCGGCGAGCGGTCGCAGTTTTGTTTCCAATAGGATACAGGTTTTCTATCTGTGTTATGGTTTTGGGGCCCATTCCCGCTGGTCTGGTACATGTAACTGCAATCGGTCCCCCAACCTGAGTCGCCCCGGCCGTTCCACCCAGGCCGTCACACCGCGCAATCCCGTAGCCATGGATTTGAACCGCTTGCCCGCCTGCGGGTCAATGGCGCTGATCACACGGGCCGGTAAATGACAAGGTCGGTTTTGCATATCAATTGTAAGCGTGGTGCCAGATTGTGATTGCAACCATGCCGATGGTGGCACATGCGAAAAATCGGGGATCCCGCGCACCACTACATTGCCCCCAACCACGACGGGTCGATTTTGTCCAATCCAATCGACGCGGCAATGCGATCCAGATCATCTGCACATAGAATGCTGATCTGACGGGTGTTGCGAATTTCTGTCCCGCGTGGGTATTGCGATGTGACACGCGAACACGATGGGCGTGTCAAACCAAAATGCCGATCCCCCTGCGGACCAGAAAAGGACAATTCAAATTCATCCAATGGATCAGATGTGATCGCCCCAGCGGGACCTGATACAATACCCAACCAAATCACATCGGCATAATAATCCGTCGGTTTCAATGCTGGCATTTATTCGTCCCCCCATAATGTTGATGGAATTCGGTTTTGCAAGGCTTGGTCAAACTGGGCCCCATCAAACGCGCCGCCTTTTGCTTCGAAAAGAAAATCGCCGATTGTGGGCAGCGCGCGGCTGTTATCACGGCCCCATATCCCAGAACGGACAATCGATTTCGCACAATGTACATAGACCTGATGCACCCGCACAATGACCACCGATTTTGGATGGTGCCCGTTTTGCACATAGCTTTGGCACAAAACTGGGTCTGCCGTGACGCGACCATTGCCCACAACGCGGACCACATCTTGCACACCCGTGTTGAAAAACAAAATCGACAATGCCCCATCGCGCACGATATTGCGCAAACAATCCAAGCGGTTATTGCCCCGCCAATCAGGCAGGGCCAAATGTTGGGCGTCTAGCACATCCACCACGGGCCCATCGTCCCCACGTGGGCTGATGTCAACGCGGCCCTGTGCATGCGTGGCCAAAACGCAAAACCGTGATGCCATGATCCAATCACGATAAAGCGGCGTGATTTCTGATGCCACCTTATCCGTTGCCGCAGCAGAGGGTGCGCGGTACAGATCCGTTAATTCGTCGACGGATTGAATATATTTAATTTGGGTCAAATCCTGCATCTAGCATCAATTCATTTGAACGTGTTTCGACACACTGTTCCAATATTTTCAAAAATTCATCGCGTTTCATTCCGGCAGGAATGGTGGGTAAAAATTCAACAATAGCCGTTCCCGGTTTTTTATAAATCCCAAGGCGTGGCCAAAAGACACCAACATTGCACGCAACCGGCAAACAGTCCTGTCCCATTTCGTCGTAAATGACACCAATGCCAACTTTGTAGGGAACCTTTGCACCGGGGGCGACACGGGTCCCTTGGGGGTAAATGATCAACTGTCCGCCCGGCATTTCACCAGATTTAACCTGCGCCATCATAGATTTGATCGCCTCGGCGCGACGACCACGGTTAACTGGGATACAGGCCAGCCATTTCCCATACCACCCCAGAACAGGGGCCCAGCGCAGGGATGCCTTCATAATGAATTTGGGTTTTGGGGTCACGGATGCGATCATCAAAATATCCAAAAAACTTTGGTGTTTTGCACCGACCAAGATTTCGCGGTCTGGCACTGTGCCGCGCACCTCGGTTTTCAAACCAATCATCCAGCCCGCGGTCCACATCACCCATTTTGAATACCCACGCACCACGCGATAGCCAAATTTACGATGAACCATAACAATGGGCGCGCACCCGATCCCGATGACTGCCATCATAAAATACATCTGAATTGTAAAAATGAACGACCGCACCCACTGAATCGCATAGCCCATTATGACAGCCCCTCTAATACTCTCATCGCTGCGTAGCGTGTTGCCAGCAATGCGACAAGCGCTAATATCGGCGGCACAACGATCAATACAGCCCATTCAATACCCTGAAACCGCAGACCTGACAGCACCGCAACATGGTCGCCCGCCCCGGGCAGGGCAAACAATGCCAGCGCCGCCAGTGCCACGCCAATACTGGCCCCAACAAAGGCACGCATTGTAAATCGGCGCACAAAAGCGGCAGCGATATAATGATCCTTGGCCCCAATTAAACGCAGTACAGTGATGACCTGCGCATTTGCGGCCAAGGCGGCGCGGGCCGCCAATATCACCATGGCGGCCGTTGTCAGACCGATGACCCCAATGCATAGGATTGCCAACCACGACAAACGCCCCGCCGCCTGCACCAATGGTTTGCGCCAACGCGCATGATCATCCAACACCGCGCCTGGCGCTTCGGCGCGTAGGCGCAATCGCAGGCCGTCCGCGTCAAATCCTGTTTCAGTTTCGGTAATGTCAATCAAACGGGGAATTGGCAAATCCCCCAAGGGCAAATCCGCCCCAAACCAAGGCTGCAATAGGTTTTGTTGTTCATCAGCCGTCAGGCTGCGGGCAGCTTGGATACCAGGGGTCGTATTTAAAATGTCTAGGACTGATGCCACCTGCGCTTCGACTTGATCGGCGGGGGCAGATATACGCACGGTTGCCGTCTGTGCCAATGCGGCGGACCATCGTTGCCCCAACCGGTCGGCTGCCAACGACAACGCCAGCGCAAAGACCACCAAAAACGCCATAGCCCCGGCCGTAAAACTGGTCAGGCGCGCGGTAAAGCCCGTGCCCGGTACAACGCGATCACGCTGAAAATCGAGGCGGACCAGTTCGGATAGTTCACGCAGCAGTGACCTCATAAATTAGCCCCCGCCAGTTGTAATTGTTTGTTTGAAATCCGCAAAATCCGCGCTTGGACCTGTGATTTCGCGGAACGGATCAGGCTAAGGTCATGTGTGGCGATCACAACGGTTTTACCCAATTTGTTCAGCTCGACCAACAGGGTCAGCAAACGTTCTGACATTTCCCAATCGACGTTGCCCGTTGGTTCATCGGCGATGATCACATCGGGTGACATGATAATCGCGCGTGCCAATGCCGCGCGTTGGCGTTCGCCCCCAGATAATTCGGGCGGCATTGCCTTGGCGCGATGGGTCAGGCCGACCCAAGCGATCAGTTCTTTCAGATTTGCATCCTCAGCTAGGGTGGCGTTGCCAGATACGGACAGAGGCATTGCGATATTTTCCTGAACGGACAGATGATCAATAAATTGGCAATCTTGGTGAACAACACCAATGCGGCGTCGAATTTGGGCAATGTCATCGCGCGTCATTGTGGTGACATCCTGCCCAAACAGGCGAATTGCCCCTTTGGTCGGGAACAGCGCCGCATAGCATAGCTTTAGCAACGTTGTCTTGCCTGCCCCCGATGGGCCGGTCAAAAAATAAAACCCGCCCTGAACAATCGCCAGCGACATATCAGACAAAAGTTCCCCGCCACCATAGCTGTAGGCAGCACCATCTAGGTCAATCACCGTTTAAACCCCAAGGTTGGTTGCATCATTATGTGTTGTGACTTAACATCCTATAATAGAAAATCCTATGATTATCTTATATTAGAGCTTTAACAGATTTATTTGTTTCCTTAAACTAACTGTCAGAAATCGATGAACGGGGATTTAACTGAATGCGATTGACCTGCCCAAATTGCACCGCGCAATATCAAGTGCCCGCAGATGCCATTCCAGAAAACGGCCGTGATGTTCAATGTTCTGCCTGCGAACATACTTGGTTTCAGTCGGGTGCCCCCGACGACATGACCCTTGCCACAGCAATTCCTGTCAGCGCGCCCTCTGTGCCGGATGTCACGCCCACACCCGATCAAGCGGTATCGCCTGAAAAGTCCGACACCTCAGCCACATCAGAAACGATGGCGGGTAATTCAGATTTTGAACAGCATTTAACTGAATCTCTGGACCACTCGGAATCCGCAGCACAAGGCGCAGACGACCCTACGCCAATGGCACCACAATCATCGCAGTCACAACAGCCCGCTGATGCGCAGGATGGCGACGATGATGATGGGGCCATAAAACCCAAACTACCCAAGCGTGAATTGGACCCGCAGGTTGCCAACGTCCTAAGAGAAGAAGCAGAGCGCGAAAAGCGCGCGCGCCTTGCGGCACAGACACAGTCACAGACGCAGGCACAGGATGAAGTGTCACTGCCCTCTGCCCAAGATGATACTGCAGACTATATAATTGACATCGATTCACAGACCACGATTGAACACGACGACACAGAATTGGATGACATCGCCGTATCAACTGAGCCTAAGCGCAAAAAAATATATCCGCCCAATCTGGATGATCTTGACGATCTATATAATCAGACTGCAGATACCGCAGATCAAGCCATAAGTGACACACTACCCGATCCAGACGATTTGAAATCATCCTTGCACGATAGTGGCGATGATGTCACCATTTTAGGCGTCGCTGATCCAGCAGAGGGAGCCAAGGAGAAATCGAACCGGCGATCTGGATTTATTCTGGCATTTATTGTGTTAGCAGCAGGATTTTGGCTGTATTCAAACGCAGCCGCTGTGGCACAGGCCATCCCACAAACAAAGACAGCTCTGCAAATTTTCGTATTATCTGTCGACGCAGTGCGCAATGGGCTGAATAATTTTGCCACGTCAATTATCACGACAGTTTCTGGCTGGTTGGCCTAGAACTGATCCAATAAACGTTTCAGATAATCACGCTCGACATCAGGGCGCTGATTGTCGTTGGCACGTTTTCTGATTTCACCTAGCAATTCCTGCGCTTGGCGCGCAAAATCTTGCGGTGTTCCGGTGGCCTGTGCAGTGCCAGAACGGCCATCGCGCCCCTGTGGACGACCCAATGGATCACGCTGATCGCCGCCCTGATCCGTGGCGGCCTGTCCTTGGCCCTGTTGATCTGGATTTGCCTCGGCCAAGGCGCGATCCATGCTACGCAGACCTTCGCGCAGGGTTTCCATTGCATCAGCCTGTTCATCAAGGGCACGATCCAAATCACCATCACGCAGGGCCTGTTCTGCGCGGCGCATAGCGTCTTGGGCATCCTCTAAGGCTCGGGCGCTGTCGCGTCCGGCTTGGTTTGCGATGCTGGGCAGCCGATTGCGGCCACGCGCTAGGTCATCAGACAACTGTGCTTGGCGATCAGCCAATGATGGGTTCGAACCTTCGCCGCTCTGTTGTCCATTTTCTGGATTTTGGCCCTGTGCTTCACCCTGTCCTTGACCCTGATCCTCGCTCTGGCCTTGACCTTCACTCTGGCCTTGCTGGTTCCCTTGGGGGGCGAACTGATCTTGCAACTGTTGAAAGGCATCATCCGACAATTCTTGCTGATCGCGCAGGGTTTGCGACAGATCATCCATGGGTGATCCTTGTCCTTCGCCACCCTGCCCGCCTTGGGCGATTTGCATGTTTTCCATCATCTGTTGCAATTCTTGCAACGCTTGCTGTGCCTCGGCCATGCGGCCTTGTTCCATCAGCTCTTGGATGCGGTCCATCATGGCCTGCAAATCGGCCTGATCCATTTGCATCATATCCTCGGGCGATCCTTGGGCAAAGTCGCGGTCAGGATTATCACGGCGGTCGCGTTCGGCCTGTTGGCGCAACTGGCGCAGGTAATTTTCGTTGGCGTCACGCAGTTCTTGCATCAGCCGTTCAATTTCTGTGTCGCTGGCGCCGTTTTTCATCGCTTGTGATAAACGATCTTGGGCAGCACGCATGCGGTCCAGCGCGTCATCGACGTCGCCCTCTTCTATCGAAATGGCGAAGTCCCATAGGGCTTGGGCCAAATCTGCGCGCGCGCTGTCCAAGGTTTCGGTGTCAATCGCACGTTCCAGTTCGCGCAAAATGGTGCGCAGGGATAAATAATCACTTTCTTTGCGAAACGCATCTTGGGCATCATAGGTCAGCGCGCGGATCATTCGTGCGACGCGTTTTGCATTTTCTTGCGACCACAATAAATCGCGGCGTTGTTCAATAACCGCAGCCGCCATCGGATCAAAGAATTTACGCGCGGGCAATGCGTCAATCGATATCACCGTTTGCCCCACTTGGTCCGATTGATCGCACGCAGACAGGGTCAGCGTTACCGGCAAATGCGCCAAAGGCGATTGGGAATGGTCTTCGACCCAGTCTTGGACAAAGTCGCGGGTTTGGCCATTAAATGGCAGCGGCAGATCAAATGTCTGAACCTGTTCAAAGTCAGGATCCGCCGCCAATCCAAATCGCCGGTCCACGCGGGATAAATCCAATTCCAATTCGGCTGTTGCCGCCGTTATCCCAAAATCATCCCGCACGGCAAAATCCAATGTCGATTCACCAAAAAATTCTGTTTCAAACTGGCCTGATGTCGAAATCTCAGGCACCTGATCAGGGCGCAATGCGATGGCCCAAGTTGTGTCAGATATCGTCAAAGTACCCGTCTGGGTAATCGCAAACTGCACATCTGTACCACTGTCCTGTTCAGGCGTGGCAGTTATGTCCGATAGGGTCTGGGACACCGCATCGGGGGTCAAAGTGCCATATAGACGGATGTCCACCACACTGCCCTGCAGCGCATCAATACGTTCAATCCCGCGTAATTCGTTCAGATAAAGGGTTGGCAACCCCGAAAATCGTGGCGGTGTAATCCAGCCTTCCCATGTTGCGGCAGCACTGGTTTGGGATTGTGCCGTCTGGCTTGGGGATGCGGGCGCACCAAAGTTCCCAAACAACACACCCACAGCCGCGACCAATACCGCGACCAAGGACAGCCCCGCACGATCATAACGGGCCAAGCCGATGGGAACCTGAACAACACCTGCGGTTTCTGCCTCGGACCTAAGCGATGATAAATGCCTGTGCCACAGGGCATCCGCATCAGCAGATGTACCGGATGTGGCATAGGACGGGTTGGACAAAAATGAAATTGGTCGGTTGGGCAGCGTTTGATCAACCATTTGCGCGGCCGCTGCAAACCGCGGCCGTTGAAAGGTAAAGATCCCATACAGGCCCGCGGCCAAAATTGCCACGGCGGTACCGATGCCCAGCGCAGTCAATGACACCAACTGCGGCATGTCCCGCAACAGTCGAAACAGACCCACAGACGCGAACAACACGCTAAACATTGGCCAAAACGCCACCATCCCAGCCCTGATCCACAGATTCAGGTAGGTGCGCCAAATGGCCCATCTGGCCTTAGGCAGATCATCAAGGTGGTGAAAAGGTTTCAGCCACGTCCTCCTTTGCGGTTTATGCAAGCCACATAGGTATAGTATCGCGATTTATCATTTCGTCAAAGGTTGGTCGTGCACGGATCACAGCAAAGTCATTGCCATTCACCAACACCTCGGGGATTAAGGGCCGTGAATTGTATTCACTGGACATCACCGCGCCATAGGCACCGGCCGAACGAAAGGCCACCAAATCATCCGATACCATCCGCGCCATATCCCGCCCCTTGGCAAAGGTATCACCGGATTCGCATACTGGCCCCACGATATCATATTTGGTCTGTTCCTGACCTGGCACAGGTTCCACAACAGGCACAATATCGTGATGCGCATCATACATCGCGGGGCGGATCAAATCATTCATTGCCGCGTCCAAGATCAGGAATTCGCGGTCTTCGCCCTGTTTTACATAGATGACCGATGACAACAGCAGACCCGCATTGCCAACAATCAACCGACCCGGTTCGATTTCGATTTCGCAATCCAAATGCCCCAAAACACGTTTGACCATCGCACCGTATTCGCTGGGCAAAGGTGGGGTTTCGTTGGATCGGGTATAGGGGATGCCCAAACCACCCCCCAGATCCAAGCGGCGGATATTATGGCCGTCTGCGCGCAGCTGTTCGACGACCTCGGCCACTTTGATATAGGCGGCCTCAAACGGGGCCAATTGGGTCAGCTGGCTGCCGATATGGACATCAATTCCGACGATTTCGATATTTGGCAGGGCGGCGGCCATGGCGTAGACGTCACGCGCCCGTGAAATGGGGATGCCGAATTTGTTTTCCGATTTTCCCGTGGCAATTTTCGCGTGCGTTTTGGCGTCAACATCAGGATTGACGCGAATGGTGATGGGCGCTGTCACGCCCACGTCAACGGCAACGCGGGAAATGACCTGCATTTCTGGTTCGCTTTCAACATTGAATTGACGAATGCCACCGGTCAGGGCCGCGCGAATTTCATCCGCTGTTTTGCCCACACCTGAAAACACGATGCGATCGCCTGGAATGCCAGCCGCCTTGGCACGTGCGTATTCGCCCCCCGACACCACATCCATACCGGCACCCAAATCACCCAAGGTTTTCAAAATGGCCTGATTGGACGCGGCTTTCATCGCGTAGCAGACCAAATGGTCCATTCCTGCCAGCGCCTCGTCAAACAGCTGAAAATGCCGTGTCAGCGTCGCAGTGGAATAGACATAAAACGGCGTGCCAACGGCAGCGGCGATTTCGGTCAGTGCAACCTCTTCGGCGTGCAAAACGCCATCTTTGTATAGGAAATGATCCATGGGGCCCTCGGGTCTATCTTAACACGTTACGAATACGGTCAATCGCACGCAGGATGTTGTCTTTGCTATTGGCATAGGAAAATCTGACGTAACCTTCGCCGTATTTTCCGAAACTGGTGCCTGAAATGGTGGCAACACCTGCTTTGTCCAAAAACAGGTCTTGTGCCTGTTGCGATGTCAAACCGGTACCCGAGATATTGGGAAAGGCATAAAATGCCCCCGCCGCATCGGTACAGGTGACACCCGGCACATCATTCAACGCCGCCACAATGGTTTTGCGACGATCATCAAATTGGGCCACCATGTCATGAACAGCATCCTGGGGACCCGTCAGCGCGGCCAACCCCGCATATTGTGCCGAGGCATTCACGCAAGAATGGTCATTGATACACAACCGCGTCACAGGATCGACCATTACATCGGGCCAGACCGCAAAACCCATACGCCACCCCGTCATGGCATAGGTTTTCGACCAACCATCCAAAACGATCAAACGATCGCGAATTTCGGGGTAATTTAATAAACTGACATGTTCGCGGCCATCATACAGCATTTGGCTGTAAATTTCGTCGGATAACAGTGCAACATGGGGGTGTTTGGCCAAACCCGCCACCAATTTATCAATTTCGGCCTTGGGCGCGACCCCCCCGGTTGGGTTTGCGGGGCTGTTGATAATGATCAACCGTGTGCGATCCGTGATCTGGGCCAGCACCGTATCGGCATCAAAGGCAAACCCATTTTCTTCGCGCAGTTCAATCGGGACGGGGGTTGCACCGGAATATTTGATCACCGATTCATAAATCGGAAAACCGGGGTTGGGATACATAATTTCCGCGCCCGCTTCGCCGAACATCAGGACGGCGAAAAACATGGTGGGTTTACCACCAGGCACAACAATAACATTATCTGGGTTCACCGCCGCGCCATGGCGTTTTTCCAAATCAGCGGCCACAGCCTGACGCAGTTCGGGCAGACCATTGGCAGGGGTATAGCCGTGATGGCCGTCCTGCAACGCCTTGATCCCAGCTTGGACAATGTGATCGGGGGTTTTGAAATCGGGCTGTCCAATGCCCAGATTAATAATGTCGTGACCCTGCGCGGCCAAGGCATTGGCCCGCGCCAAAACCATGAACGCAGATTCTGTTCCCAAACGGGAAATCCCAGATGCAAATCTAAGTTGGGTCATCGTCAACCTCTTGAACTGTTATTCTGACTGTACCTGTGGCGGTTTGGGGGCTCCGTCAATACCACAGGCAGAAATAAACATCAGTGCGAAACTGGCACAGATCACACGCATCATTTCAAAAAGTCCTTCCAGCGTTGGATTTGCACCAACACTTGGGCAGGGGCCGTTCCGCCATAGGACACACGCGACTTGACCGAATTATCAACCGTTAGCACCGAATAGACATCATCTGTAATGTCGGCATGAACGGACTGCATATCGGCCAATGATAGATCAGACAATTCACACCCCTTGGTTTCGGCCATTGCAACCAAGCTGCCCGTCACATGGTGGGCATCGCGGAATGGCATATTGATCGCGCGCACCAACCAATCGGCCAGATCGGTCGCGGTGGAAAACCCTGATCCTGCCGCGGCGGCCAGATTATCGACATTGGCGGACATGTCTTTGACCATCCCCTCCATCGCGGCCAAGGCCAGCATCAGGTTATCTGCTGCATCAAAGACCTGTTCTTTGTCCTCTTGCATGTCCTTGGAGTAGGCCAGCGGTAACCCCTTCATCACCATCATCAGGGCGACGTTGGCGCCAAAAATCCGGCCCACCTTGGCGCGGATCAATTCGGCGGCGTCTGGGTTTTTCTTTTGCGGCATGATCGAAGATCCGGTCGAAAACCGATCAGACAGGGTGACAAACCGGAATTGCGCCGATGACCAGATGACCAGTTCCTCGGCGAAACGGGACAGATGCATCGCACAAATCGATGCGACCGACAGGAATTCCAGTGCAAAGTCACGGTCCGATACCGCGTCCAATGAATTGGCAGTGGGATGGGCAAACCCCAGATCCGCCGCCGTCATATGCCGATCAATCGGGAACGACGTGCCCGCCAAGGCCGCCGACCCCAACGGACATTCATTCATCCGCGCGCGTGCATCGCGCACCCGCGACAAATCACGACCCAGCATTTCAACATAGGCCATCATGTGATGCCCCCATGTCACGGGTTGCGCCGTTTGCAAATGCGTAAACCCAGGCATAACCCAGTCTGCGCCCTGTTCGGCCTGAACCATCAACACATTGATCAATGCCAACAACCCACTTTCAAAGGCGTCAAATTGATCGCGCACCCACAGGCGAAAATCGGTCGCCACCTGATCATTGCGCGACCGTGCCGTGTGCAAACGGCCCGCAGGTTCGCCGATAATTTCCTTTAGTCGCGCTTCGACATTCATGTGAATATCTTCGAGCGCGGCAGAAAATTCGAAATTTCCTGACTGAATCTCTGACAATACCGTGAGAAGGCCTTCCCGAATGGCGGCCGCTTCGCTATCTGTAATTATGCCTTGGGCTGCCAGCATGGCGGCGTGGGCTCTTGAACCGCGGATATCCTGTTCTGCCAAACGCTGATCAAACCCGATGGATGCATTGATTGCTTCCATGATTGCGTCTGGGCCTGATGCGAACCGGCCACCCCACATTTGGTTTGAGGATTTATTTGACATTTCGTTACCTTTCGGAGGGTTTATGCGTCTAACTGGTTTAACTGTTCTTTATACGGCCTTGGCCATCGGTGCAAACGCATCATTTGTTTCGGCACAGGATTTTTCATCTCTGGCGGATTTGAAAACCGGCGACATGAAAAAACTGGTTTTACATTCCGATGCGAAACCCGTTGCACAGACGGTATTTTTTGACGAATCCGGTACCAAGCTGACCCTGTCTGATTTTCACGGCAAAACGACCGTATTGAACCTGTGGGCCACGTGGTGTGCGCCCTGTCGTTATGAAATGCCATCCCTGTCAGAATTACAAGCAGCCTTGGGCAGCGATGATTTCCAAGTTGTCACAATCGCCACTATGCGCAATTCATCCAAGGTGATTGATGCGTTTTTCGATGAAATAAACGTCGAAAACCTGCCCAAACACCAAGACCCCAAAGGCGCCTTGGCGCGCAGCCTATTCGTTGCTGGTTTGCCTGCAACATTGCTGATCGACGAAGATGGCAATGAAATTGGACGCCTGGTGGGCGACGCGAATTGGTCCAGCCCGGACGCCCTAAGCATGGTTGGGAAATTTATCGAATTGGACCAAACGAATTAAAAACGGGCGCTGATGCGCCCGTTTTCGTTTTGGTCATTCTGGTTTCGGTCGGTTAGTAGCGACATCCTCTGGTGTTTTGTCCGCAGGGAAGCTGTTACCAAAAGGGTCAAACCCATTGCCAGTCATTAAAAAAACATCTCGCTTCAAGTGTTGCTCACCGTCTATCAGATTTGTTTTAACCCAAACTTGCTCCGCTTTACTTTGAAATTTTCGATCGTTGTAAGTATCTAAGCAAACTACGTTCCCGCCGATATGTTTAGTAGCGATTCTAGCAACTTCTTGATCACCAATTATTGAGTAGAGTTCTTTTTGCTCAGCACGATCTTCGGCGGATAACCAATTCTCAATGTAATCTGGTGCCAGATACACAACGAAAAAAAAGCTGGAATGCCGACGAAATAAAGAAAAAGTTCTATGCCTTGCCGCATCGCTCTAAAACACCATCCTAATCATTCATGCAATTAAACAACTCAACTACTTCACTACTGTGATACCATCCCATTTCCAACAAGTCATCAATCGTTACCTCATCAGCTAAAGGAACACATTCTAACACTGCCAAAAGGTCATCGCCATTGTACTCATCTAATTCATGAGCTTTGCCACAATGATATTGCAAGAATACCCAACGATTGTTTGGTTTTGGTTTAATCCATAACTTCTCTAAAGACTGGAATAATGGTGGTCCTGCATAATATTAACCAAGATAAAAAACTCTTTTCCTAGGAAGATTTCTTTTTTGCTTGTTTGGGAAATTAGAGTAAATCACATTACACATGTTAGCCTCCGCTTTAGTGCTTTAGGCAGGATGCCAGGGAGCACAAGTTGGTAATTAAATGCCAGTTGAGAGCTTGCTATACATTCCAAATCAGATCAAGCGATCCAGAACTTCACCAACGAAGAAAATGGCCGTATCTCTCCAGCCAGTTATTTATAGCAGCAGCGCTTATCGCTTCATTGAATTTGTCTACTAAAACTTCTTTGATGCAGTTACATAACGACATCCCAATTCATATGCGTGGGTTCATCACATTTCTGTCTCACCTTCACTACGTGAGCGACGTGTTGTAATTAATCCAGAAGACATTATTTGGGTGGAAGGCCAGCTCGAATTTAATATTCTTCAATGTTAATTAGCCCGGTTAATTAGCCCGCCGCTCTCATCATAAATATACCACCTGCCAATTCTATCAAAATCTTTGTACGCGCCCTCTTTCCACAGCTTTCCATTTTCGTGGTAGTATTTCCATATACCTACTTTGCGAAAGTTTTCATAAAAACGCTCTGATTTTAAGTTGCCGGTAAGATAGTAGTCTAAAAAAGCACCATGCCATTTGCCATCCCGAGTGTAATGGACGTATTCGAGTTGTCCATTGGGGTATATGGTAACCAGGTTCTCTAGCAGCAGTTTCTAAAAAAACAATAAAATATTAAAATCTAAAAAATTGGAAAAATGTGATATACTTGATTTACATCATTGGAGCGCGCCATGAAACTTTCGATCAGAACTTTAATAATCGTTTCGTTCATTCTTGTATTTGTTCCTGCATTGGCAATGCTATCAATTGCCGACTACAGGAAGGCGAGCTCTGCATTGAAAGATAACTTTGATTTTATGACGGCTCAAACCGCTGAAAATGTGATTGGTGCTTATGATCTGGTAGAAGTTGGTTACCAAATTTTATCTTTAAGCATGGAAAATAAAATGCTTGCCGCATTCGAACCATTCAAAGAAGCGTATTACAACGCCAATGGCGTTGTTGATAAGATTGATTTGGTTGCTCTCAAGAACGAACTTGGCGAAGAATTCGACTTATACATCATAAATGAAAATGGGGTCATAATACACACAACATTTGAAAAGGATTTTGGCCTCGATTTTTCTAAGGTTGCACCTGAGTTTAATGAACAACTACAAAAAATCCGCATTGAGAGCCGTTATCAAGGCGACCGAATTGCTGGTGAGACAGTAACTGGAAACGTAAGGAAATATGCTTATTGGGGAACACCTGATAAAAAGTACATTCTAGAGATTGGTATTAAATCATCACAGTTTGAATTACCCTTGAAAAATTTGGATTTGCTTAAAATTGCCACGCGGTTTGAAGATTTTAACCCAGCTTTAAATTCAGTTTTGATTTTTAATAGTAACGGAAAAATATTGAACCAACCAGATTTTGAGCCTCAGACATATCAGATTGAAAGGGTAAGGCAAGTTTATGGCTCGGGGATGACAGAACAGTACTTTGACGAAAAAAATAACACTAGAACCTTGTATGTCAAAGCAGATGTTGATGATCAACTTGGTTCAGCGTCGCAGGGTGATAGGGTAATTGAGCTGGTTTTTGATACATCGGAAGTCAACTCGCAGCTCCGAAGTCTAGCCGAAAACCAAATAGTGATTACTATCATATTTTTATTTGTTGGAGGTATCTTTTCGATATTTTTTGCACGAACCATCTCACGCCCGATATTGTTATTAAACAATGCAGTAAAAAACATAGCGGCTGGTGATCTAAAAAGTGATGTTCCAAAATTATCATCTTCAAAAGAGGTTGAGGCACTTCAAAATGGAATTCAGCAGATGAAGGACAATATCAAAAATCAAATCAGTGAAATCCAGACTTTGAACTCTTCTTATGAACGCTTTGTGCCAAAACAATTTTTAACGTTATTGGAAAAAGAAAGTATAATTGAAGTAAAGTTGGGCGATAGCACTAGACTTAATATGGCGGTATTATTCTCGGACATGCGAAACTTTACATCAATTTCTGAAAAAATGTCTCCTGAGCAAAATTTCAGTTTTTTAAACCAGTATTTAAGTAAGGTGACTCCATCAATTAATGAAAATAGTGGATTTATAGATAAATATATCGGCGATGCGATAATGGCATTATTTTCAAACGGTCCTGATGATGCAGTTAAAGCATCAATCGAAATGATTAAACAGTTAAGAAGTTGGGGCGAAGACTCATCGAGTGCACATCCCGTAGGCTTAGATATGGGGATTGGAATACACGTTGGAAATTTAATCTTAGGTACAATAGGTGAAACTGATAGAATGGAAACTACAGTCATCAGCGACACGGTAAATGTATCGGCTAGACTTGAAAGTTTATGTAAAAATTATGGAACCAATATCATTATATCTAAGGCTGTCTATGATGCTTTAGATTCAAAGCTAAAACAGTTTTGTCGTTTAATTGATAAGACGAGAGTAAAAGGCAAAACCGAAGAAATTGAAATTTACGAGGTATTTGCAGCGGATACTTCTGAAATTATTAAATCGAAAAAGAAAACAGTTAACGCACTAAATAATCTTATAACAGCTTACTATGCTAACGAGCTCAAAACAGCTAAGTCTATCTTAGTAGAGCTAAGCGAAAATAATGAAAACGATAGTGTTTTTCTTGAATGGAGTAAGAGATTTTAGTTATGCAAATCATAGACCGTTTTTGATCAGCTTTTGAGTGTAATGAAAACAGCTTCACCGTTTAATTTGTTTAATTTGAATGTCTCTCAATCGTTCAGACAAAATGGCCAAGACGCCGCGAACAATTGTGTCTGATTGCCCCAATCGTTCTTCGAATTCTGCTTTTGAAACAAACAGGACTATTGATTCATCAATTGCTTTTGCTGTGGCCATTCTAGGTGCGGTATCGATAACCCCCATTTCTCCAAAAATTGCATTTTTCTTTAAAATAATATCGGGTTTTTCCATCATAATGTTTGTTGGAAAGTAAATTCCCACAGCACCAGTACCCACTATATAAAGGCCATTTGCCGCATCTCCTTTTTTGAAAATAGTTTTCCCCTTGTGGCATTCAATTTTTTCCATTTTATATTTCCAATTCTAATCCTTCGTAAGCTAAGAAAACTCCCGATGGTAATTTTGATTTGAGTTGGTTTAATTCTTTGTCAGTCCTCGAAGGATCATGATGTGATATCAAAAGGTTCTTTATTTTGGCTTCACTGAAAAAATCGATAGCTTGTTCGATAGACGAATGACCCCAACCTTTTTTATTGACTAGTTCTGCGTTGGTGAACATGCCATCCCATATTACTATGTCAGAATTTTCTACAAATGCGAGCAGTGTGTTCAACTGCTCGGGATAAAATTCATTGTCACACAGGCAGGTTATTGATTTGTTCTGATGATTTATTCGGTAACCAGTAGAGCCGCCTGGGTGGTTAAGCTTAATCGTTTTCAAATCAAAATTCTTTTCAGTTTGATTTATTAATTTTTCAGAAAGACAAAATTCAATATTAGATAGGTTACTAAATAGATCGATTGGAAAATAGGGAGGCGAGAAGCATACGTCCAATGCCTCTTTAAACTTTATTTCACTAAATAAATCGTTCACAAAAGTGATTGGTTGGTTCAAGGAAAAAAGAGATTTATTAAAAGCTAAGCCTTGAATATGGTCATGGTGAAAATGGCTTATCAGTACAAAACACTCAGAGTGAGAATTTAAATCAACATTCTTGAAGCCCGTACCGGCATCAATCACAAATAAGTGGTCTGAAGTCTCCACGGTGTAGCAAGACGTGTTGCCACCAAAGAATTGCTTGCTCTTCGATGCAACAGGAATTGACCCTCTGCAGCCTTTGACGGAAAGCTTCATAGTTCACCTTCTTTTTTTGGATGAGCCTAGCGTAAGAAATAACATATGTCTAACATTGGATATTTGTAATAATTCGGATGAGTGCCTTTTCAATTTTAATGATAAGATTTCTCGGCCTAAATTTCATTGGTCCTAGCTATATTAGTAGCAAACTCACTGCTCTGCATAGACGTTTTTGTGGTGAGTGGGGGTTAATGTGAGTTGGTGGTGGGTTACCGAGTGTGGAAGGTGTGAACATCTCGCAGCAGAAAGTCTCGGGCAGTCGAAATTTGACTGGGCAGAGCGAACCATCAAGCAGCAATGCGGCATTACAGAGGAGGCAGAAGCGAGCCGGTGGGTGTGGCGGCAGTGGGTTTTTGAGCTGTGAAGTCCATAATGATGATAATTTTCCAATTTAGATTGATTATCATGTAAGATTGTTGACAATCTACAATTTCAGAGTCACTTTGTACAAAATATTTCAAAAAGCGGATCAAAATGCACGTTTGGGATTTTTACGCAACGCTAAGCGACATAGACTTTCTAATGATCGGTCTGTGGAATACACTTCGAGTATTCGCACTTGCTTTGTTTTTTGGCATACCGCTAGGGTTGTTCTTGGCACTTGGACGTATGTCCAAAATTCCCATAATATCGCAAATTTGCTCCTTCATAATTGAGTTCTTTCGCACAACTCCACCGCTCGTACAGTTATTTTGGTTTTTTTTCGCCTTGCCGATTTTGATAAGTGTGCAGATGACACCGTTCGTGGCTTCAGTACTAACTTTTTCAATCCAGTCCTCTGCTTTTTTTGCTGAAATTTTTCGCGGAGGAATAAACTCTATCGATAAAGGGCAATGGGAAGCGGCAAAAGCTATTGGCATGGATCGTCCCGATTGCCTACGCAGGATTATTCTTCCTCAGGCAGTAAAACGAATGATCCCCGCATTTGCAGAGCGTTCAATTGAATTGCTCAAAACGACCACGCTGATATCCACCGTTTCATATGCTGATCTCATGTTTCAAGCGAATGAGTTAGCATCAAAAACTTTCCGACCACTAGAGGTCTACACAGTAGTAGCGATGATGTATTTCTTCCTTATATTAATTTTCTCACAAATCACAATACTCCTAGAATACAGATTAGCGCGCACCGGCGAAGGTACTTTGAGGTGAACAATGCAGCATAATTGGAATTTTTCGTCTGTATTTGCCTATTGGGATGTCCTTTTGATAGGCCTTTCAGGAACCGTTAAACTGTTTGCAATTACATGTATTGCAGGATTAATTGGCGGGCTCGTGATCGGAATTCTGCGTTATTCCAAGAATAGATGGATGAGCTATCCCGCGCGACTTTATGTTGAAGTGTTTCGTAACACACCGGTGTTGGTGCAAATCATTTGGTTCTTCTTTGCCATGCCGGTTGTAATTGGAGTTGAGATTAGCGCTTTCATGGCCGCATTCCTTGGAATCACACTAAACACGGCAGCATTTTCAGCAGAAGTATTCCGCGGTGGAATTCAATCAATTGAACGAGAACAGTGGGAAGCTGGTAAAGCGATTGGAATGAACTACGGCACCACTATGCGTAGGATCATTTTGCCACAAGCACTGAAGAGAATGCTGCCACCATTGACCAGTCGCGGTATCGAAGTTTTTAAAATGTCGACGCTCGCCTCCGTGGTTGCCTACCCAGAAACTCTACAACAAGCCAAACTTATCGCATCATATGAATATAATCCGATAGAGGCCTACACGATCGTAGCTCTGATGTTCTTCCTGGTGCTATTGCCGATGGTACAACTTACTTACTTACTAGAACGCCGCTTTGGCAAAGCTGATTGAAGGACCTAGCAATGCAACCCGCCGTGAAAATACATAATTTACACAAGTCCTTCAAAGAATTGCATGTGCTGCGAGGCATTGATTTGGACGTTCAACAGGGCGAAGCAGTAGTACTTCTTGGATCATCTGGCTCGGGCAAATCCACTCTTCTACGTTGCATAAACTTCATGGAAGAGCCGAATGAGGGGCAAGTAAGAATCAATGGTGATCTAATAGGAACTGAACGATCCGGTAGAATGGTTTATCGAGAATCCGAACTCTGCAAGCTACGCACCCGTGTTGGGATGGTCTTTCAACACTTCAACTTGTTTCCCCATAAGACTGTCCTTGAAAACGTCATGGAAGGCCAGCTGGTGGTCTTGGGTCGCTCAAAAGCAGAGGCTAGCGAGAAAGCAATGTTACAACTGGCGAGAGTTGGGTTGGCAGAAAAAGCTCCAGAGTATCCAGCACGCCTATCGGGAGGCCAAAAACAACGCGTCGCAATCGCGCGCGCTTTAGCGATGGATCCCGAAGTTATGTTATTCGACGAAGTGACCTCGGCTTTAGATCCAGAGCTAGTAGGAGAGGTTTTAAAAACTATGCGACAGCTTGCTGAAGAGGGTATGACGATGGTCTGTGTCACCCATGAGATTGGATTTGCATATCATGTTGCAAACAAAGTTTGCTTTCTAAATGAGGGAAAAATTCTTGAACAAGGTCCCCCACAGCAAGTTCTTAAAAATCCAAAAACAGATCGTGTTCGCGAATTTCTAGAGGGCCATTCGCTATTCAAATTACCATAATGACCAACCAATCAACGAGGAGGACTTAAAATGAAAACAATGCTCAAACGGCTGACTAAATTTGTTAGTATAATTGCCGTGATCGCCGTTGGATCAATGTCAGCGACTAGTGTAGTTGCGCAATCTACTTGGGAGGCAATCCAGGAACGCGGGACTTTAAGGATCGGCGTCACTCAAGCACCACCCTGGTTCACAAAAGACTTAAGAACTGGAGAATGGACAGGTGGCCTCGGCATTACAATTGGTAAAAAAATGGCTGAAGCACTCGAAGTCGAACTAGAACCTGTCGAGGTTACATGGGGAACAGCGATTGCTGCACTACAGTCAAACAAAATCGATCTTATGTATTTCTTGTCACCTACAGCTTCTCGTGCAAAAGCCATTGATTTCACCCAAAATCCGCTGGCGTACATTTCTCAAGCTGTTATGGCGTCGAAAGAGCTAGACGCATCAACATGGGCGGGATTGAATAATGGCAATACTTCAATGTCAGTGCCACAAGCTACCTCCATGGATCAGTTTTTGACCCGCATGGCACCAGACGCTGACATCCAACGCTTTCCAGACAATGCAGCATCAATCGCAGCGTTCCAATCTGGTCGAGTCGATGCAGTCTCATTAATGTTGCCCCCACTCCTTTCTGCCCGCAAAAAGCTCGGTTCGGGAGTAATATCTGTGCCCACACCGGCTTTCACTGCACCCGTGAACATTGGTGTTCGCCGAGAGGCCGACAAGACCTGGCGTGACTGGTTAGATACCACCAGTTTGTATTGGTACGAAACTGGGCGCATTCAAGGTTGGTACAATGATTTCTTAGTTGAGTTTGGCGTTGATCCCGAAGATAGCCCGCCAATCCAGCGTGAATTGATCTTTATGCGTTGATATGATTTCTGGGGCGGCGCATGGCCGCCCCAGATCACCCCTTTATACAACTCTCGGAAACTCGTTTTGCCTGTTACTGAAATCCGCCAATTGCCGCTAAGTGAACAGATCCGCGACATGCTTCGCGATCGGATCATTGAAGGGGATTTGCAGCCAGGTGAGAAACTAACCGAGACCGACCTTTCCAGAAAATTGAACGTCAGCCGCGGGCCGCTTCGTGAAGCGATCATGCAACTCACCGAGGAAGGCTTGCTCGTAAAAGCCCCCTATAAAGCGTTGCGGGTCCGTTCGGTCAGCCGAAAAGAGCTTCGTGAACTCTATTCTATCCGAACAGCGTTAGAGCGGTTTGCCTTCGAGCAAGCGTGGGAAAAGCGCACTGAGGCAGACAACGAAGAACTTAGGGCGCGTTTTGCTCGGCTCGAGGATGCCCGCAACCGTAGAGACCTGACAGCTTCGGTCGAAGGAGAAATCGCATTCCACAATTGGGTGTACGAATTAAGTGACCATGGGTTGCTTTTGGCTCAGTGGCAGAAGCTTATCCCACGCGTGCAAATTTACATGTCTTTGCACCAACGTTTACATGGCGTAAGTGGAGTGTTCATGACTGCCAACGCAGAATATTTGAAATTAGCTACAAGCGGTACTCTCGATCATATCTGCAATCATATCAGCCAGCATATGCAAGCAGGTCTTGATGAAGTTTACGCGAGTATTCCGCACGAAGAATAAGATAAAATCATGAATGAAAAATACGGTAAAACCACCCACGATTCAGAACGTGATGAACGTAATGACAACATCCTAATTTGGGTGAATGGCGAATTAGTAAACAAGAACGACGCGAAGATCAGTGTGTATGATAGCGGCTTCATGCTCGGAGATGGGATGTGGGAAGGTATGCGATTGTACAATGGCAAATGGGCATTTTTTGACGAACACATGGATCGCCTGTTCAACTCTCTTAAATCGATATCTTTGGAAATCGACATGACCACAGACGATATCTTGGAAATTCTGAATATTACAGCTGAAGCAAATGGTATGCATTCTGACGCTCATTGTAGGCTCATGATTACTCGAGGACGAAAAGCAAAACCATTCCAACATCCAGGATTAAGCAGGTTTGGACCAACAATTGTTGCGATTGTTGAACATTCTAAGCCAGCAGAAAACATTCAATCCGGGGGAGTTCGATTAGCTACTGTGCCACAAGTTCGTGGTCTGCCATTGTCTCAAGATCCAAAATTTAATAGCCACTCAAAACTTAATTGTGTTATTGCCTGTCTTCAAGCTGAGCAAGCAGGTGCAGATGAAGCTTTAATGCTAGATCCACACGGCTTCGTTAACACAACAAATGCTTGTAATTTTTTCATAGTCCGGCGTGGCGAAGTTTGGACCTCAACAGGCGATTACTGCATGAACGGTGTAACCCGTCAAAAAGTCATCGATCTTTGTCGCGACAATAAAATCCCTGTTTATGAAAAGAATTTCTCACTTTATGAAGCCTATGGAGCAGACGAAGCTTTTTTAACGGGGACTTTTGGAGCGCAAACACCTGTTTCTTCAATTGATGGCAAAACCATTGGTGATGGATCACGCCCGCTAACTATGCGCATAAGAAATTTATACAAAGACTTAGTGTTGGAGAATGTTTGTGGAGAAACGTCCTAATATTTTATTCATTCAGGTGGATCAATTAACTGCACAGACGTTGAAATCCTATGGGGATGGGATTTGCCATGCGCCGACACTGGATGCATTGGCCGCTGGGGGTGTGGTATTTGAAACGGTGCTGTCAGACAAACAAGCCCAAGCATCAGTATGCGCTTGACGACTACTTTCTAAGAGATAACTAAGGAGCGCCACTCGGTGAGAGCAGCGTCACGGTCAA
>Ga0181556_1000907_pt1 | contig 31065 bp, 22 predicted proteins | sample 011ome_14_FD_148651 | JGI IMG/M metagenome (GOLD analysis project Ga0181556, IMG submission 148651) | Coastal salt marsh microbial communities from the Groves Creek Marsh, Skidaway Island, Georgia - 011505AT metaG (spades assembly) | ecosystem: Environmental > Aquatic > Marine > Intertidal zone...
GCCTATTATCGCTTCTACCGCCACTACTCTAGCGGCTTTCGTACCGTTGGCCTTCTGGCCAGGGATCTTCGGGGAATTCATGAAGTACTTGCCGATCACCTTGATCACGGTATTGAGCTCGTCGCTCTTCGTGGCCTTGGTCATCAACCCAGGTTTGACTTCGGTCTTGATGAAAGTCGAAAAGGAGGTGGTGAACAAAAAGAAATTAACCCGAAACAGCTTGATCCTTATCGTGGTTGGCGCCATCATCGGCTACGGCGCGGGATCCTTAGGTCTAGGAAATATCTTTATCTACAGCGGGGTGTTCGCCTTGATCTATGGCTATGGCGTATTGCCAGCGACCGATTGGTTCCAAGGCACTTTATTACCAAAACTAGAGGAGCTCTACACCAAGACCTTGACCTATGCCTTGAGTGGTAAGCGTCCTATCTGGTTCTTCGTAGGAACGGGCGGCTTACTCATCTTTAGCTTCGTGTTGTTGGGTATTGCGCCTCCAAAGACGCTTTTCTTCCCAGAAAACATGCCGAACCAAGCCATCGTCTATGTCCAAATGCCTATCGGTACGGACATCGAAGAAACGAACGAGGTGACTTTGGATTTGGAAAAACGCGTCATGGACATCGTGCGCGAGTACGATTATACTGACGAGGACGGCAATCTTCAGAACTATATGGTGGAAAGCGTTATTGCCCAAGTAGGTGAAGGAACCAGCGACCCAAATGCCGGACCTTCTATGGCACAAACGCCAAACAAAGCAAAGATTACCGTGGCCTTCCACAAATTCTCTGATCGCGTTTCTCCTGAAGGCGTTCGTGTGAATTCTTCAGACGTACTCAACGAAATCCGTTCGACCATCCAAGACTTCCCAGGGGTGACCATCTCCGTGGGTAAGGATTCCAATGGCCCGCCTTCGGGTCCTCCGGTCAACATTGAAATCAGCGGGGACGATTACGCCCAGCTTGTAGACGTGGCAGACGGTGTACGCGCTTTCATCAACAACCAAAGCATCTCGGGCATTGAAGAACTCAAGCTTGACGTGGAAACTGGAAAGCCGGAAATGCCGATCGAAGTAGACCGCATCAAGGCCCGCGCCCTCGGTTTGAGCTCGGCACAGATCGGTGATGCCATCCGTACTGCCCTCTTCGGGAAAGAAGTTTCGCGCTTCAAAGACGGGGAGGACGACTACCCGATCAACATCCGCATGATCGACGACTACCGCTACAACATGGAAGACCTGATGAACCAAAAGATCACCTTCCGCGATGCCGCGACCGGTAAGATCAAGCAGGTGCCCATTTCCGCAGTGGCCAAAGCCAAGAAAACCTCAACCTTCTCGAGCATCAAGCGCAAGGACCTCAAGCGCGTGATCTCCATCCAGTCGAACGTCGTGGAAGGCAGCAATCCTACAGAAACCGTAGATGCCATCAAGGCGTCTCTACAGGAGTACAGCATCCCGCGCGGGGTTACCCTGAGCTTCACCGGAGAGCAGGAAGACCAGGCGGAGCAGCTCAGCTTCTTATCGAGGGCCCTATTGATGGCCGTGTTCCTGATCTTCTTGATTTTGGTGAGCCAATTCAATTCTGCCTCCACCCCATTCATCATCCTCGTGACCGTAGTATTCTCCCTCATCGGAGTGTTCCTCGGCTTGGTGATCTTCCGTATGGAATTTGTCATCATGATGACCATGATCGGAATCATCTCCCTCGCGGGAATTGTGGTGAACAATGCGATCGTATTGATCGATTTCATTCGCCAATTATCTGCGCGCAAGCGCGACGAACTTGGCCTTGCCGAAAAAGCCAAGCTTCCGGTGCCAGAGCTGATCGACACCATCGTACAATCGGGTAAAACGCGTCTGCGTCCGGTACTCTTGACGGCGATCACTACCGTACTTGGACTTATTCCATTGGCCACCGGGATGAACATCAACTTCTTCACCCTGTTCACCGAGAACAATCCGCAGATCTTCTTCGGTGGGGACAATGTGGTCTTCTGGGGCCCAATGTCGTGGACGGTCATCTTCGGTTTGACCTTCGCCACCTTCCTCACCTTGGTCATCGTGCCGGTGATGTACTACCTCTTCGAGCGCATGCAGCGTTTGATGCTAGGAATTAAGGCGTAATGGGCGAAAAAATTTGAACATTTACAGACCCCCGCGGCGCAGCCGCGGGGGTTTTTTGTGGGGCCGCATTTTGCCCTGAAAATTGGACTATTTTTGTCGAGATGATCACAGACTTACGCGCTTTAGAACCACTTCAGCTTCCTGCGTTTACCAAAGATTTGGTGGACCAAGTCTGCGCGCGCGTTCGCGATAAAATCCCCCACCTGGAAAGCTCCGTGGCCGTGGCTGAACTCACCATCGCCCTGCACTATGTGCTGAACACCCCTGAGGATGTCCTCATTTGGGATGTGGGTCACCAATGCTATATCCATAAAGCCTTGACCGGACGAATGGAGGAATTGGCCAACATGCGTTCACCGGGAGGGATTTCAGGTTTTTTAAAGCGCGAGGAGAGTCCCTATGATTTCTTCGGCGCTGGCCATGCCTCGACGAGTGTTTCGGCGCTCACGGGGGTGTGTGTGGCCGACCGTGCGGCTGGTCGTGAGCGCCACCGTGTTGCGGTTATTGGCGATGGTTCAATGACCGGTGGACAGAGTTTTGAGGCGTTGAACCACTTGGGGAGTTTGGGCCACGATGCGCTGGTGATTTTAAACGACAATGACGGTAGTATCGACCCTACGATGGGAGCCTTGCACGCCAAGGGAACCTATGGGGAGTATGTACGCAGTTTGGGATGGTCGTACACGTTTGTGGAACAGGGCAATGATATAGTTGCATTGGTGGAAGCCATCAGAGAACAGCTTAGCCAGGATGGACCAAAGATCTTGCACATTCGTACGAAGCGCCCTGATTTTAGCGCCCCAAAGTCGTACAAGCCGGGCACTACCTTTCAGTGGTGGGCTGCCGAGGCCATGCGCGATATTCTCACCAGAAATAAAGACATTCAAGTACTGAGCCCCGCGATGTTTGCCGGCAGTGGTTTTGGACCATTGCGCGAAGATTTCGGGGACCAATTCCTCGATACGGGCATCAACGAAGCCCATACCGTGACCACAGCGGCAGGTATTGCTGCGGCGGGCGGTCGTCCTTGGGTACATATATATAGCACGTTTTTGCAGCGCGCCTATGACCAAATCGTCCACGATGTCGTCCTCCAGGGGCTGCCAGTGGTGTTTTTGGTCGACCGTGCAGGTTTGGTGGGTGCCGATGGGCCGACCCACCACGGGGTGTTTGACCAAGGCTTATTGATGGATTTGCCCGGAGTGGTGGTGTGGAACCCGAGGAATGGGGAGGCCCTTAGAGGCATGCTCCAGGAGGTTGCACTCAATCCCCCTTCAGGTCCTCTTTTTATTCGTTACCCAAAAGCGAGAACGGAAGGGGAGCATCGGGCGAATTTTGCGCCGTACGAGTGGTTGTCTAAAGCGGATTCCAAAGTGCTTTGGGTGAGCACGGGCGCAATTTCAGATTTGATGAAAAATGAAGGAAATCACCTTCATTTAGCCCAAGTTTGGCCATTTTTAGATGATTTTGGCGAAATTTTGGCCAATTTTGACGAAATCCACGTTTTCGAAGAATCCACCGGATTGGGTGGTTTAGGGGGTGGGGTAGCTGCTTTAGTGGAGGATATGGTGCCCAGACCAAAATTGGTCCTTCATAAACTTCCTTCCACCTTTATTGAACACGGACCCCGTCTTTCGTTGTTAAAGGAGCATGGATTTGATCCGTTCCTTTAATCTATACCTATGAAATACTTCCTTCTGATGATGCTTGCCGCCAACGCTTTGGTGGCGCAAACACGAATCATTCCTGCGGAAATTGAGATTGAATTTACCGTTAGAGAATTTGGCTTAAGCAAGGTTGAGGGTTCGTTCTACAGCGACGGAACGCCTGCTGAGGCTACATTTGAAGGGGATATGCTCGTGGCTTTTGAGGGCTGTGTGGCGGCCAATTCTTTCGCCACTGGCGTCGCAGCCCGAGACCGTAATGTGGTCAACAAGGAGGAATTCTTGGATGCCGAAAAGTATCCAACGATTTGTTTTACAGCGGATAAAATTGAGTTTGTGGGGAAAATTGGTTCCAAAACCACCTACGACATGCGCGGAGACCTTACCTTGCGAGGAGAAACGCATCCCATAGAAGTTCGCGTCGTCCAAATGGATGCCAAATCCCTCGAAGCGAGCTTCTCCATCGACCGCACACAATGGTCTGTGGGAACAGGGCCCGCCGCCCTAGTCATCAGCGATAATGTCGATTTGGTGGCGAAAATCAACCTAAACTGAATGAATGAAATTCACTGATTTTAACCTCAACGATACCATACTCGACGCCCTGTTCTACATGAACTTTGAAGAGGCGACCGAGATTCAAATTAAAGCTATTCCGACCATTTTAGCCGGCAAAGACCTTATCGGTTGTGCCCAAACAGGGACGGGAAAAACAGCTGCTTTCGTACTGCCAACACTTAACCAAATTGCCGATGCTCCTAGCGACGGGGTTCAAGTATTGATTTTGTGTCCTACGCGCGAGTTGGCCATTCAAATCGATCAGCAAATCCAGGGCATTGCGTACTTCACGAATTCATCGTGTTACCCTGTGTACGGTGGTGGCGACGGCGTGAGCTGGGAGGCCGAAGCTGATGCGTTGAAGGGCGGAGCAGATATCATCGTGGCTACCCCGGGCCGATTAATGGCGCATATGGCGCGTGGCTACGTGAAGTTTGACACGGTACAACACCTCATTCTTGACGAGGCGGACCGCATGCTCGACATCGGTTTCTATGACGACATTATCAAGATCATCAACTCTTTGCCCAAGGAGCGTCAAAGCTTGATGTTCTCGGCAACCATGGCGCCGAAGATTCGCAGTTTAGCGAAGGAGATTTTGAACGAGCCGGAAGAGATTTCGGTGGCCATTTCCAAGCCGGCCGAGGGGGTAACCCAAAAAGTATTTTTGGCGCACGAAGAGCAGAAGGTGGCGTTGGTGCGTCACATTCTGGGCGACAAGGATGATTTTCAGTCCATCATTATTTTCTGCTCGACCAAGAAGAAGGTGGAGAAATTGGCCCGTACCCTTCAACAAAAAGGATATGCTTGTCAGGGGATTTCATCGGATTACGAGCAGGAGCAGCGCGAGGAGGCCTTGAGCGACTTCCGCAGTGGAAAAACGCGAATTATGGTAGCGACAGATGTGATGTCGCGTGGTATTGATATCAAGGGCATTGATTTGGTGGTCAATTATGATGTACCAGGTGATGCCGAGGATTATGTGCACCGTATTGGACGTACAGCCCGAGCGAAAACTGAAGGGATGGCCGTGACTTTGGTGAGTCCGGATGATATGTTCAAATTCTCAAAAATTGAGCGATTAATCGAAAGGGAATTGGACAAAGAACAACCTCCCAAAACTTTAGGCCCAGGTCCGGAGTGGCGCGAATCGCTTGGAGGTAAAAAACCCCGCGGGGCGAAGAAGCCACAAGGCCGTAAGTCTGAGGCCAAGCCGCAAGAGAAAAAGTCAAAAAAACCTGCGCAGAATGAGGGTGCTGATAGGCCCAATTCTCAGAATCAAAAACCGCAGGAAAAGAAAGACCGCAAACCTCGCAAAAAGGCACCGTCAAAGTATCAGATGATGTTTGATGCGTTGCCGAATCCTAAGGGAGGCGCTTAATCCACCTTCACCACTTTCCCGGAATAACTGACCGATGGAGTAGAGGCTCGTAAGATGTAGGTGCCCTTGGCTAGGGTGCTCATGTCGATGGTGCGGTTGAATTGGCCTATAAAATCTGCATGGGACTCCTTCCAAACTAGTTCTCCTAAGGTGTTGAACAGGGCCAATTCTAACGGCGCTTCTTCGCTCAAAACGAATTGGGCCCGGAGCACATCCATGGCCGGATTAGGGAACAATAGTAGCTCGTAATCGCCGCGAGAGATTCCGAAGGCCTCGGAGCTGATTTCGCACGAATCAAAACGTACCATGAGGGTGTAATCGCCGTCCACGGGATTGTAGAGCACGCTATCTTCAGAGACGAGGGCGCCGTTTAATCGCCATTCGTAGGCATAGATATTTACCACTTCTGAAACCTGCGGGTGGAGTTGGTTGCCGGCTTCTAAAATACTGGCGCTGATTACGGCTTCACACGGCTGGAAATGCGCGGTGAGGGCCGTGTTGTCCGAGAGGGCGACTTGTAGGGTAGCATCTTGCGCGTTCTGGTAATTGGTATCATCGCTGGTCCAATGCGAGAAGAGATACCCAAAGCTTGGGATGGCCTCAGTCGTGATGGGGCAGCCGCCGTGGTAAATGCCGTCCCAAGGGAGCGGCGGCAGGATGCTGTTGACCTTGATGTGCCCGGAATTAGTCGGGGAGGCCGCAAGTTCCACCAACTTTTGTCCTTGCAGGTTGAAGCTCTGGTTGATGTGTTGGCGCGCGGTCGGAATACGCGTGCTATTGTAGGTTTTCAGGCCGTTGACGGAATTCAACCAATAGGTATAGGAATAGGGGCCCATCTGGTTGCTCCACTGCGCAATGTGATCAGGGATTGCTGGGGCCAATTCTGTTTTCAACTCGTCCACCACTGCATCAAAAACATCGGTTTGGAAGGTGGTATTGATGAGGTCGTCGTAGCGATTGACGAACTGGCAACGGAAATCCGCATTGTTCAAAGCGTGATTGAAAATCTGTGAATGCTGGTTCGGGTAGTCCGGGTTGCGGGCGCGGTTGATGTAGTTGTGGTAGATGCTCCCGCCATAGAGGGCAAATCCAAAGTCGGTGTCGTACATCATATAACGCCATGTGGCTCCAGCGGTATCTTGGCGCCAAAGCTTGACGTTGTTTATGCCCCAATCGATACCCATCCAGTCGCGGTTTTGGATGTAGGTTTGAAATATGAAATAGTCGAGGTAATTGTTGAGATCGAATCTGGAACTAAAGACCTCCACGAAGTTTGGAGAGTTCGCGCTTTGGTTGGTGATGATGCTGTAGGATTCGTTGAAGTGGCTCGCATCGCCAGCAAGGGCGCCGTCGCGATTCAATAATTGGACCGCATCCTTATCCACTCCATGATTGCTTTCCACGTAGTGCTCGTCGAACTTCTCGCGAATGCCGTACAGGCCCCAGAATTCCCCATTGAGATACACCAAGGTGGCTTGGTAGCCCATGCGGTCGATGTGTGTGCCGATGGCCAATCTGCTAAATACCGCATCCTGGATACGGTTGAAGATGCCATGCTGTCCGCCATTGCGTAGGTTGAAGTTATTGAAGCTCGTGATCTCAGGCTTGCGCTCAATGAGCGGGTATTCTACGTCGCCGGTATAAATGGACTTTGCGTCGATACGGAAGGATTTTTGTGGCTCGGCTCGTGAATAACCTCCGTGAATCTCCAAATCAACGATGGCTTCGAATTGCTTGTTTTGATTGCGGTCGAAATACTCTATGCGCGACTTTCGCGACCATGGCTGCCAAAAATTGCTTCCGAAATATGGAAAGGTGGTGCTGGCATTAGGCCCCATAACATAAATGCCCGTGTTCCAATCCCAGAGGTGGTCTTCGTCGGTAATGATGGAGATGACCGGCAGGTTGTGATTGTCCTCGTCGATGATGTAGGTGCGGTCGATGGTCGGGCTGGGGAGCGCCTGGCCGTTATTGCCAAAAGATTTCACACTGAGCACTCCGGTTTGGCTCACATAAATAGGGCCACTTACGACCGGATCGTTTTGATCGGGTTCATCACCGTTTGTCGTATAATGGCTGGTGGCATTTGCGGCGGTCGTAACACTAATGGGGTTGCTGGAGCTGTACCATCCAGAGGGCAGGTCTACAATCGGCGCTGGGGTTATGCTGGAATAGCAAGTACTCTGGTTGTTCGAGGCATCGGGAGTAGGGCTATCGAAAAAGCACCAACTTCCCGTACCGTCCGGCGTTCGTCCTCGGCTAATGTTCGGACCAAGCCCCTCAGGTACGGCAATGCTATCAATGACGACTTCGTTGGTGTCGCTGATAATTATGGTTTCCCCTGTGGCCAATTTAAAACTGGCGTGAGGCAACACCACCGGTGGCGTGAACCACGCAGGGATGTTTTGGTATTGGTTCTGGGCCGAAGTCAGTCCAGCGGACAGGAAGAAATTTCCGGTGAGGTCAGAGGAATTGGCCGATGCGTTGTGTACGCGAATCGCGAGGATGTTGGCTCCGTCCTGCAGCAACTCCTCTATATCATCCCCATCAATCATCATATCATCAGGAATGCCGCCGGAATACATCACCGCCTCATGCAGTGAACTGGTCAACTCGTGGTATGCTGGGGAGGCACTCAAATTGTCCGAGCGCATGATCTCCTGGCCGTTCAAATACGCCACGAAACCGTCGTCATAATCGGCATGAAAAATCAATTGGGTAATCTCTTCCACATCGTGCACCACAAATTCGTGTCGCAAGAGAATAGAAGGGGTGGTGGCAATGGTAGTTTGGTCGTCGTTATCTCCGTATCCAATACCCCCAGCTCCCGACGCCCAGGTTTGATCATTGTAGCCCAATTCCTTCCAGCTCGCATAATTCGCCGGCGGGGCGCTCCCGTTCCAATACTTCCAAACATTGTCCGCGCGCACCAAACTCTCCCACCGCGCAGGAAACCTGACCTCGTCGCGCCCCGACGCACAGATCGTAATCAGGGATTGTGGCGCCAACTCCACGGCCGGAAATCGCCATTTATCCAAATTATTAGGGTTGTCGCTGAGGTAGTATTCGCCAAGGTTTATGGGACCCGTTGAATGGTTGTACACCTCTACCCAGTCCACATTTTTCCCGCGCTCATCTGTAAATCCACGCTGCGAATTGAACTCGTTAATGGCCAATTGGCCCCGCATTTCAAAAACACTGAGCAGGAGGCTAAAACATATGAGAATTCGGTACTTCACGCTGGGGCAAGATGAGTTAATGCTAATTTACTAGGGATTCCTATACATGTCCGATTTATTTCGGAGCGGAAAGTTTTGTCCAAGCCCAGAGATTATGTGAATATTATGGAAAGGAGGACTATATTTGCCCTCCACGATGGGGATGTAGCTCAGTTGGCTAGAGCGCTTGACTGGCAGTCAAGAGGTCGTCGGTTCGAGCCCGATCTTCTCCACTCTGAAAATGAAGCACTTACGTCAATAGATGTGGGTGCTTTTTTCATTATTTGCATACAATTCGCATACAAACCCTTACAATAATCCCGAGCCTAAGTAGTTCAGCAGATGAACTGCCCTAGCTTTGAAAGTGTTCCTTATAAAAGATCAATCATGAGAACCACTATAATCTTCCTACTGCTCTCAGCGTCCACGGCTTTCGGCCAGGTATCCCAATACCAGAGCGATTTCAACAAGATCAATGAAAACTTGATGTTGGGTTTGGGGTCATATGCAGTGACCAATTTTGTCGTGGGCGGCATCGGCTACGCCACGAGCGAAGATCAGGCAATCAAGCATTTCCATGAGATGAATGTGATGTGGAATACGGTGAATCTTGGATTGGCAGTACCGGGATACCTGAAAGCGAAAAGAGGAGGAAAGGCGCTGACTTTAGAGGAGATGATCAAGGAGCAGAAGAAGACGGAAACCATTTTCTTGGTCAATGACGTGTTGGATTTGGGCTACATCGCCACAGGCATCTGGATGCTTAATGAGGCGGCAAATCAAGTTGACAGAGCGGATATGTTCAAGGGATATGGCAACAGCTTGATCCTTCAAGGATCCTTTTTATTGGCCTTTGATGCCTATGCTTATTACCGGCATCGCAATCACGCGAAACAGCTTCCCATGCTGGATAAGGTTTCCGTACACACGAGCGGAGCTGGGGTAGCGTTGGTTGTTGCACTGGACTAAGCGGAAAATTTGTAAACCAAAAACCCGGCGCGCAGCGCCGGGTTTTTTTGTGCCTCGCCCCGCGCGGCGGGGTGCATTGGTGTAAGCGATTAGGTTAGTTGCTATGGGTACACGAATAATAAGTTCTGAAATAGGTCCAGCTTAACATGGTTTTGTTGGTGGTTTTAGGCTCTAGGTTAGAAGGTGTAGACCGCCGCGAGGACGAAGGAGGCGAGGGTTTTGTCGGTCATGGCGTTAAACTGTGGGGTGGAGGTTTGGTCTAATCGGACCTCGCTAATAAGGCGAAGGCTCCCCGAAGAATATGAGGCCGTGATCGTGGCATCGAAGCTTTGCGTATCCGCACCATAAACGGGCCCACCGGTGGCCAATTCCTTGAAGTACTCCAAACGCATCCCCATCTGATATGCGTCGTTCAACGCCACGGCTGGATAGAGGGCGGCGCCATAAAATCCTCCAATTTCCGGCGTCTCATTATACGAGGCGTTGACCCCAAGAGAGAAGGCGTCGCTTAGCTCGTAGGCACCCGTCAAATCTGCTTGGAAGGTAGCTGCCTGACCGTCGGCTTGCTTGCCGTAGAGGAAGTTCAAATACGTGCTTTTGTAGCCATATTGTAGCCCATAGGTGTAGAGGTCAATGTCGTTCATCTCTGTGAAATCCGTGGGATTCATGATGGCAATCATGAGGCTTTGGTCGCTACTCAGGGCGTAATCTGCTTTCAGTCCAGTATGCGAGAAGGGCCCATAGGAAAAGAGGTAGGAAGTGGAGTAATGAAAGTTGTCGACCGGGGAGATGACTTCGTACCCAAGGAAGGTGTTAAAGTTTCCTAAGGTGAGGACCAATTTCTCTGAGGCGTTCCAATACGCATATAATTGGTTGACGATGTTGCCCGTCGCGCTGTAATACGGTGAGGCGAAAACGGCATCCGTGCCGCGTGGGCCGAAGACGAGGTCTGCCACGAAGCCCCCCTGCTCGGTCTCTTGCTCGGCGATGATGTTGACCATGCCAAGGGCGAAGCCGTTGAGGTTGGCAAAGCTAGAGGCCGGTGCATCAAACTTTCCAGCGCTAAGGTTGGTTCTGAAATAGGTGTCTACAGACCCACGAAAGGTCATGGATACGTCGACGGTGTCCGCGTCGTCTGCAAATGCAGTGAATGAAGTGAGGGCCAATGTCGATAGTGCCCAAATTTTTAAGACTTTTGAAGTAACAATTTTCATAACAGGGGAATTGTTTTAAGAACCCTGAGTGTTGCCGCACTCAGGGTTCGCTTTTTATAATGAATAGATGTGTTTTAGTGTTGATTCATACGGAAATCAGCATAGGCCGTCATCCCGCCATGCTCTGCTTGGTCAAGACCATCGAGTTCTTCCGCGCGGTCTACGCGAAGCCCCCAAATTTTTTCGATCACGGTGAGGAAGATCCAAGAGCTCGTCACAGACATAAGGCCGATAAGTGCTACGCCGGTGAGTTGAAGTAAGAATTGGTCCCAAGAAGCCATCGCACCGAAGATTCCCACGGCCAATGTTCCCCAGATTCCTGTGCCGAGGTGAACTGCTACGGCACCCACTGGGTCATCAAGTTTGAGGCGATCCAGCAATGAAACTGCGAGAACTACGATCACACCGCCAATACCACCTACGAGGATGGCTTCCATGACGGACATTTGATCGGCACCTGCAGTAATGCTCACCAATCCTCCTAGGATACCGTTCATGAACATGGTGAGGTCGAAGTTTTTGTAATAGAGGTGTACGAATCCTGCTGCCGCCAATCCACCCGCAGCCGCAGCCAAAGAAGTGGTGGTCAATACCAGTGAAGTAAGGCCCGGATCAGCGCTGAGTACAGAGCCGCCGTTAAATCCGAACCACCCCAACCAGAGGATTAATACTCCAGCCGCCGCGAACGGGATGTTGTGGCCCGGGATGGCGCGAGGCTTACCATCTTTGCCAAATTTACCAATACGAGCACCGAGCTTAGCAATATATAATAAGGCGGCCCATCCGCCTACAGAGTGCACAAGAGTGGAACCAGCAAAATCATAGAATCCCCATTCGTCCAAGAAGCCACCGCCCCATTTCCAGGAACCGATAATGGGGTATACAATGCCCACATATAGCATGGAGAATGTAAAGAATGAGCCTAGTTTAGCACGCTCCGCAATGGCACCAGATACAATGGTTGCTGCCGTGGCGGCGAACATGCCTTGGAACAAGAAATCCGTCCAATAGGTATAACCTTCATTGTAGCTAAGGTCGAGTCCCGCTTCGCCCATTGGACTCTCGAGGCCGAACAGGCCCACGAAATAATCGGGCAATATGCCGTTCCAAAAACTAGCAGGATACATTAGGTTGAATCCAACAAAGGCGTACAAGACTAATCCAATGCTGATGATAAAGAAGTTTTTAAAAAGGATGTTGATTGTGTTCTTCTGACGAGTAAGTCCTATTTCCAAAAAGCTAAAGCCAAGGTGCATGAAGAAGACCAAGGCTGTGCTAATCATCATCCAAAGGTTGTTTACGGTAAGAGTAAGTGTTGTGTCCATGTGTTGTGTGTTATTTCAATGTGAGTCCACCGCTTTCTCCGGTGCGAATACGATAGGCTTCCTCCACGGGAACCACGAATATTTTGCCGTCGCCTACTTCTCCAGTTTTTGCCGCACTGAGAATGGCATTTACGGTCACGTCCACGAAATCGTCATTAACGACAATACTTAAGAACCGACGTTGAATGTCGGAAGAGCTGTAGGCAACACCTCTATATAGGTGTTCCTTTTTCTCATGTCCTACTCCAGTTACATCCCAGTAACTAAAGAAGTACACATTCACATCGTGAAGTGCATCCCGCACCTCATCGAATTTTGATTTTCTGATGATTGCTTCAATCTTTTTCATAATTCCAGGGGGTTGTTTGCGACAAAACTAATGTTTTTGATGTATTACCCCCTAAAAAAATAGGGGTAAGTGTAAAAAAATATTAATTATTTAATTTTTACCCCTTAAAATTATAGGGTCAATAATCTAAAATACTCGATTCACGCAATCGCACCCCCTATTTTGAAGGGGGGTCATTCTTCATAACATGATTTTTCAAATTTCGAATCAGAAGTTCTGCATTGGGTCGACATTGCGCGGATCGTCGAAGAGAAATAAAAAAGCCCATTAGCGGGTTGCTAATGGGCTCTCAAGTTTATTGGCTTGTTCGCTTACATGGTTTGGTTGAATGGCCTAAGTGTATTAGTTGATTCAAAAGTCAATCTTTTTTACTCGAAGTATATTATATTTGTGTGATAACATATTTGTAACATGTTTAAAAAACATAATTCACATACTGTATTACTTGCATTATTTACGGCTTTAATGTGCTGTAAATCAGGATATTCTCAAGGAAATATAAGTTGGTACGATGTCCAAGAAAAAGCTATCCATAGAATCAGTGTTTTAAACGGAAATCACGTTGTGTTTTATGAGAATAACATAGATACTCTCCCTCCATTTCAGCAAGATTACGACAATTCTGTCTTGCAATTACCCCGTAAGGGGCATCACTTTGTTATCGACGGAAAATTAATTGCTGCTTTTGGTGGGTGCGGTTCCGTATTTTCAATAGATACGGTCACTAGGTCTATTCAAAGGTTGGATCTTACGATTCATACCGGGTACAATTTCGATGCATACCAGTTTGAACGTAGGGATACTATTTATTCCTTCGGGGGATATGGCTTTTGGACAGAGAATAATCTTTTGACCTATTTCAGTAAGTTAAGGAAAGAGTGGAATGTGTATTCCGTAGGTGACTTTCCTCCTTATACCCCGGATTTTGAAGAAGGCGTAACATATAAGTTTGCATTTTATGATGAAGGTGTGGATGAACTATATGTGTTGCGTCAGAATGTCTTTTACAAGTTTTCATTCGCCAATGGCCAGTGGGCCCGTTTAGGAAATCTCGCCCTTGAAAACACCTTTCCCGAAAAAGGAACATTTGGCGTGACGAATCTTCATCGTTTGAATGATTCAACGGTGATGATGATGGGAGGACTGAAGGCGTATTACGTGGTACCAAGACATAATATCATTTACGATGTTACCATGCCAAATGGACTGAACGCAAATGCTGGTCGTCGAAACAATCCCTTAGGTTTTCATTGCGGTTACGATTTAGAAAACGAGCTCCTTCTGGCAAAGTTTTCGGATAAGATCGAGCAAGGTTACCTTTTCGAGTATGTGAACAGGTTACCAAAAAGAATCAATTCTGAATCACAACTGTATTCTCAGGAGAGATTAACCACCCAAGCCAAGTTCGGCTTCTCACTCTTTGGTTTCTTGCTCATTGGTGGTTTTCTGACCTATTGGATTAGAACCTTGTACCTCAAGCGCCGCTACCAATACTTCACCGAAGCGCAATGGAAATTCATTCAACGCTTGGACAAAGGAGGCTTGCAAACGGAGGACCTCAATGAATTTTTAGAATTAGGTTCATCCTCATGGGAAGTGCAGCGACGAAAGCGAAGTGAGTACATTAAAATGATCAATGATTTGTGCTTGAACCAATTAGGTTGTGAACTCGTCCTCCGCCAAAGATCTAAAGAGGATAAACGCCAAGTGTTGTACGTGATGAATGTCGAGGCCAAGAATAAATTGGCACGATTGATGTAATTAAGTACCCACTCTAACCTAATTCAAAGTTTCATGCGTAAGATTTTCCTTCTTTCGTTATTCGCATTTTCTTCTGTAGCCCTCGGCCAAAGTCGTTGGGGCCTGCGTACCGGTTTGAACTACACGCTCAATGCAGTGCAGCTAGACCACGCAGTAAGTTCGGCCCAAGGGATTTTTGAGGGCACGGTGCCGGATAATGGGTACCACCTGGGTCTATATGGCCGCCAGTTTTTGGGGGACCAATTATATGCTTCAGGAAGCGCCATCTATGGTAAGGACATTCAGATCGTCAATCATATCGTAGGAGGGACTACCACCACCTCACGTTTTGACCACCAGTTCGTCCAGCTCGACGCTGGTTTAGGTATTAGACTTTTGAAGTTCGCCCGCGCAGAAGGGGGTATCCACTTTGTCAATGCCATTGGTAATTCGGCATACAGCCAAACATTTGAATCTCCAACTGCAGGCTACAACCTTGGGCTTGGAGTGGATGTTTGGAAGCTCAGCCTTGATTTGGTGTACTATGCAAGCTTGCAGGATCACCAGGGCGATTGGAACGGTGTTCCTTTGAGCTACGAGCGTTCACAGTTCATGTTGAGTGTGGGGGCGAAACTTTAAATGGCCCGAAAACATTTTTGGCACGCTCTTTGTGTATAATTAATCGTGCGTCAGCAAATTGAGTGTAAGCGAGTAATTCATATTTGACGCGACATGGTTTTGTTCAGCAAGCCACTCCGTACCCCGGGGTGGCTTGTTTTCTTTTATACCACTGCGAACGCGGCCTCGCCAAGGCCGTCGACTTTTACCACAACGTTGGAATGATCCTCGATGAAGTGGGCTGCCGTAGAGGCTCCTGCAAAAACGATCATTCCCCTTTTCAGGGCAATGCCGTATTGCTGGGCCAATCGTGTTGCGGCCGCCAAAGCTTCAAACGGATTGTCTAAGATGGCATCGCTATTTCCTTCGGCGACGATGGTGCCGTCAAAGAATTGGACCATATCCAAACCATTCAACCCCAGAGGAACCTCGCACCAAGGGCCCATCGCGTACCCGCAAGAGCTACAATTGTCCGCCACCACATCCTCCAAAGAGAATTTGAAGTTTTCGTAGCGCGAATCAATGACTTCCACCGCCGCGGCCACGCCATCGACAACACCCATGACCTCGTCCACCGACAAGGCACCGTCTACATCTTGGCTCAACCGAAAAGCAATCTCCGGCTCCGCGCGCGGATGTATGCACTGGCTGCGCTGCAGGGGTTGTTCGGTGGAGATGAACATATCAGAAGTTAATTGGCCAATGATCATATCGTCGACCCCCATCTGCTTCATTTTCGCCACCGAGGTAAAGCCCATCTTCACACCGACCACCTCATGCCCCTCGGCCACACGCTCGGCAATGAGCGCATGCTGAATCGCATAGGCATCTTCCAAGCTATAGTGTTCGGTCGTAGAAAATTGGGCACGCGGGGTCTGAGTGCGTGCGCTATGGTGTAGGGACTTGGCCCATTCTTGATGGTTCATAGGTTAGAGTTTTATACAAACGTTTTTAGGTTCTGTGAAGAATCGCAAGGCTTCGAAGCCGCCTTCACGGCCCACACCGCTCTGCTTCACACCGCCAAAAGGCGTGCGTAGATCGCGCAGCAGCCAACAGTTCACCCAAATAATTCCGGCGTGGAGTTTTGAGGCCACTCGGTGCGCTACTTGGAGATTAGTTGTCCATACCGTCGCCGCCAATCCATAGGCCGTGCCATTGGCCATCGCCAACGCTTCCTCCTCCGTATCAAAAGGAGTCAAGGTCACCACAGGGCCAAAAATTTCTTCTTGATTGGTGCGGCAGCTTGCAGGCAAATCTTCAAATACTGTCGGCTCAATAAAGAAACCATGCTCACAGCGCCCGTCCAATTTTACTGGATTGCCTCCCGTCAACAATGTCCCACCTTCATCCAGCGCCACATTGATATACGAAAGCACCTTTTCGAAGTGGTCCTTGCTTACCACAGCGCCTGTTCTCGTACCCGCCTCCAGCGGATCGCCAACGGTCAATCCCTTTACGCGCTCCACAAAGGCCGCTTTGAATTTCTCATATATAGGTCGCTGGACATAAATGCGCGATCCGCACAAACAAATCTGTCCTTGATTGGCAAAGGCCGCACGCACACTAGTGTTTACTGCTTCCTCAAAATCACAATCCGCAAACACCAGGTTCGCATTCTTCCCGCCCAATTCCAAACTGAGCTTCTTGAACATCGGTGCCGCTACCGCCGAGATGGCCTTTCCTGTTGCTGTCCCTCCGGTAAATGAAATGACCGGCGTGTTTGGATGTTCTACAATGGCGGCACCTACCTCGGCACCCAATCCATGTACAATGTTCAGCACTCCCTTTGGAAAGCCTACATCGTCCAAAATCTTACATAATAAGTACGCCGTAGCGGGGGTCACCTCCGAAGGCTTCGCCACCACGGTATTGCCCGCCGCCAAAGCCGGGGCAATCTTCCAAGTAAATAAGTACAAAGGCAAATTCCATGGAGAAATGCAGCCCGCTACCCCAATAGGTTGGCGCAACGTATAGTTGAACCCGTTCGCTCCCATGTCGTGGGTTTCGTAGGCATCGTGTAAAATGGCGGTCGCATAAAATTTGAAATTATCTCTCGCCCGAGGGATATCTACCGTTTGGGCCAATTTCAATGGCTTCCCGTTATCCACACTTTCAGCTAGGGCCAATTCTTCCAACCTCGCCTCAATCTCGTCGGCCACTTTCAACATCCAACGGCTTCGTTCGGCGGCTGATAAACCGCTCCACCCCGGGAATGCCTCCCGAGCCGCCTCCACCGCCAACTCCACGTCTTCCGCATTCGATCGAGGGATGGTGCCATAGGCTTCGCCAGTGGCAGGGTTGGTGTTGTTAAGGGTTTGGCCGCTAGAGGGTTCAAGGAATTGGCCACCGATATAATTCTGGATTTTCATAGCTTCTGTTCTCTCCCTACGAATATAAGGCAGGAAGAGGCGATGATTTCGGGTCCAATTTTCTTAAATTCACACCTCAAAGCAAACAGCCATGTCGGTACCAAAGCCTTTCAATTTTCAGAAGTGGTTGGCAGAGAATAGAGACCTGCTCAAACCACCAGTGGCCAACAAAAATTTGACGCCAGAGAGCGACGACTACATTGTGATGGTCGTGGCCGGCCCAAATGCCCGAAAAGATTACCATTACAACGAAACGGAAGAATTCTTCTACCAACTCGAAGGAAATATCACGGTCAAAGTCCAAGTCGACGGCGAGGCCCACGAACTCCATTTAGGACCTGGCGATATGATGACCGTTCCAGCCAACACTCCGCACAGCCCAGTGCGACACGAGGGTAGCATCGGCCTAGTGGTCGAACGCATCCGCGAGGGACGTGGCTTCACCGACGGATTGTTGTGGTACTGCGACAACTGTAACAACAAGCTGCACGAAACCTACTTCGAGCTTAAAAACATCGAAACAGATTTCTTGCCCCGCTTCAAAGAATATTACGGATCTGAAGAACACCGCACCTGTTCCGAATGTGGACATGTGATGGAGACCGACCCTAGATTCGTATAATATGTGTGAGATTACCTCGAGAAACTTCACGGTAGATATCCATACGCACATCTTGCCCGAGCACATCCCGAACTTTCGCGAGCGCTTTGGCTATGGCGGTTTCATTAACCTCGACCACCACGTCCCTTGTCGTGCGCGCATGCTAAAGGACGGCGAATTCTTCCGTGAGATAGAAGATAATTGCTGGTCGCCTGAGGCCCGTATCAAAGAATGTGGCCACCAACACGTCGACGTTCAAGTATTGTCGACCGTTCCGGTCATGTTCAGCTACTGGGCCAAGCCCGAGCACACCCTCGAGGTGAGCCAATTTCTCAACGACCACATCGCCGACATTTGCCACCGCTACCCCGACCGTTTTGTCGGTCTAGGCACCCTGCCAATGCAGGCGCCAGATTTAGCCATCCAAGAGTTGCGCCGTTGCAAAGAGATCGGCCTCAAAGGCATTGAGATCGGGACCCACATCAACGATTGGAACCTCGACGCTCCGGAACTTTTTCCAATTTTCGAAGCCTGTCAAGACCTAGATATGGCCATCTTCGTCCACCCTTGGGACATGATGAGCAAAGAAAAAATGCCCAAATATTGGTTGCCATGGTTGGTCGGTATGCCGGCGGAAAGCTCCCTGGCTATCTGCTCCATGATTTTTGGCGGCGTATTTGAGCGCTTGCCAAAGCTGCGAGTTGCTTTCGCTCACGGCGGCGGATCCTTCCCCGCAACATTGGGCCGAGTGCAGCACGGATTCGACGTGCGCCCAGACCTTTGTGCGGTGGACAATAACGTCGCACCCCGCGATTACATGGGCAAATTCTGGCTCGATTCACTCGTTCACGACCCGAAGATGCTGGAGTATGTTGTGGCATTGGTAGGTGAAAATCGCGTGGCCCTCGGGACGGATTATCCTTTCCCGCTTGGCGAGTTGGAGCCTGGGAAATTGATCAATGGAATGCCGTGGAGTCACGAGCGCAAGGGCAAGTTATTGCACGGTGCAGCGCTGGAGTGGCTCAATATGGATTTGGGCCAATTTATCTAAGCTAAAAAAGCGTGGGATTGTCATGGGATTTTCGATAATTTTGACCTTCACAATCTCCCTCTATGAGTGATCCGATCAAACACGAATGTGGTATCGCATTTGTACGTCTTAGAAAGCCTCTTGAATATTACGTAGAGAAATACGGAACGGCATTTTACGGCCTCAACAAGATGTACCTCCTCATGGAGAAGCAGCGCAACCGCGGACAAGATGGCGCAGGGCTGGCGAACATTAAACTCAACACAGAACCGGGTACGCGCTACATTTCTCGTTACCGCAGTGTTGATACCAACAGCATCGGAGATATTTTCGGCAAAGTGCAAAAGCGCATCGCGGAAGGCGTGGGATCAGATGTGGAGAAACTCAAGGATGTTCCTTGGTTGAAGCAAAACTTGCCCTTTACCGGTGAGGTGTACCTAGGTCACCTTCGCTACGGCACCTACGGTGGTAATACCATTGAAGCTTGTCACCCCTTCTTGCGCCAGAACAACTGGCCAACGCGCAATTTGATTGTAGCGGGGAACTTCAACATGACCAATGTAGATGAGCTCTTTAATGAGTTAGTGGAATTGGGCCAACATCCTAAAGAAAAGGCAGATACCATCACCATTATGGAGAAGATTGGCCACTTCTTGGACGAGGCCAACGACGATTTGTACTACCAACTCAAGGACGAGGGCTACACGAAAAAACAAGCGACTGAGGAGATTTCGAAGCGTCTAGACGTGGCGGATATTTTGCGTCGAGCCTCTAAAAAATGGGACGGCGGTTATGCCATGGCCGGAATGATGGGTCACGGCGATGCCTTCGTGTTGCGCGATCCCGCAGGAATTCGCCCCACCTTTTATTACTACGATGATGAGATCGTCGTGGTAGCTTCGGAGCGTCCGGTGATCCAAACGGCCATGAACTTGCCGACCGATGCTGTGAAGGAATTGCCACCAGGTTGCGCCATTGTGGTTAAAAAGGCCGGGGATGTGAGCATCGAGCAGATTAAGGAGCCGTTGGCATACAACGCCTGTTCCTTCGAACGCATTTATTTCTCTCGTGGAAACGATAAAGACATTTATAACGAGCGCATAGAATTGGGCCGTAGACTCATCCCTAAAATCCTCGATAAGGTGGAAGGCGATGTAGAAAATACGGTGTTGAGCTTCATCCCGAATACCGCCGAGGTCAGTTTCTACGGTATGGTCAAGGGAATGGAGGATCATTTCAATGCTCTGAAGTTTGAAAAAATCCAAGGCCTGACTAACCCGACGCCGGAAGCCCTTCAGGATATCCTGAATACTCGCCCTCGCGTTGAAAAAGTAGCTTGGAAGGATGTAAAGTTGCGCACCTTTATTACCGCAGATAGCTCTCGCGATGATTTAGTAAGCCACGTCTACGATATAACGCACGGCTCGGTGACTAGCAATGATCATTTAGTCGTGATCGACGATAGCATCGTTCGCGGAACCACCTTGCGTCAAAGCATTCTGAAGATTTTCGATCGTTTAGAACCAAAGCACATCGTCATTGCCTCCTCTGCACCACAGATTCGTTACCCTGATTGCTATGGCATTGATATGGCGCGTATGGGTGATTTCGTGGCGTTCCGAGCTGCAGTGGAGCTGTTGAAAGACCGCGGTCAAGAAGGATTGATCCAGGAGGTGTATCAGAAGTGTAAGGCCCAAGAGCAGATGGCCGATACTGAGGTTCAGAACTTCGTGAAAGAGATTTACGAGCCATTTACGGCACAAGAAATCAGCGATAAGATTGCCCAAATCTTGACTCCAGAAGGCGTGAAGGCGAAGGTGAGCATCATCTATCAGGACATTGAAGACTTGCACGAAAGTTGCCCTTCAAACCCGGGCGATTGGTACTTCAGCGGGAACTATCCTACCCCGGGCGGAAATCGCGTCGTGAACCGTTCCTTCATTTATTATGTTGAAGGACGTACAGAACGAGCATATTAAGCAGTGAAAATTTATACCAAAACAGGCGACGGAGGCCAGACCTCTTTGTTAAACGGAACCCGTGTATCGAAAGCCGAATTGCGTTTGGAAGCCTACGGTACATTGGACGAGCTAAACAGTCATTTGGGCGTGTTAGTAGCGCAGGCAAATGCTCATTTTCCTCTTTCAGAAGCTATTCAAAGCCAATTATTTGCGATGGGTTCGCACCTCGCATTGGAAGGCCATGCGGAATTTCCCATGCCTACATGGGACGAGGAATTGGTGGCTAGATTAGAACAGCAGATCGATAGCTGGAACGAGCAGCTCCCGGAACTAAAAAACTTTGTCTTGCCCGGCGGATGCGCCTCAAGCGCGCAATGCCATGTGGCGAGAACGGTCTGTCGTCGCGCAGAACGTGTGGTGGTCGCACTCTCCGAAACAGCTGAGGTCAACAGCCATATACCCGCATTTTTGAATCGATTGTCGGATTACCTATTCGTCATGGCCCGTTGGATGGATTTTTCCGCAGGGGCAGCGGACAGAATCTGGACGCCTAAGTATTAAGCACTTACATTTTTTGAAAAGGTGTTGCATAAGTGAAGTAAAAAACTACTTTTGCAGACTTAGAACAGTGAACAACACTACCAAATAGACATATGTACTGGACATTAGAATTAGCATCGTATTTGAGTGACGCACCGTGGCCAGCCACGCGCGATGAGCTTATTGATTATGCCATTCGTACCGGAGCCCCTCTGGAAGTAGTAGAAAACCTTCAAGCCATCGAAGAAGAGGAAGAAGAAATCTACGAAAGCATCGAGGAAATTTGGCCGGATTATCCGTCCGAGGAAGACTTCCTCTGGAACGAAGAAGAATATTAATGTGAGGCCCCTAGTGTAGGGGCTTTTTTTTGGTCTGCGAAGGAAGTATATCAATATTGCGATAAAGCGCCTTGCAGCCACATTTTCTGTTGTACTTTTGAGGTACAATTCCAAAGATTCTACATGGATAGATTCTCATTTTTAGGTAGCGTACACGCTGGGTTTATTGACGAGCAATACGAGCGTTACCTCAAGACTCCGGACGAGATAGAGCCCAGTTGGAGAGCGTTCTTCCAAGGTTTCGACTTTGCGAAAGAAATCTACACTGAGGATGACCTCGAAGGTGCCGGTGTTCCTGAGGAGGTCATCAAGGAATTTCACGTCTTGAATTTGATTCAAGGGTACCGCTCACGCGGCCACTTGTTCACTAAGACGAATCCGGTGCGCATGCGCCGTACCTACGAGCCTTCATTGGCCATCGAAAACTTCGGGCTTAGCTCTGAAGATTTGGACACTGAATTCAATGCTGCCACCGAACTAGGATTGAGTGGCCCGGCGACCCTTCGCGAAATCATTTCTCACCTTGAGAAGATTTATTGCCAGAGCATCGGGGTGGAGTACAACTACATCCGCGATCCGGAACGCCGCACCTGGATCAAGCATTGGATCCATAGAAACGACAATCAGCCGAACCTCAATACGAAGGAAAAGCAGCAGATTTTGCACAAGCTCAACCAGGCGGTGAGCTTCGAGGCGTTCTTGAATACCAAGTTTGTGGGACAGAAGCGCTTCTCTATCGAAGGAGCAGAAAGCCTCATCCCGGCCTTGGACGAGGCGGTGAATCACGCGGCGCGCAACGGGGTAGAAGAGTTTGTGCTCGGCATGGCACACCGCGGTCGATTGAACGTGTTGACCAACGTGTTTGGTAAGCCGCGCAAGCAGATTTTCTCTGAGTTTGAAGGCAAGGCCTTTGACGATATTACCATTGATGGTGATGTGAAGTACCACTTGGGGCACACGACCATCCATACGACTTCGGACGGCAAGCAGGTCAAGATGAACTTGGCCCCAAACCCCTCACACCTTGAGGCGGTTGACCCAGTAGTTGAGGGTATTGCACGTGCGAAGATCAACAACGATTACGCGATGGAATGTGAAAAGGTTTTGCCTATTCTCATCCATGGTGATGCGGCCATTGCTGCGCAGGGTATTGTGTACGAAACGGTGCAGATGGAGACGTTGGACGGCTACAAGACCGGAGGAACGTTGCACATTGTGATCAACAACCAGGTTGGATTTACCACCAACTACCTCGATGCGCGTTCGTCGACCTATTGTACGGACGTAGCGAAGGTGGTCTTGGCACCGGTACTCCATGTGAACGGTGATGATCCTGAAGCCTTGGTACACGCTGTCCGCCTTGCAGTGGAATACCGCCAGCGATTTAATAGAGATATTTTCATCGACCTGTTGTGTTACCGCAAGTACGGTCACAATGAAGGAGATGAGCCACGTTTCACCCAGCCGCTTTTGTACAAGGCCATTTCTAAGCACCCAAACCCACGAGAGATTTACGCGAAGAAATTGATGTCTGAGGGCTTGGCGTCTCAGGAAGTGGTGATGAAGATGCAGGAGGAGTTCAAAGCCATGTTGGAAACGGACTTCGACGAGAGTAAGAAAATTGAGCGCAACGTGATCACTCCATTCATGCAGGAGGAGTGGTACAAATACCCGGGTGCTAAGCCGGGACAAATGCTCGAGGCCGTGGATACGACCTTCGACATCAACAAGCTCAAAGACATTGCTAAATTCATCACGACCCTACCTCAGGGCAAGAAATTCTTGAAGAAGACCGAGCGTCTGATCAAGGACCGCTCAGCCCAAGTATTCGAGCGCAACGCGCTAGATTGGGGTACTGCTGAGCTTTTGGCCTACGGTTCACTGTTGGCGGAAGACTTCAACATTCGCATTTCCGGGGAAGATGTAGAGCGCGGAACCTTCTCGCACCGTCACGCCATCTTGAAGGTGGAGGATAGTGAGGAAGAGGTGAGCCTCTTGAACGAATACCCGGGCAAAGAAGGCCGTTTTGCGATCTACAACTCGTTGCTCAGTGAGTATGCGGTAATGGGCTTCGACTACGGTTACGCCATGGCTGCGCCGGACACTTTGACAATCTGGGAAGCGCAGTTTGGTGATTTTGCGAACGGTGCGCAGATTATGATTGACCAATTCCTTTCTGCGGCCGAAGACAAATGGAAGTTACAGAACGGCTTGGTATTGTTGCTCCCTCACGGCTACGAAGGCCAGGGTGCTGAGCACAGTTCGGCGCGCTTGGAACGATTCCTTCAGTTGTGTGCCCAAGAGAACATGACCGTAGCAAACGTGACCACTCCGGCGAACTTATTCCATATGTTGCGCCGTCAACAAAAGCGGAATTTCCGCCGTCCGTTGGTGGTGATGACGCCGAAGAGTTTGTTGCGTCACCCGAAGGTGGTAAGCAGCGTGGAAGAATTGGCCACAGGTACTTTCCAGCCTATTATTCCAGATCACGATGTTCAACCAGATAAGGTCACTAAAGTGGTGTTCTGTTCTGGAAAACTATACTACGAACTGTTGGAAGAACGCGAAGCACAAGGTGCAGATCACGTCGCGCTCGTACGCATCGAACAGTTATACCCATTGGACGACCTTGCCATCAAGACGGAGGTGGCGAAATACCCCAATGCTGAAAAGCACATTTGGGCACAAGAGGAACCGGCAAACATGGGGGCATGGACCTACATGTTGTGGCAGATGCACATCCAACTCACGTTGGTAAGCCCAGCGCCAAGTGCGGCCCCGGCCAGTGGATCACATCAAGTGGCCCTCATCCGTCAAAGAGAAACTATTGAACGAGTATTTAGCATTTAAGTCTACGGATATGTTAGAAATGAAAGTGCCTTCACCAGGCGAATCCATTACCGAAGTAGAAATTGCCAGCTGGTTGGTGAGCGATGGAGATTGGGTAGAAAAAGACCAAACCATTGCTGAGGTTGATTCTGATAAAGCGACGTTGGAGCTTCCAGCGGAGGAAAGCGGAATCATCACCTTGAAAGCTGAAGAGGGCGACACCGTTGAGGTGGGCCAAGTGGTGTGTTTGATCGACACCTCGGCAGCAAGACCAGAAGGCGCAGCTGCCGCAGCACCCGCGGCCTCGGCACCAAACCCAGAGCCAGTAGCAGCACCTGCCGCGCCGGCTTCAACCACCTACGCCACGGGAACAGCCTCTCCAGCAGCAGCTAAGATGATGGCTGAGACAGGAGCGAAGGTGGCCACAGGCACAGGTCGCGACGGCCGCATTACCAAAGCAGATGTGATTGAGGCGGTAGCTTCGATGGGTTCTGCGGGCAATGGCGAGCGCGGACAAACGCGTAAGAAGATGAGCAGCTTGCGTCGTAAGTTGGCGAGCCGCTTGGTGACCGTGAAGAATGAAACGGCGATGTTGACGACCTTCAACGAGGTGGATATGAAGCCAATTTTTGATTTGCGCAACCAACACAAGGATGCATTCTACGAGAAGCACGGCGTGAAGTTGGGCTTCATGAGCTTCTTCACCCTGGCAGCCACGCGTGCTTTGCAGATGTACCCTACGACTAACAGTATGATCGACGGAAACGAATTGGTCAGCTTTGACTACGTGGACGTAAGCATCGCAGTCAGCGGTCCAAAGGGATTGATGGTACCGGTATTACATAATGCAGAAGCCATGGATTTTGCAGGAGTTGAAAAGGAAATTGGTCGATTAGCGACTCGCGTGCGCGACGGAAAAATCACGGTGGACGAGATGACCGGTGGTACCTTCACCATCACCAACGGTGGGGTCTTCGGGTCTATGCTTTCTACGCCAATCATCAACCCTCCACAGAGTGCCATCCTAGGGATGCACAACATCATCCAACGCCCAGTGGCCATAGATGGCGAGGTTGTGATTCGTCCAATGATGTACGTGGCCTTGAGCTACGACCACCGAGTAATCGACGGTCGCGAGAGCGTGGGAACCTTGGTGGCCATCAAAGAAGCCTTGGAGAATCCAGAGGAAATCTTGATGAACGGCGATGCAAGAAAAGCCTTGGGCTTGTAAATGCCAATAGGATGCTAAAACCCACACAATCCGTGGGTTTGGGCCTTATTAAATCTTATATTTGAGAGCTCTGTCTTCGGACAGGGCTCTTTTTTCTTTATAACCCAAACTTAAAAGCATGAAAAGAATTGTTTCGGGCTTGTTAGCACTAGCCCTTATTCTTACCAGCACCTTGGCAACAGCCCACGAAGGAATGTGGTTGCCGATGTTGATCAAGCGTCTGAACTATGCGGAAATGCAAGCAAACGGCTTGAACCTTACCGCGGAAGAAATTTATGATATCAACAATGCCTCTATCAAGGACGCCATCGTTTCCTTGGGAGGTTTCTGTACAGGTGAAATCATTTCGAGCCAAGGCTTGATGTTGACCAACCACCACTGTGGATATGATGCCATTCGTTCGCACTCAACCGTAGAGAACGACTACCTCACTGACGGCTTCTGGGCCATGACTCGTGAGGAGGAGCGCACGAACCCAGGTCTTACAGCTGCTATTTTGGTACGCATGGAAGACGTGACAGACCAAGTATTGGCTGCCATGACCGACGACATGACCGAGGCACAACGTGCAGCAAAGGCAAAAGAAATAGGCGATGCATTGGCAGCGGAAGCAACTGAGGGTACGAAGCACAACGCTTATGTGCGCAGCTTCTTCCACGACAATGAGTACTACCTATTTGTCTATAATACCTACAAAGATGTTCGTTTGGTGGGCGCACCTCCAAGCAGCGTGGGTAAGTACGGCGGCGATACCGACAACTGGATGTGGCCACGTCACACCGGTGATTTCTCTATGTTCCGTATCTACGCGGATGCTGAAGGGAACCCTGCAGATGTTAGCGCGGATAACGTGCCGTTAACGCCGAAGCACCACTTACCAGTGAGCTTGAACGGTGTGAAGGAAGGTGATTTCACCATGGTCTTTGGATTCCCAGGATCAACCGACCGTTTCTTGACCTCTACCGGTATCGAGCAAGCCATCAACCTGTACAACCCAACAGTGGTGGAGATTCGCGATCGCAAACTTGCCATCATGAAAAAAGCGATGGACGCTGATGATGCCGTTCGTATTGCATTGGCATCGAACTATGCACAGACTGCCAACTACTGGAAGTACTTTATCGGCCAAACAGAGCAGTTGAAGAAGAACCGCGTCAAGGCCAAAAAAGAAGCCATTGAAGCTACGTATTTGGAGTGGGCGAACGCAGATCCTAGCCGTGCGGAATACGCCGGAGCGTTGGATTTGTTGAACGAAGCCTACGCAGCCACGGACGTGACGGTTAAAGGCGGGGTTTATCTTATGGAAGCCGGTATTCGCGGTGCGTCATTGCCGCTCTATGCATGGCGATTGAGCCGTCAACTTGGTGCATTGGCAACTTCTGAAGAATTAGAAGCGGACAAGGCAGCGGTAATAGAATATGCAGAAGGTCACTTCGCGGAGTACCAAGCAGCAGTGGACCGCGAGCTTGCGGCAGCACTTTGGGGAATGTGGATGGAGAATGTTCCAGCGGACCAATTACCTGAAATCTTCACAGAAGTGCGCGACAGCATGGGCGGCGACATTAATGTTCTCGTGAATGAGATTTACGACAACTCTATCTACGCCTCTAAGGAAAACCTAGAAGCTTGGTTGGAGAATATGGATGCAGATGCATTGAAGAACGATATGGGAGGAAAATTGGCCTCTAGCTTCATCATGACCTACTTCGGTAACCAACAAGGCAATGCTGAGGTAAGCGAGAAAATGAACAAAGGTTACCGTTTGTTTACCGATGGTGTGCGCCAGGCGATGCCGAACAAGACCTTTGCTCCTGATGCGAACTCTACGCCACGTATGACTTGGGGTGTAGTAGGTTCTTACGATCCACAAGATGCCGTTCATTACGATTACGTGACGACGATCGAAGGGGTAATGCAGAAGGAGGATCCTAATAACGACGAGTTCATCGTGCCTACGAAACTTAAGGAGTTGTACAACGCCAAGGACTACGGACGCTATGCGGACGAGAATGGTGATTTAGTAGTGAACTTCATTTCGAATAACGACATCACCGGTGGTAACTCAGGTTCTCCAGTGATCAATGGCGACGGTGAGTTGATTGGAACAGCGTTCGATGGAAACTGGGAGGCGATGTCAGGTGATATTTTCTTCGAGGACCAATTACAGCGTTGTATCTCTGTCGACATCCGCTACACCTTGTTCATTATTGACAAGTATGCAGGTGCAGGTCACTTGGTCGATGAGATGACCTTGGTGGACGGCAAGAAAAAGCGCAAGAAGCGTCGTAAATAAGAGGCGCGTAGCGCCAAATTTTAGCGTATTTAAAAGCCCGCGGACCGGAGGTCCGCGGGCTTTTTTTATCTTCTGAAAAATTTTGCCTGAATGTTTAGTGTGATCTACACCTTTGATGTGAAACCGGGATCGGAGAATAACTTTGTGGAGGCCTGGTCAGCGCTTACCGAACTCTTCAAAGAACATGCCGGCAGTGGTGGCTCTCGACTACACAAAGCTGCCGCTGGCAACTATGTGGCCTACGCGCAATGGCCCGATCGTCAGTCTTGGGAACAGGCGGCGGAAAAATTGCCTCTGGAAGCGGGTCCTATACGCGAGAAGATGCGTGAATCGTGTCTTAGCATTGGCACACAATTTGAGATGGAAACCATAGTAGATTTGATACCCAAATGATAAAAAGAATCGTAGTACTTACAGGAATTGCCCTTGGTTTATATAGATGCTCGAGCTGGCAACCCGTGGAGAACGTGGCGCCCTCAAACCCAAATTGCATCTGTACGATGGAGTATGATCCAGTATGCGTGCAGGGCAACGGCAAGATATTGCGTTACTCAAATGCTTGTCAGGCGATGTGCGACGGCTTTGGCCAAGACGATTTCATCAACTGTCCACCAGAGTAGGTTTACCCCACCGTACTGACCTTCTCCAAAACAGCGGTCCACCATTCTGCCAATACCAGGAAAAGTAAAAGTATTCCTGCTTCCGCGAAAATGCCATTGATGATGGCATAAGATCGTCGGTTAGATTTTCGAACGATTTGAAACATTGCCAAAATCCCTCCTACATTCATAAAGACTGTAAAGGGCAAAGCCAAATAGCCGAACCCGAATGCACCGCCATCGGTGATGATAATGTGCAAGGTGAAGGGGAAGAACGCGATTACGTTCATTCCAACGTTCAACCAGGGAAGGAATTTGATGATTCTATTCATCAATCCCTACTCCTCCAAACTCTCCTCAACGTAGTTCAACACCTTAGTCATCAGGTGCAACCTGTCCTTGCCACGCACATTGTGTGGGTGCATAGGGTATGGGAAGAAATCCATTTGCACCCCCGCGTCGATAAACGATTTTACGAGACTGAGGTTGTGTTGCATGACTACCACATCGTCCACGGTACCGTGGATGAGTAGGAGGTCGCCTTGGAGGTTGCTCACGTAGTTGTGCAAGCGGTTTTCTGCATAGCCGTCCTCGTTTTCTTCGGGACGGTCCATGTAGCGCTCGCCGTACATGATTTCATAATATTTCCAATCGGTAACAGGGCCACCGGCCACACCCGCTTTGAAGGTGCCCGGTTGGCGAAGCATGAGTGAGGTTGTCATGAATCCACCATAGCTCCATCCGTGCACGGCCATACGGTCCCCGTCGACATAGGGAAGAGATTTGAGGTAGGCGACACCGGCCAATTGGTCTTCCATTTCAACGGTTCCAAGCTGACGGTGAATCTGCTGCTCGAAATGGGTCCCGCGATGCGCTGAACCGCGGTTGTCCAATGTAAATACGATATATCCGCGGTTGGCAAACTCATTCATCCAAAACGGCCCGCCGCCGTTCCATCTGTTGGTCACCATTTGGGCATGTGGTCCGCCGTATACATAGACCAATACGGGGTATTTTTTCGAACCGTCAAAATCGTACGGCAAGTAGGTACGGGTGTACAAGGTAGAACCGTCGGGACCGGTGATGTTGCCCATTTCTGGCTTGCGAATGTTTGTGCCTTCAAACGGGTCGGCCGCCTCGGCGAGGGTGCGCTCCTCTTTTCCACCAGTGGTCATCAACACATCTTTGGCAGGTACGTCCACGCTGCTGTAGCTGTCGATAAAGTAATGGCCGCCTTCTTGTACGGTAGGACTGTGGTAGCCGGCTGCCTCGGTTAATTCGATCTGTTTGCCCTTCAAGCTCACGCTGAACAGGTGAGATTCGCGCGGGTCATCGCCCGTCGCAGTGAAGAGGAGGTCTCCACTCTTGTCCTGGCCCAGAATGCCAGTGGCCACAAAATCATTATCGGTCAGTTGACGGACCAATTCTCCTTTGGTATTGTACAAGTACAAATTCATATACCCATCGCGCTCGGTCATCCAAACGAACTCCTTACTGTTTACCCAATAGGCGGCATGTTCAGGCTCGGCCCATTTATCATTGCTCACGCTCAGCAGGGTTTCTCCTCGCTTGCCATTTTTGGCGTTAAAGGCCACTACATCATAGTGGTTTTGGGCGCGATTGACGATGGCCAAAAGAATGGTCTTGCCGTCGGGAGACCAGCTGAGGTTGGTCAAATATTGATCGTGTTCCACCCCGTCGGTCTCGAGGTAGATTGGCTTTTTGCTGCCCTTGCGGTAGACGCCCACTTTGGCATATTCCGAACCTTGACCGGCCATCGGATACTTGATCTCGTTGAGGGATCCGGGTGTAGAGGTGATGTCTAAGAGCGGGTAGTTGGTCACCGCGCTTTCATCCTTCTCATAGAATGCGATGGCATCTCCTTTTGGGTTCCAGAACAGCCCTTCGGTGATCCCAAATTCGCTGCGCGCAATGGCCTGACCACTAACGATGTTTGGATTTTCATGCTTGGTAACTTGGACCGTAGAACCGTCTTCGCTCCAACTCACAAACACATTGTTGCCCACGGTGTAGGCTGCGTTTCCATAGGTGCTGAGGTGCACGTTTGCATTGCCTTCTGCCATGGTGAAATGTGCAGTGATCTCGCTTGTGTTCA
>Ga0181556_1000908_pt1 | contig 31063 bp, 17 predicted proteins | sample 011ome_14_FD_148651 | JGI IMG/M metagenome (GOLD analysis project Ga0181556, IMG submission 148651) | Coastal salt marsh microbial communities from the Groves Creek Marsh, Skidaway Island, Georgia - 011505AT metaG (spades assembly) | ecosystem: Environmental > Aquatic > Marine > Intertidal zone...
GCGGCTGCCACGCAGTCACTCTTCACCTCATCAGATATCTTTCTTGTATCGACGAAATATTTCAAGATCTCCACGTGACCACCGCATGCTGCCTGTTGTGCCACTTCTTCTTCCGTCTCTCGCGAAGGTTTCACTTTGTCGAAAAGAAATCGAACACAGTCGAGGTGTCCTTCTATAGCAGCTTGAACGCACGACTCTCCTTCATCATACGGGCAACCATTAGAGAAGCAGTACTTCAACATCTCGAGATTACCTTTATTTGCTTCCCCATTAATCGTCTTTTCATCCCACTCGCAATGTTTCACTTCTCTCGCCCACTTGAGCAACTCGAGATTGTTCGTGTGAGCAACTAACCAGCAAAACCAGGTTTGATCTATCACTCTTCCTCTCTTATCTTTCTTTCCCCAGGGCATGTGATTCCACACCAATTCCAGCGCCGAAACGGATGAGCATTCGTTAACACTCCAACGTAATTTCGATACGTCTACCCCGGCATACTTAAGCACATCTTGACTCTCACTATTCACCTCTGAAAAGAAAAACCGATCCGTCCTATTCAATTTCGACAAGACATGCGAGACAAAAACATCCTTGTGATGCAACACCAATCCCGTCCATATCTTGGTCGGTCCAAGCTTCAACCGCTCCATTTCCGCGGCGAGCTCTTCTTTCTCCCTCTTCTTCTTTCTCTTCTGCGCTCCAGAGAGTTGCTTCCCCATGATCAGAGCTTACGTGTTTCGTCTTCTTTTTCCTATAAATCTAAAAGCAGCCGTTTTATCTCTTTTTTTCTGAGGGACTGTCTCGTCTGTCTCGCCCTAAAAAGCCCACAAATTACACAGACGACACAAAACCACACGCTCTTAAATACACGCACAAAGAAAGCGAGAGAGTCAGAGGGTCAGAGAGTCAGAGAGAATACGCGATATACCGATAACAACGTTTTCTTTTCGGCGGAGAGAAAGAGAAAGAAGTCGTTTTACACCCCGCGATTGCTCTTTAAAGTTTTAAAATCATCGGTAACATCATCACCGTGGTCGGCGCGCAACACTTGTTTTGAGGTCTCTTTGACTGCTTTCGAAAAGAAGATCATGGCGAAAGGAAAGAAGAAAAACCGCAAAAACGAGTACTCCTCGGACGAGGAGGACGAGGATCCTCTGAAAGGAGGAGCGGCAAAAGGAGCAGCACCGGCGGGCGGGAATAACGATGGCCCCGATGGAGGTGAAGGAGGAGAGCAACAAGAAAAATCGAAAACGCAACTCAAGAAGGAAAAGAAGAACAAGAAGAAAGGACAGGCGAACAAACAGAAAAACCAAAGCGAGGACGATTTGGACGATCCGTTGGACCCGTTAGCTGCTGCTAATGCTGGTAATGGTGGTGCTTTTGTCGCGGAGGAAGAGGAAGAGGAGGAAGAGGCGCGCGCGGCGACGACGACCAAGCCGAAGAAGAATAAGGGTAAGAACAACACCGCGATGGGCGGCGGCGGAGGCATGGCGTCGGCGTTTGCGATGTTGATGGACGAAGACGAAGACGACGTCGAGGACGAGGAAGAAGAGAAGAAGAAAGAAGAGGAAGAGGAAAGGAAGGAGACAAAGACGAAGGATAAGAAGAAAAAGAAGAAGAAGAAAGGTTTTGCCGGAGCGATTGGGTTTGACGACGAGGACGGGGACGAGGATAACGACGGCGACGACGGCGTTGTCGTCATCAAGGAGAAGAAAAAGTCCAAGAAGAAGATTGTTTCGTCCGATGCGAAACCGTATATTTGCGTGGCCTCCATCGTGGAGGTTGGCAGACACTCGATGGCGGAGAATTTAAAGGTGTGCACGGTGGATTACGGGAGGAAAAAAGACGCGAGAGTCGTGTGCGGGGCGCCAAATTTGAAGGCTGGGATGAAAATAATCTTCGCGCCAGCGGGGACGAAAATTCCGGCGACGGATTTTGAAGTCGAGAAGCAGCCTCTGAGAGGGGTGATGAGCGAAGGGATGATTTTGAGCGCGACGGATATGGGATGGGAGGTTGATGAAGACGAGGACATGGATGGAGTCATCGAGTTGATGGATGTGAGTTTACAAGTCGGCGACGAAGCGAGCGATCTGGAGGATAAGTTTGGCACTTCGTCGACGACGGCTTCTTTCAAGGAAATGAAGAAAGAAGAAGACAAAGAAGAAGTGGCTTCATCGCCACCGCCACCAGCACCAGCGCAAGACGAAGACGAGGATGGTAACAAAACCAAGCCGAAAGATAACAAGAAAAACAAGAAGAAGGAAAAGAAGAAAGAAGCGGAAGAAGAAGACTTAGATGCACTCTTCGCGGAATTGGATATCAAACCATCGGAAGCCCCGGCGGCGGCTGGTGCCGAAGAGGGCGAATCAAAAGCGGCTAAGAAGCGACGAAAAGCCGCCGAGCGAGCGGCGGCGGAAGCGGCGGCGGCGGCGGCCGGTGGCGATGCAAACGGCGACGCCGACGATGCCGGCAATGCGGATGGTGATGACGGAGAAGGGAAAGAACTCACCGAGAATCAAAAGAAAAAGCTCAAGAAGAAACAAAAAGAGAAAGAGAAGAAAGAAGCGTTGGAGGCAGAAAAGGCGAAGAAAGCTGCTGAAAAGCCAAAATCATCCGCCGTGTTGGCGATGCAACAATTGATGGAACAACGCAAAATCGAAGAAGCGGAGGAAAAAGAACGATTAAAGCGAGAGAAGCAAGAAGCCGAAGAAGCGGCAGAGCGCGAAGCGCAAGCCGAGCGCGAGGCGGAAGAAAAGCGCGAGCTCAAGAAACAAAAAGAGAAGGAAAAGAAAGAAAGGCTCAAGGCGGAGGGCAAACTACTCAGCGCGAAACAAAAAGAGGAACAGAAGAGAATGGAAGCGGTGCGTGCGCAGTTACTCGCGAAATCTGGTGGCGCTATTCCGCAAGCGGAAAAGAAACTCTCGTACAAAGAAGAGCAAGCGCTGAAGAAGAAGCGATTCGAAGAGGCAAAAGAAGCTGCCATCAAGAAGAAAGAGGAGGAAGAGAAACAAAAAGAGCAGGAGTTGTTGGCGGCGAAAGCGGCTGCGGACGCAAAGGCAAAAGCGGAAGAATCCGACGACGCCGCGGACGATTGGGAAGCCGAGGATTGGGACGATAAAGATGTTCTGTTGCCTGGACAAAAAGAAGAGCAAGAGCGACTCAAAAAGCTGGAGGAGGAGAAGATTAGAAAAGAAGAAGCGAAAGTGTTGCAGGCGAAGAAGACGGCGGCGACGAGTAGTAAAGAAAAACCGTGGGCGAAAGCTGCGCGAGAGAAGGCGAAAGCAAAAGCTGCCGCGGCTGAGGCTTCTTCTTCTTCCGATGTATCTTCGTCGTCTGATGACTCAGATTCTGATTCCGATTCCTCTGACTACTCGTCTTCGTATTATAGTTCTTCTGAAGATGAGGAGGAACGCGCTCGATTGGATCATCTCGCGGAGCTTCGCATCCAACGTCTCGACCGCTTTGAAGCAAAGAAAGCGGCAGCAAATGCAGATAAGCTCAGATGTCCTATCATTTGTATTCTTGGTCACGTTGATACGGGTAAAACAAAACTTCTTGATAATGTGAGACGCACGAACGTCCAAGATAACGAAGCCGGCGGTATTACGCAACAAATCGGCGCGACGTTTGTCCCGAAACAATCGCTCATCGATCGAACGCATTCGTTGAACAAAGGTGAATTCGAGCTGAATGTTCCTGGTTTACTCGTCATCGATACCCCAGGTCACGAATCCTTTACAAACTTGCGATCGCGAGGGAGTTCTTTGTGCGACTTGGCCGTTCTCGTGGTTGATATTATGCACGGTCTCGAGCCGCAAACGATTGAATCTCTTAATATGCTCCGCAGTCGCAAAACGCCCTTCGTCATCGCGCTCAACAAGTGCGACAGAATGTTCGATTGGGAAGTGCACACTGACTCTCCGATGCAAGAATCTTTGCAAAAACAAAAGAAGTTTGTCTCGAAAGAGTTTGAAACGAGGAGCAGAGAGGTATTATTGGCGTTTGCCGAGGAAGGTTTGAACGCCGCTTTATATTGGGAGAACCCCGATCCGCGAACGTTTGTGAATGTCATTCCAACTTCTGCTCATACGGGTGAAGGTATGCCCGATCTTTTGCAAACCTTAGTGCATCTTTCGCAATCGCGCTTGAACGAACGCATCCGCTTCATCGATTCCGTGCAGTGCACTGTTCTCGAGGTAAAAATGATTGAAGGCTTAGGCACGACGATGGATATTATTTTGATCAACGGGACATTGCGAGAAGGTCAAACCATCGTCATCGCAGGGCTAGATGGTCCAATTGTCACGACTATTCGCGCTCTACTCACCCCGCAACCGCTGAAGGAAATCCGCGTGAAAGCGAATTATATCCATCACAAGGAGATCCAAGGCGCGCAAGGGATCAAGATTGTCGCCAACGGTCTCGAAAAAGCCATCGCGGGTACGGCTATGCTCGTAAAAGAAGTAGAAGAAGACGACATCGAGGAGCTCAAACAAGACGCTTCGAACGATGTGAACAACATTATGGATACGGTAGATCGCACAGGACACGGTGTTTGGGTACAAGCATCAACCTTGGGAAGTTTAGAGGCTCTTTTGGAGTTTTTGAAATCCCCGGCGGTGAAAATTCCCGTGGCTGGCGTCGCGCTCGGTCCGGTGAACAAACGCGACGTCATGGGTGCAAGCGTAATGCACGAGCGTAAATGTTCTCAATACGCCACAATTTTAGCGTTTGATGTTCCAGTGACGGACGAAGCCAAGAAGATGTGCAACGAGCTGAACGTCAAGTTGATGACGGCGGATATCATCTATCACTTGTTTGATCAATTTTCGGCGTACATGAAGGAGTATCGCGAGAAGCAAAAAGAGGAGCAATCCAAATTTGTCAACTTCCCGTGTTGCTTGCGCATCATCGAAAGCTGCGTGTTCAATAAAAGAGATCCGATTGTCGTCGGTGTCGACGTGATAAAAGGCATTTGCCGAGTTGGTACGCAAATTACTATTCCTTCTCAAAATTACATCGACATCGGGAAAATAGAATCCATCGAATTAAACAAGAAGAGCGTCGATGTCGCCAAGGCGGGACAATCTGTCGCGATTAAAATTCAACCAGGGAGTACGGAGGAAGGCATGCGGATGTATGGACGCCACTTTGATCACACGGATGAGCTCGTCGCGAGAATGACTCGACCATCTATTGACGCCATGAAGGAATTTTACCGAGACGAATTACAAAAAGACGATTGGAGACTTGTCGTCGAGTTGAAGACGAAGCTCGAGAAGTTTACGGGCGAACCGATATAAAGTCATCATATTTAAACATCATCACTCACATACGCACTCACACAACATATTAGAAATCTAGCTACCGGTAGCTACAACGTTATTATTAGCGGCTTATTTTAACAAAAATTTGATCTATATAAACGGAACAACTCTCTTCCCGCTTCCACCTTTCTTTCTCTCTCTCTCTTTCTCTCTCTCTCTCTTCTCAAATGTGTTCCAACGCCTCGAGCGGAAAATACCACCCATATTTATTCATCGTCGCCGCCTGTTTTCTCGCTCTCGCTCTCGCCGCCGATGCTACCGACTCTCTACTCGCCTCGCTATCTCTGCTGCTACTGCCGTTCCCGCCAATGGCGACCAACCCCGTTCCAACGCACAACCCGACCACCGGCGTCGAGCGATACGCTCTCGAAACTACCGCTACTTCAAAACATTTACCGATTGTATCTTCCATGCCATCTTCCCAACCAACCGCATAATCAGGTTCCGGTCGCCCTCCATTACTTTGTTGATACTGTTGGACCCCCCCTCCTTCTCCTCCTCCTCCTCCTCCTAACGGCTCTTGATTCTCACCTTCTCCTCCTCCTCCTTCTCCTCCTTCCTCGGCTTCGAAGCCGTTCGCGCACAACTGTTTCACGTATTCTAAGTTTCCTTTCACGCGCACCCACGCGTTCACTTTCACATCGCTCGGCATCAACGGCGTCTCGCGTCTCTCCAACACGTCCAAACGCTGTAAATCGTTCATTTTCCTGTGGTCGTTTTCCAAATGCGAATAATGAGTGGTCATAAAACAACGACAAAAGATCGACGACGGTCAGCGCGATGGATGAAAATTTAAGAAAGCTTCAAGTCTTTTCGTCTCTCTCGTTGGAAAAAATCTTTTCGAGTCAACGAGAGGAATTTTATCTGAAAAACGTGCGCGCTTTCGTCGAAGCGCATTCGCGCCGGTCCGATCGAATACCCGGTTTCGATGATTCGAGGACGATGCTAAAACGACGAGTTTTGGTTTGTACGAGTTGGGAAAAACGATTTTAAAGCGTTCATCTTTACGCGTTCATCACTCACGCACCAGAAATGCTCGGGCATCATCACGTCCGTCGTCAACCCCTTCGCTTGGATTCTGCGTCGCACTTCCTCCTCGATCATCAGTCTCCCTCGTCCTTTCTCGTCGCCGAAAAACGTGCACGAACTTTGCACTCTGGCCAAGTCTTTCGCGGAAACTTTGTTCAAAATCAAAGACACGCAATCTCTCGTCAACTGCGAGGCGAAAAGAGGACAGTTACGGTCGATTTCGTGTTGGCGAAGCAAATGACATGCGCGTTGACGCGTGGTCACGGTCTGAGTCGCATGAATCGTCTTCAAAGCGGAAGACGACGTCGACGTTTCGAACGACCGATTTGCTCCGTTATTGCTATTCTCCTCGTTGCCGCCGCCGTATCCGCTCTTATGCTTCGTCTTGTTCGACTTGCGCCGGCGTTTGGTTGGTCGCGGGGGCGAGTCCGAGTCCATTTTTTCTTTGAGGATAAAAAAAAGTCAAGTCTCTCGCGAGCGTTTTTTTCTGAAAAAGACGAGACTTTTTCGCGAGTAAAATGTTCGCGTATAAAGAATAATAAATAAAAAGTTTCTGATTATAAATGTTCGTTGTTGTCTTCGCTCTTGAAACTGCTGCCTCGACGAAGTCCTCCAGCCGGGGAAGAAGAAGAAGAGGCGACGCCGCCTCCTCCGTTTTTCTTCGCCGCTTTGAGCGCGTTTGAAAGCATAGAGACGAAGGAATCTGAACTCGCGTCGCTTCTTTGCGGACCAGCGTAGTTGTTGTGGTGCTCATATTCTTCCCCGCCAGTATTATTCGATTCGTTGTTGTTGTTGACGAAATTTACGACGCTTCGCTTTCTCGAGGGCGTGCTCCGCGCGCTCGCGAGCGGGGAGGAGTGCACAGCCGACCCTCTTCGCGAGTGCGGCGGCGTCGATAACACGCGCTTTGCGATTGGATCCTCGGTATCCTTAAACGCGTTCGTTCTCGAAAAATGCTTGTCGATTAATCCGCGGAACCGTTTTTCGAACTGCTCTCGTTCGCTTTTCTTCTGCGCGTCTGTTTTTGACGCGTCTCGCTCGATTTCATCTTCCAGACGTTCTTGCCAAATCCGTCGATTTTCAACGAGCTCGACGCACATGGATTGCGTCTCCGGAAACATCTTCGAAAATGCGCTATATAAAGGTGCCACCACAAACTCAATAAAATTAATCTGCGATACAGAAACGATCGTCGTCTCTCGATCCATCATCGGCGAAACCGGTAACCCGAGCGTTTTCTCGCGATCGCCTTGGTTAAAAAATTCCTCCAACACTCTCGTCGCCCACATTTTGTACGTCGGAAACGGTTTTACCGCGTTGGATATATCCGCCGAGTGTAACAACACGTTCAGCATCAACTGTCGTTCGTCGTCCGTTTTGAAGAACGCGCCTTTATCTTTTTTCACCATACCATCTTCAAAGAGTGGATCTTCTTCGTTTTGGTCGTCGTCGTCGTCGTCGTCGTCGTTCTTGCTTTGGTCGTCGTCCTCGCCTTTCTCCTCTTCTTCCAACGCCTCCAAAAAATCGTGCGATACCACAAACTCGTTCATTTTCGAAACCAAACCAAAGTGCGTGGCCATGTCCGTGTGCATGACGCACGCGATGATTATGCGTCTAACCTCGCGGTAACTCTCCTCCGTGAAATGGGACGATTGTGCCGGCGACGTCGCGTAATCGAAGATGTTCGCCTCTTTCTTCCGTTCGATCAAATTGAAAAAATAGGACAGATGGTGGTTTTCCAGTACGGATTGATCGTTGTACGTGGTCGCCAGCGGGTCCCTTGTACGAACGAGAAACGCGTTGGTTAGACCTGGATGGTCCACGTCGTGAATGATAGCCGCGATCATGACGGCGAAACGTTCGAGCTTGGTAATTTTCGTTCGCGACTTTGTCAATTTTATGTAGCGGAAAGTGGTGTGCGCGACGTCGAGCGCGTGCGTGAAGTTGTGGTACGGATTGGAGCGGTACAATTTCGCAACTTCGTAGAGGAATACGCGCAAGACGGGTTCGTCGACGACGACGGAGAGAAGACCGAGTTCCCGGAACATTTCAACGACGAAAGAAAATGCTTTTGCGTAGGAAGAAGAGAGAGGAAGCGCTGAGCGTTTGGGCTCGGCGACGCCGTTGCTTCTGTTCTTCTCCTCTTCGCCGTACTCGAAAACTTTAAAGTTCCACGAATTGAGTTCAATTTTCTCGTCCTCGGTCAAAACTATCACCGCTGATGACGCATTTGTACCGTTGGCGGTACTTTTCTTTAACGCCGAAACAGCTTTTTTCGCGCCTGCCATTTTTGTCACCGCGGCGGCGAACGAGTGGATCTTTGACTTCGTCGTCGTCGTGACGGTATTCCCCAGTCTAGTCACCGAGTTCACGTCGTAACTTTTCAACCACGCTTTAGTAGAATCGTCGACCTCTAAACCTGCAAAGACAGAGTGGTCTTCGAGAATCGCTTGGATGAGAAGTTGGTTCGTCGAAGATCGTTGCGGCGAGTCGCCGTTTAAGGAGCTCGAGGCTAACGAAGGGTGCCGTTTTCGAAGTTGCGTCGAGCTGTCGACGATGTTGGACATTTTCTCCAAAACGTACGCCAAGACGGATATGTCCAAACTTCCCGTGATGCCTTCGTACGGTCGTGCTTCGTTAGGATTGTTCCTTCCAATCTGGTCGTCCAAATCACTTAAAATTGAACGCGCGTGGCGTTCTAAAATTTCAACAATCTTCTCGAACGGTTTGCCCAACAAGTGCATGCGCATGGAAATAAACAAGGCGTTGAACAACGCCGAAGCCACTAAAGCTAATCCAGCTTCCATCAATCGCCGCATAGCTCTCGTTTGATCGACTTCGCTCGCGTTTGCGCCCTCGTAATACGCGTAGTTCCGGACGATGGTGATTGAATTCTCGCCGCCGGAGGCAATCGGACCCAGCGTAACAGTCGTCGCAACCAGTAGCGCGATATTCGCCGCCCCAGCTTGTTCCAATCTTCGAAAGACACCCGCCGCGGACGCGTTACTCTTCTCACTGTTACCACCACCGTACCTCGCGGACTTTCCTTCCCACCTCGCGGACAAAAACTGCGCACCGGCGATGCATAAACGCATCAAAAACAAAAACTCGGCAAATCCAACCGCGAACGCTTTCGCGCCGTACGCCAACGCGTCGTCCTCTCTTTTCCCGATCGATTGCTCATACAAAACAAACTCTCGCACGACTGGTAAAATCGGCGTCATCACCACGGTCAACCCGTCCACAATAGCTGCAAAACTCATCCCGTACCCTTGCACGCACTTCACTCGCAACCAACAATCGACGAGCGAAACCAAAGTCAAAACGCTCGCCGCCGCGCACACCGTTTCAAACGACGAATATCCTCCCGCATCCTCCTCCTCCTCCGTGCGGCGTACTAACAACCAAGGCATGCTCGGAAAACACACGATCGTAATCGCCAGCGACATCGTCCACAGCCTCCCGAAATAGCCGTCAAAGAACATCGCCCACATTTTTTTCCTCTTCAGTGAAAAATTTAAAGCACTCAAAGAGGAGGCATTCGAGGACTCGACCAACCCGCCTGGACCAGCCATGAAGGAAAAAAACGCGCCCGCGTTCGTGTTGGATTGCTCTTCGAACGCGTGTAAAATCGCATTCGCGACGTTACATTTACTCTTTCTTCTTTTGTTCTGTTCTTCTTCCGTTATTTCTTCCAGACGTTCTTCGTCGATCGTCATCTGCGCGTCGTCGTGGTCTCCTCGAAGATGATGGTCAACCCCAACCCGCATGTGTGATGTGTGTCTCGGGGATTGGTCTCGATTTATAGCTTTTGATTTTTTCAAAGAGAAAAGCAAAAAAGAAACGCGCTCGACGAGTCTTTGCGACGAAACTCTTTCGCGCTTTATGTGTTTTCGCCGCTTTCGTGTTCGTTTCCTTTTTCAAACGCGCGCGCGATTAAGAGAGAATAAAAGAGAGAGATTCAAAGGAGTGAAGAAGACCAAACAGTTGAAAATTTAAAGCGTTTTTTCGATTTTTTCGTTTTTTTTTTACCACTTTTGTGCTGTGGATGTTTATTATTATTCTTCGTATTAGTATATCAAAACGTCATATTGCAACAATACGATGATTTGTGAAGATGATGATTATGAAAACGAGACGATGACTTTATTTATTTCATCTCGATTTCTGCGCTCGGAGTATCGTCCTCGTCTTCAAAGTTCTTCTCCAAAGGCGTTAACCAGGATTTGGGAAAGCAGGAAACGTTGCCGCAGGTTTTCTCGAGAACGTGTAAGATTGTGAACACGAGCAAAGAGACGGCGGGGGAGACCAAAGAGTCCACGCCGGTCCAATCTTCGAATCGGGATTGTTTGCACTCTTGCACGGATGGGTCCCATAAATCAGCGGATGATTTATCGAAGAACGTTGGGAATAAGTCCGACGCCGCTGTGCCGTAATCCAAAAACTCGTCGCCGCCGTACGGGTAAATCAAGAATCCGTCTTTTTTCAAGGAAAATTCCAAGATGACGCGGCACAAGGAGCCGGCGAAGATGGACCAGAACGCCGCGTTCGGCGACGGGTCTTTGACGTAGAAAGCGGCGAAGAGCGGGATGACGGCACCGGCTAAAGCGACGTCGAAGGCGACGACGAGAAGATAACCCGTGGTATCTGATTTCGCCGCGGCGATTCCCATCGCGATAAACGCAAACGGGATGGTCGATATGCGCGCCCATCGCAATAACGTATCCGGTTTGATCATTTCTCCCGGCATGTGTCGGACGATGTTGTGCGAGAACACAGTTCCGAGCGCTAAGATTGCGCCATCGCACGTACTCATAGACGCGGCGACGATGCCGAGCAAGCACCAACCGCCTAATCCTTTCGGGACGACGTGGGTCAACATGTAAATGAACGCGTTTCCATCTGGCTGCCACATCGCGCACGTCGGTAAACCGAGAATTTTTGAGCACGAGTCCGTTTCAAAACTCGCGTACGGTGAATCCGGGCCGAAGTAGTAACGCGTAGCGGCGCCCGTGTACGCAAACGGAATACCGACGAAGAACGTCAACAAACCGGCGACTAAGCAACCGATTTGGGCCGTCGTCGGCGACTTGGCCGCCAAACAGCGCGCCTGGAAGTCCAAAGCTGCCAAGTTACCGAAACCAAGGACAAAAATAGTCGCCCAGTTGAATAAAATCGCGTTTGGAAACGGTGTCAACGCGCGCGGGTCGCTCATCGACCTGTCGTAGATGACTTTATCGCCAAACGGGTACGCGCCGGCGTCCGTTTTGCAATTATCATCGCTCGGGCACCATTTCGCGGCGTTGTAGCAAAAAGCATCCGGAACGTTCGTGCACGGGATGCCGTCGTACAATTTGGCCGTCGCCTCGTCGGGATAGACGTAATCGGGAAATCCAATCGACGGCGGCGGCGCTTCGAACTCGGCGTTTTTAATAATCCAATACACGGCGGCGAGGCATCCAGTCATGCCTACGGCGGATTGAATAACATCCGTGTAGGCGACTGAAAATAACCCACCGCACGCCGTGTACACCAAAATAATAATGCCGGATAAGAAAACGCCGTCGGTGATGTCCAAATCGAACAAGTAGGCCAAAATTTTCGCCATCCCCACCAAGTTCCCCGCGAGAAGGCAAAGAAAAGAGCAGCACAAGACTAAACTCGCGATGATCTCCGTGGCGACGCCGTAGCGTTTCCCGTAGACATCAGGCAAAGTCAAAACACCTTCCGCGTTCATTTTCTTCGCGAAGAAGAGCGCGTTCAAAATCAACGACAAACCGAGACCAATCGGTAACACCGCGCCGTCGAAGAACGCGAACTTATAACTCAAATCCGCGTTGCCTAACAACGCGTTCGAGTCGATGGACTGAGACGCCAAGGTTAAGATGACCACCGGTAACGGTAAAGACCTCCCGGCGACGAAAAAATTCTTCGCTTTCCCGCCCACAAAATACACCGTCCCAATGCCAATCATGCAAAATAAAACCACCACGCATATCACGCCGATCCCGAAATCCGAATCCGGTTTCGGCACCGTCGCAGGGCACGGAATCGCACAGACATCCATCTGGCAACACGACCCAGCAGTCGGTAACGACGGTGGGTTCGCGGAATCGATCAAGCCGGCAAAAAATGCCTCGTACTCCGAGTTGGATGGAATGCACGTCGCTCGTGCAGTTTTCAGACCAGTAAAAGTGGTCAAAAGCGTCGCCATCAAGGCGAAGAGATATGAATGTACCATTCGTCCTCGAAACGTCGCCGAGGGTTCCCGAAACGTCGCCATCCCGTAACGCGTGTGATTCGTATAAATACTAAACGTGTGCGCGTGCTTTCTAGTGCGCGTGATGCTCTCGCTCGCGCGGACAGAACTACGTGGAATATGTGTTCTTTGGAAGTTCTGTTTCGTGTTCTTCTCTGCACTGTCTCAGATATATACCGCGTGAGAAGTGAGGATAACGCGACGTGAGGTGTTCAGATATTGTTGGCACCTATATGAAGTGCGGGAAACACGTCGCCAAAGGACGCGAAAAAAACAAACGCCCGAAAGGGTCGGTCTTTCTGCCGGTCTGCTTTCGTGGCGTCGTTTTTGCCCAGTACATACACCCTAAAAGAGAGCGTTGAAAGCCTCCCCTTCTCTTTGCTCGCGTTTTTTTGAGACCCTCTCGACATCATCATCACGCTTTGGTTCTAAGGGGAGAGCGCGAGCAGCGTTCACAACGTACTCGTGGTGTGGATAAAATGAGGCGAGCTGCTCGACGTCTGTGTAAAACGACTGATGCGCTCTTGTCCAGGCGGATGATGCGCACACAAAGCGCGGCGAACACCACCACCGTAACAACCCCGAGAACGACGACGACGACGACGACGACGACCGCTGCTTTTGTTCTCGCAGCCACGATGCGAACAAAAGGGGGTCCGCGTCGAACGGGACCAAGTCGTCATCAAAAGAAGGCGCGATGCTTCGCCTCCTCCGCCTCCCAAGCGTCGTCGTCGAAAGTACCTTTGGAGCAAGAAATCCCACTCCTGGCGACGACCACGTTCGTCGGCATCGCGGTGGCGAGCTTCTGGCGAGGCGCGTGGTACGTGCTCGACGAAACCGTGTTCCCTTCGAGCGAATTAAAATCCGGCATGGCGTGCTTCCTCGGAGGCGTCAGTGGGCTGGCGACGAGCCAACACGTGAAACTGATGATGATGCGAGAACACGTAGGCGCGGCGACGAGGAGCGCAAGGAAACGAGTGATGCTGTTTTCACCGCCGACGTACTTCGTCGGCTTGAGCTGCGTGTTGTTTTGGCGAGGGGTGTGGTGCTTATGGGATAGCGCGACGGACGCGTATTTTAGTCATAGAAGTAGTAGTAGTAGTAGCGAGAAGGAGGAGGAGGAAAACGTTTCATCCTCGTATTCGCCAAAGTTGAAATCAGGCATCCTGTCGCACGCGTTTGGTGCAACCGCGCTCGTTTCCACGGGGTTTTTAGCGTCGGCGGCGTGCCCTCCGGCGGGGTTATGGGTGGCGAGAGACGCGGCGACGGCGGTGCGAGTCGCGCGTTTAGCCGCGCTGAGACGGTGATGACGATAGTTCTGTTCTAATACATGTAGTATACATTGTGAAGTAGTAAATAAATTAATCCATGAGTTTACGACACTCCTCGTAGGATACGAAGCAAATAGCAGACGCTGGGACCGCTCTCAACAGTTTCAATCCGAAGCCTTTATATAGCGTATTCGTTCTTCGCAAGTGCGAAAACGCCTCCCAAATGTTTGGTTTGTACGCGCTCGAGGAATTCGCTTGAATGTGCGTTTTAATCGTATCGAAAGGGTATCCGACCGCCCACGCGACGGCACCCGCGGACGCGCCGCACGACATCGCTTCTATCGACGAAAGTTTCTTTTCTTCTCCTCCTTCTTCTTCTTCTCCTTCTTCTCGCGTAAGGTGTCGTTGGTCTTCTCCCCGGTGTCGCTCTAAACATTTTCTCTTGAAATATTCGTACGACGCGAACCACACCCCGTGCGGTACTCCATCTCTCAACAACGTGGACCCTAAACCTCTAAACGCTACCGAAGCCGCGTGGTTGCGCGTGGTGCTATTCCCAGTCAACAACCTCTCCGCGACCGCCTTGGCCGACCCGCCTCGAACTTGTTGGTTCACTTTCAACAATTCAAACGGCGCCACGACGAACGATTGGACGATCCCGCCGCACACGCCGCCCACAAACACGGGCATTAAGCCGTCGTGCGTTCTGTTCATTTTATTGTTCTCGCTTTTGTTCTCGTTGTTCTTATCCATCGATGTTTTGCTCCATCGCTCGCCGACGCCGTACCCTACAAAGAGGAGCATATTTTGCAACGGAATCACCATCGTCGCCGCCGGGAGACCTCGAAAGAACGCTTTGTACCCACCGTCTCGAAAGACAGATTGGAGCACGTTTCGAGTCGTTCCCGTACCTACTGCGCTTCCTCCTCTCGACGATAAAGATGATGACGTGGAAGTAGTAGTCGTATTCGCCGCCGCCGCCGCGAACGATGATGGAATCGACGCGCTTTGTACCCTCGTCAAAATCGTATCCACCGGTTGCACGCAAACGGTGGAACTGGCACCGGCGACCCACCCGGCGATGGCATCCACGAAGAACTCTCTCGTTTGTTCTCGTTGATGCGATTGTTCGGCGGTCATTTGTGTTTTTTGTGTGCGTGTGTGTGCAGGAAAGCGCCGGGGACAGAGTTGTTTTGTGGTGACTTCTACAACTGTATTGGGAAAATGTTACTCTACTAATAAATAATAACATCATCATTAAACGTCAACACCTTCTCCGCTGAAAGATAAATACAACCACACGAAGCCACACGCGAATGACCCAAGCGCGAAGAACGCGTTCGCACCGACGATGACGTTCGAGGCGAGCTTTCGACCATCACTTTTGCCTTTTCCGCGCTCGCCGGCGAACGAGGCGGCTTTTCGCAACGTTTCACCAAACAGGACGGAGAAAAGCGTCATGGCGATGGTAGAGCAGAGCAAGAAAGATACTATGAACGCGGCTGATTTTGCAGAGGAGTTTAAGACGACGCCGGGGAGAACGCCGAGGATACCAGAGACACCGGAGATGCCGTGGACGAGGCCGACGAGGAATGCTGATTTTTTCCTCGAGTCCTTCTTCTCCTCGTCCTTCTCTTTCGTCGTCGTCGGTATACCACCACGACCACTGCTCGAAACGTTCTTCTCTTCATCATTTTCTCCTCTTTCTTCTTTTTCTACCCCCACTACTTCCTTGTTTCCGCCGCCGCCGCCGCCGCCGGCGAAGCGTCGCTCGCGACTCGCGCTCCTTTGGTGCACGTGCGGTTCCCTCCTCAAGTGCATTTCTTCGTGCTCCTTCGAACCAGACGCGACCACTTTCGTCCTCGCCGTCGGATCAATCTCCAAAATAATCTCGTCGCCTAAATGCGCCATCTCCTCTCCCTCCCCATCCGCTTCTGAATCTCTCACGTGCTCTCTCTCCGCTTTCTCCCGCACGCGAAACTTCCTCGCGCCTCTCGCCGCCGCGAACGCGATGGCAATCATCGTAAACCCAACAATCTTATCCCCAACATCTCCAATCGCGTTTATGTTTAACTCTTTTTTCAGCGCGAAAAACACGCAGACGAGTAGAGATAACCCGAACGAGTGGCCAAACGCCCACGAGACGCCCAGGAGGAAGTTGTCTCTTCGTTGTCGGCTTTTTCTTCTGTTGGCCGCCAAAAGCAGTTTTGGGTCATTAAATCGTTTCTTTGTATCGTTAGTAGTATTCGCAATAATAACGTAATCATCATCATCATCATCATCATCATCGACGACGCCGGACTCTTCGTCGTCGTCCTTCGCGTTTTTCGTTTCTCTCCTCATCCTTTTCTTCCCGTCGTCGTTTACATCCACCCTTTCGATGTTAAGGTCGTTACAATCCTGATCATTTTCATCATCATCATCGCACGAATCATCATCCGAAGAAGAAGAAGAAGAAGAACTCGAGGAGGAAGAAGCAATGACCGCCAAAGCGCAGAGATGATCGGGTCCGCTGAGAACGTGCGCGAGGCCGAACGTGATTCCGGCGACGACGAGCGTTTCCACCGACGCGTTGTCTTCGAAACTTGACGAACTTGACACCATTTCTTTTTTTTGTTGTGTGAATCCAATTCTTTTTTCCCAGACAGACAAGGCGAAAGAGAGAGAGAGAAAATATCTTTGCTCACAAGTTTAGGGTTTACCCTAAGCACGAGAATGAAACCCTAAAAAAGTTCGTTGTCAGAGAAACCCTCGAGAGACGAAAAACAACGGATAACGAACTCTCTTCATTCACTCATCAAAGAAGACGCGATTCAGACGAACTTCAACTCTTTCTCCTGAAGAAGCGTTTTGACGACCTCTCTTTTTGCGTCGTCACCATCGTCAAAACGTGTTTATTTATTATTTAATCATAAAGTAATATGCGAAAGTTATTCCACGAGCTGGCGAAACCGGCGCGACACCGCCGCCGTGTGGAACACCTTTTGATGAAGACGACCACGGGGAACAATTTCAAGACCAACGATATGTTCTTAGGGGGGAAGATGATGGAACAACAACAACAGCAACAACAACAAATCCGTCACCACCACCCGGACCCGAGAGATTTGAAATACATGACCAAAGGGTGGAAAGCTGCTCTGAAGGAAAAGACGATTCCGGAATCCGTGCACGAGGCGTCGGTGAAACGCGAGTTGAAACTCGGGTTACAAGGGTCGAGTTCGATCAACGATAAAACGATTCCGACGTTTTCGAGAGGCGAGTTACCACACTTTGCCGGGATTAACACGTTCATGAAAGCACCGTATTGCGAGGATATTTCGGAGGTTGGGAAGTACGACGCGGCGGTGGTTGGAGTGCCGTTCGACGGCGGGACGACGTATAGGCCGGGGACGAGGTTCGGACCGCAAGGGATTAGGAGGATTAGCGCGTTGTATACGCCGTATAACTACGAGACTGGGGTGGATTTAAGGGAGCAGATGACTTTGTGCGATGCTGGGGATATATTTACCATTCCGGCGAACATCGAAAAGTCGTTCGATCAGATTTCCAACGGCGTTGGTTACATCGCGAGTACGGGCGCCATGCCGATTATTTTGGGTGGCGATCATAGCATCGGGTTTCCAACCGTGAGAGGTATTGCCGCGCAAACGACTAAAAACATCGGGATTATTCACGTCGATCGACACGCGGATATTCAAGAGTACGATTTGGACGAGCGCATGCACACCACGCCGTATTTCCACGCCACAAACATCCCAAACGTAAAGCCGGAAAATTTAGTACAAATCGGTATCGGCGGTTGGCAAGTCCCGAGAGCCGCGGTTAAAGAAATCAGAAACCGACGAACGAACGTGTTCACCATGTCCGACGTGGAAGATTTAGGCATCGAAAAAGTTGTCGAAATGGCCTTAGAACGCGCCTGGGACGGGTGCGACGCGGTGTATTTATCCTACGACATCGATTCCATCGAAGCCGGTTTCGTCCCGGGCACCGGCTGGCCAGAACCAGGCGGATTCTTACCAAGAGAGGCTTTAAAACTCGTCGGTTTAGTCGCCGCGGAAGGTTTGTGTGGCATGGAAGTCGTCGAAGTCTCCCCTCCGTACGACGTTTCCGACATCACCGCTTTGATGGGGTTACGCATTTGCGTCGACGCCATGGGCGCCATGGTCGCGCACGGGAAAATGGGCAAACATCGACACATCATCGATAAAGAGTTTGTCCCGTTTTAATGAGATGATTAAACCTTTTTGCGTTTAATACTCGTCGTTTGCGTTACTAGTGCACGATTAGAAAGTGAGAGAGAGAGAGCGTGTGTGTTTGCGCCCAAACTTCATTGTACATATTCATTCAAAAACGCCATATTCCATTCAAAAACGCCACATAACGACTCACACAACACGCACTTATAACGCACGAGAGAGAGAGAGAGAGAGAGAAGAGAGAGAGAACCACAATTAACTGCACCACCACTTGCGTAACAACGCTTCAAAATAACACCACCATGTCCGAAGAAGAAGAACAGCAAGAACAACTTCGACGACGTTTAGAAACCAAAGAGATGGAACTTTTGGAATTCGAACGGATGTTACACACGCGAGAGAGGGAGTTTCGTTTGCAACAAGAGCTGATCGAGTGTTTAGAGACGAGGAACCGAGAGTTGGAAGAGGAGAGGAGAGAGATTTTAGGGGGATCGTCGACGACTTTGGCGACTTTGAAAGGAGGAAACGACGAGGACAAAACCAAGACGGCGACGGTTGTGGAGGAGGAGGAGGAGGAAAATTTGAGCTCGCCGGTGTACGACGCGGTGGCGTCCATGTTCGGGAGGTTTACCGGGTTGGGAGGAACGACGACGACGACCGATACCGCAGGAAACGCGAAAGTTTACGACGACGACGAGGACGATTTTGATGACGAAGTTCGCGGAAGAGGAGAACAAGAAGGCATCGTGAACATCGTCGTGAGCGAGGACGAAAACAACAAGAGCGGAGGACCGTCATCGTCGAGGGTGAGTTTCGTCCCGGGTTTGGTGAGCGTAAAGGATAAGAGAAGATTGATGTTTGCGGTGGTGGACGCGGAGATTGACGCGACGCAGTTTGTTGGGTTGAGAAGGATGAGTAAAGAAGAGAAGGAGAGAATGACGACGACGACGACGACGAGCGGGAGTAGTAACGGCGGGAAACAACGCAACAGGCATTTGAAAACGTTGGCGCAATATTTGATGCATCGAAGCGCGTCGCAGGAGAATTTAGGAACGACGACGACGACGAATAGTGATAGTAATAGTAAAAACAATAATAATGCAAATAATAGCAACGATGAAGGTGAAAATTTATCATCTTCTTCTTCGATGGAAATGTACGAGATTTTGTGGAAGGAGGACGGGGAGATGAAACGGCTAGCGTTTGAAGCGAACGCGCAGGGGTTCATTCACGTATCAAAGAGGGTGCAAAAATGGAGCGAAGAGGCGAAGATTGCGATCAACGCGATGCCTGCCAACACGATACCGTCGTCGAATGACGTCGTCGTCGTCGCCGCCGCCAGCTCGGCAGTAGAAAAAGAAGAAGAAGGAGAAAAGCAAACGAAGAGAATACTAGAACCGATGCCGAAAAGCCAAGTGTCGCAACAACCGGAACTGGTTGGATACGCGGTGAAAAATGCGCCAATTATCGACCAGATGATTCAATCGTGTTTGATCAGCGCGTTACCGTCCCGCTTTCGTCGGTCCGCGTGGACGTTGAAATACTCCTCCAAACGCGACGGCATTTCTTTACACTCGCTATATCGCGCCGTTCGACATTCGCCCGCGACTGTTTTGGCGGTGAGAGATACCAACGGGTACTGTTTCGGCGCGTTTTCCACCGAAGTCTGGTCGACGCAAAACGCCAACAGATATTTCGGTACCGGGGAATCCTTCGTTTTTGCCATCGAAAAAGACGGCGACGATACGGTCACGTGCTTTAGTTGGTCCGGGAAAAACGATTACTTTCAAATCGCGAAATCTGAAAGTTTAGGCGTCGGGGGAGGAAGTAATTACGCGTTGTGGATCGATGAAGATTTCACCCGAGGTATTAGTGGCAGTTATTGCGAAACGTACAATTCGGAGTGTTTGGCGAGCGGGGAAGACTTTGACGTTTTGAACGTAGAAATTTACGGCATCGATTAGTTTTTATTATTTGTAATTACTCGACGAGATGCGAGTGTACTATATTAGTTAATACTTGATTTTATGACCGAAAAACGAAAATCTCACTACCGCCGTTTTCTCGTTCTCGTATCGAATATATGCGTTTATACTTAACCGAGCGCGGCGAATCCGCCTTCGTCAATCGTGCTCGCTAAACTCTTGTCCCCGGTCTTGACAATCTTCCCTTTTTTCATTATGTGCACCACGTCCGGATGAATCAAATCCAACAACCTCTGATAGTGCGTAATCAGCAACAATCCTTTCTCGTCAGATTTCAATCCATTCACGGCTTCGCTCACGTCGCGGAGCGCGTCCACGTCCAACCCGGAATCGATCTCGTCCAGTATGCTCATCTCGCTCTCCAAAACCGCCAACTGCAAAATCTCGTTTCTCTTCTTCTCCCCGCCTGAGAACCCCTCGTTGACGTTACGAGTCATAAAACTCGGATCCATGTTCAACTTATCCAACTTTGGACTCAAATACCCGTAAAACTCCAACGGATCCATCTCTTCCTCGCCTCGATGTTTGCGTCTCTCGTTGCACATCATCCGCAAAAAATCCGTGTTCGATACCCCGGGTACCTCCACGGGAGATTGAAACGAAAGAAACAATCCCGCTCTCGCTCTTTCCTCTGGTTCCATTTCGAACAAATCTTCCCCTTTATACTTCGCCGTGCCTGCGGTCACTTCGTACGCCGGATGGCCGACTAAAACTTTCGTCAGCGTTGATTTCCCGCTCCCGTTTTTCCCCATGATGGCGTGCGTTTCGCCTTGGCGAATGATTAAATCCACGCCTTTGAGAATCTCCTCTCCCGTGTCCGAAACTTTGGCTTTTAACCCGGAAACTTCCAGAATCACGTCTCCTTTTTGCGCTCTCGTTGTCGTCATAGCAACTCTTCTTCCGACGCCTCGTCTTTCCCCGCGAAGAGAAGAAGACAAAGAAGACAAAGAAGAAGAAGACAAAGAAGAAGATCGGCGGCTCAAAGGAAGCCGATTTGAAGTCGACGCCATCATCATCGTCGTCGTCTGCGCACCTCTTCTCTCTCGCAAAAGCGAGGAAGAGGAGGAGACGGCGTTGTTGGTCAAGACAACAGAGGAGGAGGCAGTCGTCATGTCTGTTTTTGTCGTCTGTGTAAGTGTAAGTGTAAGTGTAAGTGTAAGTGAGTTGCTTTTATATTATCCGTCTCTGTTGTAGGTGAGATGATGGATTTTGAGGCAAAAATGGACGAAATTAGAAGGGTGCTTTACTACCTCATTCTCTCATCCGTGATGACGACGACGATGGTTTCCTCCTCCGCCGCCTCCGCCTCCTTTACCGCGAAAACGAGCAGTTCGTGTTATTCTTCGCTGAGGCGTTTTTCTCGTCGTCATCGCTCTCGCAAATGTGAAAAGACGACGTCGAATGCATCGACGACGCAAAAATCATCATCGTCGTCCTCAGAGAAAGATGATGACGATGATGATTCGAACGAGAAAGCAACAGCATCGACGGGCGCAGCGACGACGACGAGCCGGAGAACCGCGCTCTTATCTCTCGGGGTGGTAGTCGTTTCCTCTTCTACTACTAATATTGAAGCGGCGAACGCGGGAGAGATGATGGTGATTGACTCTCGAACGTTCGTGTCGCGAGCGATGCAAAAGTTTGAGCGAAACGACGTGGAAGGCGCGACGATGGATTTTGACACGCTCATTGAAAAGTCACCCGGGTCGAAGCCGTATTTGTGGCAACGCGGGATAGCTTTGTATTACGTGGACGAGTTTCGGGAAGCGGAGAAGCAGTTTCGAGAGGACGTGAGAGTCAATCCGAACGATACCGAGGAAGCGGCGTGGGCGTTTTTGTCGCAGATGAGAAAAGGAGGAGAGGATGACGCGTCTTCTTCCTCTTCGTTGAAGAAAGCGAGGGAGGAGTTCGTCGAGTTGGCGGGGAGAGATAGTCGTAAAGTGATGGGTTCGGTTTTACGACTATACAAAACTGGCGACGAAGAGGCGAAGAAAACGTTAGAGTCTTTATCAAAGAAACCGGCGGATTCGACGCAAAGCGCCAGCGACGCTTTCTACGCGTCGTTGTATTTAGGATTGTATAGCGAAGCGCTTGGGAATGCGGAAGAGGCGAAGTATTGGGTGAAAAAAGCCAACGGTACGCCGTACGGGCAAAGAGCGAGCGGGGACTTTATGACTTCGGTGGCCAAAGTGCATTTAGCGAGGAGAAAATGGGACGTAGTGGACGAGGATAGCGATAAAAGAGATAAAAGAACGACGGGAGGAAACGTGGAAGTTGTTTCCACGCACGCGTTCGATAGCGCCACGCGCAGATTGGAGAGGTTTCCGTTTCCGGAATCTTATTCTATGAGAATTGTCTAATGATATTTCATGTTGTACTTTATATCGAGCTAAAATCAAAGCGACGACGCCGCTTCGCTATTCAACAGCTGCAAAATGGTCGTCACGATTGTCTCTCCTCTCGCGTTTTCCTCAGCCTCTGGATTTTCTATTTTCTCTCTCAACAAACCATCCAACGCCGCGCGAATTTCTTTCAACAAGACGCCAATCCTCGCGTTCGCTTCAAACGTCGCCCAACCGTCCATGCGAATGGTACCGGCTGAGTGTTGGACGTCGATTTTCCCGCCGAACAATAAAAGTTGGTACGGCGTTACGCTCGTGCAATCTCGCATGAAAATACTTGCCGTTTGAACGCGTTCGTGGTACACGAGCCATCGAGTTGGGAACTGTTTCGCTTTCGCGTTTATCGACGACGGATGGATTTGTATCGGCGCTTCTTTACCGGTATCTTCGGCTAAATACTTCAGCTTTGGCGGCGGTTGACTCGAGCCAGAGACGATGTTAGAAGTCGTGTTCGAGCGGCCTCGGTTACCGGATGATTGCACGTTCATATTCACAGATTCGACTCGAGAGACGTTCGGATACAATCCGGCGACGAGACAGGCTTTGAGTAAACGGACGTTTGTAGCGTGGCGGTTTGCCGATTCCCACGCAGGTTTCTTCTCTTCGTCTTCATCTTCTTCGTCGTCCTCGTTGTCCTCATTCACGACGACCGGGACACCCCCGCGCGGTTTAGGAATCCCACCACCGTTACTACCAGTCTTCTCCACCGTCGCGACTTTCTTTTTCTGTTTTGTCGTCGTCGTCTTTTTTCGTTGTTCGTTTAAAAATCCAGCTTCTCGTAAAAGTTTCACAAACTGCGTCCTCTGCTCGGCAATGCCGTACAAACCTTTCATGCTCAGGAAGTTGTCGCGACAAAAATCCTTCTCGAAATTCTTGCCGTTATTTTTCGCCTCTCGCCACGCGTTGTACGCGTTCAGAATCGTCAAGTGGTCGCTGAAGTCGTTATCGCTGAATTGCATTTTGGCTTCGTCGGCTTCTTCTCGCATTTCGAGCGGCGAGAGAAATGGAGATCGCGAACCGAGCACGGCAGCAATTGTGAGCGTTGGATCCAAGCATCCAAGCACGCATCCGTAGAGTAACATTTTACCGACCCGAACGTCGACGGGTAAATTCGCCAAGTGCGCGCCGAGAGGCGTTAAATTATCGCGATCGTCTAAAGCGCCTAGCCTTTTTAAAGTTTTCACGGCAACGTCAACGGCGTTTGACTCTGGAGGTTCTAATGCTCGCGAGAGAAAGCCAGAGATACCGCCGGACATGCGTTGCAGCTGAATTTGTAAGCACAAACCTTCCAAAGGTACGCGCTTGATTTCTGCCTCTTGACGTTCGGCGAATACTTCGTCGTGGTATCTCCGCGAGTACAAGCGATAACACTGTCCGGGTTGGACTCTTCCAGCTCTTCCGCGTCGTTGCTTCGCAGACGCTCGCGAAATCCACTGTTCTTTCAATTGTAACATGCGCGTGCTCGGATCGTAGCCGTTTTCTTTCACTTTACCGGAATCGAGGACGTATACGACGTCGTCGATCGTTATCGAAGTTTCCGCAATGTTTGTCGATATGATAATTTTCCTGCTCGACTTACTTTTGGGTTTATCGAAAGCGATAGTCGATTCTGACGTTGCCAACGCGGAGTGCAAAGCAATGAGATACGTACCGTTATCCGTCGCTTTGAACAGAACGCGCGAAGCGGCGCAAGACTCGTGTAACTTTTGAATTTCTGCGAGACCGGGCATGAAGACGAGAATCGCGCCCTCTTGCGGAGTCGTTTGCACGATTTTTTCCAATAGTTCCACCGCCAACTCGTAATTGATCTTCTCCTCGTCCAAGTTACGCAACGCGTGCAAAACGCCTTCGGGATATCTCCCGCTTCGTTTGAGAGATTCGTGAAAACGAACTTCGTCCGGCGACATTTGAATTTGATCGCGATATTTCATCTTTGGAATGCGAATGCAATATTCGGAGCCGTGTTTCGGTTGATATCCGGTCGCGTTCAAGATATCTTCGAGGAAGTGTTCTTGGACCGGATGCGTGAAGCCTGGGATTGTTAAAACGCACGCCTTTTTAAAATATCTCTGAAATTGTCCCGCGTCAAGCGTCGCAGACATCAATATCACTTTCAGAGTCGGCCGGTGCGGTAGAACGTCTCTCAGCAACACGAGCAAGAAATCGGAATCCAAGCTTCTTTCGTGGACTTCGTCTACGACGATGTGCGTCGCTTTCGCTAGCAAAGGGTCTTCGGTCAGTCGACGCAACAATACCCCGGTAGTGCAAAACATGATTCTCGTCTCTCTGGATTGTTTCGATTCTAATCGAATGCTATAACCAACAGTTTTCCCAATCGTTTCATTTCGCTCTTGAGCAACGCGACGCGCGACAGACGTAGCGGAAATTCTCCGCGGTTGTGTACATATGATCGACGTCGTCGCGCCGCGCTCCTTGGCGATTTCGTTATCTAAAATAAATTGCGGGAGTTGCGTCGTTTTACCGCATCCAGTTTCCCCGACGACGACACAGACTTGGTTTCTTTCGATTGCTTCGATGAGCGCGTGTCTCTTCGACCACGAAGGTAACCTTTCTCGAACTTTCATCATCGGATCGCTCTCTTTCTGCATCAATTTGTTCTCTAACTGCGACTTCAAAGCTTTCGAAGTTTCCACGTTTTTGGGCAAAGTCAAAGCTTTCGCCTCTTCAATTTGAATGCGCTCGCCCAAGACTTGTAAGTTTTTCAGTGCTTCCGCGTCGCGTTGAGATTGAGTTTGCGCTTCGTGTTTTAACATCGCTTTCTTTTGTTCCGCAAATTTCTTATCCCGTTCGCTTTGAATTTTCAGACGGTCGTTTTGGGAAAGAGGAGCTCCTTTGTTTGATGTAGTCGGAACTGCATTTGTTAATGTTTTCGGTCGCAGAATTCCTCCTTTATTGTTGTCGTCTTCGTTTTCGTTTTCTTCTTCTTCGTCGTCTTCGTAATACGCATCGATCAACGTTTCGGCGTTTACGCGGTATTTTTCCATCGCATCCAAAGGTCCATCCCCGGAAAGCCAATCGATCAATCCGTCCAACATCGGTTCGCCCAAATACTCCTCACTCGCGCTTACTTCCACCAAAGCCCGCGTTACCGCCGCTTGTCTTCCAAACGTGAGCGTCGGGTGCGTAAAATGTACTCTCGGAGGCTCGAAAGGGTACAATTTCGATCTTCTAAAATCCAACGAAAGCGTCGCGTGCGTAGGTTTCTTCTTCCCGAGCGAGACGACGCCTTTCATTTGTATTTCAAACTGCGCGAAATTATCGTCCTCAATATCCTCTACATCTAATCCACCAATATCCGCCAACTCTTCCCTTCTCGCGTCGAGAAGAATCTCTTCGATTCGTTCTTTCGAGGCGTCTTCTAATCCAGATTCCGCGAACGCCAGCTTCGCTCTTTTCAGCGCCGTTTTCTTCAAACTCTCGCTCATCGCCGACAGCAAATCATCCAACGCGACGTCGCCTTTTTTATTCTCTTCTCCTCGAGCGTTCAAAACGGCCATCTTTGCAATCTTCTTCCCGAAACCGGCAAAAAACAACTCCTTCGTCACGTCCGTTTCCCTCGAGGAAGAGGAAGCCGTCGCGCCCACCTCGTCGTCCTCGTCGTCCTCCTCTTCTCCTCCCTTCTTCTTCTTCCTCGAATCCCTCGCCTCCTTCGCGCTTTTCTTGAACGCCTCCGGTAACTCCTCGTACGAGCAGTTCAAAATCAACCAATCCATGGCTCGATGTACTCTGCGTTTCTTTTGCTCGTTGAACCCTTGCGCCAAATCCCCATCCTTCGCTCTTTGCGCCGTCGTCTTCTCCATCGCCTTCTTCGCCTGCGATTCCGCGAATCCTTTTTTCCTCGTCAACTCCTCGAAACATTTTCTATCCACGTCGTCTTGGTCCACGTCCGTGCGAATAGCAGAACTCGCCGAACCGCCCGCGCTCGCTCCTCGCCCACCAGTCAAGCTCAAACTGCTAATCAAATTCCCAACCATATTTTGCTGCGCGCTCGTCATGTCAATCTTTTCGCTCGCGTTCGATGTCCCACTCCCTCGTCCGCCTCCTCCTCGTCCTGCTCCTCGTCCTCCGTTTCCTCCTCGTCCGTGTTCTGTGGTAGCGGTACTCTCTCTTCTTCGTTTCATCTTTTCCTCTTTTTCTTTTTGCATCTTGACTTTCTCTTTGCTCATTTCTTTCTGGCCGTTCTGGTGGCCACCGCCGCCGGTGCGTCGACCGCCGCCTCTGTTTGGACCCATTGTATGTGCCCCGCTTCGCGTTTGTGGTGTTTATCTCGCGACCGAGAGAGAGTAAAAGAGAGATGTCATGCGTTTATGCGCACCCTTTTCGGGTGTTTTTTGTGTGGTTTCGAGCTGAAAATCTCCTCATTACTTCCCCAAACGAACCGTGCGCTCCTTTGCGGAAAACTCGGAGAGAAAAGCGCGCGATTCGAAGGACGAAGAAGCGGACCCTTCGAGGGAGCGTCAGACAGGAATCCGTGGGCTTTTCTGCGCTCTCGTTCTTTCTCTCTCACAAAATAGAGTTGTTTTGTAGTAAAATCATCCTTTCGATTGAATTCCTCTCGTCCGCGCAAAACGCTCTTCGCGAAGAATGAGTTCCTTCACGTCCGCGTGCTCCTCGATCGATTTCGGGTTCTCTCAGTGCTTCGGAGGATGGCAAAACGCTTCCGTCGAAGTAAAACTTTCCGCCGCGGGGCAAAGTTTCCCCGCGACCGCGACGGGAATGGACGTGACCGAATCGGTGTCCGATTTGGCGTCGAAAACGTTTATTCTCACCGGAGCGACGGGGACGTTGGGGAGAGCGTGCGCGAAAATTTTACGCGCGAGAGGGTGCAAACTGATATTCGCGAGCAGAGACGTGGAGAAAGCGAGCGCGTTCGTGGGAGAGATGGAGAAGGAAGACTTTGAAGGAGAGGATGAAGGAGATGAGGATGAGGATGATGAAGAAGAAAAGGACGAAGAGAAAGAGGCGGACGAGGAGAAGCCAAAGAAGAAGAAGAAGAAGAAGAAGAAGAAGGTAACGATGAAAGAAGTGACGATATTGAAGTGCGATTTGAGTTCGGTGCACTCGGTGAAGTCTTTTTGCCGAGAGTTTCAAAAGTTAGCGTTGCCTTTGCATTGCTTAGCGGGGGTGGTCGTGCAACCGTTTGCGTTGACGAAACCGGACGGGGTGGAGACGCACTTCGCGATTAACCATCTGAGTCACTACGCCATGGTGTCGTTTTTGAGCGACGAGTTGACGAGGACCGCGGCGGTTGCCGGAAACGACGGGAAGGTGGTGTTGGTGTCGAGCAACGCGCACCATTGGTCGTATCGAGTGCGAAGAGGGACGACGAAACCGAGTCGAGGGATTGATTTTGAGAATTTAAATAGCTCGTATGGGTATTCAGCGATTAACAGTTACGGACAATCGAAATTGTGTCCAATTTTACACGCGTGGAGAATTTCGGAAACGGTGAATGGCGTGAGAGCGTTTGCGGTGAATCCAGGGCAGTTTGGCGAGGAGTTGTCGAAACAGTTTGGGGAATATTTCGGAGGATCTATCGTACACTCGTTGGTGGCGCCGTTTACAAAGGTCAGCGTAGAAGTAGCTTCGGCGACGGTTTTGTTGTGTTTGACGAATAGTGGGTTACCTCCAGGGGTATATTATAGCGAGTGTAAGCCGACGAGGAGTTCGTTACCTTCGAGAGATCCGAGGTTGGCGACGCAGTTGTGCGACGAGAGCGACGAGATGATTCGGGAGATATTAGCAAAGAAACATGTAGAATTTAGCGGAGAGAATGAATCTGGCGGTGGCGGTGGAGGAGGGAGTGATTCTCCAAAGGTCCCGCGGTCGCCCGGAGGGATGGTGATGATGACTTCGCCGGCAAAAATGAGCATCGGAGGAGATTCCCCGAGAGGGATGAAGTAAACTCACTAAGGTACGAGCGAGTTAAAATGTTTTCCTTCTCTTGTTTTTTTTCTTTTTCGGCTGATGTATCTAGGATCCGAGGCGCTCAAAGAATGCTCGATATCCCTCAAAATTTAGCCAACATAAAACTGGTTTCAGCGACGACTTGCGACGAGCGGAGGTTGAATCACGACAACCTTTGTTCTACTTTTACTGTCTCGCATATTTGATTTCAACAACCCTCTATTTTATTTTCTTATCTATATAAAGTTTAACTCACCTTTAGTTTTCTTCTTCTATTTCTCTTTCTCCTAGAGTTGTAAAAAACGTGCGAAGCAAATATGACAGCCATAACGCTCACAACAAACGTGACGGCATCCACATCTGGAATTTCTAATAACGCGGGCGTCTCTTTTTCGTAATCTATCGGTCCAGCCATGTTTAGGAGTCCCTCAATTTCAGGGGAACCGAGATGCGTTGGCGGCAGTAGCTCGCCGAGATTCTTCCGCACGTAAACATCATCGCCTTCTTCTTTTTTCGGCGCGAAATCGTACTCAAACATCGATATTCTCAGATAGGTCGTCGCATTCATGTGCTTTTGCATGGACGGGTCTAATATTTTCCAAACCTCTGGCGACTTTTGTAATATGCGAATGATAAACATTGAAAACCACCGGTAACGGGCATCTTGAAAGACGCCGTCGCCTCTTAAAGCTGCAAACCACATTTGCCAATCCAATCTCGGTTGATGAGGCGCTACAAATGACGGACGTTTTTTCACGTTGCCCGGCTTATACTTAAACGTGAGTTCGGTCCATTCCACATCCTCGACTTTGTCGGCGTCGGGCGCAATCTCGAAAATAATTTCGCGGCGCGCAACTTTTCCGTCTTCGCCGACCCCGGTCATCGAGCGAAACAATCCATATCCGGAAGAAATGCGTCTCAGAGGCGTTGGCATGTGTCGCTGTATCGAGCTCGTCGCCGTATCGAGAAACTCAGCGTTGGCCCGGAGCAAAGGATGCGCCTTTGCAATTTGTTTGTTCGGCGCAATCTCACGCATCGGCGCCGTTACGACGAGCAAGTACGCCATCAACAAAACGTCGCGACATCTCCGCAACGTGAAAATCTTAAAACTCTCTTCGTTATTTTCTTTTTCCTTCTTCGTTGCTTTCGCCAGAAAACCGCGATATGCATACGTCAAAGGTACGGCAATTAAAATCAAATACGTTCTCGATACAGGAACTGCGACGTCGAGGAACTTTGTCAAGCGTTTATTCACATTCTTCGAGGACGCGCGAAGTTTCACGCCATCTTTACCCGGTGCAAACATGTTCACCGTGCATATAATGAAAAACAGAAGCGAGAGATGCGTCGCAATCATAGCCATCGAGTGTTGCAACACGGGCAAGGCTTTTGCTTTGTTCTTTTCGAGCGTGCGAGCGGCTTCTCCATCATTACCTTTATCTTCTTCTTTCTCGTCGACCGTCTTCACCACCTTCCTCTCGCCGCCGGCGAAGCTCGCCATCGATAACACGATCGTCAAAAGATTGAAATACGCGTAGTTCCCACTCAATATAATGCCAACCTGAAACAAAATCTGCCCTAAACACGCTGCTCTTCTCGCCATTTTTGTCGGCGCGATGATCAGAAACGCCATCGGTCCTTCCGCGACGTACGTCAACGCCACGCCAATCTTCTTGTACCTCGGACTCACCCCGTTGGCAATCAATCGAGACAACCCAGTCGGCAACGGCTGCGTCGCGAAGTGATACTCCAACGCGGTTAATTTTAACCACGTTTTGCACTTCGATTGAATTTTCACGCAGCCGCTCATCAGCATCAATTTGTACAGAATCGCTCGCGGGATCCACGCATATTGTGCATCCTCGTTCTCCTCCTCGACCGAACTCGTCCTCTTCCTCGGTGGAAATAACACAGCGCCAACCGCGCATCCGATCCCGCACTCCAAGAGTAAAACATCCCACTGAAAAGAGAGAAACGCGTCTCCAATATCCACCATCGACCCGTACGTCCAAACCAAGAACGCGAAATGGTACCATTTTCTTCTCCCGCCGCCGCCTCTTCCTCCTCTTCCTCGTCCATCCACCATCAACCAATAAAATGTCAGCGTGACCCCTAGATACAAAACGCATTCCATGAATTTCTCGTACGAGTGAAACCGCAACGAAGCAGCCAACCAGACGACGTTATAGTTTGTCTTTCGCATCAAATCGAACGTCTTGCGATAAAGCGCCGCGAAACTTCTTCCCTGCGCTGCTGCTGAATCAACATTATCTGAAGACGATATCGATGAGAATAACAGCCCCTCGTCGTTTAACTGTTTCAAAGGGACGAGGCCATTCTTACCGTACAACGCGGCAAACTGGCCCTCGGAAACGAGCGAGATGAACGCGAGAAGGAAACAGAGGAGGACGCCGGATTCGAACAGGGCGCGAGACGACGGCATCTGCTCGTCGTCGTCGTCGTCGTCGCGGAAGTTTTTGCTTTTGTGTATGCGGGCGAAGAAGCGGGGGGAATTTTTCTGTTGTTTTTACTCTTTGTACACATTTGACTGTAGTATAACTAAAACTAAAAGAGCTAATGAACGTTACGCGCGTGCCTTTTCAAATGACTAGATGTACGAAAAGCTTTATCGCACACATCACATGCATACGGTCTCTCGT